>Ga0209310_1000030_pt1 | contig 331626 bp, 294 predicted proteins | sample AD_UKC030_MetaG_FD_184415 | JGI IMG/M metagenome (GOLD analysis project Ga0209310, IMG submission 184415) | Active sludge microbial communities of municipal wastewater-treating anaerobic digesters from USA - AD_UKC030_MetaG (SPAdes) (version 2) | ecosystem: Engineered > Bioreactor > Anaerobic... | reverse complement strand
ATTCTTCCTTCGACTTGGGACTCATAATTTAACCTCCGTTTCCGAATCTTTCTCGGTAACATCGGTTTATGAGTCAACGTATCCTTTTTATTCATCCCTTCGGTAACATTTTATTTGAGGCAATTCGCAGCGATGACTATTCTTGACTTCCCTGTTTATAATGGTATGATGCGCGCTATTATTTATCAATCCGGATTTAATCATAAACAAAATGCGCCTTTTATCGGTTTTCTATGAAAGAGCTTGCAAAATGAAACAAATATCTTTGCGCGTGATTCTTATACTGACCACCATCATAATCTTAGCCATTGTGTGTAGTGCGCGTGAGTACACCTTAGGCGAGACCTACGAACAGGCATTGAAGACCTCCGAGAAGATCGAGATTGCGAAAGAGAACGTTTATATAGCCCGACAGGGCAGAGACAAAGCCCTGTCCCTTTTGATTCCCCGCCTGACCGCGTATGGCAGCTACAGCCGGTTTAGCGAAGACAAATACACCTCCGTGGGCAGCATCCTGATCCAGCCGGACGAGACCAGCAGTTGGGGCGTTCGCGCCGACCAGAGCTTTTCCCTGAGCGCCCGCGAACTCGACGCCCTGACCATCGCCGGGCAATCCATCAGCAAGAGCCAATACGATCTCGAGACCGCCCAGACCGACTTCCTGCTGAACGTTGGCGTCACATTTTATGACGTCCTCAAAGCCCGGAAAGCCGTAGACATCGCCAACGCCAATTTGGGAAGACTGACCCAATACCACCATTCCGTGGAGACCCGATTCAAAGTTGGCGAACTGACCAAGACCGCCCTTTTGCGCGCCGAAGGCGAACTGTCCGGCGCCCGCGCCGACCAATTGCGAGCCGTCAACAGCCTGCAGCTGGCGAGAGCCGCCCTCATCCGCGTCGCCGGTTTAGAGCCCGACTTTCAACTGAAAGAGAAAAAACAGCCCTCCAGCGGCATGTGCGAATGGACCAGCCTGCGCCAGAGCGCAATGAACGACCGCACCGACCTCAAAAGCTACGACATGCAGACCCGGATGGCCGAACAACAAGTCCAATACACCCGCGGCGCCTTCTGGCCCAGCGTCGGATTATTCGCCATCTACAACCGTGCCGACCAGGACCCTATGACCACCACCTTCAACGACGAGAACATCTACGGCGGCGTATCCCTGACCTTCCCCTTCTTTGAAGGCGGCCTTAGAACCGCCGAATACCGTGAAGCCAAAGCCAAAGAGCGCCAGGCCCGACTCGCCTATGACGACCTGAAAAAAAGCGTCGACATCGAACTGAAAGCCTCCTGCCTGGAACTCGAGACCCTGCAAGGCTCCCTGCAATTTCTGCGGGACCAGCAGACCTTCGCCCGTGACAACTACAACGCCGTCATGAAACAATTTGAAAACGGCCTGGCCACCAGCTTGGACGTCATGGACGCCAACACCCTGCTTTTGACCGCCGACAGAGACCTGTCCCGGGCATCCTATAACTACGAGATTGCCTATCTGAGAGTCAAACAGACCAGCGGTGCCCTGCTCCAGTTCATCAGCGAAAGCCACTCCGCAGAACAACAAGAACCAGGCGATCCATCCGGCGGCGATTTGAGAGCCAGAAAACCCGGCGGCAAATTATGGCAGTTCTTCTGCCTCGACGCATTATAGCAGAATCATACCGGTTTATTGTCAGGAGGAAAAACATATGAAATTAAAGAAGCAGCCCCGCATCACCCTCAAAAGCAACACCTGGCATCATGCGGCAAAAATAACCCTGCTGATCTTCATGATGGCGTTCATCAGCTCACCCCTGATCGCCTGCAAGAAAGAAAAGAAAGTCGAAAAAGAAACCCTGATTAATGTCCGCGTCACCATAGCCCAGAAGAAACCCGTTCGTCCCTACATCGAGACCACCGGCACCCTGAAAGCCGACGAAGAAGTCATCGTCAGCTCCGAAGTCGACGGAATCGTCCGAAACGTCAGAGTAGAAGAAGGAACAGCCGTCAGTCAGGGCGCCCTGCTGGCCGAAATCAACCCCACCGACTACCTGCTGGACAAACAGCGGGCCGACGCCGCCTTCAAACAGGCCGAAGCCAGCCTCGCCAACGTGAAAGCCGAATTCCAGAGGAAAGAACCCCTCTACAAAGAAGCCTTAATCACCAAACAGCAGTATGACGACATCTCCACCCGTGTGATCCTGGCCGAAGCCGACCTGGCCAAAGCAAAATCCGTTCTGGACACCTCCGCCGAGCGTCTTGCCCGGACCCGGATCTACTCCCCGCTCCATGGCATGGTCAAGAGCAAGAAAGTCTCCACCGGCGATTTTGCGCGCACCAGCTCCCCCCTGTTTCAGCTTATCAAAGTAGACCCGCTGAAACTCCTGTTTACCGTCGGCGAGAAAGACATCGCCGATTTGAAAACCGGACAGGAAGTCGATTTTACCGTCGACTCCTTTCCCGGCAAGCCCTTCCAGGGCAAAGTCAACCTGCTGTATCCCAATATCGAAGAGCGGACCCGAACCATGCAGGCCGAAGCCATCGTTCCCAATGCCGATCGCATGCTGAAGCCGGGCCTGTTTGTCCGGGCGACCATCTATACCGGCGCGACGCGTGAGGCCGTGGTCGTTCCGCTGACCGCGCTGATGTACGACAATGCCGCCATCCGCGTCTTTGTGGTCGAGGGCAACACAGCCCACGAACGGTCCGTCAAGACCGGCGGCAAATATGGAGAAGATGTGGAGATCACGGAAGGCCTGAAGGAAAACGAGCAGGTGGTTGTGGTCGGCCAGAACAATCTGTCGGAAGGAGTCAAGGTCAATGTGGCTCGCTGATACATCGGTTAAACGGCCGGTCTTTGCCACCATGGTCATTATGGCGCTGGTGGTGCTCGGAATCGTCAGCTATCTATATAAATATATTAATGAATCATGTATTGCTGAATTTTGATCCCGGCGCCGCTCCTCTTGATATTGATAAGATTTTACCAACCGGAAAATTTATATTGACTTTATACATTAATCATAATAGTGAACCGCCATTCTTTTTTCATTATGGGTTTGAACACTACAGCGTTTGAATTTTGATAACGTGAAGGTCGTGCCATAAAATGATTTTTGAATGTTCGATATTATTTGATGAAGAGAAGGATCGCAAACTCGTCGTCGAATAAATTTAATAAATTGTATGCAATCATTCCTTGCGGTACGTTGTTTCCCATTCATCCTCAAACGGTACGTTGTCTCCTGTTTCAAGAGCTCCCGGCATTAATTTAATAAATAAAAAAGTGTGGAATATTATCGACTTTGTTTCGATATTATACGTCTGAAATACTGTACCAAGGTACAATAGATTAAATAATGAATAATCTGTAGAGAAGAAACCAAGTTAATCTTGGAAAATATAATTAACATAAATAAGATACTAGTGGTTCATAACAGATTTGTCATTGAAGGTTCGTCTATGAAGATTCGCTCGGATAACGGATCGGATTTGACGGTAAAAGTTGTAAGCCAATGGCTGTCATATTGGCGTTCAGACTCTTTAGCATTACTGCAATTTTAGGAGGGGGTAAATGAAGGAAATGTCTGTTTCGTTAGAAGGTGAAAGAAGAGTAAATCAACACGACACAACAGAATCCCTGCCGGTGGATTGCCAGGATTTCCTCGTTCAGCGTTACAAGGGGTTCAATTACTATCTCATCAACTTAAATGAAGTCAAATGGAGTCGTCTCGGAGATATCATTCGGGGCTGCGAAGCTGTTGAAAACGACTGCTGGACGCCGCAGGAAGATTTCTTCACCTATCTGCGGAAATGTGATGTACTGAGCTACGCGGTCAAGGACGGCCGGATTGTCGCCTTCGATGTTGTGACCCTCCTGAACAGTGGTCGCTACAGTGTGTACAGCAACGAAGAAACGATGGTGCTGAGAGAATTCCGCGGAAACGACCTTGCCCAGCAGCTGGTCATTATGACGGTTGAATGGCATATTAAGAAAAGTGCTGCGCTGAGGAACAAGAAATATTTTATATTTACATCCATATCGGCCAATCCCAGGGTGGTCAATAGATATTTTGAAAAATCATGGCTGCGGATCTTGTTCGACTCCTCCTTTGCGCCTTCGCCTCAATTGATCGCGTTGAAGGAGGAATATTGCCGCAAACACGGAATCGAACTTGTAGACAAACGCTATCCCTTCTGCTTGAAGAACATGTTTCCCAATTCCAACAATTTCGATCCCAATGGCAAGAACAATCAGTTTTCATCCGAGGTCCGGAAAAATCTGCCGTTGGATTTCGAACATATGGTCAGGGGCGACGCCTTTGCTTTTATGCTGATGATCCCCATGAAACTTTTGCACATGGCTAACTTCGTCCTGATGACCAAATGCTTCGGCGCGGAATACTTTTCCAGCCGTGGCGTCGGTCTGTTCAGCGGTAGAGAGCCGGCCATTCCATCCGGAGCCGACAGGCGGGTTCCTGGTCTGTCTGCGGAAACTTTTTCCGTGAAAACTGCGGATCCCGGTTGAATAGACTTTGCACCCGAAGGATTTATGTTCAATAGGTCGAACAACACCAATTAACGTTGAAAACAACGACAAAATTAGTAGGAGGATACAATGATTAAGTTACAAAGCGTTTATTTAAAAATTTCCTGCGCCTTGATAGGTCTTTTGGCCATTATGGTTGCGACGCAGACATGGGCATGTGACGTGGCTGTGGTCTCCGGCAAGGTGACCACCGATGGCAAACCGCTGATCTGGAAAAACTTTGACAACTCGTCGAGCGCGAACCAGCAGGTCGCCTACTTTCCTGCCAAAAAAACCGGCCCCGGCGGCTATACCATGATCTACCGTTTTGAAGACGGGATGAAACTGCTCAACAAAGGCTCGGCAATCACTCCTTCCGGCGGCGTTAATGAATCAGGTTTTGCCATTGCCGGCACGTCCGTGTACCAGGATTATAATCTCACGGCGGAACCGGTGAACATCAATACCGTCCTGATGGAAGAAGCCCTGGCAACGTGCACTACGCTGGCAGAGTTCGAAAAACTGCTCAAGAATTGGCCTTATTCGCACTTTGGCACCGTCATCAGCGCCAACTTCGTCGTTATCGACGCCAAAGGCGGGGCAGCTCTTTATGAATGCTTCACCGGTCACCTGAACGTCGGCCTCAATCTGATGCAGTTCAGAAAGAACGATGCCAATACCGGCAAGGTCACCAATCAATGGGGATGGACGCTCAAATCGGCACAGAGCAACTTTATCGGGTTTCATATCATGACCAATTACAATAACTACATTCCCTGGAATGTGGGGCAGGATCGCAAGAATAGAGCCCAGGCCATCCTGACCAGTCTGGCGACGACGAAGCGACTCAGCTACCGGACCGTCATGCGCGAGGTGGCCAAGGACGTTAACGGCAAGCAGGTCCAGGAAGACCTTTCGAGTGAGACCAACTACAGCACCACCTATTGCCTGAGCCGCAACGCCACCCGCAGCTCTATCGTTGTGAGGGGTGCGGCATCCGGAGGCGATCCTCGTCTGGTGACCATGTGGTGCAACCTCGGCGAACCATCGGTAGGTGTTTTCGTCCCGTTCTTTGCCGCCGCCAAGGGAACGTCGGATCTGGCCCGGGTGGATACGTATGCCAACGGCAAATGGAACGACAATGACGATTCCTGTCTGCTCAACCTGGCCATCAGCACGAGAGAAACCTATGGCGAGCTCATCTATTCATCCAATGAGGGAGATTCCATATGGGGCATGCATGACAACTACATCAATAAGGTCGAACTGGCCAAGGTTCAGCAGTGGTCTTTTGCAATTGAGGACGTGATGATTGACAAAACCGCGTCCTATCTGTCCTATCTTGCAAGCAATCCCGGCCAGATTACCGCTGCCAACCTGAAGTACTTTTCGGACGACTGCATCGAATATGCTTTTCAAAACTTCACGGCCGGCGCTGCGGATTACTTCCCATGGCAAGATTAATATGATAACCTAATGGACAAGGGGGACAGGGAACTGCCCCCCTTGTCGAGGTTACAAATACAAGAGTCCCCTGAATAAGCGAATGACGGAATTAAATGGAAAATACAGGCAAGATATCAAACGCTCAAGCTGTAATGGGGGATATGGATATTTGCGATGAGGAGAGGGGACGCCCTTTCCTCATGAATCTCAAAACCTGGAAGCGGCTGCTTCCTCTTGCGGTTTCCGCCGCGATCCTCATTTATTTATTCTGGTATATCGATATCCGTCTGTGTTTCAACGCCCTGATGAACGCGGACATGGCCATTTATGTCCCGTCTGTCGTCGTTCTCATTTTTGCCACCTTTCTTCTGGACACGCAGAACCTGGCCGCAACCCTTAAACACTTTCATTATCCTCTCACCTGGAAAAACGCCTTTACCCTCCGCGGGGTCACCTATCTTATTATGACAATCGACTACAGCGTGGGTCTGGGGGTGTTGATTTACTATTTGAAAAAACATCTCGGCATCCCGGTGATGCGGTCAACGGGGCTGATGGCATTCTTCAACGGGATTACCCAGAAGGCGCTGGTCTACATGGCCATTATCGGTCTGATCATCATGTCCCCAACATCGGCACTGCTCGGCAATATGCTGATTTTTTTTGTTGGTTTTGCCGTGCTCGATTTTCTGTTGATTGTTGTCCTGAAGAAAATACCGTCCCGCGGTCTGGCGCTGAAGATCAAGAACATGAATCTTCTGAAGGCGTTCCACGAGGCCTCATGGCGTACCTACGGCGTGCTCATCTTCTGGCGCATCCTCTATTACGCGCTTTTTGTCGCCTTTTTCTATGTGGCTGTCAGGGCGTTCAACATGCAGATCCCTCTGGTTACCCTCATCGCCTATGTACCGATCATCCTTCTCGTCATCAGCCTGCCCATCGCCCCGGGAGGGTTTGGTACGGCACAAGCAGCGATGCTCATTCTATTTAAGGATTACGGGACAAACATGGATATCATGGCCTTCGGACTGACCTATACCACTTCCATTCTGGTGTTGCGCTACCTGATCGGCCTGTTCTATGCGAAACATATCAAGGGACTTCCCGCGGAAACAAGCGACATAGGAAAACAGGAAAATTAAGGATGATCAGCAATCCGCAACTATACCACCTCTTTCTGAAAATGAGGAATCAATGTTTGTTCTGCGATGCAGATAATCTCCACAAACCGGGTCAGCGATCCGGGAGGGAAGACTGTCCTCAAAGTAGACCGGGAGAAAGGATAATACGACATCATGTGGATTTCTGATACCTCAATCAAGCGGCCTGTTCTCGCCACCATGTTCATTCTAGCCCTGGTTGTTCTGGGCCTGGTGAGTTACCCGGAAATTGGCGTCGATCTCTTCCCCAAGGTCGAATTTCCCCTCGTGAATGTCACGACCGGGCTGGCCGGGGCGAGCCCCGAAGTTGTGGACGTCGATGTGACAGACAAGATTGAGGAGGCGATCAGCACCATCAACGGGGTGAGAACCATCCATTCGCTGAGTATTGACGGAATGTCCAGCGTCATTGTGGAGTTCGAACTGGAACGGGATATTGATCTGGCCATCCAGGATGTGCGGGAGCAGATCTCCGCGGTCCGTTCCCAGCTTCCGGAAGATATTATCGAGCCCGTTATTCAGAAGGTCAACATCGATGCTACCCCGGTCATGTGGCTGGCCCTGACGGGAGACCGATCTCAGCGCGAACTCTCGACCTATGTGGATGAAATCCTCAAAGAGAAATTGCAGAAAATCGATGGCGTCGGTGCCCTCTCCCTGGCCGGTATGCAGAAGCGGCAGATCCGGGTCTGGCTCGACAGTTCCAAACTGGCGGCCTACGAGATCTCGCCCGGCGATGTCGCCGCCGCCTTAAAGAGAGAAAACATCGAACTACCTGGGGGACGCATCGAAAGCCTGACGAAGGAATTCTCCATCAAAGTCAAGGGGTCTCTCAGTGATGTCTCCGCCTTCAATGATCTCATCATTGTGGCTCATGCCGGTGCCCCCGTAAGGCTACGCGATATCGGCAGGGCTGAGGATGGGACGCAGGAGCGGCGATCCTATGCGCGATTCAATGGTATCTCTGCCATCGGTATCGGCATCCAGAAACAGACCGGCACCAATACCGTCCAGGTCATCGACAGGGTCAAGGAGGAAATCGAGCGCATCAAAAAAAGTCTGCCTCCGGGCATGGACATCCGAATCGCCTTTGACCAGTCCGTGTTTATCAAGAATTCTATGGATCAGGTGAGAGATCACCTGATCCTGGGATCGATTCTGGCCATTATCGCGGTGTTCATCTTTCTGAGGAATTTCCGCACCACGCTGATCAGCGCGGTTGCCCTGCCCGTTTCGATCATCTCGACCTTCGCGGTGATGAGGATATTCGATTTCACCTTTAACAACCTGACCATGCTGGCCCTGACCCTGTCCGTCGGCATCCTCATTGACGACGCCATCATTGTCATCGAGAACATCTATCGTCACATTGAGGAGGGAATGTCTCCGAAAGAGGCCGCTTCCTTTGCCACCGGCGAGATCGGACCGGCGGTTATCGCGACAACGATGGCGATTGTGGTTATCTTTCTGCCCGTCGCTTTTATGAAGGGCATCATCGGACGGTTCTTCATGCATTTCTCTCTGACGGTTGTTTTTTCCGTTCTCGTCTCCCTGCTCGTATCGGTCACCCTCACGCCCATGCTCGCGTCGCTTCTGCTCCGTCCCCGGGAGAAGGGTGTTGCGACTGGCGGAAATTCAAACGGGATGATGGCCAGAATGGGAAATCGTCTGGAACGTAGATACAAAAAGATCGAGGAGGCCTATCGTCCCATTCTGACATTCAGTATAGACCATCGCCGGGGCGTTCTCCTCGGCGCCCTGATTCTCTTTATCTTCAGCCTCTGGATTACCCGGTTTATCGACAAGGAATTCAAGCCGGGTGAAGACCAGAGTCAGTTCATGATCCGGATGGAAGCGCCCGTCGATTATTCCCTGGAATACGCGGGATCGCTGTTCAGTCGGGCGGAGAAAATTGTCCGGGACAGACCCGAGGTGACATCCGTCTTCTTTGGTCAGGGAGCGGGTCAGGGGAGAATGTCTCAGATCAATCAGGCCTTTATCCAGACCACGCTGAAACCGAGGTCGGAAAGAGACAAGTCTCAGGTAGAAATCATGACGGAGCTGCGGAAGGAATTTGCCGCGATCCCCGGCTTGAAAACCATGATTGAAGAGGTCGCTATTCTCGGAGGCGGAATCCGCAATGTTCCCATTCAATACTCCATCAGCGGCGGCTCTATCGATGAACTCAGAAAATATACGAAAGAAATTATCAACGAACTTTCCAAAGTGAAAGGGATCGTGGACATCGACACCTCCATCGAAGCGGGAAAACCGGAGTTGAGTGTCCTGATCGACCGGGAAAAAGCGACCGATATGGGCGTCAGTGTATCGGCTGTCACAGAAGCGGTCAATCTTCTGATGTCCGGAGAGGTCGATGTCACGAAGTTCAAGGATACGGCCAAGGGAAGACGATATGATGTTCGGATGAGGCTGGACGCCAAAGACAGGATGAGCCCGTCCGACATCGGCAGGCTGTACGTCCGGTCCGCGGAGGGAAAGCTTGTGAGACTGAGCGACATTGTCACCGTCGAAGAGGCGGGCGGTCCGAGCAGCATTTCACGGAAAGACCGGCAGCGCACGATCTGGATATTCGCCAATCTTGAAGGCAAGCCGCTGGGCGAGGCCATGCAGGAGATTGACGCCATCTCCGCGAGGATTCTGCCTCCCGGATACACCACCGGCTACACGGGAGAGGCCGAAGAAATGGGCAAGTCCTTTAAATACCTCATGTTTGCTCTGCTGCTGGGAATCCTGCTGGCCTATATGGTTCTGGCCTCACAGTTTGAAAGTCTTCTCCATCCCGTGACCATTCTGCTGTCTATGCCCCTGTCGTTCATCGGCGCCTTCACGGCCCTGCTCATTTTCGGAAAATCTCTGAGCATTGTGAGCCTCATCGGTCTGGTTCTCCTGATGGGTCTGGTCAAGAAAAACGCCATTCTCCTTGTAGATTTTACCAACACGCTGCGCAAGCGTGGACTGTCCAGGCGGGAGGCCATCCTGCAGGCCGGTCCGATCCGGCTGCGTCCCATTCTGATGACCACTTTTGCCATGATCTTCGGGATGCTGCCCGTCGCCCTCGGCCTCGGGGAAGGCGCCGATCTGCGCGCCCCGATGGGGATTACGCTGATTGGTGGACTTCTCACCTCGCTCTTCCTGACGCTGGCCGTTGTCCCCGCGGCCTATGACCTGTTCGATGACTGGAAAGAAAATATTGTCCGCCGCCTGGAAAACAGGGGATCCCGTTTCTTGCCCCGGCCTTTTGAATACAAAGGCAAGCAGCGATAACCGGAGGTATCCATCGTGATAGAAACGACCCAATTCCTGTGGTATTTATTGAAATCGGTAATCGATGTCCATCTCAGCGCCCTCCTGCCCGCCCGGCTTCAAAGGCGATGGTGTGAAAAGCGCCTGATCCGCTCTATCCGCGAAGCATACGAGAACGTCCCTCTCTACCGCCGGAAATACGACGAAGCCGGCGTGGACATGAATACCATCCGGACCGTCGACGATATCAAGCGTCTTCCCTTCATCACCAAGGATGAGGTCAGGGAAAATTTCCCCGACGGCATCGTTGCCCGCGGAGTCAACAGGGAAGCATGCCACTATTCGGCCACCACCGGCTCCACCGGCCGATCGCTGCCGTTCATCTTCACGAAGCAAACCTTTGCTTTTTACATCGCCACAGGCGTGCGCATGTACACCATGATCGGGTATCGCCCCTGGCACAGGATGGCCTACATCAAATACACCGACCTGCACTATCCGCGTCTGGGACCTTTTTTTCAAACGACTCACATCAAGTCAACCATTCCTGTCGAGGAACAGATCGCGCAACTCAGAGAGGCCCGGCCCGACCTCATCATCGGCTACGCCTCTCTCGTGTATGAGGTCGCCAGACGCGCCACGCCCGAGGATTTGAAACTCATCCGTCCTAAATTCATCGGGATCAACTCGGAGCTCTCGACGCAGGATCAGCGAAACTTCATATCCGAAACCTTTCACTGTCCCGTCTACGACGAATACTCCACGGAAGAGACATGGATGATCGCCTCCCAGTGCCGGCAACACAACTATCACATCTTCACCGACAACGTGTGGGTGGAATTCATTGACTCGAGGGGGCGGGAAGTCCAACCCGGGGAAATGGGAGAGATCGTGCTGACGACGACTCGCAGCCCCGCCATGCCGTTTATCCGCTACCGCATCGGTGACGTGGGAAGATACAGAGACGCCACGTGCCCCTGTGGCCTCGGATTCCCGCTGCTGGAGGCCTTCGAGGGCCGGGCCGACGATTGCTTCATTCTGCCGAGCGGGAAATTCGTTTCTTCGCTGAAGCTTTTGAACACCTTCACCATGTATATCAAGAAGTATCTTCATTTGCTCGAGGAGTTCAAGGTGATACAGGTATCAAGCGAACTCATCGTCATCAAAATCGTCAAAGGAAGCCGGTATGATGACTCTCAGCTCGAAGAACTGCTGGCCGACCTGCGCCGTCTTCTCGACGACTCGGTTTCGATCAAGGTCGAATTCGTCGACGTCATCGAGAAAAGTGACGGTATCAAGCGGAAGGCCATCGAATCCCTTGTCGGCAAGGGAAAGAAATGACGTCCTCGTGTTGACCGCGGAAAAACCCGGCATGACAACTTTTCAAGACGGCTGAAGTCCTTTTTGAAGGCGCTCCATGAGCCCCGCCATTCTTCCTCCGTTGGCCAGCTTTCGTGACATGGAAATCAGGATCTCCACGCATTGATCCGTACCCGCCATGGCGATAAAAATGGGCAGGGATTCCTGGCAGGGCGGTATGAAAAATCCGGTCTGGAGGGCAAAGGTATCACAACTCAGGCGTTCCGGTGACAATCTGCCGGGATTGGATATGATTCCGGAATTTCGATAACGGCCCGTATGTTGTTTTTCTTTGATTTCATCTTGAATCGCACGGTGAAGCATTCGCAGCGGCACGTAGCGGATGAGCCTGTCCCCCCAGTAAAGCATACCATCGTTCTTGTCAGCCAGTTGCTGCGCCATGTCCCGGGTGACATCGTCAACGGTCAAGCCGGGCAGCATATTGAGATAAATCAGATTGGTCAGATTTCCCGTTGAACGCAACCCCGGCTGCCGGTGACGCATGTCAACAGAAACGCCAAAGCGCACCTTGCCGGCTTCATAGGACCATGCCGATTGCGCCAGAATAACCGCGACCTGAGCCACGAGATTACGATATCGGCCTTCCATATGCAGGCGGCGCCAGATCACCCCGCTCTCTGTGCCCTGCGCCCTGCCGGTGGGTCCAATAAAATCATGCGCGGGCGGTATGCGCCCTTTTTTTTGAAAGCTTCTTGCCATGTCAAGCTCGGTCAATCGGGAACAAGACCCCAGAAGAGGTTCGCCCCGCAGGGCCCGGAAAATCTCTTCGGCCCAGAACAGGGTCGCCCTCCCATCCATCAGGGCATGATGGGAACGAAAGGCAACGCGCAGCGGATCTCCCGGCATGAGAACGACTTCACACGCTGTTCCATCATAAGGGTTCAAGGGGCCCTGCTCAAAAGGAGAACCATCGGGGCCGCCCGATCCGTCCCATCCCAAACCGTTTACAACCCGCACACGCGGTGTGATTCCGGAGTCCACCCAACGGCTTGCTATCAAGCATCCCTTCAGGACCAGTCTCGCGCCCGGGTTGGCGGCGGAAGCCTTCTGCACTGCTTGTTTCCATCTCTCCTCATCGAAGGATCCCAGCCCTTCCAGCACAATTTGATTTGCAAAAGGCGGGCAAAGATCATGATAAATCAGATAGACCCTTTCCGTGCGGCAGAGAGGCCGTGTATATATATTTGTTATTTGTTCAACCATCTTTTTTCAATCCCTGGATCAAACAGTCGAACATTTCATCGAGTCGTCCATCCGTTGCCAGTACTTTGGGCATGGTGATGATTAATTGCATGGAGGTGCCATGACCTGCCAACCCCAGGAAAAATGGATAATATTCGATTGTGGGAGGAATGCCCCAAAAAGCTGTTGAGGTAAAGCCGCCACCGTGGAAGAGTTCCAGCGGGATGCGTCCCACATTTGTTATCAACCCGGAGAGGCTGTAAAGGCCTTTGGTGTGACGTTCTTTGATCATCTTCCGCGCCTTGTAGCTCATCAGCCGGATCGGAACATAACGATAAAGATCATCCCCTTTGGTCTGCATCGCTTCGCGGCCTTCTTTTGTCTGAGTGGCGATATCTGTGGCGATCTCTTCCACTGTTGACGTTGGCTTCACCTCGACATAAATGCAGAATGCAAGGTTGGCGGTTGATCGCTCACCGCCCATATGAGCGCGCATATCCACAGGAATACCGAAACGGACCACCCCGGCCTGATGACGCCATGCCTCATGAGCGAGCAAGAGGATGGTGCGGGCCAGAATCCGGGGGAACTTGCCTTCAATTCGGAGATGTTTCCAAATCATTCCCGATTCATTCCCTATGGCCCGACCGGAGGGGGCCAGATGTTCAACAGGATATTCCTTGCGAAACTGGCTCTGATAGCTGCGCGCCATTTCGACATCATTGACGGACGATACAGCGCCCAAAACGGTCTCGCCCCGCAGGGTCCGAAAGATATCCTCGGCCCACACCAGGGTGCCCCGACCGTCCATGACCCCATGATGAGTACGGAAGACGACCCTGAGCGGTGAACCTTCGATAAGAACCACTTCACAGGTGGGACCTTCACGATAGGGCAATGGATCCAAAAGAAATGGCGCGCCATCCGGTCCGGTACCATCCCATTTTGTGCCGTCAACAAGACGCACATGGGGAGTGATGCCGGAATCCACCCAACGACTGCCCCCCAAAAATCCTTTTAATGTAAGACGGCTGCCGGGATTGGCCTTTGAGGCTATTGCCACGGCCTGGCGCCAGCGCTCAAGGTCAAAGCTTCCTTCGCCTTCGAGGAAAAGCTGATTCGCAACCGGTGGACAGAGTTCATCGCATACCAGTAACATGCGTTCGTTAAACGAAAGCTTTCGCGTGTAGATTTGCTCCTGCATGATAACCTCCTATCACTATTCGGGGTGGTCTCTTTTTAGTTTTTTCTTTTTACAGCCTCTTTCATCTTTGCGCAATGACCAGACCCGAGCATATACGCGAAAGGGTTTCCTCCAAAATCCGCTGATCTGCTAAGGCACGCGGTATGGCCAGGATGATATCTACGGAATCGCCCGCGCCGGAGAGCACCAGCGAAAAGGGAACGGACTCCATGCATACCGGCACCGCCCAATACATTTCGGCATGGAAGCCACCTCCCGAAAATCCCTCCATGGAAAAACGCCCCATATTGGAAACAAAACCGGAGAATCGATAGCTGCCGGTACGGTGGCTTCGACGTGTTTCGCTCCTCAGCGCCATATCCAGGACAAACAAGGGCACATGGGAAATAATCTTATCTTCCCAGGTCAGCTGTCCGTCGCGCTGCTCTCTCAATCGGGAAGCCAGGTCAGCATCCAATGACTCAAGCGTGGTATCCGGGGTGATTTCGAGAAAAAGCGCGTTGGTCAGATTCCCGGTTGAACGAAGCCCTTTGCGGCGCGCCCTGAGATCAACGGGGATGCCGAGCCGTACAGGGCCGCTGCCGTGTTTCCAGGCTTCACGGGCCGCAAGCAGCATGACCTGAAGGAGAAGCCTGGGGTAGCGTCCCCTGATACGATTGCGCTTCCAGCGGATCCCCGGTTCGTTGCCGATCACTCTGCCGGTCGGTGCGATATAATGATGCTGAAGGGGTGTGCTGAGTTTTTGTTTCGATATATTCAGCAGATCGTTTTCCGTGATCGCGGTGTCCGATCCCAAAGGTTTTTCTCCCCTGAGCGCCCGGAAGATCTCTTCGGCCCAAAAAACGGTGCCGCGGCCATCCATCAGGGCATGATGGGAACGAAATGCCACCCGGAGCGGATCGCCCTGGATAAGGACCACCTCCGCCATGGGCCCCCGCCTTGGGAAAAATGATTTTTCAAGAAATGGAGCCCCTTCTGAGCCGCAGCCGTCCCAATCTCCGGCGTCAATCATCCTGAGCGGTGGTGTTTGTCCGGAGTCCACCCAGCGGCTCATACCCAGATGCCCTCTGAGAAGCAGGCGGCTGCCGGGGTTGGCATCAGAGGCCAGTTTAACCGCCCGAATCCATTTTTCCGAATCGAATCTGCCGTGGCCTTCCACAATGACTTGATTCGCAATGGGCGGACACAGTTCATGGGCAGCCACCCAAAGGCGGGAGGCAATGGAAACATCGCGTGCTTTTACAAACATGCTTCTCCTCATCCCGGATCATATTTTCTGTGATGTAAGTTGAATACATGAGCAGTCAGCTTATATCACCATTCAGGATAATTCGTCCAGCAAGTTTCCATGCGCGGCGTTTATGAAACGGGGGAGACTCATTTCCTGCGTCGCGTCGCTCCGGGGATGGATTAAAAGAAAGAACCCCGCGAATGATCGCGGGGTTCTTTGCAGGGTATCTTTGAAGGGGAAAAGGGGTTAATTAATCAAGCTTTTGAGCGCGTCAACGACCGGTGCGGTAAAGATGGACACCAGAAGCGCATAAAGTGCGAAAGAACCGATCGCTTCGCTCATGTATAAGCGGCTGTATTTTCTTTTCAGAGAAACGATGATCAATCCGCCGACAATTAAACAGCCGAGATGAAAGAACGGGAAATCGCTGTTGCCGGTTATGCTGAATTGAGCATAGCTGAAAGAGGCTGTTACCAGAACGACAAAAGTGGTCAAAAGGGATGTCTGAATCATTTTTCTCATAGCTGTTTATCTCCTTTTAAAATTAACTGCCTTTGTAATAATGAAATAAATGTGCCAAAATATACAAAAAAGAAATTAAATTTTTAAGTAATTGATGTTACAAATTAAATATTATTCACCCACTGTTAATTTGAACATCAATAATTTCGTAAAATTTAAAAGAAACGTTAAACAATCAATAAAATGTCAATGAATCATTCAATGTCGGCTGGTCGTCAGAAATCATTTTTCTGCATATTTATCTTGACAAATCACAGAAATAATATATTTATGAACCATCGTTCAAAATATGAATGTATGTTCAAAATGGTTTTCTAATGCTAAAAAATCAAAGAAAAGAGCGGGAATTTAATACCCGTCGCGCCGAAATTCTCCAACAGGCGGAAAAAATATTTTCTGTCAAGGGATACCACAATGTCACAATGGCAGAGATTGCCGACGCCTCCGGTTTTTCCACCGGCTCGCTCTATCAGTTTTTCGAAGGCAAGGAAGATCTGTACACATCAATGATTTGTGAGAAACTCGACGTCATGTACACCGAAATCAGACAGACCACCGAAAAGGCCGCGGGTGTCGTTGATAAAATCGATCTGCTGGTTGAGGCCCAACTGCGGTTTATGGAGAAAAACGCGGATTTCTGCCGGTTATTGCTCAAAGGCGAAGGCTCTGTTCTGACGGAAACGATGACATCGCTGAGGGAAAAACTTTTAGAGGGTTATTTGCGGCATATAAACTTTATTGAAAATATGCTAAGAGACGGCATTGTCAAAGGTGTCATCAGAGACCTGCCGGCCAATGATGTGGCGCAATCTCTGTATTTTTTGATCAGGGCATCGTCCATGGAATGGATGTTGTCGCCGGAGAAAGAGTCCCTGTGCACGAAAAAAAGTTTTATTCTGGATTTTTTTCTTAATGGAGTAAAAAATCATGCAAACTAATAAACTGTTCATCATGGTGGTGATGTTTTTGGCCGTTCTTTTTTCGCCGCGCTTCATTCTTGCCGGAGAACCTTTAACGCTGGAGGCCAGTATTGATATCGCTTTAAAGAACAGCCTCGTTCTGAATATGGCCAAAGAGGGGACAAAAAGCGCCACCGCCCTGAAAAAAGAAGCCATGACCGGATTCTTCCCCAAATTCAGTACGTCGTACAGCTACTCCAGGCTGAACGAAGCGCCTTTTTCCCGGTTTCAGGGGCTCCCGGCGGGACCGCTTTACGGGATGAACGGCATGGAAATTCCCGTGGGCACGGAAGACAACTACAACTGGATCATTGAAGCCAAGCAGCCGGTGTTTGCCGGAGGAGCCATTCTGGCCAATTATCAGGCCAGCCGCATTGGCGAGGAAATCGCGCGCCTGGAAGAAACCGCGAAATTTCAGGATGTGATCCAGGATGTCAAAACAGCTTATTTCGACATATTGCGGGCGCAGGCCATGGAGAAAGTGGCCGCTCAATCGGTCGAAATGCTGAAAGCGCATCGCGATGTCGCTGAAAATTATTTTCAGGTGGGTATGATTCCCAAAAATGATCTGCTGTATGCGGAAGTGGAACTGGCCAACGGGACGCAGACCCGGGTGACGGCGCGCAATGCCGTGGAGCTGGCCCGGTCGCGCTTCAACACCGTTTTAAAAAGACCGCTGTCAGAGCCGGTCGATATCGTTGATCTGCTGGCGTATCATCCCTTCAATACGTCTTTTGAGGAGTGTCTGAATATCGCCCGCCAGTCCAGACCTGAACTGAAAATGTCGTCGCTGAAAGCGGTTCAGGCCGGCAAATATGTTCGCGTGGCGCAGGGTGATTACTATCCGGCTCTGAGCGTCGTCGGCAACTACTCCCGGTTTGGCGACGAGGCCTCGGTTTCCGGCAGCGACTATAAAGACGCGGAAAGCTGGTATGTGATGGCCGCAGCCAGCTGGAATTTCTGGGAATGGGGAAGAACAAAGTTCAAAGTCGACGCCGGAAAAGCCAGGGCCAATCAGGCCATCGACGCGGATAAAGAATTAAATGATCAGGTGGTCCTGGAAATCAAAAAAGCGTATCTGATGCTGCAGGAAACGGAAAGCCGGATATCCGTTTCGCAGAAGCTGATTGAGCAGGCTGAAGAAAATTTCCGCATCGCTGAGGAAAGATATAAAGAAAGAGTCGCCACGTCAACGGAGGTTCTGGACGCTCAGACGCTATTAAGAAGAGCGAAATTTGAATACGTCAACGCTCTTACGGAATACAATATCAACGATGCCAGACTACAGAGAGCGATGGGAACGATCCGGCTGTAAACAGATTTCCGGATGAAAAGGATCATGGCATGAGAAAATTTTTATCATACGTTACAGCGCTGACCACCATCATAATCTTAGCCATTGTGTGTAGTGCGCGTGAGTACACCTTAGGCGAGACCTACGAACAGGCATTGAAGACCTCCGAGAAGATCGAGATTGCGAAAGAGAACGTTTATATAGCCCGACAGGGCAGAGACAAAGCCCTGTCCCTTTTGATTCCCCGCCTGACCGCGTATGGCAGCTACAGCCGGTTTAGCGAAGACAAATACACCTCCGTGGGCAGCATCCTGATCCAGCCGGACGAGACCAGCAGTTGGGGCGTTCGCGCCGACCAGAGCTTTTCCCTGAGCGCCCGCGAACTCGACGCCCTGACCATCGCCGGGCAATCCATCAGCAAGAGCCAATACGATCTCGAGACCGCCCAGACCGACTTCCTGCTGAACGTTGGCGTCACATTTTATGACGTCCTCAAAGCCCGGAAAGCCGTAGACATCGCCAACGCCAATTTGGGAAGACTGACCCAATACCACCATTCCGTGGAGACCCGATTCAAAGTTGGCGAACTGACCAAGACCGCCCTTTTGCGCGCCGAAGGCGAACTGTCCGGCGCCCGCGCCGACCAATTGCGAGCCGTCAACAGCCTGCAGCTGGCGAGAGCCGCCCTCATCCGCGTCGCCGGTTTAGAGCCCGACTTTCAACTGAAAGAGAAAAAACAGCCCTCCAGCGGCATGTGCGAATGGACCAGCCTGCGCCAGAGCGCAATGAACGACCGCACCGACCTCAAAAGCTACGACATGCAGACCCGGATGGCCGAACAACAAGTCCAATACACCCGCGGCGCCTTCTGGCCCAGCGTCGGATTATTCGCCATCTACAACCGTGCCGACCAGGACCCTATGACCACCACCTTCAACGACGAGAACATCTACGGCGGCGTATCCCTGACCTTCCCCTTCTTTGAAGGCGGCCTTAGAACCGCCGAATACCGTGAAGCCAAAGCCAAAGAGCGCCAGGCCCGACTCGCCTATGACGACCTGAAAAAAAGCGTCGACATCGAACTGAAAGCCTCCTGCCTGGAACTCGAGACCCTGCAAGGCTCCCTGCAATTTCTGCGGGACCAGCAGACCTTCGCCCGTGACAACTACAACGCCGTCATGAAACAATTTGAAAACGGCCTGGCCACCAGCTTGGACGTCATGGACGCCAACACCCTGCTTTTGACCGCCGACAGAGACCTGTCCCGGGCATCCTATAACTACGAGATTGCCTATCTGAGAGTCAAACAGACCAGCGGTGCCCTGCTCCAGTTCATCAGCGAAAGCCACTCCGCAGAACAACAAGAACCAGGCGATCCATCCGGCGGCGATTTGAGAGCCAGAAAACCCGGCGGCAAATTATGGCAGTTCTTCTGCCTCGACGCATTATAGCAGAATCATACCGGTTTATTGTCAGGAGGAAAAACATATGAAATTAAAGAAGCAGCCCCGCATCACCCTCAAAAGCAACACCTGGCATCATGCGGCAAAAATAACCCTGCTGATCTTCATGATGGCGTTCATCAGCTCACCCCTGATCGCCTGCAAGAAAGAAAAGAAAGTCGAAAAAGAAACCCTGATTAATGTCCGCGTCACCATAGCCCAGAAGAAACCCGTTCGTCCCTACATCGAGACCACCGGCACCCTGAAAGCCGACGAAGAAGTCATCGTCAGCTCCGAAGTCGACGGAATCGTCCGAAACGTCAGAGTAGAAGAAGGAACAGCCGTCAGTCAGGGCGCCCTGCTGGCCGAAATCAACCCCACCGACTACCTGCTGGACAAACAGCGGGCCGACGCCGCCTTCAAACAGGCCGAAGCCAGCCTCGCCAACGTGAAAGCCGAATTCCAGAGGAAAGAACCCCTCTACAAAGAAGCCTTAATCACCAAACAGCAGTATGACGACATCTCCACCCGTGTGATCCTGGCCGAAGCCGACCTGGCCAAAGCAAAATCCGTTCTGGACACCTCCGCCGAGCGTCTTGCCCGGACCCGGATCTACTCCCCGCTCCATGGCATGGTCAAGAGCAAGAAAGTCTCCACCGGCGATTTTGCGCGCACCAGCTCCCCCCTGTTTCAGCTTATCAAAGTAGACCCGCTGAAACTCCTGTTTACCGTCGGCGAGAAAGACATCGCCGATTTGAAAACCGGACAGGAAGTCGATTTTACCGTCGACTCCTTTCCCGGCAAGCCCTTCCAGGGCAAAGTCAACCTGCTGTATCCCAATATCGAAGAGCGGACCCGAACCATGCAGGCCGAAGCCATCGTTCCCAATGCCGATCGCATGCTGAAGCCGGGCCTGTTTGTCCGGGCGACCATCTATACCGGCGCGACGCGTGAGGCCGTGGTCGTTCCGCTGACCGCGCTGATGTACGACAATGCCGCCATCCGCGTCTTTGTGGTCGAGGGCAACACAGCCCACGAACGGTCCGTCAAGACCGGCGGCAAATATGGAGAAGATGTGGAGATCACGGAAGGCCTGAAGGAAAACGAGCAGGTGGTTGTGGTCGGCCAGAACAATCTGTCGGAAGGAGTCAAGGTCAATGTGGCTCGCTGATACATCGGTTAAACGGCCGGTCTTTGCCACCATGGTCATTATGGCGCTGGTGGTGCTCGGAATTGTCAGCTATCCCAGCATTGGCGTGGACCTTTTTCCCAAAATTGATTTTCCCATCGTGACCATTACCACGACGCTCAAAGGCGCCAGCCCCGACGTCATGGATGTTGACGTGGCGGAAAGGATTGAAGGCGCGATCAATACCATCAACGGCGTCAAGAATATTCAGACGACCAGCACGGAAAGCGTCTCCCGCACAGTCGTTGAATTTGTTCTGGAGCGCAACATTGATCTGGCCGTCCAGGACGTACGCGAAAAAATATCCTCGATCCGCAATAAATTGCCGGACGATATCGAAGAACCCCGCATTGCCAAGGTTGATCCCGATTCCACACCGATTTTATTTATGAATCTCTCGGGGAATAAATCCATCCGGGATCTTTCCACATACGGCGATGAAGTCCTGAAAGAACAGCTACAGCGCATCGACGGCGTCGGGGATGTCATCTTTTACGGGCTGCGGCTCCGGCAGGTTCGCATCTGGCTGGATGCCGCCAAGATGCAGGCCTGTCAGGTCGCTCCGTCCGACGTGGTGCTGGCGCTCAAACGCGAAAATGTTGAACTGCCCGGCGGACGCATTGAAACATCAACCAGGGAATACACGGTCCGCATCAAGGGTGAATTTCCCATGATCCCCGATTTCAACGATCTGATTGTCAGCTATTACAACGGCGCGCCGGTCAAAATCAAGGATATCGGACGGGCGGAGGATGGCACGGAAGAAAGGAGATCGATTGCCCGCTTCAACGGCGTTCCCGCTGTCGGGATGGGCATCCAGAAACAGTCGGGAACCAATACGGTGGCCGTTGCCGACCGCGTCAAGAAGGAAGTCGAGAGAATTAATCGAACGTTGCCGCCCGGCATGAAAATCAACGTCTCGGTGGATCAGTCTGTTTTTATCGTCCGTTCCATCAACGAAGTGCAGCATCATCTGATTTTAGGCAGTCTGTTTGCCGTTCTGGCTGTTTTTCTGTTTCTGAAGAACATCCGCACAACTTTGATCAGCGCCGTGGCTCTGCCGGTTTCCATCATTTCCACCTTCGCGATCATCAACGCCTTTAATTTTACCTTCAACAACATGACCATGCTGGCCCTGTCGCTTTCCGTCGGATTGCTGATCGACGATGCGATCATTGTGATTGAAAATATTTACCGGCACGTGGAAGAAGGGATGGCGCCCATGGAAGCGGCCAAATTCGCTACGTCGGAAATCGGATTGGCGGTGATGGCCACAACCCTGGCGATCGTGGCCATCTTCTTGCCGGTGGCTTTTATGAAAGGAATCATCGGTCGATTCTTTCTGCAATTCGCTCTGACAATCGTCTTTGCCGTGCTGGTTTCGCTGCTCGTTTCTTTTACGCTGACGCCGATGATGGCCTCTATCTTTCTGAAGCCGCATCCCTCACCTGCGGGAGGCGCCGCAACGCGCGCCACAAAAGTTTCCCTCTGGACAAAGTCCGGAGATTTTCTGGAAAAGCAGTACAAAGGCCTGGAGACGTTTTACCGCCGTGTGCTGGAGTTTTCGCTGCACTATAGAAAATCCATGCTGGTGGGCGCGCTGATCATTTTTGTGTTGAGCGTTATGCTGGCGGCGTTTGGTCTGGGCAAAGAATTTCTGCCCCCCGAAGACCAGGGCAATTTTATCGTGCGCATGGAAGCGCCGATTGACTATTCCGTCGAGCAGGTGGAAAGATATTTTGGAGAAACGGAAAAAATGGTCAGGGATATTCCCGGCGTCAAGTCGGTCTTTTACGTTCAGGGCGCACAGGGATACGCCAACAGGGCAAACATCATGGTCACTCTGCTGCCCAAGGCCGAGCGCAAAAACAGCCAGGAAGACATTAAGAAAATCGCGCGGGCCAAGCTCAAGCAGATTCCGGGGATGAAAGCCTCCGCGGAGGATATCTCACTGGTCGGAGGTGGCATCCGGCAGGTGCCGATTCAATACAGTATTCGCGGTCAGGATCTCGACGCCCTGCAGACCTATGCCCGGCAGATCTCTGCCGAGTTTGCCAAACTGCCCGGCATCGTGGATGTTGATACGTCGCTGGAAGTGGGGAAACCGGAATTCAAGGTTTATATTGATCGCGACAAGGCGGCGGATCTGGGCGTGGACGTGGCCACGATCGCGGAAGCCATCAACATGCTGATTGGCGGAGAGCTGGATATTTCCCGGTATAAAGACGAGAAGAAGGGAAAGCGCTATGACATCCGGGTCCGGCTGAATCCCGAGGATCGAGAAAGCAGCTCCACTATGCAGAGAATTTATATCCGCGCCCGCGACGGGAAACTGGTCGAGCTGGGCAATGTGGTCAAGGTTCAGGAGGGAACAGGCCCCAGTGTCATCAATCGCGTTGACCGCCAGCGCGCCATTACCGTTTTTGCTTCTCTGGAGGGCAAACCGCTGGGGGAGGCCAAAAACGAACTAGACGCGATTGCCGCGCGCATTTTGCCCGCCGATTATTTGCCGAAATATGCAGGCATGGCCGAAGTCATGCAGGAATCGTTTGTCTATCTGCTCTTTGCCCTGATGCTCGGCATTGTGATGGCCTATATGATCCTCGCCTCACAGTTTGAAAGCTTTATTCATCCGGTGACCATCTTGCTGTCGATGCCCCTTTCCTTTGTCGGTGCGTTCGGAGCGCTTTTTCTTACCGGACGGACGCTCAATATCTTCAGTCTGATCGGTCTAATTCTTCTGATGGGACTGGTGAAGAAAAACGCCATTCTGCTGGTGGACTACACCAATGTTTTGCGGGAGCGGGGGATGCCGCGCCGCGAGGCTATTTTGCAGGCCGGACCGATTCGAATGCGGCCAATTCTGATGACCACCTTTGCCATGGTTTTCGGCATGCTGCCGATCGCGCTGGCGGTCGGCGAGGGGGCCGAAACGCGTGCTCCGATGGGCATCGCCGTGATCGGCGGTTTGCTGACGTCTCTGATTCTGACCCTGGTTGTGGTGCCGGCGGCGTATGATCTGTTTGATGACTGGCAGGAGTATTTCAAGAAAAGGCGCGCGAAGAAAGCCGGTTGATTGTTATTGTTTCCAATAAATCTGTTCCGCCAGGAGGTGCAATGATGAAAATGTTCTATGTTATTTACGCCGAAGCAGCCGATGATGCCGTCATTACGGCCTTCAAAAAAGCAGGATTCAAAGTTTATACCAAGATGAGCGGATTAATGGGCGAGGGGGAAGAAACCGAACCGAAGCTGGGTACCCATTACTGGCCGGGGAATAATAATGCCCTGTTAATGGCTGTTGCCGATGAGAAGATTAAGCCGCTCTGTGATCTGGTCAGGCAATTAAAGGTTGAACATCCGCGGGCGGGGCTGAGGGCGTTTACCTTTCCGCTGGAAGAAGAGTGTGTATAGAAAATATGGCCGGACAGAGAACAACCAGAAGACAAAAAGACATCTCCCGCCTACTGCGCGATAAAAAATATATTCCTTCCCGGCAGCCCCGAAAGGGCAATCCATTTCCCGCGAAAAAGAGCGGCAAATAAAGCTTATTGATCCAACGGATTTTTTTGATCTTTGATTGCTATCTCAAATGCAAAAAATTTCCGGCAACTCTGGCCGCTATTTTCTCCTGTTTTCCAAAAAGATTTCTGACACTCGACGTTCCGCTTCATTGTCTGATGGCGGCTGCAAAATGTTGATTTCATGGGACATGAATGTCCTGATGTGGGGCCCATGTATAATCTTCATTAAGTATATAATAATAAAATATTATTAATAAATTTCCTTTTATTCGCGGGGCATACAGTGCCCCGCCCTGTATAGGCACAATTTTTGTGCAATTTTATTTATTTTGTATTTAATTCCGATAGCTTAAGTTAATGTTAAGCGATTACTTAACGGCATGGCACGCTTCATGCTGTTAAAGAAAAAAATTTTAATGATTAGGTTGAAGAATAGGGGTGTTCTGACGTTACAGCGGGACACATACTGTATTAACATAATAAATTATAAGCACAGGGGGAAAAAATGAAGAAACTGTTGTCAAGTCTGCTGGTTTTTGTATGTCTTTTGGCTTTCTCAATGCCATCTTTTGCCGCAACCACCGAAACGATCAGCGCTGAGACGCTTGCTTCTCTTGTATCAGGCATTAACCCGAATATAAATAAAATTAAATCATCTCTTACCCTGCTGGGACAGAAAAAAATATTCGGAAGTTTGACGTCGACTCAGAAAGAAACTCTCATTTATGAAGAAGCCGGCCTTAAATTATACCTCGGGGGCGCCATTAAGAACTACAGACCTGTTATCAAACTGAAAATGGTCATGGACGACAGGATTATTATGGAAGGGAAACCTGATACCTTAACAGGCACCCTTTGCTTCAATATCGGATACCGATGGGACGGCTATATTACACTGACTCTCAGTTCGGAAAGCCAGGAACTGATCAGCAATTCGGAAAATCTGGGCGTTCAGGAAGTGGTGCTCGAAGATTTAGGCATTGCCATTGGCATTTTGCCTCACAATCAGGGTGCTGTAAAAGTAACCGGAATTATAGTGGTTGAGGGCATTCCCATTGATGTCGGTACGCTGAGCGAGTTAATGGAATTCATTATCGGTCAAATGTAGCCGTTTCATCTCCCTGGAGAGTCATAGCTGGATACTGCACCCCCTTCTCGTTTTTGAAGATGAGAAGGGGGTGCCTTTATGATAACCTTTCATTTACTGTTGAAAAATGCCGGCAAATTGCTGCGCCCTTTTCAGCCTGATCGGAGTCTTGCCGTTTTCCATATTGGAGATGTGTTGTTGCGGAACACCAACGACCATTTCGCCAGGCTGCATGATAATGCACCATCTCGGTGGAGAGGAGCGCTGCTAAGCTGCTCTTGTTCTAATATGTGGTTCTATCTCAATCCAGGTTGTTCGTTTAGCAATCCGCAAATCGTAATCTGATTGCAGGTTTAACCAGGTTTCAGGAGACACTCCAAAATATTTTCCAAGACGGAGCGCAGTATCGGCTGTAATGGATCGCTTGCCGTTGACAATTTCACTTATCCTGCCGGGTGGAACATCAATGTCTCTTGCTAATTGATTGATGCTCAAGCCCATTGGCTTCATAAACTCTTCAGCTAAAATCTCACCGGGCACAATTGTGTCAAGTAAATCATCTTTTTTATACATATAGGGCTCCTTAATGATAATCCGTTATTTCTACATCAAAGGCGTTGCCGTCTCGCCATCTGAAACAGATGCGCCATTGATCATTTATGCGAATGCTGTGCTGTCCCTTTCTATCCCCCTTCAAAGACTCTAATTTATTTCCCGGTGGTTGTAATAAATCTTGCAATGTCCGGACGCTATGGAGGTATAGAAGTTTACGCCTTGCCTGTCGCTCAATGGATTGAAAACGGCGGACGGGCACTTCATTGAATAACGCCTCCGTTTCTTTCCGCGCGAATGTCTTAATCATAGATATGAGTCTATTACATATCGCGTAATATGTAAAGCGTAATATTTTTCTTACCGCGGGATAGCAACAATCGGTATCGTTTTTTATCTTATTGAGCCTGGTAGGCGCCGCTGAGCTGTCCGCAGGCGGCCAGAATGTCGCTGCCCTTGCTGGCGCGCAGCATCGTTGTGTAGTGGCTGTCAATCAATGTTTTCTGAAAGGCTTCCACCGTTTTGGGTGATGGTGCCTTGAATGGCGCGCCGGGATATTCGTTAAAGACAATCAAGTTCAATTTGCAGCGTTGATCTTTCAATAAGGCTGCCAGTTTTTTGGCGTCCCGCACGGAGGCATTAATTCCGTCCATCAAAATATATTCAAAGGTCAGCAGTCGGCGGCCGGGCATCGGATATTTTTTGCAGGCATCCAGCAAAACTTCCAGCGGATATTTTTTGTTAATCGGCATCAACCGGCTTCTGGTTTCGTTGTCGTGAGCGTTAAGCGACACCGCGAGATTGATGCAGATGTCTTTGCCGAGTTTCATAATTTGCGGGGCCAGACCGCACGTGGAAACGGTTACTTTGCGATTGGAAAAGCCCAGGCCGAAATCGCAGGTGAGATTTTTTATTGCTTTGACGACGTTGTCATAATTGGCCAGCGGCTCACCCATACCCATCATGACAATGTTTTTAATTTCGGGGCAGTCGGGCAGTGCATATTTGAGCGTTAAAATCTGGCCGGTGATTTCCGAAGGTTGCAGATTTCTTTTAAACCCCTGGCGTGCCGTCAGACAGAACTGGCAATCCATAGCGCAGCCGGCCTGTGTCGATACGCAAATCGTCCAGTTATTCTTCCCGGGGATAAGAACGCTTTCAATGAAAAGTCCGTCTTCCAAGCGCAGAAGCGCTTTTTTTGTGCCGTCTTTGGATTCCTGAACCTTGACGATCTGCGGACGGCTGATGCGCGCGATTCCGGAGAGCTTTGTACGAAAATCGCGGGAGAGGGTGGTCATCTCGTCAAATGAAATGTTGCCGGCCTGATACAGACATTTTCTGATCTGACGGGCGCGAAATTTTTCCTTACCCAGAGAGGAAATGAATTCCTCCATTTCCTCTAGAGTGAAATCAAGCAGATTGGGAAGTTGACTGGCGGCACTTTTAATCATTAAAGCATCTTTTGCAGCGTCTCGGCGATGGCGTCAATGAATCCTTCCGTGTTGACTTTTTTATTGGAAGATTTCTTTTCCGCCAGCAAAAGCAGATCGCCGGTCATCGTGCCGCCCTCGACCGTGGCAAGGGCTGCTTCTTCGAGTTTATCGGCGAACTTTACAACATCCGGTGTGCCGTCCATCTCGCCGCGCTTGCGCAAACCTCCGGACCACGCAAAAATGAGCGCCATCGAATTGCTCGATGTTTCCTCTCCTTTTAAGTGCTTGTAGTAGTGTTTCTGCACCGTGCCGTGTGCGGCTTCGTATTCAAACCAGCCGTTGGGGGAAACCAGCACCGAGGTCATCATGGCCAGCGATCCGCAGGCTGAGGCGACCATGTCCGACATGACGTCACCGTCGTAATTTTTCAGCGCCCAGAGCATTCCGCCTTCGCTTTTCATAATGCGCGCCACGGCGTCATCAATCAAGGTGAAGAAGTATTCAATACCCGCCTGATCGAATTTCTCCTTCCAGTTTTTATCGAATTCCTGCTGGAAGATTTCACGGAAACCGGCGTCGTATATCTTGGAAATGGTGTCTTTGGTGGAAAACCACACATCAATCTTTTCACTCAAAGCATAGGTGAAACAGGCCCGGGCAAAGCTCAAGATGGACTGCTCCAGATTGTAATTCACCTGGGCGATTCCCTTGCCGGGAAAATTGAATACGGGAACGCTGACGGCCATGCTGCCATCCTGCGGCGTAAAGACCAGTTCGAGTTTTCCAGCGGACGGAATATCAAATTCCGTGTTGCTGTAAACATCGCCGTAAGCGTGGCGGCCGATGACGATGGGTTTTTTCCACGAGGAAACATTCGGTTTGATATTGTTGACCAGAATGGGTTTCCGGAAAACCGTTCCGTCGAGCATGGCGCGGATGGTGCCGTTGGGGCTTTTCCAGGCTTTTTTCAGGTTGTATTCCTTGACCCGGTCTTCATTGGGGGTGATGGTGGCGCATTTGATGCCGACGCCGTATTTCATAATCGCTTTGGCTGAATCGACTGTTACCTGATCGTCGGTATCGTCGCGGTGTTTTACATGAAGGTCGTAATAGTCGATATTCATGTCCAGATACGGAAAAAGGAGTTTGTCCTTCACTATCTGCCACATGACACGGGTCATTTCATCGCCGTCCATTTCGACGACGGTGGTTTTTACTTTGATTTTTGCTGCCATAAAAAAATTACTGCTCCTTATTATTCATTAGTCATATTCAGGGCGCCGCCGGCCAGAAGGATCTGCTTCTGCCTTTCGGATAAAGTGCAGGTGACATAGAAGGCGATGCCTTTGGTCTTGTTTTTCATCATAAATTTCCCGTCGCCGGCGAGCGTCTTCTTGGTGTCGGTAATTTCAAGAATATCTTCCTGATTGATGTGATTATAGTCGCTTTCCACGCAAAAGGTCAGCGGCAGGATGCCGAAGTTGATCAGATTGGCCGCGTGAATCCGTTCGAAGGATTTGGCGATGACCGCACGGACGCCCAGATACATCGGGCACAAAGCGGCGTGTTCGCGTGAAGAGCCCTGACCATAGGAAAGACCGGCCACAATGATATTCTGTTTTCCATCCTGTCTGATGGACATCGCCCGTTTGGCAAAGGTCGGATCAACATTCTCAAAAACGAACTCGGAGTACTTGGGAATATTGGAACGGTATTTCATCCGCGCGCCGGCCGGAATAATATGATCCGTTGTGATCTTATCGCCGACCTTAATCGTCACGATGCCGTGAATCGTATCGGGCAGTTCCGGACTGCGGGGAAGAATGCCGATATTCGGTCCGCGCAGAACTTCTGCATTTTTATCTTTCTTGACCGGCCGGATGATCATGGAATCATCAATCGAAAATTTCTTCGGCATGGTCACTTTCGGATAGCGCATTTTCAGATCACGGGGATCGGTGAATTTTCCGGTGATGACAGCGGCCGCTGCTGTTTCCGGACTGACCAGGTAAACATTGGCATCCATGGTTCCGGATCGTCCCAGAAAATTGCGGTTGGATGTGCGCAGGGATACACCGCCGGATTGCGGGCTCTGGCTGTTGCCGATACAGAAACCGCAGGCGTTTTCCATCAGCCGCGCACCGGAAGCAATCAGATCTGACAGGTAGCCGTCGTCGGCCAAGGCTTCCAGAACCTGCCGCGAACCGGGCGCGATGACAAAGCTTACACCTGGATGAGCTGTTTTGCCTTTTAAAATTTTGGCCACGGTGACCAGATCCTTGTAGGAGGAATTGGTGCAGCTTCCCAAACAAACCTGATTGACGCCGATTTTTTTCATCTTTCTGACCGTGCTGATGTTGTCCGGGCTGTGAGGTTTGGCCGTTAAAGGTTCGATTTTGGAGAGATCAATATTGACAACTTTGGCATAGGTCGCGTCTTTATCGGCCTTGAGTTCGGTAAAATCTTTTTCCCTTTGCTGAGAGCGCAGAAACAGACGGGTCATTTTATCGCTGGGGAAAATCGATGTCGTCACGCCGCATTCCGCGCCCATATTGGTGATCGTGGCACGTTCGGGCACGGTTAGGGACTCCACGCCCTTGCCGCCATATTCCAATACCGTATTGACGTTTCCTTTGGATGTAAAAATTTCCAGGACTTTTAAAATAACATCCTTGGCGGAAACCCAGGGTTTCAGTTTTCCGGTGAGGTCTATCCTAATCACTTGGGGACAAACGAGATAAAACGGATTTCCGGCCATCGCCAGGGCCACATCCAGTCCTCCTGCGCCGATCGCGATCATACCCAGCGCTCCGCAGGTCGGGGTGTGGCTGTCCGAGCCGATCAGGGTTTTCCCCGGTTTGCCGAACCTTTCCAGATGAACCTGATGGCAGATGCCGTTTCCCGCGCGCGAAAAAACAATGCCGTATTTCCGGGCGACGCTTTGCAGGTAAAGATGGTCGTCCGCGTTTTCAAAACCGATTTGTATCGTATTGTGATCAATATAGCTGACGGATAATTCGGTTTTCACCGCGGGCACTTTCATGGCCTCGAATTGCAGATATGCCATGGTTCCCGTGGCATCCTGCGTCAGAGTCTGATCAATCCGGATGCCGATTTCTGCACCGGGCCAGAGATGGCCGGCAATTAGGTGCTGTGCGAGAATCTTTTCAACCAGGTTTTTCCCCATTTTCTGTTTCCTTGAATAAAAGAATAAAGATGATAAAGCACTTATGCCGCGGACTTATATAATAAACCGGGCGGATTATCAACCTCCAAAAATCAGGAAAACGTAAAAAAATAAAGGGCTTTGTCCGAAAGCAAAGCCCTTGATCTTTTAATGGAACTTTGTGGCGAGACGACAGGTTGATTTAGGCGCCGCTGTCGTTTAAGCCTTTTACTCTTATCGCGCGCTGGAATCTTTTCTGGTAATAGGGGGCATCCAGACTGTCAACCCGCACACCTTTGCTCTTTGATGAAGCGTGAACGAATTCATTGTTGCCGATATAAATCCCGACGTGTCCGAGCGACCGGTTGGTGTGGAAAAAGACCAGATCGCCCTTTTCGAGATTGTCGCGAGTGATGCTGATGCCGACTTGGGCCTGCTCGCGGGCGCTGCGCGGCAGCGTAACGTCGAAAATGCCGTAAATCCTCTGAACAAAGGACGAACAATCAATGCCCTTCAGGGATGTGCCGCCGAACCGGTAAGGCGCTCCGATAAAACCTGTCGCCACTTTTACCATGAGCTGCATTTCATCTGTATTGTTCCACTTGCCCAGAAGCGTTCCTTTGTTTTCCGGCTCTACCAGTGGTCCGGCGTCCTTTATTAATATTCCGTCATCTCCGAGTGAAAGTTCGTCCGTATCCTCTTCTTCCATAACTTCCGCAGTTTCGTCTTCTTCAACTTCTGCGACACGGACGACTTTGTTTGGAAAATCCGCTGATTTGGTCAGTGTGAGCCTCTGACCGACCCGCAGACTCTTCGGGCTGACGCGATTTAAAGCCATTATGGATTTCGTCGAAACACCGGTCTTTTTGGCTATTTTGGCCAGCGTATCGCCTTTTTTGACTTTATAATAAGAGGGTTTGGAAGCGGATTGAACTGCTTTTGGGGAAGATTTTTTTTCGGAAATACTTAAAACCTGATTTTTTTTGAGAGTGGTATGCCGGAGTTTATTCGCCTGCTTAATCTGTTTGACGCTGACGCCAAACTTTTTAGAAATGCTGTAAAGGGTGTCGCCGTTTTTAACCTTGTATTGTGTTGCCAGAGCGTTTGAACTGAAGGTGCCAAACAGAAATATCAGGACAAAAAGAAATGAAAAATCCAGTATTCGCCGTTTCATAATGAAATGCCTCCTTTTGATTTGGGGGTATTATCCTATCAACGGTGTACATCTTTCGCTTTAATATCATTATTGCAATTTGAAAACGAAAATCTATTTACTGTACACACCAAATGTACATTATTATCAACAATGTACGACCAACAACCTATTTGTGACGAGGCATACTAAAAAAAGAGAGGCCTGTCAATTTTATTTTGCGGTTAGAAGGGGCTATCATCTTTTAACATCTTGTTTACATTCATTATTTGTAAAAAAAGTGTCTGCCGGGCGAGGGCAAATTATTGTTGGATTTTCTATGCATTTTCGGTTAAAGCAGTGCCCGGATTTAGAAGATCAGGTTGACGGACTGAAGCCGACTTCGCCTGTGAAAACTCTTCAAAGGATGTGTATGCGGAACTGGAAAAAAAATATTTCTATTCTGGTCGTTGTGATTGGAATTTTCTTTCTGTTAGATATCGGCCGATATTTTATCTATCCGAGCATGACTTATCTAAAAAATAATCGTCCCGCCAAGACGGCTTTTATGGAGTATCGGGAGAAAACGTGGCAGCGGGAAGGCGTCAATAAAAAAATTACCCAGATCTGGGTGCCTCTGGCCATGGTGTCCCCTTACGCGATGAAAGCGGTCATTATTGCTGAGGATGATAAGTTTTGGTCTCATGAAGGATTCGATTTTGAGGCGATGCAGAAGGCCCTGGAAAAAGATCTCAAGAAAAAGAAATTCAAGGCCGGCGGAAGTACGATTTCTCAGCAGCTGGCAAAGAATCTGTACCTTTCTCCGTCTAAAAATCCTATCCGGAAGATCAAGGAAGCGATCCTGACGTGGCGGATGGAAAGAAATTTAAGCAAAAAAAGAATTATGGAGCTTTACTTGAATTCTGCGGAATGGGGCGACGGAATTTTCGGCATCGAAGCGGCGGCCCGGAAGCATTACGGAAAAAGCGCGGCCTCGCTGGGCCCCCGGGAAGCAGCCGTTCTGGCTTCCATCCTGCCCAATCCCATTAAATATAAACCGCACGGTTCTTCAAAGTACGTGGTCAACCGTTCGGAAAGAATCTACCAGATCATGCTGCGCAGGGGTATCGTGATTCCTGAATATGAAGAAGTCATTTCTGAAACGGACGAAACTGAGGAAGAAACAACTGAACCGGCTGAGGAAAGTATTCCTGCCATAACCGAGCCGTCAGGCGAAGCCGTTGTGCCGGAAGTACCCGCGACAAAAGAAACTGTTCCGGAAGAACAGAAAGCAGCGCCTGTTCTTCCGGAAACAGAAAATAAATCAAACCCTTGAGAAAAATTCCTCTTACAGTATTTCAATAGCCGTGGCCATGGAAACACCGCCGCCGCCGCAAAGCGTGGCCAGACCCAGCGTCTTGCCTTGTTTTCGCATGGCGTGAATCAGCGTCACCATAATCCGGCAACCTGTGGAGCCGACCGGATGTCCCAGTCCGATGCCGCTGCCATTGATATTGGTGATTTCACGTTTTAAACCAAGCTCTTTTTCGCAGCCGAGATACTGACCGGCAAACGCTTCGTTGACTTCGAGCAGTTCAAACGCATCCAGACTCAGTTTCGGGTCGTTCTTGAGCAGGTTCTTGACGGCCGGAACCGGGCTTAAGCCCATCACGGAAGGATGGCAGGCGCCGCGACCGCAGGAGCGGATTCTGGCGATCGGTTTCAATCCCAGTTCTTTGGCTTTTTCTGCCGACATGATGATCATGGCGGAAGCACCATCATTAAGCCCTGAAGAGTTGCCGGCCGTTACCTTGCCGACTTTGGGGATAAATGCCGGCGGAAGTGCTTTTAGCTGATCCATGGTCAAACCGGGACGGAAATGTTCATCCTTGTCAAAAATAACAGGCGGTTTGCCTTTTTTCTGGGGAATTTCAACCGGTACGATCTCATCTTTGAAACTGCCGTCTTTGGTGGCGCGTTCGACATTGTTATGGCTGCGCAGGGCCACCTCGTCCATTTCTTCGCGGCTGATGTTCAAAAGCTGGGCGATCAATTCCGTGGTATGTCCCATAATGTAGGGTTTGCCCTTTAAGCTTTCAAAAGGCTGGCCTGATTTGACGGGACCATCATCAGACAACGGCATGACATAGGAACCGCAATGCAACCCGCGGATCATGGAATCTATGAAAGTCGTGTCCTGAAGACGACAGCCCCAGCGGGCATCAAAGCTGACATAAGGGGTGCCGGACATATGCTCCACGCCGCCGGCTAGAATAACATCCGCCATGCCGGCTTGGATCATGGCGGCGCCGCTGAGCACGGCCTCCATGCCCGAAATGCATACACGGTTCATGGTGACCGCGGTCACTGTTTCCGGAATACCGGCTAAAAGAGCTGCTACACGAGTGACGTTGAGTGTATTACAAGATTCAAGACAACAGCCGAAACGGACATCGTCAATGATGGCCGGGTCAATACCGGCGCGTTTAACGGCCTCTTTCATGGCGACTGCCGCGATGCGGGCTCCGATTATGTTCTTTAAGGTTCCTCCGAATGTTCCTATCGCTGTTCTGCAAGCTGATACAATGACAACATCTTTCATTTTTATAACTCCTTATTCTTATAATTTTTTCTTCTTTTAAAGCTGAATGGGTCAGACAGGCTTTTAAGAAGTTCATTAAATGCCGAAATTTCTCAACATCCGACGAAGCGGATCGATCGGAAAAAAACTGTTAAACAATTACGGAAAATATGTCAAATAATAAAATCAGAATGATTTTGATAATAACCGTGAAAAGACAAGCCGGTCATGAATAAAATGCGAATCGGTCAGAAATTGTTTTTACGGTTGGAGGATGTCAGGTTATGACGCTGCTGCTTATGAGCAACAGTGATGATGTCTTCCGGAGAGAGAATACCGCGTTCAATAAAAAATTCGCCGAAGGGTCGCTGAATCCTTTTCTGCTTGCCAATCATGGCAAACAGCTCGAAGCTGGAAATATAGCCGGTGCGGAATGCGCAATCGCCGAATTTTTCGTCAAAATCACGAACCGTTAATATCCGCAGGATATCCTGATAGTCAAGCAGTCCCCACTCCATGGCGATTTGTCCGATCAGGGGGCGCTGGCGCCGCTGCCAGCAAATCGCCTCGATCAGTGTTCGCCATGAAATCAGGCCGGAGTAATATAAAAACTGTCCCAACATCAGATTCATTTTCGGGATTTCGCCGTTGAAGAAATGATCGGCATAGCTTCTTTGCTTTTGATACCAGCGGCTCTGGCTGTAATCTCTTCCCCACGGATCCTGGAAGTTCTGATGGGAATATGTCTGGCGCGTTCCCCAGTCGCCGGAATATTGCGGTCTTGATTTCAATTTATTTCTTGTTTCAACATAAGAAAGCAGCCTTTCATAAGCTTCCCGGACATTGATGAATTCGGCGTTCAAGTCTCGTGCCAGGGTGTCCAGAAGGACCGCTCGATCCGGATGGGTCTCCAGCGCTCTTTTGCGATAGGCCGCCCTGATACCGACCGGCTGAAGGTAATCCAGAAAATCGGGGGATACGATAATGCCCTGACCGAAAATGGTTTCGCAGTCCTGATAAATCTCAGATGAAATGGTCTGAATCGCCGGCATCAACCGTATCCTTTGTATAATTCAAAGGAAAAGTAACAGTATACCTGAAAATTATCAAGGTAAAAAAGCGCGCGCGATGCATAAGTTAGAAGACAGCATAATGCTTGCGGCCGCGAGCTTTACTCAAAAGGATGATCACGGTCGAAATCCGGTGTCAGGGCCAAATCGCTGACGTCCTGAATGAAGATATTATCGAATCCCAAATCCAGGGCGTAATCCGTAACCTGTTCGTATTCATCGCGGGTGATTCTGCGGTTCAGAATCGGGTGATTGCGTACACCGGCGATTGGCGTGTATTGAGACATCAGGCTCAGAAAAACGTAGGTGGATATTTCCTTTTGGATCAGTCTTAAAACTTCTTTCGAGTTTTCTATTCTGCCGGGCAAAACAAGGTGGCGGATAATGACGCCCTTTCGCGCCACACCGTCTTTCAAGACCAGATCATCTCCCACCTGGCGCACCATTTCTTTAATCGAATCCAGAGCGAAACGGGGATAGCCCGGCGCGGAAGAAAACATGACGCTGTCTTCTTCGAGGCCGTATTTGAAATCGGGCAGATAAATTTCGACCATACCGTCCAGCAACTTAATGATTTCCGGATTTTCGTAGCCGCCGCAATTATAAACGAAGGGGATTGTCAGGCCGTCCGCGCGCGCGAGCTGCAGGGCTTCCATAATCAGCGGCGTCTGCGACGTGGGGGTAACCGGTTCGACATTGTGGCATCCCCTCTTTTGCAGGTCGAGCATCACATCTGCCAGTTGTCGGGCATCAAGTTCCTGACCGGTCACGCTGTGAGAAATCTGATAATTCTGGCAATAAATGCATCTCAGGTTGCAGGACGAAAGGAAAATTGTGCCGGCGCCGTTTCTTCCGGAGAGCGGCGGCTCTTCGCCGTGATGAGCCACCGCGCAATCCATTACAATCCTGTCCGGCAGACGGCAATAGCCCGGTTCACCTTTCGTGCGGTCCACGTGGCAATGACGCGGACACAGCACACAATCTTTGTAAATTTCTTTTAAACGGGAAACTTTATCTTCCAAATCCATTTTAACGCATCATTCTTAGAGTTTTTCCACGGCGTCGCGAATCTTGCCGCTTTCGACCATTTCCAGAAAATCTTCCCCCAGCGGAGCGGATAATTCCACCGCCCGGCGCCAGTTTTTAATTCTTGTCGCCGGATCGTTGATCAGGGTCACTAAATCGGTGCGGTCGGGAACTTTCCCGCCGGGAAGCGTCTCGACAAAATTTTGCGAGGGAAAAACCATCAAAACATTGTTCAGCGTATGCGGTTCCGGAGCGCGGCTCTTGATGGACTTGTCCAGCCAGCCGGGAATGATCCTTTCCTGGTGATGGAAGAAAAGCACGATTTCATTTTCCCTGGCGGCATACTGGTGCGTGAGATGATAGTCAATCAAGCCGCCGTCCCGGTAAATGCCGCGGGGCGCTCCGTAAATGTCCCGTACGCCGTCAATGACCAGGGGAATGGCGCCGGATGCCAGAATGCTGTACTTAAAATTAATCTCATTGAGCTGAACAAACGCTCCGCGGAAATAAGGCTTCAAACAAAATGCCGGCGGTTTGGCGGCATTATAAAAAACAACCCTTTCTGCGAATTTATGAATATTATTGCGGTTGAAGTAGTTAAAGATCAGACACGTGAACAGACCCGTTTTCTGCAGCCAGTGATTTTCCGATGCGACCAGGCCGCGCGCCCGCGCGGTCAGGACGACGAGCCGGTATTGCTTGCTGGCTAGGGCGAACGGAAGAGCGTCGTCTTCGAGATAGGCATTGACAATGCCGGTTATTTTTTCCAGGGCTGTTGTCGGTGTGTCGCGCCTTGTGTATTCAACGCTAATATAAGAGTCGATGAGCTTTTGATAGGCTTGTATCGCTTCCGGCTGGATCCAGGCAGCGAAGCGAAACGCGCCCGCGGAAGAGCCGACCAGTTGTACCGGTTTTTGGCGCCCCAATAAACCTTCTTTTAGAAGGGTCAAATCGAAGCCGCTGGCCACCAGCCAGCGGGGGCCTACCGCCGGTCCGAAATATGTCGAAACCGCGTCAAAACGGAAACCGCCATCCTTGATGATCTGATAGATTTTTTTTCCGGCTTTAACGCGTATTCTGCTCATATTCGTGAAACTCCAATTTAATGAGACTCGCTAAGAACGAATCCCGACAAGTTGGGATGAATTTTGAAGCGTCAGTCGAATTATCCCGCAAAGCAGAGGGTACTAAAGTACCAGTGATTTCTGTTCGGGCAAAGGCCTTGACACGCAAAGTTTTGTCCTGTAGATTTACACAAATTTTTCTTCGGTTCAAAATGAAGATGATGGACTTTGCTGCTTTAAACGGGGCAGTTTTTACCAGCAATAAAAGAAAAAATGCAAGTTTATTTTTGAAGGATTGAGACATGGATATCAGAAATTCTGTAAGGCAGATCGCCCGCGACGCTCAGATGGCGTCCCGGAAGCTTTCCCGCGTGACCGAGACGGAAAAAAATAAAGCGCTTTTGCGCATGGCCGAAGTTTTGGAGGAAAATTCTAAAAGGCTTGTGCAGGAAAATTCCAAAGATGTTGTTGCGGCCAAAAAAGCGGGCATCTCCAGCGCCATGCTGGATCGTTTGACGCTCAAGCCGTCCACCATTGAACAGATGGCCAAGGGCTTGAGGGAAGTGGCCGCTCTGCCGGATCCGGTCGGGAAGGTCCTGTCCATGTGGCGAAGACCCAACGGGCTACTGGTGGGCCGAATGAGAATACCGCTGGGCGTCATCGGGATTATCTATGAGTCTCGTCCCAATGTTACGGTGGATGCCGCAGCGCTGTGCCTGAAATCGGGTAACGCGGTTATCTTGCGGGGCGGCTCGGAATCCATCCAATCCAATCTGGCTATTGCCTCCCTGCTGCAAAACGTCCTGAAGGAAACGTCGCTGCCAGAAAAAGCCATACAGGTCATTCCCGTCACCGACCGCGAGGCGGTCGCCGAAATGCTGCAGCTGGAAGAATATATTGACCTGATCATACCCCGCGGCGGCGAAGACCTGATTCGCGCCGTGGTGGCGCAGTCTAAAATTCCGGTCATCAAGCACTATAAGGGCGTCTGCCATATCTTCGTGGACGCCTGCGCGGATATGGAGATGGCCGTGAATATCTGCCTGAACGCGAAGGCCCAGCGTCCGGGCGTGTGCAATGCCTTGGAAACGCTGCTGGTGCATCAGGACATCGCCGGCAAATTCCTGCCGCTGGCGGCCAAAAAATTAAAAAAAGCCGGCGTGGTCATCAAAGGCTGCGAGAAAACAAAAGCGATCATGAAAAAGATTCAGCGGGCCCAGGAAGATGACTGGTATGCCGAATATCTTGATTTGATTCTCGCGGTGAAGGTTGTGAAGGATATGGATGAGGCCATCGCGCACATTGAAAAATATGGCTCTTTGCATACCGAGTCCATCATCACGGAAGATTACGCCAATGCCCAGCGCTTCTTAAACGAAGTCAATTCTTCGACCGTTCTGGTCAACGCGTCAACGCGGTTCAGCGACGGTTTCGAACTGGGGCTGGGCGCGGAAATCGGCATTTCCACGACTAAGCTGCATGCTTTCGGTCCGATGGGTCTGGAAGAACTTACAACGACAAAATTCATTATTTACGGAAACGGACAGGTCAGAACATGAAATGGGGCCTTTTAGGAGGAACCTTTGATCCGATTCATCTCGGCCATCTGCGCGGGGCGGAAGAGATGTTGGACATGTTCAATCTCGACCGTATTATTTTCATGCCGTCATCGCGGCCGCCGCACAAGCCGGAAGAGAAGGTAATATCCTTTGCTCATCGCGAACTGATGATTCGTCTAGCCATAGAAGACAATATTAAATTTTCATTTTCCGAAGTGGAGCAATTGCGCGAGGGAAAATCCTATTCCGTGGAAACGGTAGAATACCTTCTCCATCAGCACGTGAATGATCTGGAGCTGTACTTCATCGTCGGTCAGGATGCTTTTCAGGCGGTCACGACCTGGAAAGACTGGGAGCGGCTTCTGCTGTTGTGCAATTTTGCCGTGATGACCCGTCCGGGCTATGACGATCTGAGGCTGGACGCGATTCTGCCGGAAAATTTTGCCACGCAATTTGCCTACGATCAAAAAATAGACGGCTTCACAGGTCCGACGGGACACACCATTTATTTTCGTCACATCAGTTTCCTCGATATTTCCTCGTCGCGGATAAGACAAATGGTGAAGGAAGGCAAATCCATCAAATATCTGACGACGGATAAAGTCCGTCAATATATTATCGAAAACGCTTTGTACAAAGATTAAGGAGGTACAATTTATGAATTACAAATATGTGGAACTGGAGATCAAGGATTTTATCGCGACCGTAACGTTGTCCAGAGAGAAAAGTTTAAACGCCGTGAGCCTGGAACTGGCGTCGGAAATCGCCGGTGTTTTTAAAGAACTGGGAGCGAAGGATGAGGTGCGGGCGATCATCCTCAAGAGTAAGGCCAGAATTTTCTGCGCCGGCCTGGATTTGAAGGATGCCGCCGGAGGATTTACCGGCACGACCAGAGCGCCATGGGATATGATCAAAAAATCACAGCCGCTGTTTGATTGCTGCAATGCCATTGAAGAATGCCCCAAGCCCGTCATTGCCGCGGTGCACGGTCAGTGCATCGGCGCGGGACTCCATCTGATTTCCGCCTGTGATATTCGCCTGTGTACGCAGGATGCGACGTTCTGTCTGAAGGAACCGAAAATCGGTTTGTGCGCCGATATGGGCGCGCTGCAGCGCCTTCCCCTGATTGTGGGACAGGGCTATGCACGGGAAATCGCTTTCACCGTGGCTTTTTACAACGCCCAGCAGGCCGAGAAAATGGCGCTGGTCAACCATGTTTACACCGATCAGGCGGCGCTTTACGATGCCGCCCGCGAGCTGGCTGCCCAGATCGCCGAGAATGCTCCTCTGGCCATCGAGTGCACGAAAGAAGTGCTGAATTTCAGCCGGAATACCGGCGTCAGCGAAGGAATGGATCTGGCCATCCAGAAGAATATGTTCCTGCTGGCCACGGATGACCTCAAAGAAGCCTTCGTAGCTTTCATGGAAAAAAGGACACCGGAGTTTAAAGGGAAATAAATACCTAACCGGCATTCATTCGGTTATCTTTGCTGGTCCCGATTCATCGGGATCAGCTTCCCGAATGTTTGTAGAATACGCTTTGTCGCCTATCCCCGGTTGCCTCGATATTCTTTTAGCCGGGAGCGCGGCAGAGATAGATCCGCAACATAAACGGTCATTACCTAACGTCGCAGACTGCTTCCGGAAAGAAATAAATCGTCATCCGCAATAGTGATATTGGATTTCAAACAGTATTCATTAATGTCAGTTTTCTCTACCTTGGACAAATATCCCATGTTTTACCCACAGGGCATATCACGATAATAAACAGCAAATGCCCGACGCCAAAATTTATTATATCTGATTTAATTACGTTTTATTCTTTTCATTTTGCCTTAAATGAAGTAGGTTTACAACAAATATCGGAAAATACCCGGTGGGTATATTAATTGTTGGCCCATGAAAAAATCAATCCAAATAGCCATAACAAAAACAACTTCGCCAGAAGAACTTGATCTTCTGAACGAAATCTCCAAACTCGTGGAAACTCTGGATACACTTGAATCATCTTTTGAAGAGCGCATCAACAACAATAAAGTATTGAGAGGAGAAAAACCAACTCGGCTAACGCGATCAAAGAAAATAGAGATAAATCAATACAAAAAAGACGCGGATGATTTGGCGAACAAACTGACGAAGGACTTCATGCTCATGGAAAATGCCAAAGACATAATTCAAGCCATACGTTCCGGCTTCGATAGCGATATCACTTTTTGGAAGCAGGCGGTTAAATATGCACATCCCGCTGATCTGCCTATTGTCGACGAGTTCCTGGCCGCCAAAATAAAATTGCGCGATGCACTAACAGTTTATTTAAACCATAAATCAGGCTCATAAGAAACATTCCAACCGACGCCGTAAGCAGCGCGGCTGATTTCTATGTTAGCATATAAACATGACACTAAATGAAGACCAAATAAAAAAAGGTTTTTGGTATTATAGACCGGACATCGACTTTCCTCCTCGGGCAATCAAGTCCCCCGAACAATATTCAGGCCAAGAAAGAATTGATCTCCGTTGCACCCAGCTTGATCTTGATTCAAAAAAACAAAAAAATCTAACCGCAAGCTGGTGCGCTTATTTGCCGACATTAGAAAAAATAAAATATTTATGGTTTGATTCGAAAGTTAATCAAATGCTTTTTGATGCCGCCTGCCAAATGGAAAACTTGGAAGGCTTGCATATCAAATGGTCATCGATCAAATCACTCGACAACTTATTGAACCTAAAAAACCTCAAATACCTGCATATTGGAAGTTCAACTAAAATTGAAAACATAAACTGCATAGGAAATCTCAATAAATTGATTGTTTTAGAAATAGCTCATTTTAAAAAGATTAGCCAAATAGACCCAATCGGCAACCTTGTGCAGCTCGAAGGTCTGGCCATTGAGGGAAACATTGATACAACCTATATCATCGAAACATTAAAACCTCTTGAAAATCTTGCTCTGCTAAGACACCTTTCTTTGGGAAATCTCAAAACAAGAGATAAAACTCTGAGCTATCTGAATGGAATTAAATCGTTGGAATACATAAATCTTGCCCATTGGTGGGATGAAGCTGAAATAGAAGCATTGAAAAAAAATCTGCCGAATCTAAAATATGGAAGTATAAATTGCTAACAAGGCATTCCAGCCGACGCCGCCAGCGGAGCGGCTGAATTTTATGTTGCACCTTTTTAACGCCAATCCTCAAATCTGACAGCTTAGAAAAACTCCGCCTTTGTAGATAGGGCAAGATACTTCCGGAAGTCTTGTTTTAAGAACCTACATTAATGATGCTACATTTCAAACGGAAATAATCAATATTGAATGATTTTCAGGAGGATTTCACGGAGAGAAAGACTTACTTGACTTTCTATAAAATGAAACCAAATTATAATTAGGGATGTGTTTTAATTATTAATTTTTTGCCTGATTGAAAGGCAATATTTTAATTAACAATCTAACTAACCCCCAAACCTATTGGAGGCGACATGAGAAAGAGTTTTTGGATGCCAGTGTTTAGTCTCCGGTATGTTGCTTAACCGCTCCGGGGGCTTTACCGAAGTATTCAAATTCATAATCTTAATAAGACTAAATATTCTGTGAGATGAGGGCAGAATGGTGCGGACTTGTCTAAAAAGTTCTCATGCTCTCTCTGACCTTATTTCATTATACTTTTTAAGCCTTTGAAAGAAGGGAGCATAAATATGTATAAAGCTTCAAATCTTACGCCCATTCGCAAATTTATATGCGAACATTCATTTTTAACTAGAATATTTTGGATGTTAAGCTATGAATATAGTTAATGAAAGCATGAACAGGCCGTATGGGTGCGTGGAATCGGTATTGGCCCTTGTTCTACCACCGGTAATAAGTGTAACAGTTATATTGTGTTTGGAACACATTATAGGAACATTAGTATCTATAGTTATTTTTCCGGTTGTGTATGTACTCACTTTATTTATTACAATTTTTGGCATAACATATTTAACAAGAACTTTTGAGAACATAGGTAAACATAACAAAGAAGGCACCTTGGAAGACCGTGTCCGCCAACTGGAACAGCTGGTCGGTAAACTGGCCTCGGAAAACGAGTTATTAAAAAAAGCCATTCAAAGGGACCTTTTGACACTGCCGAAGAAAAACATGGAAAAAAACAAGCGGGTCGTCAATGAGTGAAATCAAGCAACATTGATGAGAAATGGCTTTGTCTTTTATTTATGCACCTTTCAGCCAGTTACCCTTAATTCAGACGACTGTTCAATATTGTCGATAAGTAGGTGACTTCGACGCTTAACGATGCCTTCCTGATAGTCCTCAATCCGTCCGTCTTGATATTCATACGCTCTTTATTTTCAAGAGAAAATGGCCAAAATGCGGGCCTGTTTTCTCTCTTGACAGATAATTTCCTAAGAATTATTTTAATTTATAGCTATTTTTAAGTTTACCCGTTAACCAACCTTCAACCTTCTGGAATATGCTATGAAGGAGGACAGCCATGAATTTATTTACCGCAAGTGAAATCATTGAGTTCGCCGAACGGATACACGAAAACGGGGCAAATTTCTACCGATACGCCGTCCAGATTGTGAAGGAAGAGGCAGCAAAAGAATTGTTTGCCGAACTTGCCGAAGAAGAGCTGAAATATGAGAAAGAGCTTGGAAAGATCTTTGCCGACATCATAGATGATGAATCCATACCGGCTGAAACGTATGTCGGCGAGCATGCGCAATACCTTCGGAATTACATAGACAACAACATCGTCTTCACCCAGCAGGCCATCCAAGCCGATTTAGCATCCGTTAAGGATCTCAGTTCCGCCATCGAGTTTGCTGCCCGCCGAGAGCTCAATTCCATCTCTTACTACCAAAACATCAAACCTTTCGTTCCGGAAGCCCAACATAAGGCCATTGACCGTCTCATCGCCTCAGAAAAGGATCACTACGTTCAGCTCACAAACTTGAAAATGTTTGGAAAAAGAAAACAAACGCTGTGTACGTGATGATGAAATTATGAAAACCCCATCTCCAACGTATTGTACCAGCTAGAATTTTCCATCGGTCTATTTTTTAGATATAGACCTCTCTAGGATGGGTGTTAATCTTACTGAATAAATGATTGCCTGTCTCGATGTAAGCTATCACAATGACGTAGCATATGCTGCTGCGGTCATCTTCCGCAACTGGCCGGATGCAAACGCCGTTGATGAAAAGGTCATCCGGATTCCTGATGTTCAACCTTATGAGCCCGGCCGGTTTTTCCGGCGGGAATTGCCGTGCCTTCTTGCAGTTCTTAAAACCCTGCCGCCGATTCATTCAGCCATCATTGACGGGTATGTATGGCTTGACGGTGTGTCCAAATCCGGACTCGGCGCGCATCTGTATCAGGCGTTGGGCGGTCAAGTCGCGGTCGTCGGAGTTGCGAAGACAAAATTGCAGGGGGCGGATCGAGCGTGTGAAGTAATCAGAGGAACAAGCAGACGGCCGTTATTTGTCACTGCGGTGGGCCTCCCGCCGGAACTCGCCGCTGAATACGTGCGTTCCATGCACGGCAAATACCGGATGCCGACTCTGTTGGCGCGGGTCGATTATTTGTCCCGCCACGGGCAGGCAGCCTGATGCAATCGTTGAAGCGAGTGCCGGATTTATACATCTGTTCCTGCAGTAATCTTATTTCCCCGTTTTGCTGTTTTATGCTACATTATAACCAGTCATCGTTTGTGTTGACACGATTAAAACCGCTCAATACAGTCTTACCCGGTTGGAGGTGATGATGAACCTTTTGCTTGTGCAGCACGGTCAAGCAAAGACCGAAGCGGAAGATCCAACACGGCCGTTGAACGCTGCGGGAATAGCAACAGCTGAAAAAGTGGCAAAGTGGCTATCAGCGTCTAAAGTAGAAGTCGCTGAGATCCGCCACAGCGGAAAGAAGCGTGCCGAGCAGACGGCTTCGATATTTGCCAAATACCTTACGCCGCGTCAGGGTATTACAGTAACCTCCGGTCTCAATCCAACGGACGACGTCAGCCGGATAGCTTCTGAATTAAAAGAATACTCAGGTCCAGTGATGCTGGTCGGCCATCTTCCGTTCCTGAGTCGTCTTATGGCATTTTTGATTACTGGAGATGCTGAGCGGGAGGTGGTTCATTTTCAGAATGCCGGCGTCGTATGTCTTGGGGAGAACGAAGGCCGATGGCGCATCGAGTGGGTTGTTGTACCCGATCTTGTTAGAGAATGAATCATATCTCTGTAATATACTGCTGAAGCCGACTTTCCCTGGAGAAGCATTTAAGTGCTTTGAACAGAATTTGACTTGAGGTGTCTGTCAAATCTTGTATTAAATCCTTCCGGTAAGTCATAAATCGTTAGCCTCTTTGAATATGCTATATTTCAATCCGTATTCTTCAAACCATAGACGGTTTAAGGTTAAGACTTCGTAGGTGGATGATGCGAGCCGTGGCCAATTCCGAAAATTAAAACATCGATGATGGATTCATCCCGTGATGTTCTTCCGGTAATCCTCAAAAATCCAACCTCCACACATATGCAAGACTTCAACCGGTAATCACCATCGTACCTGACCATCTTTGTTATTGGACAACGGAAAAGCTCGGAACGCCTCAAAGCCAGTTGGCGCAACTGATGAAACGGACACAATCGGCGATTACCTATGTTGTCCGAAGGGGAAAGGCGATTGTTGAGGTCAATTCATACCTGATTGAATGAAGGTGAATTGATATTTTGAAGTAAGTCCCCGGTGCCACTGATTTCTCTTATGACTCTTTTAGTTCATAAGTGAAATAAATGTAATCATCGCCCGATGACAAACTCTTAATACGCTTCGCAATTGATTTCTTACCGAAAAGTTTGAGCGCTTGCTTAAAGAAACCCAGACAAAGGGTCTCGAAGTAATAATATTTAATTGTCAGTCCAGTGATCTTAATATGAACTACATTGTTTTCAAGCTTTGCGTTGATTTCACCCTTATCGTAATAGGTTGCCCAGAGTTTGGATAGGCCCGATTCGACAAACTGCTTTAGATCTTTGGTAAGTAAATAAGAATGATACGGACCTCCCGGCGACAAGGCATATTGGGCAGCTACCAACCCAAACAGCAAGTACTGCTCTTTGTCGTTGTTGAAGAATTCCTTAATTAACTCGTCAAAAAAAAGGATGAATTTATCCTCAGGAATTAGAGTAATGGACATGATCATATTTTTGAAGTAAATGTCCTTTGCCGCCAGTTTGCTCATAAATGAATTCCATTTTTCCGCACCGAAAGCTGCCGTAATGGTAGACTTCGCAGTAACAAAAGTGGTACCTTTCACATTCATATCGGAACCTCCCAAGAATGCCTATGTGGATTGAAGGAGTTATTATAATTTAATTGATAATGAACTTCCTTTTAGTTGTCGGCAGCATAAGAAACCCTCAATTGTTTGTCAAGAATATTCGGCTCACAGTTGTGCCATTTGATACCAAATTCCCATATAGATTCTTTCCATTAGTTATCCTCAAACATAAATGCCTAATACTGAACCTTAGGTGGCATCAAGAACTTCCGGTACTTGTTAAAATTGATTTTCGGTGATGTGTAGAAGATTACAAATGATAATCAGTGAAAGCAGAAATAAGAAAAGGCAGGGTTGAAGAGACCCAAGACTCTGGCTTTCTATTAAAAACATCATGCTTTAGAAAACATGATGTTGAGGATTTATTTCTGCATCTTCCTCCGGATACCCAACACGCCCATCAGCCCAAGACCAAGAAGCAGCATGGTGGCGGGTTCAGGGACCGTGGATGGAAAATTTGTATTCTGGCTGATGAGCGTATATTGACCGGGGGCAAGTTCTATCCTGTTACCTGCTTGATCATATTGGTAAACGGAATATGGATCATTGGGATCCAGAGTAATCGAGTTTGACCAGTCGAGGGTTCCGTTATTGATATCTGCCCACATGCCAAATGAATATGCAAAATAGGAATCGCTCAGGACCAAGCCTCCGTAAGTGGGATTCTCAAGAGAAGACACGGACAAATCGCCGGAGAAAGATTGCCAGAATATATCGGAGGAAACCGGGTACGCTATGTTGTTCGTGGACCGTGCAGTGGTAACGACCTCAACATGCATGTCCGAGCCCGGGCCCGCGCTTGCCCAGCTTAAGTCGACATCGAAGTTAAGCACAAGCTCAGCGGGTTGATGGTTATACGTCTGGAAATAAATCTGATCTCTGAATGAAGAAAAGGTTGTGAGATACGGAGAAGAAAAGGCTGAGAGATCGCCGGCACTCGTTATGCCATGAAGCGCATAAGGCGTGACCGTCAGGGAACACTGAACCCCGTTGTTTCCTGCGTAATTTAGTGCAGATGTAGTGTTGGCACCTATATTTTCGTCGATTACGGCAGCGCCGGGCGCTTCCGGCAAATAGTAAGCCACATTAGTCCGAGTATAATCCGTTAATGGAACTGCGAGTCCATAGTAGTAACTCGCTTGCGCCGCTGCCGGGTCGGCGGTTGCGTAGAATAATGCCGCAATAAGAAAGAAACTAAACAGATAGACACGTGTTTTTTTCATGAAGTACCTCCTGCGTTTGATAGAAGACATAATGCTTTCCAGAGATATGATGTGTGGAAGGTTTAGTTTTTGACCTTTTTCCTCACTCCTGCCAACCCAATCAGCCCAAGGCCGAGAAGAAGCATGGTCGCGGGTTCGGGGACAGGATTAAGAGAATAGCCAGATTGACCGAGAGGCACAAGATTTCCACCTCCCAAATCAACATAGAATCCTTGAATGCTCGGGTCGTAGAAATCAGACCAAGCCAAGCCCCAGTCCCCAGGTCCTGCAAAAGTCTCAGATTGCGATAACGCAGATAACCGAAACGGCACCCCAGGGGTCACGGTAAACGGCTGAGACCGGATGACATAGTTCAGCACGTGACTTTGATAACTGATACCCCAAAGAACATTTTCATCAACGGTATTAGGCTGTGAAAATCCCGCTGTCCAGTTTACTGCTCCGGTGAGATTAACTACGTAATCCTGTACTAAGTCTGTGGGGTCCGATAGAAAACCTAACGTATTCACAAAAATTGAACCGGCGTTTCCGGAAGCGCCATTATCAGCAAAGACTTCACCCTGAATAAGCATATCCACGGACAGAGTGACCGGATTTGTGGTTCCCGTCAAAACAAACCACTTCCAAGCCTGAGAGATGCCCACGGTGTGATAATTCTGACTCCCGTCCGTCTGGGCTCGACTTTCAGATCTCACATCCCAGGTCCCCGTGTTAACATATGCTTTGGAATAATTGTTTGTGTCTTGGGTCAATGATTGGGATCCGGCGTAGCTCCCGAATACTGCCCCGGTATCCTGCACCACCCAGTTACCATCAGGTAATATATATTGATTTTTCAGGTTGTATCCGTCCACAACGGTTCTCGCGCTAGGAAATGTATAAGTAGCAACGTTATTGTTCGGCAGCAGGGATGTAGGTGTCCCCATCGGATCGGCAAACGCTGATTGATAAGAGATGAAAAGAATTGCAGCGAGCAAACAAATTGACAACATGTTTTTTTTACTCTTCATGGCAACCTCCTAATCATTGTATTGATATTTGCCCGTTCAATGCACACAGCAAGAAAAAATCGATACTGAAAACAGGGAGAGAAAAAACCATTCACCCGCATACGGCTGGATGTTCCGGCAACGTGCAGTGTGAGAATGAAGTGGTGAAGGAGAAACAATTCCCCAATAGACACTACTTCAATTTTCATGCCATATTATAACTAATTGAAATGAAAGAGAATTACAGAATCGTGATTTGTGGGAAGTGAATAATTGTAAAGATTTCCGACATTCAAAATGTTCGGCAATGCGGCTGTTTCTTTTTTTATTTAATGATCACAAACATTTGAGGTTTTGATAGCAAAAAGTATTCTGTAAGGAATACCGCTCACTGGAAGTGGCAAAAAGCGGTGGATAATTGTAAATATTCGATGATTATATAATAAATGTGGTTATTTACACTATTTCCGCACTGTAAAGAATTTTGACAATCTGTTGCGAGTTATAATTCCTAAAAGGATGACTACCGGTATATTTGGTGTAAATTCAGCCTTTCAATCCGTACTCTTCAAACCATAGACGGTTTAAGGTTAAGACTTTGTAGATGTAACTAATGACCGAGGCAAGCCTCATGTGGCTACCGAAAGTCATGTCAAGAATAGATTCTTGAACCGAAATATTTTGGATAAAATAACGGAGTCCTCAGCAACTTGTCCGGTGCATTCGGCATCCGCCGGGCTAGAGGAATGTGTCCTGCGTTTTCAAATTCCTTGACACGCGACTTGCCTTCAATATAATAAAAATAAATCATTATCAATATTATCATCTTCACCGCGGAAAATTGTTTCAGGTACGATTCGTTGTTTTGTTGTGTCGTTCAATGCTGTATTTATGGGTAACGGAAGATGAAAGAAGAAAGCCTCCAAAAGAAAGTCAAAAGTCATCCCAAACGCACCGAAAGTGTGTGGGCGAAGGAAGTATTCAGCAGCGGCCAGCAATCGCTGCAAAGCATTATCGGCTCTTCCCCCATCCCCGCCTTTATTATCGGCCGGGATCATTTGATCATCTACTGGAATAAAGCGCTGGAGGAACTCAGCGGCATTAAGGCCAAAGAAGTTGTCGGCACCGGGCAGCAGTGGCGGGCGTTTTATAAAACCGCCAGGCCATGCATGGCCGATCTGCTTGTCGATAAATATCACAAAAAGATTCCCCAATGGTATCCGGGAAAATACATCAAATCAACATTAATCAAAGGTGCCTACGAGGCGACTGATTTTTTCCCCGAGCTGGGCAAAAGAGGAAAATGGCTGCGTTTTACCACTGCCGTGATCCGGAATTCCAAAGGCTCCGTCATCGGAGCGGTGGAAACCCTTGAAGACATCACGCAGGCAAAAAGAGCGGAAGAAGTACTACTGAAAACTCACGAAGACCTGGAGATCAAAGTCCGGGAACGCACGCGCAAACTGACCCAGGCCAACAAGGCCTTGAAGGAAACAACAGACCAGTTGTCTCTGATTCTGGAATTTCTGCCGATTGTTTCCTATGCCTGTCATACGGATGAAAATGCGACGATTACCTTTGTCAGCAACCGGGTTAAAGAAATTACAGGATACACGCCCGCTCAGTTTACCGGCAATCATTTTTTCTGGCAGGAACACATCCATCCGGAAGACAAAGAAACGGTTCTCGCAAAATTGCAATTGGCCACGAAGAAGCGAATCCAGCAGCTTGAATACCGTTTTCAAGTTGCGGATGGCTCCTATCGCTGGATTTCCGATCATCGCCGCCTGATCAACCCGGGCAAGCAGACCCGCAGTTATATGGTCGGCGCGTGGCAGGATATCACGGAAGATAAGAAAATCCGGCAGGAAGGAGAATTCCGTCTGCAGCAGATGATTCAATCCCATAAGCTTAAAGCGCTGGGCGAGGTTGTTGCGGGCGTGGCCCATGAAATCAATAATCCGGTCAGTTTTATCGCCAATAACATTACCATGCTGGAGGAAATGTGGAATGCCGTGGAACCGATTCTGGCCAGCGACGGTGCCTCGCATCCGGATTGGAGCGACAAGGGCATCGGTTATGTGGAAGTCTGCACCAACATGAAGGAAATCATCGATGAGTTTAAAATCGCTTCCCAGCGCATCAAGCGCGTTGTTTCCGGACTGAAAGAATTTGCACGCACCGACGAAACCGTCGAAAAGAAACCGGTGAAAATTGAAGAAGTCATTCGGGGCGTGATGATCATTGTCGGCGCTCAGGTGCGCAAAACCGTTTCGCGCGTGGATATTTATGTGGACAGTGATCTGCCGCCGGTTCAGGGGCATTTTCAGAAGATCGAGCAGGTCATCGCCAATCTTCTGATTAACGCACATCAGGCCATTCCGCGGGATAGAAAAGGACGCATTATTATTACCGCCAGAAACATGGAAAGGCTCAACGCGATTCTCATTGAGATTGAAGACAATGGCAGCGGCATGAAAAAAGAAGTATTGGATCACGTGTTTGAGCCGTTCTTTACCACGCGCCGGGATCTGGAAGGGACCGGTCTGGGGCTTTCCATCTCTTACGGACTCATCAAGGAGCATCACGGAATCATCGGCGTTCTCTCTCGCCCCGGTATCGGCACGCGGTTTTCCATCTATCTGCCGCTGGATTCCCGCACACCGATCATGATTCGTCCGGCCATTCTCTGCTGTGATACCGACGCTTCGTTTCTCAACGAAATAAAAATGAGCTTTGTTGATGTGCTGGACTGGCAAGGCTCACCCGAAGACACGTGTGAAGATATTATCGCTTATCTGGAAGCTCATCCGGAGATTGATATCTTCATTTCCGAAATCAATCTTCCTTCCATAGACGGTTGGGCATTAGCCGCGAAAGTCAAGGAGCGTTTTCCGCTGATGTGCGTCATCCTGTATTCGTCCGATTCCAAAATCATGAAGCGGGAGGGTGAAGAGGCGGCCACACCGGATTATCTTCTTAAAAAACCCTTCAGCATGAGCCAGCTGCAAAATATCATTCGTGAAACGGGAAGGCAAAAGTTATGAGAATCCTGATTATTGATGATGAAGAAGTTGCTCTGAATTCGATCAAACGTCTTTTGAAATGGCGGGGCATCCGAAATGTTGATACCTGCTCCAGCGGCAGGGAAGCGATCACGAAAATCAGAGAAACGGAATTTGACATCGTTTTGCTGGATTTGCTGATGCCGGAAATTGACGGTCTGCAGGTGCTTGAAGCGACGAAGCCTTATCGCCCGCATACCGAATTTATTATTCTGACCGCTATCGATGATATTCCCACCACCGTCAAGGCGGTGCGTCTGGGAGCTTATGATTATCTGGTCAAGCCGGTGGATAATGACCTGCTCCTGCTGGCCATCAAGCGAGCCTATGAAAGGCGCGGGCTGCTCATCGGCCTTTCCTCCTCGGCCGGATTTTGCAAAAGCAATCTTCCCCAGGCATTTACTGAGATTGTCACCCAGTGCCCGAGAATGTGCTCGCTCTTATCGTACGCACAGGTTATGGCCGCCGGCGGCAATCCGATCATGATTACCGGTGAATCAGGAACCGGCAAGGAACTGGTGGCCAGGGGCATTCATCAGGCGGGACCGATGCCGCAGGGGCCATTCATTGCCGTGAACGTCAGCGCCATTCCGGCCAGCATGTTTGAAAGCCAGTTTTTCGGTCATGCCAAAGGCGCGTTTACCGGCGCGGATGCGCCGCACCGCGGCTATTTCGAGCAGGCGGACGGCGGAACACTTTTTCTGGATGAAATTGGAGAGCTGCCGGTGGGGTTGCAGTCCAAACTACTGAGAGTGCTGGAGGAGAAATCTTTTTATCCGCTAGGTTCGTCTAAACCTGTCTGGGTGGATGTGAGAGTCATATCGGCTTCCAACAGGGATGTTGAACAGGCTTGCCAGGAAGGAAATTTCAGGTTGGATCTGCTCTACCGGCTGAAATCCATTCATATTCATTTGCCGCCGCTTAGAGAAAGAGAGGGCGACATCCCGCTTCTTGCCCTGCATTTTCTGCGCAAGTTCTGCAAGGCCCATAAAAAAGAAATAACCGGCTTCAGCCCGGAAGCGATGGATTTACTCAACAGCAGGAACTATCCCGGCAACGTCCGGGAACTGTCGCAGATGATCAACAATGCCGTCCTGGTTGCTGACTCCAATTTCATCCTGCCTTCTCACCTGGGCATGACAGCCACCGGCAAATCTTCCCTGTCACGCCAGTTATGCACATTAAAGGAAAACGATGAAACGCATCTGGTTTATGTTCTGAAAAACGTCAACGGTGACCGGAATAGATCCGCGCAAATTCTGGGCATCACCGTACGCCAACTGCAGCGGAAAATTGCCGCGATGAAAAAAAATCCTCAGTGGGAATCTGTTTTGGGCGACATATAAGTCATGTTCGGTGACATAAATGTCGCTGTTCATAAGCTGTTGTATTTAAAAAGAAACGCCCGGATATCCTGCCGGTGAAGCCTTCCCCGATATTTTCCCCGCGTCCTTTATTTCGTTTTTTATCAAGCTGAAAACAATCCTCGCGGACATCAAATAACGTAAAAAGTTTATTGCCTGATTTTATTTCGGTTTGAGCGGCGAAATCTGTAAACGTTGAGCAACACTGGATTCCCGCCTTCGCGGGCATGGCCTATGAAGCCGTTATTTAGATTCCCTGAAGAGATAAATACAGTCAGAAAGACAAAAATATTTTTTCTGGCATAGTCGTTGCTGCTCAGGATTTTGAAAAGGAAGAAACGGCAATGAAAGCTTTTACCGCAAAGCTTGTAGACTTAACGCAGAAAAACGCGGAAGAAATTGCCCTCCACTGGGCCAAAGATGTCAAAACCAACGCGAAGACGTTTAGCTATCATCATGAACCGGAGGAAAAGATCATCAGTCAGGCCAGAGAATTTTACAATAACTTTCAGATGATGTTTTTTGATGAGTCTCCATATGAACAGGCCAAAGTGCTTTTCGATCGTTATGCTGAAGAAAGATATCAAGAGGGCATGCCCCTGCATGAAGCGTTATACGCGCTGATTCTGATGAGGAGACATATGTGGCTTTACGCGGAATTCCAATCGCTTTTTAACTCCGAGGTTCAGCACCGCCAGGCGATGGAAAGCTTGAGCCGGACGATTTTGATGTTTGACTATATTATGTATGCCGTCGCGAAAAAGTTCTGGAAATTGATGAGGCTGGAAGCACCTTCAAAATAAAGAGAGGGAGTATCGTTCCAATCTTAAAGCATAAATTTTTATCATAAGAGGAGATGAACGTGGAAAGCGAACAGATCAATCAGGGAAAAGTTTTATCCGTCCGCAGCAGTGTCGTTGATGTGTATTTCCCTCAGGCGCCGCCGATTCGTAATGTTCTCCACGCCGGGGAGAATCAGGATGTGATTATTGAGGTGTTTACACAGCTGGACAACAATACCGTCCGGGGCGTCGCCCTGACCCCCACGCAGGGTCTGGCACGGGGATCGAAAGTTGTTGACACGGGCAAGCCCTTTGAAGTTCCCGTGGGCAAGGAGCTTCTGGGGAGGGTTTTCAACGTGTTCGGCAATACCATTGACAAGAAGGGCAATGTCGAAGCGGGTGAATTGCGCTCTATCCATCGCGAACCGATTCCCCTGCGCGACCAGTCCACCGTGTCGGAAATTTTTGAAACGGGCATCAAGGCTATTGATGTTCTGGCGCCTCTGGAACGCGGCGGCAAGGCCGGACTGTTCGGCGGCGCGGGCGTCGGCAAGACGGTTTTGATTACGGAGATGATTCACAACACCGTGAGCGCGCATGAAGGTATGAGTATCTTCTGCGGGATCGGTGAGCGCTGCCGCGAGGGCGAGGAGCTCTATCGTGAAATGGAAGAAAGCGGCGTTTTGGGCAATACGGTCATGGTTTTCGGCCAGATGAATGAACCGCCGGGCGCGCGTTTCCGTGTCGGACACTCAGCCCTGACCATGGCGGAGTATTTCCGCGACGACGCCAAGCAGGACGTGCTCCTGATGATTGACAACATTTTCCGATTCATCCAGGCCGGCATGGAAGTTTCGGGTCTTTTGGGACAACTGCCATCGCGTCTCGGCTATCAGCCGACGCTGGCCACGGAACTGGCCGAACTGGAAGAACGCATCTGCAATACCAAGACCGGCGCCATCACGTCCATTCAGGCGGTTTATGTCCCGGCGGACGATTTTACCGATCCGTCCGCTGTGCACACGTTCGGCCATCTTTCCGCGACCATCGCGCTATCCCGTAAGCGCGCCAGTGAAGGTCTGTATCCGGCCATTGATCTGCTTCAGTCCGGCTCCAAGATGCTGATGCCCAACATCGCCGGCGAGCGCCATTACAAGATCGCGCAGGAAATACGCAAGACACTGGCGGTTTACGAAGATCTGAAAGACATTATCGCCATGCTGGGAATCTCTGAACTCTCCCGTGAAGACCAGCGCACGGTTTTCCGGGCACGACGTCTGGAACGGTTTTTCACCCAGCCGTTTTTTGTGACCGAACAGTTCACGGGAACGGCCGGAAAGATGGTTTCGCGTGAGGACACGCTCAACGGTTGCGAACGGATCCTCAATGATGAATTTGCCGAATATCCGGAACGCGCACTTTACATGATCGGCTCTATTGACGAGGCGAAAATTTCCCATGATGCTTAAAATTTTATTGCCGGCGGAAGTCCTGCTGACACAGGAAGTCACTAAAATTGTTGCGGAGGCGGAAAACGGATCCTTCTGTCTGATGCCCAACCACATTGATTTTGTGGCGACACTGGCTCCCGGCATCTTTACGTATGTGCCGGTCAGCGGCGGTCAGGAACTGCTGGCAATGGACGTGGGCACCCTGATTAAAAAGGGGTCGGATGTTCTGGTCTCCACGCGCAACGCCGTCCGCGCCCCCGATCTGGGAAAACTCAAAGAGGTCGTTGTCCAGCAATATGATGTGCTGGATGAACGGGAAAAAATGGTCAGATCCGCGTCGGCAAGGTTGGAAGCCAGTTTGATCCGACGGTTTGTGGAGTTGAAATAATAAAACCGTTCTACGTTCAATGTTCAAGGTTCAAAGTTAACGCGGAAGAAACATAGGACATAGAACGTTGAACATAGAACAAGGGGTTAAAAATGGTTGAAATCAGACGAACACCCGAAAATCGACGCCGGCAAATCGCGGATCGCTTTGCCGAGCAGGTGGCCAGAAAAGAAGCGCTTCGACGCAGGGGCATCCGGCATAAAGGTGAGACGGTATGGTTTGGTCTGGGGATGTTCGGGATTGTCGGCTGGGCGGTGGCCATTCCCACACTGATCGGGATAGCGCTGGGGTTGTGGATTGACCGCACCTGGCCCAGTCAGTATTCATGGGCGCTGATGTTTCTCGTTGCCGGGGTTATCGTGGGCTGTCTGAACGCCGCTTATTGGGTGAAAAAAGTACGCAGTAAAATTATTGAGGACGATGAGGATGATGAAATTCAGTCTTGATTCGCAAATGATACTGATTCTCCTGGCAGCGTTTACCGCGGGATTGGCCCTGGGCGCCTTCTATTTTACGGCGTTGTGGCATACGGTGCGCAGGCTGCCATCAGCGGACAAACCGTCACGGCTTCTGATCGTCAGTTTTTTTCTGCGGATGGGCTTAGTGATGGCCGGATTTTTTCTGATCATGATTGCCGGGCGCTGGGAAGGACTGGCTGTGGCTATGCTTGGATTTATTATCATCCGAAAGATTTTAACCTTTAGTTTGGGACCGCAGAATCTGGCGGAAACGATTCATTAAACAAACCCGGGCGGAATTCAGACCGCCGGATGAGGATTGAATATGGAAATTGTAACTCTCAATCAGATCAGTCCCGATCAGGTCATCCTCTGGAGCTGGGGATTTATCACGCTCAACGTGACCATTCTGTATACGTGGTTAGTCATGACGATCCTGGTAGTCGGTTCATGGCTGGTCACGCGCAATCTTTCTTCAGAGATGCATGTCTCCCGGTGGCAGCACTTTCTGGAAGTCATCATTTCCATCATCCGTGGCGAGATCGGCGAGATGACCAAAAAAGGCGCGGATCATTACATCCCGCTGGTGGGAACCCTCTTCCTTTTTATCTGCACGTCGAATGTGCTGGCGGTTGTACCGGGATATGTTGCGCCGACATCATCCATCACGACGACCGCGGCCCTGGCGACCTGTGTTTTTATCGCGGTTCCGTTTTACGGCATTTCGCGCAACGGAGTTCTTCATTATCTGAAAGAATATTTTCAACCGACATTCGTGTTTTTCCCGTTCCACGTCATGGGCGAAATATCCCGGACGCTGGCGTTGACGGTTCGGCTTTTCGGCAACATTATGAGTCACGAGAAAGTAATAGGCATCCTGTTGGCGGTTACTCCCCTTTTGTTTCCGGTGGTCATGCAGATCCTGGGACTGCTCATCGGGGTCATTCAGGCCTACATTTTTGCCATTCTTTCCATGGTTTATATCGCTTCGGCGCTCTCGGCTGAAGAGGAGCATCATGTTCATGCGGAAGTCAAACAAGAAAGCGTTACTGCTTGATAACAATTTTATAAAGGAGGAGTTTTTATGGACAGTGTAAGTTTGGTCGCGATGGCCTCGATTATCGGAGCGGGTTTGGCGATGGGAATCGGTTCAATTGGCCCTGGGTTGGGTATGGGATCAGCCATCGCCCAGGCTCTGGCAGCTATTGCCCAGCAGCCGGATGAAAGAAACTCTCTGACCCGAACACTTTTTGTCGGATTGGCCATGATTGAATCCATTGCCATTTACTGTTTCGTTATCTCCATGATTCTGATTTTCGCCAATCCTTTCTGGGGCCATGTCATTAAATGAGGGGGATGGATCCATGCATATCGACTGGTTTGTTTTCTTTTGTCAGATCTTTAACTTCCTGTTGCTCATGTATCTGCTGAAACGTTTTTTGTACGGGCGGATCATCAAGGCCATGGATGACAGGGAAGCGAAGATTGCCGCACGGTTTGCCGAGGCTGATGATCTGAAAGCCCGGGCCAACGAATCCGCCGAGCTTTATGAAAAGCGCAACCAGATGCTCAGCGAGGCCAAAGACAAGATGCTCAATGAGGCGGCCACGGCCGCCGAAGCCAAGCGCAAAGAGCTGATGGAAAAGGTCCGGGTGGACGTGGATCAGGTGAAAGCACGGTGGCAAGATATGCTGTTGCGGGAACAGGACGCTTTTTTCTCGGAATTGCGTCAGCGGGCCGCCAAACAACTCTACGCGACAGCGCGCAAGGCCCTGCGCGATCTGGCGGATGCCGATCTTGAAGACCGGATTGTGGATGAATTTCTCCGGCGCATCCGGATGCTCGATGAAGAAAAAAGCGTTCAGCTCCGCAAGGCCATCAGCGGCGGCGGCAACCGGGTGATTATCCAGAGCGCCTTTGCCATTTCCGAGCAGAAGAGAGGGCAAATCGAAGAGATTCTGAAAAAGCAGATTACCAACGGCTTCAGGATACAATATCTGCAGCAGGAGGAAATTATGTCGGGCATTGAATTGCGGGTGAACGGCCACAAAATCGCCTGGAGTCTCAGTGAATATCTGGAAACGCTGGTGGAAGAGATGACGGAGACCCTCCAGAAAGAGGCGCACGCGGCTTGAGGAATATGTTCAACGTTTTATGTTCAATGTTCGACGTTCAAGGTTAAAAGAACATGGCAAATAGGTCAGGAGGCTGAGAATGAATCAGGAAATGAGTCCACTGGAAAATGAGGAATTAAAGACTTTCCTGGACGATACGTTTGACACCATGGAAAAGGTGCTTGACGAGCAGAATCCGGAACTCCGGCAACTGGAAATCGGCACGGTGCAGTTTGTCGGACGGGATATCGCCCGGGTCAGCGGCCTGCCGCACATCCGCGCGGAAGAACTGGTGCGCTTTTCAGGAAACTACATGGGGCTGGTCTTCAATATTGATCCGAAGGAGATCGGGGTCATTCTTCTGGATCCCAGTGAAAATCTGCAGGTGGGATCGGAAGTGCACCGCACCAAGCGTGTTCTGGATGTCCCGGTAGGCGAGGGGCTACTCGGACGTGTCGTCGATCCTCTCGGACGTCCGCTGGATGGTCTGGGTGAAGTCAATACCGTCATGCGTTTGCCCGTGGAGCGGCCGGCGCCGGCGGTTATGGACCGGGCACCGGTGACGGTGCCGCTGCAGACAGGCATTAAGGTCATTGACGCGCTGATTCCCGTCGGGCGCGGCCAGCGCGAACTTATCTTAGGCGACAGAATGACTGGCAAAACCGCCATTGCCGTCGATACCATCATCAACCAGAAAGAGACGGGAATTATCTCCATTTACTGCGCCATCGGCAAGAAAAGCGCCGATGTGGCCAAGGTCATCGCCGAACTGCGTGATCACGGCGTGATGAAATCATGCATCGTCGTGGTGGCCACCGGTGAAGACACGCCGGGCCTGCAGTATATTGCACCTTACGCGGCCACGAGTATGGGGGAATATTTTACGGAGCAGGGCAAAGATGTGCTGATCATCTATGACGATTTGACCTCCCATGCCCGTGCTTACCGCGAAGTCTCTTTGCTGCTCAGGCGGCCTCCCGGACGCGAAGCGTTTCCCGGTGACATCTTTTATATCCATTCCCGACTCCTGGAGCGCTCTACCCATCTGCGGCCGGATCTGGGCGGCGGATCACTGACGTCCCTGCCCATTACCGAAACCGAGGCGCAGGACATGTCCTCCTACATTCCGACCAATCTGATTTCCATTACAGACGGCCAGATTTATCTGTCGCCGGTGCTTTTCAGCAAGGGCATTCTGCCGGCGGTGGATGTCGGCAAATCCGTCTCACGCGTCGGTGGAAAAACACAGTTGCCGGCTTACCGGTCTGTTGCCGGTGACTTGCGCCTCTCCTACTCGCAGTTTGAAGAGCTGGAATCCTTCTCCCGTTTCGGCACGCGCTTGGATGACAGCACCCGAAGGACGCTGGAACGAGGCTGGCGTGTGCGCGAGGTTCTCAAACAGGGACAGTACAAGCCGATGCGGGCATCGGAACAGATCGCGTCGCTGCTTTCCGTTACAGGAGGCGCGCTCGACAAGGTACCGACAGAAAAAGTCCGCGAGGTGGAGGCCCGCCTCCTGGAGACCGTTGTGGAACAGATGCCGGAGTTATGCGGGCGCATTGAAGCGGGCAAAAAACTGGAGATGCCCGACCGCAGTCACATCATGGAAAAAATCAAACCGGCGATCGCGCCGTTTGAGGAAATCGAGGAAGCCAATGCAAACAACTGAGTCCCTGAAAAGAAGAATTAAGAGCGCGGGAGACCTTTTATCGGTGGTCAAGACGATGAAAGCTCTGGCCGCCGTGAGCATCCGGCAATATCAAAAAGCCGTCGAGTCTTTGGACGACTACAACCGGACGGTCGAGATGGGACTGCAAATTGTGCTCAAAGAGCGCCTGGGAGCGACGATGCAGCGCAAGGATGCGACGATCAAACGTCTCGGAGCGATCATTTTCGGCTCCGATCAGGGATTATGCGGGCAGCTCAATGAACAGATTTCCGTTTTTGCTCTGGATTACATCAAAGACGCCGGCGTGAAGAAAGAAAACCGCAAGGTGATGACGGTGGGGGCGCGCGCAGCGGATTACGTGGAAGATGCCGGACAGATCGTTGACGAGTTGATGACGACTCCCAGTTCCACGGCCGGCATCACGCCGCTGGTTCAGGAAATCATCATGATTATTGAAGAGTGGCATTTCAAACAGAATGTCGATTGCTTTATGCTGTTTTACAACGATTACATCAGCGGCTCCAACTACCGTCCTTACCGGGTGCAGCTGCTGCCGGTCAACCGTGAATGGCTCAAGGAAATCGCCCGCAAGAAGTGGGATTCCAAGAGCCTGCCGATTTTTCGAATGGACGGCGATAAAATATTTTCCTCGCTGATCCGGGAATATCTTTTCGTTTCACTTTACCGCGCTTTTGCCGAATCGCTGGCCAGTGAAAACGCCAGTCGTCTGGCATCAATGCAGAACGCGGAAAAGAATATAGAAGAGCAATTGCAGGATCTGCACGTGCAGTTTCACCGCACGCGCCAGATGACCATCACGGAGGAACTGCTGGACATTGTGGCCGGTTTTGAAGCGTTGAGTTAATCAATCATAAACAGCTGTTGTCAACCAGAAAGAAGGTGAGCATCATGGCAGAAATTAATGTTTGCGGTCTTTGCGCCTGGCGAAGAGAATGTCAAAAAAGATTTAAACTGGAAAAAGATTCATTTATCGGAAGCCATTGCCCTGATTATACGAGGGACCTGTCCATCAAGACCAAAGACGTCAATGAAGGCGTCGATGAAAAAGTCCTTATGGACAAGATGGTTCAATCGCAAGTGGATAAATGGCGCAAACTGTTTGCCAAAGCTTCACAGCAGGGACTCAAGATTGAGAATTTCAAGGGCGGCCCGATCATCACGATTTCCAGAGAGGCGGGAGCGGGAGGCAGCGACATCGCCAGAAGGTTGGCCAAAGCCTTGAGCATGGACCTGATCGGCGGCCAAATTATTCAACATGTCGCGGACAGCGCCAAAATGAGCCGGAAGGTGATCGACACACTCGATGAACGGGAGGTGACCTTCCGGGAAACGCTGCTGTCGTCCCTGTTTGGAGACAACCGTCCGTGGCCCGGTGAGTTTCTGAACCATCTGTCCCGCGTTGTCGGCACCATCGGCATTTTCGGCAACGTCGTGATCATGGGCAGGGGCGCCAATTATATCCTGCCCAAAGACAGGATTTTCAGAGTCCGGGTTATTGCCCCCATCGATTTAAGAGTTCAATATGTTATGGAGGACCGGAAATATTCCAAAGCCGAGGCGGAACATTACATCGTCAAACGGGACAACGATCGCAAAGCATTCGTCAGAAAATATTTTAATGTCGATATTGCTGACCCTGCCTATTACGATCTGATCATCAACACGGAAAAAATATCGATCGCTCAGGCGACAGAAGCGGTCATTGTGGCTTTCCATCAGAGACGAAAAAGAAAAAGAGATGATGCGAAGGCACAAACGTAAATATCGGGTTTCGGGAAAAGCGCAATGGGTTACAGGAAGGCATCCGAGATTCAGTTTTACCATCCAGAGGTGAGGAGCATATACCCCTGGATGGTAAGTGGCTGAATTTTACAAAGTTAATTTAGAACACGAACATACTTTTTCTTACCATCCAACAGGCTTGATTCTTCTTCATTCTGAACCAAAGAATATTTCTGTCTGCCAAATCGTAATGCCTCCTTGTAGGAAGGCATGTATATGTCGATATTACCACGCATTCTTCGGCTGGTCCGATCCTTGACGACAAAGGTTCCCAAATTATTGATCTCGATTTTCGTACCTAGTTTAAGACCTTTACGCTCCAAATCGGGTGACACCGCGACTATTCCGGTTTTAACCATTTCGCCGGAAGCTGTTTTGCCTTTGTTATGGTAACACTCCTTCAATGTGTACGCCGTTACTGATACCTTGGTTTCTTCTGCCCATACACTGACAGCTGAACCCCACAGGATGAAAATTCCTAAAAGCACAACTTTTGCTACTAATAGGTTTATTCTTGTCATAATTGCCTCCTTGTGTTGAAAAGAGCGAAATTACTCTTTTGCACAGATTGGGTTATGGCTACCTTTGCCTACCCGTAGCTCCTCTATTTAAACACTCCAATTACGAGTGGTATATGTCAATACGTCCTTACCATCTATTATTGAGCATTGAACGGGGATTAGCATGAAACAACAGAGTACATATAAGGACTACATAAAAGGTGGTCCACCATATAAAAATAGCCCTTTGATGTCAAATGTTTTTTCCGGTGCCCGTTTTCCTTGATAAAAGGCTACGAAAGAGGATAAAAAAATTTTTACAATTCAGGTATTTACTTTGGCGATGCACAGGAGTACAATAAATAACCAACGACAAATTATGTCCAAAATCATTTTTCAAAAGAGGTTATCCCTTATGTCAGATAAACCATTCCCTTATATTGACGGTTCAGGCAATGTCGTCATTCCTTTTAATTCAGATCCACAGTATCATTTCTGGAAGGGCGGCAAAAATTTAGTGGATATTTTACAGGAAATGAAAATCACGGAAGAGGTTTGGAGAAAACACACCGAGAAGCCTTATCCCGAAAGGACCGCTTGAGCAAACCATCCGCCGGGTCGAAAAAACTGCGCCGAACAGACGACAGCAACGTTGATGAATGGCGAAGCTTCATGTACTCACTTCTTCGGCTTGCCCAATATTAAGAACTCGCGCGTGCGGTCCGCTTTGTAAATTCGGTTTTCCCGATTTATGTCAGCCCGGAAACGCTTGAACCTGATCTCGGTAAAGCGAACGTCGGTACAAAATTCTTCAAGCAATTCAAGTAGTTTCTTTCCGGAGAGCAGCCCCTCGTTATTGTACGAGAAAAGCAGGTAGTCCGAGTTCACACGCTCAAACAAAGCCCGGAAAGCCGCTTCGGCTGTGCTTCGCAGGCATAGATCGGATCGCTGCTCTTTCCGGTTCCGCAAGCCCGTCACGCCGCGCGGTTCAAAAAGGTTTACGTCCCAACGGGCGATTGTCTCTAAAACGTGATAGTTGGCGGCGTACTGGCGGTGATTGTATGGCGGATCCATATAGATCAGCCGCAACTGACCCGGCGTAAAGCGCTCCAATAGCTTCGCACCATCCTGCTGAAAGACCCGGTGTTGATCTGGCGAATGGGGGGACGAGGCGGGCTGCAACGCCACCAGCATCAGGGGGGCTTGGGCCGACCGTTTGATATGCTTTAGATGCGCCCCATAAACCGACGCTGTATTGGCCACCCGGTCGGCCGCCTCGATCAGGCAAGCGATCAACCAGGCTTTTTCCTTTTCTGTCACCAGCCCCTCGCTGTTCCAGGTCTCAATATGGTCGCGTATGGCCTGGATACGCAGGCCATTGTCCCCGGAGTAATACAAGCGTTTCGCGTTCCCGCCGGAGCAATAGGCTTCGTAGAACAAACCGCGCTGGCCCGGCAGTTGATCCAGATAACTCAGCACCTGTGCGCAGGGCATATTATCAGGCAGGGATGTCCGATTGTTGATGGAGTAGGTGAATATTCTTTTTTCAGAAGAAGCGGATTCGATGCGCTTTTTCCAGAATGTATCGGCCAGCAGGGTGTCAAAAGTCGGGAACGCATTGTGCTCAATAAACGCGACACTGGTCACATACGAATAATATTGCCAGTCATTGGCATAGGTAATGTGTCCCCGTAATTTGAGGAACTGGGCCACAGCCGCTGTGCCGGCAAACAGGTCCAGCGCGATGCTGTCCGCCGGAACATGATTCTTGTCCAAAACCGCTTCAATTTCTTTGAGTAAGCTATACTTGGAGCCGATATAATTCATTTAAAGTCCAAAATGTAATTCCTGATCAAAATCCACTTTGTCGTCAATTCTAACAATTCGATAACGGATTATGCCACAGCTTCTCAAATAAGTCTTCAAAATCTCGCCAAAATAAAAAAGGTACATTCTATTTATTTCCGTTTGCTGCTTGCGAATAACAGGGTTTTGTCCCTATTACTTGTCCCCGGGTGAACTTTTCGATGTGTATAAAGTAATTGACAGAACCGTATCGATTGTAATACCGTAATACCATAACGTATCGATGGAGGTATTGGTATGCAATCGGTTACTGTATCGCCGAAATATCAGGTGGTTATACCCAAAAACGTCAGAGAGTCATTAAAGCTTCAGCCGGGTCAAAAAATGCAAATTGTAGAATATGCGGGAAGGATCGAACTTATTCCCGAACGTGATATTAAGGAGCTCCGTGGATTTCTCAAAGGCATCAACACGGCATTCAAGCGCGCGGAAGACAGGTTATGAATATTGTGGATTCTTCAGGCTGGCTTGCTTATTTCGCTGATGAAATCAATGCAAAGCATTTCATGACACCATTAAGTAATCCAGTCTCGCTTATCGTGCCGGCAATCACCCTATACGAAGTATTTAAGGTCGTTCTCCGGGAAGCCAGTGAGAATGAGGCATTGCAGGCTGTTGTTGCCATGCAAAAAGGTAAAGTCATAGATCTAAATGCATCACGGGCACTGACAGCAGCAAGGCTGAGTCTGGAACATCAGCTCCCAATGGCAGACAGTATCATTCACGCCACAGCCCGGGAATTCAACGCGACGATATGGACTCAGGATGTGGACTTTAAAGACATCAATAAAGTCAAATATTTTCCAAAGAAGTGAAATAGAGCAAAAAGGAGTTCTATTTATTTATGTTTGCAGCTTGTAGAAGATAGAACCGTCCAATATATCTCGCTCATAGTAAATCATTAAATATTCCCAGAATTCCACCAATGGCAAAAAGGCCTTTTTTGTGCTGCGGATTGGAAGTAGGGTTGGAAGTTGTAAGGTAACAACGTGTTTATGATTTCTAATTACTTTACAAGTATATGATTTAATTCTGGTAGTCCCACGGGGACTTGAACCCCGGTTTCCGGCGTGAGAGGCCAGCGTCCTAACCACTAGACGATGGGACCGTTGTGAACGAAAATCTCTGGTTGAACAAGAGTCCTTTTATCACCCATTGCCGAAGCATCAACACAGAGTTCCTGCTCAGTTGAGGGTTGAGTATCTATTGAATCAGACCGCAAAAGTCAAGGCAAAATTGGGACGATTCTGAATAGAGACTTACGGCCATCGGGTAAATTAACCGCGGGACTGAATATAATCTATCGCCCGCCCTATCTTTTTGATGACGCGCTCTTTTCCCAGCGTGGCCATGACTTCGTCTATTCCCGGACTGACGGTTTTTCCGGTCAGCGCGACGCGCAGAGGCTGAGCGATGATCTTGAATTTAATGTTGTGCTCCGAAATAAAGTTTTTCAGAAACTCTTCAATGCCTTCTTTGCTGAAATTCTGAACGGAGGGCAGAGCGCCGGCCATAGTTTTCAGATGCCCGGAAATATCACGGGTCAGAAACTTCTGCGCGGCCTCTTCTTCATATTGAATGTCGTCGGCAAAATAGAAATCCGCCGCATGGGCCAGCTCCACTAGCGTTTTGACTCTCGGCTGCAGGTCGGCAATCACTTTGCCCGTAAAATCCGCATCGCTGGTGTTGTATGCCGCAGGCCAGAGGGGTTTCATTTCCTCCCGTAAACGGTCGGTGGACGATTCTTTAATGTAGTGCGCATTGAGCCACAGCAGTTTGTCGGGATTGAAAACCGCCGGCGATTTGCCGACCGCTTCCATACTGAAAAGTTCAATCAGCTCCTGAAGAGAAAATATCTCCTGGTCACCGTGCGCCCACCCCAAGCGTACCAGATAATTCACCAGCGCCTCCGGCAGGAATCCCATTTCCTTGTAGGCCATCACGGACGTTGCGCCATGGCGTTTGCTCAAACGGGTCTTATCGCTGCCCAGAATCATGGGAACGTGCGCAAATTTGGGAACGTCAAAACCCAGCGCCTGATAAAGAAGAATCTGACGGGGGGTGTTGTTGACGTGGTCATCCCCGCGGATAACGTGTGTAATGTTCATCAGAGCGTCATCGATAACCACCGCAAAATTGTACGTGGGGTAACCGTCGCTGCGCTCGATAATCAGATCGTCCAGTTCTTCATTATTAAAGACGATGTTGCCCTTGATGAGATCTTCGACGATGGTGACGCCATCCTGTCTGGAGTGAAAGCGCACGACGCTGTTGGGCGACTTGGTCAGCTTTTTATCACGGCATGTGCCGTCGTATTTCGGTTTCTTTCCTGTTGCCAGGGCCTGTTTTCTTTTTTCTTCCAGTTCTTCAGGGGTGCAGGTGCAGTAGTAGGCTTTGCCTTCGTTAATCAGTTTCTGCACCATCTCGCGGTGCAGTTCAACGCGCTGCGCCTGAAAATGCGGGCCTTCGTCCCAGTTTAATCCCAGCCAGGTCATGGCGTCCAGAATCGCTTTGGTGGATTCATCTGTAGAGCGTTGCTGATCCGTGTCTTCGATCCGTAAGACAAATTCACCGCCGTGATGGCGGGCATAGAGCCAGTTAAAAAGAGCGGTTCGCGCTCCGCCGATATGCAGAAAACCTGTGGGGGAGGGGGCGAAGCGGGTTCTTATTTTTTCCATGATTTTTCCCTTTATTTTTTGTAGCCTTATAGGGCGGATCAGGTGATTTTGTCAAGTGTCTTGAATATTTATGGGTCCGCAGGCCGGTGAAAATTGGGTGGCCGGTCAAAAAACAAATAAAAATTCATTGCTTAATATGAAATCATCGTATGCAAATTGTGCTTGACAACACTTCAATTTTATAATTTAGTTCACAGGTTAATATAGGTAACCGGCATTTTCGGGCAGCAGGCTTTATATGGCTAATTCTTTGAAAATTAACGTGTTTTTGATTCCGGAAGACGGTCAGCGCTTCACTTTTTCAGAAGGAGATGCCTGGTTTAAGAGCTGTTTTCAGGCAGTGGAAGTTCCCGATTTTTATCTGGATAAGGTGGATGTCGACTGTCTGATCACCAAATCTTCAGGAACTATCTTTATCAAGGGCACTTTTTCCGCGTTCATTGATATTTGCTGCAGCCGTTGCCTGGAAGACACGAAGCTGACCATCGGCAGTGATTTCGCTTACACGCTGGTTCCGGCCAAAGCCGAGACAGCCGGAGAGCTGGAACTGAGACCGGAGGAGCTGGAGATCAGCTATTATCAGGGCGATTTTATTGATTTGACAACGATTATCTGTGAGCAGATCATTTTGCAGATACCGATTAAAGTGCTTTGCCGGGAGGAATGCAAAGGCCTGTGTCAGCAATGCGGCGCCAATTTGAATACGTCAGCCTGCGATTGCACAACAGAATCGTTGGATAGCCGGTTGGGCGTATTGAAAAATTTTGTAATAAAAAAATAAATATAGAAGAGGATAATTTTATGCCAAATCCAGTAAAGAGACATTCGAGAACCAGACGCAATCAGAGAAGGGCAAACGATTTCTTGAAATCGCCTTCTATGGCCGTGTGCCCGCAGTGCAATGAGCCCAAGATGCCTCATCGCGTTTGCCCGACGTGTGAAACGTACAGGGGCAGAGAATACAGAAAAGCGGAAAAGAATGACTAGCGCATTCTGGAGATCATATTAATCCAACGGGCAAGGCTTGTTGTATTCATCGCTGGTAAGGCGGAATATCTTCCATGTGATCGGATATCAATCAGCCGTTAAAAAAGTTGTCTGTATCAAAAAAATAGACGGCGATTGTTCTGACTTTCAGGACAACGAATGATTTGGGGAGGAATTTCATGACGTTAGAAGAAAAAGTCATTCAAATTGTTATGGAGCAACTGGATGTCACCAGGGAAGAATGTGCTCTGGAAGCATCTTTTATTAATGATTTAGGAGCGGATTCTCTGGATATCGTCGAGCTTCTGATGGAAATGGAAGAAGCCTTTGATATCGAGATCGCGGATGAAGAACTGGAAAAAATTGCAACGATTCAGGATGTCGTTGATTTCCTCAGACAGAAAGGTGTTCAATAGAACGCCTTAAGGATTTTTGCCAATGAAAAGGCGCGTTGTTGTAACAGGTCTCGGTGCCTTAACCCCCCTGGGAAATTCAGTCCATGAATCGTGGGAAAACGCCGTTGCGGGCAAGTCAGGCATCGGCCCGATTACCAAATTCGACAGCAGCGCTTACAAAACCAGAATTGCCGGTGAAATAAAAAATTTCGATCCCCTTCAATATGTGAGCAAACAGGAAGTCCGCCGCTACGATGACTTCATCCTTTACGCTCTGGCTGCCGCGGAAATGGCGATGGCCGACGCGAAACTGACCATTACATCTGAATTTTCCGAGCGAACCGGTGTGATCGTCGGTTCTGCCATTGGCGGACTGGCCACGCTGGAAGACGAATTTAAAAGTCTGCTGGAAGGCGGTCCCCGCAAAATATCCCCCTTTGCTGTTCCGGCGATTCTCGCCAATCTGGCCGCCGGGCACGTTTCCATCCGATTCGGCGCCAAAGGGCCCATCAATTGCGCCGTTACCGCCTGCGCATCGGGAACATCGGCCATCGGTGACGCCTACAAAACCATTGCTTACGGAGACGCCGATGTGATGCTTACCGGCGGCACGGAAGCTGCGGTGACGCCTCTGGCCGTGGGCGGCTTCGGTTCGATGCGCGCGCTTTCGGTTAAAAATGATGAACCGCAAAGAGCAAGCCGTCCGTTTGATAGGGATCGCGACGGCTTTATCATCGGCGAGGGATGCGGAATCGTTGTCCTTGAAGAATTATCTTTTGCACTGAATAGAGGCGCTCATATTTACGCGGAGCTTGCCGGTTACGGCTGCACCTCCGACGCTTATCATATGGCTGCCCCACCGCCGGGACATGAGGGCGCCGCCCGCAGCATGAAACTGGCGATCCAGGATGCCGGTCTGAAGCCGGAAGACATCGATTACATCAACGCTCACGGCACCTCAACGCCGCTCAATGATTTATATGAAACGCAGGCCATCAAATCTCTCTTCGGCGAGCATGCTCAAAAATTAATGGTGAGCTCCACCAAGTCCATGACCGGGCATATGCTGGGGGGAACAGGAGGCGCGGAGGCCATTTTCGCTGTGAAGGCGATCCAGGAAGGCATCATTCCGCCGACCGTTAACCTGGACCATCCCGGTGAAGAATGTGACCTGGACTATGTGCCTAAAGTGGCGCGTCAAAAAGCCATCAACGCGGCGATGTCCAACACGTTCGGTTTCGGTGGCGTCAACGCTGTCTTGCTGTTTAAAAAATGCATCCCTTGAGGAAGCAGTCTTTATAAAAAACAAAAGAAGGAGAAAGTATTTTTCATGTCTTTTTTAGAAAAAGTCGATTTGGAAGTCAGCCAGGCCATTGATCTGGAAACGCGCCGTCAAGCCGGAAAAATAGAGCTCATCGCTTCGGAAAATTTTGTCAGCGAAGCCGTCCTGGAAGCGCAGGGCTGCGTCATGACCAATAAATACGCGGAAGGTTATCCGGGAAAACGCTACTATGGCGGCTGCGAATACGTGGATATCGTGGAAAGTCTCGCCATTGAGCGCTGCAAGAAACTTTTCGGATGCGACCATGTCAACGTTCAGCCGCATTCGGGAACGCAGGCGAACATGGCGGTCTATTTTGCCGTCGCGCAGCCGGGCGATACGATTCTGGGCATGAATCTGTCCCACGGCGGACATCTGTCCCACGGCAGTCCTGCCAACTTCTCCGGCAAGTTTTATAAAATCGTTCCCTACGGCGTCAGCAAGGAAACGGAAACGATCGATTTCGATGAAGTTGAAAAACTGGCCAAAGAACACAAACCGAAGATGATCATCGTCGGCGCCAGCGCTTATCCGCGGACGATTGATTTTGAAAAATTCCGCAAGATCGCCGATGAAACCGGCGCCGTCATTATGGCGGACATCGCGCACATTGCCGGTCTGGTTTGCACGGGACTGCATCCTTCGCCGGTTCCGGTTTGCGAATTTGTCACGACCACAACACATAAGACGCTACGCGGTCCGCGCGGCGGCGTGGTGATGTGCAAGGAAGCCTACGCCAAAACACTCAACAGCAGGGTTTTTCCCGGTATGCAGGGCGGCCCGTTGATGCATGTGATCGCGGCCAAGGCGGTGGCTTTCAAGGAAGCGCTCCAGCCGGAGTTCAAGGCCTATCAGCAGCAGATCGTCAAAAACGCTCAGGCCATGGCGGATGAATTGAAGAATCAGGGATTCCGTCTGGTTTCCGGCGGAACCGACAATCACCTGATGTTGGTTGATCTGACCGACAAGGATGTGAGCGGCAAGGACGCGCAGGAAGCGCTTGACCGCGCCTGTATTACGGTCAACAAGAACGGCATTCCCTTTGACACCAAAGGCCCGCAGGTCACCAGCGGCATCCGGGTCGGTACGCCCGCCGTCACCACACGGGGCATGAAAGAAAACGAGATGCGCTTGATCGCCTCTTACATTGCTGATGTTGTAAAGAATATCAACAACGAGCAGAAAATTAATGTTGTCGCCGGGCAGGTGAAGAAACTTTGTGATCAGTTTCCGCTTTATCAGGGCAGAATAAAATAATGGTTCAAAAAAAATCCGCGGCCGGTGCGCCGGAAAAAAAGAAAACAAGACCGGATTGGGACAGTTATTTCCTGGACATTGTCGATCTTGTTTCGAGACGCAGCACCTGCTGTCGCCGCTCGGTGGGGGCCGGACTGGTGCGTGATTCCAGAATTCTGGCTACCGGCTACAACGGCGCTCCGTCGAAGCTGCAGCACTGTCTGGATATCGGCTGTCTGCGTGAACAGTTGAAAGTTCCTTCCGGCGAACGGCATGAACTATGCCGCGGTCTGCACGCGGAGCAAAACGCGATTATTCAGGCCGCGCTCCACGGCGTCAGCACCAAAGGTTCAACGCTTTACTGTACGAATCATCCATGCGTGATCTGCGCTAAAATGATTATTAATGCCGGCGTGACCCGGATCGTCATTCGCGACAGCTATGATGATAAACTGGCCACCGACATGCTGAAGGAATCCGGCATCCAGGTCGAGCAATTATAAAACCCGGGGATTGAAAATCATGAAATGTCCGTTTTGCGGTCACTCGGAAAACAAAGTGATTGATTCACGCATCAGCAAGGAAGGCAAGGCGGTGCGTCGCCGTCGTGAATGTCTGGGATGTTCCAAACGCTTTACGACCTATGAATACGTCGAAGAAGTGCTTCCCATGGTCGTGAAAAAAGACGGCCGCCGCGAACAGTTTGATCGCCAGAAAATCCTGACCGGTGTCAAAAAAGCCTGCGAGAAGCGACAGATCAGTATGGATGTCATCGATCAACTGATTGATAATGTTGAGCAGGCCTGCCAGGAAATGCAGGCGGAGGAAATCTCTTCCACAATCATCGGCGAAAATATCATGAAAGAATTGAAGAAGATCGATGGGGTTGCCTATGTCCGCTTCGCTTCCGTTTACCGTCAGTTTCGCGATGTCGGCGAGTTCATGTCCGAACTGAAAGATTTGCTCAATAAAGGTAAAAAATAATTATGTTTACCGGAATTGTGGAAGGATTGGGCAGGGTCAAGCGGCTGACCATGAAGGGCGCCGACGCCGTTCTGGAAATTGAAGCCGGCATTAACCTCGAAGAAGCTGCTCTGGGCGACAGCATTGCCGTAAACGGCGCCTGCCTGACCGTGACCGCCAAAGATAAAAATACTTTTCAGGCGGATGTTTCCGCCGAGACGCTTTCCCGGACAACCCTCAAGTTATTAAAGGCCGGTCATCAAGTGAATCTGGAAAAATCCCTGCGCGTCGGAGGATTTGTAGGAGGGCATTTTGTCCTGGGGCACGTGGACGCGACCGGCAGGATTCTCTCGCAGACGCAAAAATCGGGATCGCTTATTCTGGCCATTGAAATGAACGACGACATTGCCCGCTATATCGTGGAGAAGGGATCGGTGGCCATCGACGGCATCAGTCTGACGGTAAACAAGCTTGAAAAAAGCAGGTTTTATGTTAATATCATTCCCCACACAGCGGCCAATACGACGCTGCCGCTGAAGAAAGAAGGCGATCCGGTCAATATTGAAACGGATATTTTAGGCAAGTATGTTGAAAAATTAATGCAGACCAAACAGGGCATCGATCGGGATTTTCTGGCGAAGCATGGTTTTGCATAAGCAAGGAAAGTGAAAAAAATGACAATCAGTACCATTGAAGAAGCAATTGAAGACATCAAAAACGGGAAAATGATTATTCTCGTCGATGATGAAGACCGCGAAAACGAAGGCGATCTGTGTATGGCGGCGCAGTTTGCCACGGCCAAGACCATCAATTTCATGGCCCGTTATGGACGCGGTTTGATCTGTCTGACGCTGAATGAAGACATGGCCGATAAACTGCATCTCAAGCAGATGGTTCAGGACAATCAGGCGCGTTTCGGCACAGCCTTCACCATTTCCATTGAAGCTCGTCATGGCGTAACCACGGGCATTTCGGCAGCCGACAGGGCAACCACCATTCAGGCCGCCGTCAACCCCCAGGCCAAGCCGGATGATCTGGTCAGCCCCGGCCATATATTTCCCATCCGCGCCAAGCGGGGCGGTGTTCTGGTGCGTACGGGACAGACGGAAGGTTCGGTGGATTTATGCCGTCTGGCCGGTCTGACGCCGGCGGGTGTGATTTGCGAGATTATGAAAGATGACGGGACGATGGCCAGAATGCCGGATCTGGAAGTGTTCGCCCGGGAGCACCATTTGAAAATCGTGACCATCGCCGATCTTATCGATTACCGCATGCAGAACGAATCGCTCATCCGGCGCATGGCGGAGGCGAACATCCCGACCTGCTACGGCGGTGATTTTAAAATGATCGTTTACGAAGATGATGTGGACGACTGGCAGCACATCGCGCTGGTGAAAGGTGATATTCAAGAAGACGATGATGTCCTGGTCCGGGTGCATTCGGAATGTCTCACGGGAGATCTTTTCGGCTCCCGGAGATGTGATTGCGGCGATCAGCTCCACCACGCGATGACGATGGTGGGCAAAGAAGGCAAGGGCGTGATTGTTTACATGCGTCAGGAAGGGCGGGGCATCGGCCTCGTCAATAAAATCAAGGCCTACGCCCTGCAGGAAGAAGGCAAGGATACGGTGGAGGCCAATATCGCTCTGGGATTTAAACCGGACTTGCGGGACTACGGAATCGGTGCGCAGATTCTCGCTGACCTGGGCGTGCGCAAGATGCGTCTTCTGACCAACAACCCCAAAAAGATTGTCGGTCTGGAAGGATACGGCATCAAGGTGACCCAGCGTGTACCGATCGAAATAGATCCCAACGAGAGCAATATCCATTACATGAAAACCAAAAAGAAGAAAATGGGACATCTTTTGAAAATATAAAATATGGACCGCCACTGTCATTCCCGCGCAGGCGGGAATCCAGTTGTTTTTGCGTCGATGAACGAGTATAGGAATTTAAGAGGATTCTAAAAAACATAAGGATGGTAAAAACTATGCCGAAAATAATGGAAGGAAAAATAGTTGCCAAGGGAATGAAATTTGGCATCGTCGCCAGCCGTTTCAACGATTTTATTTGCGGCAGGTTGATTGAAGGGGCGGTTGACGCTTTAGTAAGAGCCGGCGCTGATGAAAAAGATATGGTCATTTATAAAGTTCCGGGATCGTTTGAATTGCCTCTGACGGCGAAGAAAGTCGCCAAAAGCGGCCGTTACGATGCGGTCATCTGTCTGGGCGCTATTATTCGCGGCGCCACCCCCCATTTCGAATACATCAGCGCTGAAGTATCCAAGGGGATTGCCGTGGTGGGATTGGAAACGGAAGTGCCGGTTGTTTTCGGTGTGCTGACCACGGACACGATCGAACAGGCCATTGAGCGCGCGGGCACGAAATCGGGCAATAAAGGCGCTGACGCGGCGATGACGGCAATTGAAATGGTGGATCTGTTCAAGAAGATTTAATTTCTCTTCGCGACAGTCTTATCGTTTCAGGACGATTGATACATACGGTGATCCTGAACATTGTTCTTTGAGGTTTTGTAATTCATGCGCGGACGAAGAAAGGCAAGAGAAGTCGCCTTACAGGTTCTTTACGGTCTTAATTTTGTGGATATCGATGCGCGGGACGCTCTGGATCTTTTCTGGGGAAATTTCAGCGCACCGCAGTCCGCGAAAGATTTTGCCTCTTTGCTGGTGCAGGGCACGTGTGAACATAAAGACGAACTGGATCAACTGATTGCCGAGTGCTCCGATAACTGGTCGCTGGGACGGATGTCGCGGGTGGATATCAGTATTTTGCGGATGGCCGTCTTTGAATTTCTCTACTGTGACGATATTCCCCCCAAAGTAACTTTAAATGAAGCCGTTGATCTGGGAAAGACCTTCGGCTCAGAAAATTCAGGATCGTTCATCAACGGTATACTGGATGCTCTTAATCTTAAACTGAACAAGGATCATGCAACTCAACATCTCGACGGAAAACCCCGATCTCCCAAGACATAAATGCCTCGCGCTCGGCATTTTTGCCGACGAAAGGCCGCCCCGTGGAATTTGCGGCTTTATCGACTGGCGCCTCAACGGATTCATTTCCAGAGAAATCAAAGAGAAAAGAATTCAGGGCGAGTTCGAGGAAAAAATCATTATACCTTTTCCGCCCCGCATCGGTTCGGAAATGCTGCTCCTGTTCGGTCTCGGCAGCGTGGCCGAAATCAATTACGATAAAATTTACAATGCCGCATATACCATCGCCCAGACTGTTGACGGCATCGGCCTGGATGATTTTGCGTTTGATCTTTACGGGGATGGCCGCGCCCAACTGGTCACCGCCAATATCATGGAAGCGATGATCACCGGTTTTTTTGATTTTCTGTCCACGGACATCAAAAAAATAGACCGGATCAAAGCCTGCGCGGTGGCCGCCTCCGCCAATTTCCCGTCCGTGTATCAGGGAATCCGGCAATTCAAGACCAATGTGAATGATCGAGGCGCGGTGGATATTTCCTCACTGGAAGAAAGCCTCGGCCTGGGCTGAGGGGCGCCCGCCATAAAGTGCGTATCAGCGCGGGCACGCGATCTTACGATTCGCTTTTGCGTGAAAGGCTGTATTGACGAAGCAGTTCGGCGAATTGTTCCGGTTCGAGTGGTTTACTGAAATAGAATCCCTGCATTTCATCGCATACTTTGCGCCTCAGAAATCTCTCCTGCTCTTTTGTTTCCACGCCTTCGGCGATTACGGTCAGATTCAGGGATCGACCCATGTTGATAATCGCTTCCGTGATGGCTTTGTTGTCCCTGTCCTGCGGAAGATTGCGAATGAAGGATCGGTCAACCTTAATGGAATCAATTGGAAAATTTTTCAGCTGGGCCAGCGAAGAATAGCCGGTGCCGAAATCGTCGATGGCCAGACGCACCCCCAATGCTTTTATTTTGGTCAGCACCGGAATCAGCCGCGCGGGGCTGTGCATGACCATGTTTTCGGTAATTTCCAGCTCAAGCAATTGAGGCGCCAATCCGGTTTCCTCCAGGATGTCCCTGACGTCCTGCAAAAAAGTCTCATCCATCAGCTGACGAAGCGATAGGTTGACCGCCATCGACACCGGCGGAAGCCCCTGCTTTTGCCAGGCAACGTTCTGCATGCAGGCGGTTCTTAAGACCCACCGGCCAATCGGCACAATCAAACCCGTTTCCTCGGCGATGGGAATGAACTGGGTGGGCGTCACCAGACCCAGGTAGCGGTTGTTCCAGCGCAGCAGTGCTTCCACACCCGCGATTTCGTTTGTTCTGAAATCCAGCTGGGCCTGATAGTTCAAATACAGTTCGTTGCGCTCGATGGCGTGGCGCAGATTTGTTTCAATGGCCAGACGCGCGCTGGACATCGCGTGCATATTTTCGGAGTAAAACTGAAAGTTATTTTTCCCTTCTTCTTTGGCAAAATACATGGCGATATCGGCATTTTTCATCAGCGACTGTTCATCCCGGCCGTGCTGCGGAAACACGCTGATGCCGATGCTGGCCGTGACGCGGCATTCCTCCCCCAGCAGAAACATCGGCTGCATGACGGTGGCCAGGATTTTATGCGCCAGAATTTCCAACTGTTTGACGTCCTGGAAATCTTCAATGAGAATAATAAACTCATCGCCGCCCAGACGGCCGACCACATCCACATGACGAAGGGATTGGCGGAGGCGCGCGGCGACTTCCTTTAAAAGCCGGTCTCCGGCATCGTGGCCTAACGAGTCGTTGACCGTTTTAAATCGGTCCAGATCGACAAAGAAGACAGCTAACTGCCTGTTGTAGCGATGCGCGGATTGAATGGCGTGATCCAGCAGTTGGCCGACCATCAGGCGGTTGGGCAATCCAGTCAGCGTGTCGTGGGTGGCGAGATGCTGGAGTTCCTGTTCGATGTTCTTGCGTTCGGTGATGTCCCGGATGATCCCTTTAAAGCCGACGGGCTTGCCGGATGCTGTTTTTTGCAGGGACACGGACGCCTCAATGTACGATTGCGTCCCATCTTTTCTTTTAATGCGCCAGTCGAAGCCTTCCGTGGGCTGGCCCGTTTTGAAAACTTTATGAAACGCCTGAAAAACAATTCTTGAGTTTTCTTCATCCGTAATATTCTTGTAGCTGGCGCCCGACAACTCTTCCCGGGGATAGCCGGTTATTCTACACAACGAATCGTTGAAGAAGATGCAATGACCGTTCAGATCGACTTCAAAATAAGCCTCCTGAATGTTTTCCAGAATGCCTCTGTATTTTTCCTCCATTATTTTTCGCTCGGTGATATCCATGAAACTGCCCAGCGTGGCGCGTTTACCCTTGAACATAATGGGGGTGACGGTTTCCAGAATGTAGCGCAGCTCACCATCCTTGCGGGTAAATCGATATTCATAAGGTTCGAAGCTTTCTTTCTTGAGGCATTTGATCGCCTGCTGCCGGACTTTTTCCCGGTCATCCGCATGAATGTTTTTGAGAGAATTATCGCCCAGCAGTTCCTGATCCGTGTAGCCGGTGAGCTTCTGATACAGCTCGCTGACATAAACAAAGCGGGTGTCCTGAACGATGTAGATCCCCACACCGGCGCTGGCGATAATATCTTTCGCGAGCGACGCCAGATCGTGGTTGATTGCCGCAGATGCCGGGGGCTTAAGGTGATTGGTTTTTATTTTATCGGCCATTCCTGTTGAGTTCTCATCATCCTTTGTCATATTGATCACACCGACGGGCTATGAAAATCCTTATCGGGTCATCGTGAATTTCTGCTCGTCTTTGGGCACATACCATTTGATGTAGTTGTGCTCCAGCCCCAGCGGCGCCGGTTCAATGCCGCGGAAACGCTTGTTGACGATCACCAGCGCTTCGGGAACAAACAGAAAAGTATACGGCTGATCGTCGGCAAGAATCTCCTGAAAGCGGTCATAATACTTTTTGCGTTCCTTCTGGTCGAACGTGCTGCGTCCCTTCTCCAGCATTTCATCCACTTCCGGATTTTTGTAGGAAACGAAATTCAATTCTTCCGGCGCTGTTTTGCTGGAATGCCAGACATCATAGGCATCGGGATCGAGCGGAATCGTCCAGCCCATAATCACGGCATCAAAACGTCTTTTGTTGATAAAGTCCGTCACAAAGGACGACCATTCCAGGATGCGGATTTTTACATCGATGCCGACTTCCTTCAACTGACGCTGGATAATTTCCGCGCATTTTTGCCGCGTTTCATTGCCCTGATTGGTGACGATTTCAAACACAAACGGTTTGCCCTCTTTTTCCAGAATCCCCGCCGGATTGACTTTTATCCATCCGGCTTCGCGCAGCAGTTCACGCGCCTTTTGCGGATCGTAGTTGTAAATTTTGACCTTGTCATTGTAGGCCCAGGTTCCCGGTTTATAGGGACCCTGCGCCGGCTTGCCCAGATTCAGCAAAACGCCGTTGATAATTTCATCCTTATTAATGGCGTAGGAAATCGCCTGTCGGATTCTTTTGTCGGCGAAAAGAGGATTCTTTAAATTATAGCCCAGATAGGTGTAGGCAAAGCTCAGATATCTGTATTTGTTGAAATGGCTTTTAAATAAATTATTTTCCGTCTGCCGTGTGTATTGCAGCGGCGTCAGGCCCATCATGCCCAGATTCTGCGCCCGCAATTCCAGAAACATCGTCGCGGAATCGGGAATAATTCTGGTCACACGGCCGTCCAGATACGGCCGGCCTTCAAAATAATCCGGATTGGAAACCAGGGCTATTTTCTGGCCGGTGACCCATTCCTTAAATTTATAGGGGCCGGTGCCGATAGGGTGTCGCGCCAGAGGACTTTTCGTGATGTCTTTGCCCTCGAGCAAGTGCCGCGGCAGAATGGCGCTGCTCCAGCTGATCAGGGCGGGAGCAAAGGGTTTATCGTAGGTGACCCGGAAAGTGTAGTCATCGATCGCTTCCGCTTTTTTGACTTTGAGAAAATCACCGGCGTAAGCCGTGGGGGTTTTGGGATCGACCGTGACCTGATAGGTATAAAGAACGTCAGCGGATGTAAAGGGATGCCCGTCGTGCCACTTCACCCCTTTGCGCAGGTGAAACGTGATGATCAGGCCATTAGGGGAAACGTCCCAGGATTCGGCCAGGTCTCCGACAATGTTCATATCCTTGTCATATTTGACCAGGCCGTTGAACACCATGCCGGCAACATTATGTGAAGCCGAATCGGACGCCAGCAGAGGAATCAGATTGCTGGCGTCGCCGATGTCGCCGCGGACCAGAATGTCACCGTAGGCCGGCGGTTTGGCTTCCGGCTGTTTTGCTTTTTCCGTTTCCTGCCTGCTGCCGCAGGCGGTTAACGCTAAAATTATCAGGCAATAAAAAAAGAAAAAATTAAACTTACGCATGGTCTCTATTTAGCGCAGGATATCTTTCATTGCAATTACATTTTAGGATTATTTTGCCGGATCAGCTTTTTTCTTGACACGCAAAATCAGTCTTTCTATAGTTCATGCACAAGTGTTAAATAAAATTTAAACTGAAATCCCCGAAGCTTGGGAAGAACATTCATGAAAGCTGATGAGCGCGACGTCAAAGAGGAAATGGCGGATATCCTGCCGCACAGTCTCTATTATGAGTCATCGGTCAAGTCCGTTCACTGGCTGAACCGCAGAAGAATTGATGTCTGCCTGGCCTTGGCCGGCGATATGGCCGGGAAACGAATCCTCGATGCCGGAACCGGCGACGGTTATATGCTGCAGGAAATTCAATGCGGAGAATTGTGGGGCATTGATATTTCCGAAAAGCGTCTGCAGCGTGCCGCAAAAAAGGCTCCTCACGCTATTTTAAGGCGGGAGGATCTGAATCACACCAGCCTGGAGAGCAATTTTTTCGACGGTATCATTTGCGCGGACGTTCTGGAGCATATGCGCACACCGGCCAATGCGATTCACGAAATGATCAGGATTTGCAAACCGGATGGCTTTATTGTTCTGTGCCTGCCGCAGGAAATCAATAACATTATTGCCCGTGTGATCCTGTGGAAACCGCCGATTATCAATCCGGATCATTATCATCTTGTGACTGGTTTTTTTCTGAAGCGTCAATTTAAAATTCGGACGGGCAACGTCAAGAATATTCCGGATGTTCCCGGCATGTTCTGTATGCATCGAGTGATGCGTTATGAAATGGCGCAATATGGAGATCATAAGCCCTATTAGCTTTGACGCTTTCGCTTCAGATAAGATTATTTTTCGTTTCCGAATAAAACAGTAATTCCCGTAGGTCTAAAAAAAATCCCGGACGTGTATTTTTAAATTGGTTAGGATATCGGCTTTTCGGGGTGTCATCGAGATAATCTTATATATTCTTTTCGGATTGCAATAAAAATTCCAATAAGCCTTCTTTCGGTATAATCTCAACTTCTCCAGTGACATATGAGTCAAATTCAAGGTGTTTTGATGATGGTGATACGTGTCAAAATCTTCGGATAGAGAGATGCCCATTTTTTTTGCAACTTCAAACAGCTCTGTTTCCGGATAGGCGGTGACTGCAAAAAATGCAGCGGTGTTCAGAGAGCTTTTTTGTGCGAAATCGATGGTCATGTTTAACTGTTCTTCAGTTTCTCCCGGGAAACCCATCATAAAAAATCCATGAACGATGATCCCCATTTTTGCCGCATCTTCAATAGCCCGGGAAGCCTTCTTGTGGTCCAGATTTTTTTTAATTATTTTTTGGATGTCCGGCGAACCGGATTCAATGCCTGCCGCGAAATAGTACATTCCCGCCTTTTTCAGGGCGCGGAGTGTTTCTTTGTCCAGGAGATCGGTTCTCAGTCCATTGGGAAACGCTATTGCTATTCCGGGAAGCTTCTGGCCAATGAGATCGCATATTCTTAAAACTCTCTCTTGATCAAGATTGAAAACATCATCGATGATGTCAAATTCCCTTACTCCATAATCTTTCTTAAGCATCACCATTTCTTCGACAAATTCTTCAGGTTCTCTTGCCCTGAATGCTTTCCCGAAAATGTTGTGGCAATAGATGCATCTATAGGGGCATGCCCTCGAACTCATTACCGTCATATACTCGGAATATTTCAGCCTTCCAGATTGCGGAGGAATCTTTGCCGTCCAGTATTTTTTAACCGAAATCAAATCGTATGCAGGCCAGGGTAAATGTTGAATGTCCAGAGCAGAGGGTCGTTTATTCAAAATTATTTTGTCTTCTATCCGATAGCCGATTCCTTCTAGGGAGTCATACGGTTTATTTTGTTCGAGAGCTGAAATCAGTCGATGAAATATTTCTTCGCCTTCTCCTATGACACAATAATCAACAAACTTTGATTCCAGCGCTTTGTATGGCATGAATGTCGGATGCGGACCACCCCAGATAACAGGGCAATTTGGATTCCATTTTTTTATCCGTTCAGAAATCCTGTGGGCGTTTTTTGCGTTAATGGTCAGGCAGGAAATTCCGCAAATATCCGGTTGAAATTCTTTTAAAATCTCACAAAGGTCATCCGGCATCAATTCTTCAAGCGCCATATCCACGATTTTAATAGTTCTATTCTGGTCAAGACGTCTCAGATACGAGGCCAGATACATCAATCCCATCGGTGGATTATGAGCCGGTATAACCCTCGGCGCGCTGGTAATATTCGGTTTTATTAATAGTATTATTGACATGCTTTCTCAAAAAGGGTCGGATCATATATGTTCAATGGACAGGAACAATATTTAAACGGACATTTGATTAAATTATTATGAAATTCAATTTTCGTAAAAACATTTCCTATGCTTTGGTCTATTAAAAAACAAGTCTGAGCCTCCCCGGATGGAAAGACTACGCCAACATTGAAACCGGCATTGCACATTTTTCCTTTCCGGTAAAAACAGTTCATGATGTCGGTGTGAGATTTCGGAAAAGGTCCGAATCCGAATCTTTCAATCTCCTGTCCGGTGTAGGATTTCGGATACTGCTTCCAGTGATACCGTCCCCGGAAGGGAACAAACACGATGTCGATTCCCTTCTCTTTGAAGTATAGCCGATATTTTTCAACATCACCTGAAAGGTCCGGATGAGCAACGGCCTGCGCGCTAACGTTGAATCCTTTTGCTTTGAGGAGTATAAAATTCTCTATATATCTTTCTAATAGACGACGTTTTTCCAGTTCTTTAATATGCAGCGAACCGCAAATCTCCAATACGCTTCGAGGATCTATTGTTTCGCAGAAGCTCTTGATTTGTGGAGATGTTAAATTACTGAAAAGAGTGGTGTAATGTTTCTTTGTAATTGCTTCACATGCGTCGATAAAATTCGGAACGAGAAAAGGTTCTCCCCCTGTGAAACTGATTTTAAAAATTTTTTGTGTTGCATCCAGTGTCCTTATGAGGGCCGGGATATCGATTGCCGTTCCTGCCTCAGGCGTTAATTTAGCTTTGGTCTCTCTGTAAACACGAAAGGGGCCTTTCTGGAATGATTGCTCAAGCAGTTTGCTCAGATTCACCGATGCAATTATTGCCGAATTTAAAAATCCCAAATCATAAAATTTTTTAAGGATCTTTTCCGGATTGCTCGCGTTGCAATAGGGGCAGTTTAAATTGCATGCATTGGTGACCGTCCAAAGCAACCAGGCATCGTAAGGTATTTCTTTTTTCTTGTGATTGTTCATAAATTTTATTGATCCGGATTTCCTGTATCGTGAAACATAAAAAACGAGGTCCGGTCTGTCAAGATAAACTTGGCTGATAAGCGTCAGGTGCGACAATCAGCTTTCCATTGACAAATACGATGACATTGCTTTATGTCTTTAACATTAATAAAAAAGAACCTTAACTATGAAGAAATGCGCAATCATTATCGGTGCCGGTCCTGCCGGATTAACAGCAGCTTACGAGCTGATAACCAAAACAGATATTCAACCAATCATCATCGAAAAAACAAACCATATCGGCGGAATCTCCAGGACGGCGGTGCACCATGGCAACCGGATGGATATCGGCGGACATCGGTTCTTCTCGAAATCGGACACGATCATGAAGTGGTGGCGGCAAATGCTGCCGGTCCAGGATTTTGATCTAAAAGATGAAAAAAGAAAAAAATCATTAATTCGTTCTACGCCGGGGCCTGATCCTGAAAAGACGGACAACGTCATGCTTGTCAGAAGCAGATTGTCCCGCATTTTTTATCTGGGAAAGTTTTTTGATTACCCGATCAAACTGAACTGGAAGACCATATCCAATCTGGGGATGATCCGCATCCTGAAAATAGGATGGGCCTATTTTTTGATTAAGATATTTCCGGTGAAAGACATCCGCTCGCTGGAAGATTTTTTTATCAGCAGATTCGGGAAAGAACTCTATGAAACGTTTTTTAAGGATTATACCAGGAAAATCTGGGGAGTGCCCTGCAATGAGATAGCGGCGGACTGGGGAGCCCAGCGAATTAAAGAATTGTCTGTCTCCAGGACATTGCTGCATGCATTTAAAGCCATTTACAGCAAAGATAAATCCATCGAACAAAAAAATACGGATACGAGTCTGATCGGGCGTTTTATGTATCCGAAGTTGGGGCCCGGACAAATGTGGGAGACCGTGGCAAAAATCATAGAAGAACGGGGTGGCGTTATCATTAAAAACGCCGAAGTTACCGGACTGAAGATAGAGGGACACCAGATTACCGAATTAATCTATTATAACCGTTTAACGGATACCGGCAAAGTCGTCAAAGGTGATTATTATTTTTCCACCATGCCTGTAAGAGATCTGATCGCCGCAATGGGGCATTCCGTTCCGGCACGCATTAAACAGGTCAGCGACGGTTTGCCGTACCGCGATTCCGTCACCATAGGCTTGCTTTTAAATGCGTTGAAAATAAAAAATGAAACGGCGATTCCGACCATCAATAATCTTGTGCCGGACAATTGGATTTATATTCAGGAGCGTGATGTCAAACTGGCAAGGATGCAAATATTTAACAACTGGTCGCCGTATCTGGTTGCGGATCCGGGTAAGGTATGGATCGGGCTGGAGTATTGTTGCAACGAAGGCGATGCGTTGTGGAAAAAGCAGGATGCGGATTTTATTCAATTTGCCATTGATGAATTACACAAAATTGCTATCATTGATAAACATGAGGTCATGGACAGCACGATCATACGAACTCCGAAAACCTATCCCGCATACTTCGGTACCTATGCCGACTTTCAGATAATCCGCGATTTTACGGATCATTTTGATAATTTGTTCTTAATCGGCAGAAATGGCATGCATAAATATTACAATCAGGATCATGCCATGCATACAGCCATGACTGCCGTCAACAATATTATTTCGGGGGAAAAATCAAAAGACAATATCTGGAATATCAATGCTGATGAAGAATACATTGAAACTGAAAATGAATAATGAATAGCATGCCCCATGACAAATAAAGGAAATATCATAAATATTTTAGGGATATTGATTTGTCTCATTATGTTGACAATCATTCCCTTAAAAGTCTTATTCCCCGTCGATTTTCAAAATGCCGATAATTATCAGGAAGACCTTTCTGCTTTTTCCCAGAATATTATCAATAGCTGGTTAATCGATGGCATGGCCTATGATAACTTTACCGCTTATTGCGATTTTGCCTCGGTGGAATTTGAAAACAATAATGACCGATGCGTATATCTTTCCTATCCGCCCGGTTCGTTTATACCGTTATATTTGATTGCCAGGGCAACCGGCCAGGAAGAAGTGTCGATCGGTTTCATTAAACATTTCGTTCAATTTGAATATTATCTTTCCATGCTGTTATTAGGCATTCTTTTTTATCTCTGCTTGAAATATATTAACGTCAAGTCCAGATTTCTCATCATCTTTCTACCCGTATTATTTTCTTCCTTATGGGCGTTTCTCCCTTATAACGTCTATTATATGAATAATGTCTATTTTGCGGATCAGGCGGTGATATTATTATCGATTTCGTTTTTCCTGGTCGAAATCGCTTTATACACGAAACAATTAAAACGCGGGAAATTTTTTCTGCAAATGCTTTCCTGTGTGATTTTATTTGCGGGCATTTTAACGGATTATTATTTTTATTGCATAGCGTTTGTATCCGTTTGTTTACGGATCATGAATAATTTCCGGGAGCATCCGGAGCAATCGCTTATTTTCAAAATACGGTCCAATACCTGGCCGCTGATTGTCAGTGCTCTGGTCGCGTCGGCGCTGTTTCTCATTCAACTACTCCTTGCTCCTAATGGAATGAAACTGTTGATGATCACTTTTCTTATGAGAACCAGCAGCGGTACGGAATGGGGTGGCACCAGGGAGCTTGCGCATCATTTCGGCAACGGGTTTACTGTGCTTTTCATCCCGGTATTGATTTTCGTCACCGTTTTTTGCCTGGTCTTTCCCTTGATCAGGAGAAAATTCAGCGGGCAAAAGCAAGTCATCATCAACGGCCTGAGTCTGATTGTTTTATCGTCAGTTTTGCATACGATCGTACTTCGTGAACATTCCATCATTCATCCGTTTTCGATGCTGAAATACAACCTGGTTTTTGTTTCTATCATTTTTGTTTTTTTCTGCTGGTTGTATGTTCAATACCAGAACGCTGTTTTGGCCACAACCAGGAAATACTTAAAAGCATCACTAACGTTGACCGTTTGTTTCATCATTCTTTTCATCCTGGGGGTGCAAAGTTATAATCAGAACTTTTACAGAGCGAGGATGAATGCCGCGGATCATTCCATTGCCCGTTTTATCAGAGTCCACACAAATTATTATGATGTTGTCTATTCCCCGGATTACGAAATTCCATGGAATCCGCCCCAGGATCTGGCGATTTCTAAAAAGAGAATCTATCCGGTGTCAGCTCTTCATGAAATTCCTTACAGTCATCTATCCGACCAGGCGGTGATCAATATCCTTCTGAACGGCGATTCAATGAAAAAGTCAGACTGGAATAAATTGATCGGACAGAAGCAATTTTTCACACAGGAAGGGAACCTTTACCTGTTCAAAATTCCGAAAAAATCGTTTGCGTCCGTCATCAACTGAAATCATGGGAGTGGGCCATCGCCGCATCAGGACAGGCGAAGCTATTCATGGGCCGGCTCGTGTCTTTTTTTACGGGCTTTGCGCGGCGGATGTGCTTTGGTTTTTTTCCGGACACGGCCGACGACCTTGTCCCGTTTTAATTTTGTCGCGTACTCTTTGGAGGCCAGATATTTATCCGCGAAAGAAACGACAAATGATTCCTTGAACCTGGGTGGAACCAGCGTCAGCGGCCACATATGTTTGATGACGATATCCTTTTCGATGGCATTGAGCGTAAAATGCGTGGTCGCGTTTTTTAGGGCGATTTTCGGATGTTCGATGCCGTGAAATTTATCTTCGGGAAGATCGGAAACATCCCGATTGCGCCAATCGTAGAGAAAAAAATCATGCAGCAGGGCACCGCGGGCTGCCGATTGGTAATCCAGCTTCAGGAATTTACTCGTCCGATAGGAAAAATAAGCAACATCCATGACGTGTTCGTAAATCGAGGAATTGTGGTGATAGTGATTTTTCAGCTTTAAAAACTCCTCGTGCTCATAAATATCGCCGATGATCTCGTAAAATTCATTTTCAAAAGGTTTGCGCCCTTCAATATTCTGCCTGATTCTGCTCATGATTGATTTTAAAAACATATTGATTTTGCCCTTGATCTCCCGGTCAATACTGCTGTCGATATACTGGCTCAGATGCGGGAAAGCGGTGCGCAGTCGTCTGAGGGAATGAAATATTTTTTCAATCTCCGTGTTGCTCAAATTGAAATACTCGGCATAGAGATAGGCAATCTTCCTTCTGAATTCCGTTATTGAAATAACGGAAAATACCAGGTCCGTCAAGACGTAAGCCGGCAGGACGGCTGAAAACATATTCACAAAAGATTTTTCGAGCGACTGCACATACCGCAAAACCGGAGGATGGATGACCATCACAAAAATCAGCGCCATCACGGTCCAGAAGGCTGAAAAAAGGAGACAGACTCTGCCGTGAAAATTGAATTTATTTTTTGAATAATCCCATAATTTCAGCTTGAATATTTTTTCAAACAGAAATCCGGTGCCATACTCCAGCGCCGTCAACAGGACGCCATAAACGGCGAACTTGACCGGCAGCGGCCAGGCATGGATCAGAAATTCCAGAAAAATGATAAAGATGGCGCCGAATCCGTAAATGGGAATCAACGGGCCGTACAAAAATCCGGCATTGATGATCTGGCGTTGCGTTATCGACCGGTAAACAACTTCGATAATCCACCCCAGAAAGGAGTAGATCGCGAAAAGAACCAGAAGCTGAGGCATCGTCACATTATCCAGTATCATCGGATACCCTCACTGCTCTTGCGGATTTTACGTCTGAATATGGCTGAAAATTTATAATATTAGCTCTCGACTGTCAATGACTCTCTGCCGCCGCGATTCATTAAGACAAAGAAAGGCGCGTGGTTGGACGTGAAAAAATCCGGCGTACGTTTGACGATGTGAGCGATGGCGGGGTGCTTTTTAAAAGTTTTTTCCAGAAAGCTGCGGACGGCAGGTCTGTGCCAGCCGAGGGGATGTTCAAAGTTCCTGTAGAGAGATAAATCTCCGTGATAGAAATCCCGGGTAGCCAGCGTCCGGGCTTCGACACTGCGGGCGGGCAGATTAAAAATCGCCAGATTTAGGAAATCAATTTGATCGCGGTGACGGACGACAAAATCCATTGTTTTATGGGCGCTTTCCGCGTTTTCCGGCGGTGTGCCAAAAAGAAAATAACAATACGTGGCAATGCCCGCTTTTTTCAGATTTTTTAAAACCGTGGAGGCGATCTCCAGATCAATTCCTTTGTGAAGCCTGTCCAGAACATTCTGATCACCGGATTCCAGCCCCAGCTTCAGCATGACGCAGCCGCTTTGTTTCAGCGTCAGACAGAAGTCCTCGTCGGCCAGATGATGGGTCACACGCACGAATCCATACCATGGCGCTCCGGGCGGCTTGCGTGCCAGGGCGTCAAGCAATGAGGGAGAGATGGAGCTGTCCAGAAGATGAATCAGTGCGGGATTCATCCGGGCCGTCAGTTTTTGCAGCTCGCCGGTGACCTGAGAAACTTCCAGAGGCCGATAGGCATTGCCTTCCGCCTTTTCCGGGCAGAAGGCACAATGGCGCCAGTAGCAGCCTCTGGAGGCGCTGAAAGGCAAAACTCTGCCGGGGGACAAATATTGATCTATGGGAAAATTATCGTAGGCGGTTGAGGGGCCGCCTGGACTGTTTTCGACGCCGCAGAGCTCCAGCAGCCTTTTTTCTCCCGCGCCCTCTACGATCTCATCGGCCAGACCGCCGAAAGTATTTTGACGGACGCCCAGCTTCATCCATGACGTAATCAGCGAACCGCCCAGAATAATTTTCTGCGACGGATTCATGCGTTTGATAAACCCGATCATGGCAAACGCGCATAACGCCTGGCTTAAATAGTTTATGGAAAAGCCGATAAAAGCGGGATGATCCTCCAGCGCGCGGGCAAGGCGGTTTTGAAAATAAGGATAAAAAGGATTGCTCTGTGGTTTTTCCGCAGCGCTCAACAAATCGACGCTTTTAACCGGCGAAAGGTTTTTGTCCTGATAATCGGCCAGAGACAGCTCGATGTTCAGAGATTTACCGGCGGCATTCAGGAGACGATGAATGTCCATAACCGCTTTCTGGTAGCGGCTCTGATTCTGATAAGTCGATATGTCTCGGATGGCTGCGAGATTGGAATCCATATTTTTGCGGGCGCGGGTTGTCCATCGGTCCGCGCCGGCATGCTTACCGGCTTCGTCTCGAAGCAGAAAAAGAATGCTTTCCAGATTGGCGTCAATCACGTCGTGCGCGATTTGATTTTCGATCAGACACGCGGAGAGTCTGGCAATGCCGGCCGGCGGTTCAGGGCATTTGGCGACCGGCGGATGAATGAGTATAATTTTTGGAGACATCGTTTAACTCAGGCGAATATAATGTCCTTCTTCTTAATATTTAATTTTTCCTTAGGCAAGTTTGATTTTCCGGTCATCCTTTGCGCTTGACAGTCTGTGAACTTTACGCAATAGTTCACGGCAGTTGAGACGTTTTGTGAACTCCAGTCGATTGTGAAAAAACAAAAAATGTTTATGGTCTTTTGTGAAAAATAAAGATTTCTGTCGCCAATTCAAATCCGTGCTTACGCTGGTGATCATGCTGTTTGGGATGCTGATCGCTTGTGCGGCTTATGCCGCGGACAAGTATCCCGCGCATCGCGGAACAGCGGTTAATGACTTTGCCAATATAATTGATCCGGAAAACACTTCCAAAATGGAGGCGCTGGCGCAGGAAGTCTTGCAGAAAACCGGCACGGCCATTGTCGTGGCGACGGTGCCCTCCATCGGCGAAAATGAAGATTATAACATGTACGCCAACGGGCTCTATCAGGCCTGGGGGATCGGCAAGAAGGGAGAGGACAAGGGCGTTCTCATCTTTCTGACGGTGAAGGAAAGAAAAATCCGCATCGAAACCGGCTACGGCGTGGAAGGAATTCTTCCGGATGGACGGGTCGGCGAGATACTGGACAAGTATGCTGTTTCGTTTCTGAAAGAGGGCCAATACGGAAAAGGCCTCTACAACGCGATGTATGCCTGCGCCGCTTACATTGCCCGGGATGCCAATGTTCAGCTCAGCGGATCGCCGCTGCCCTACCAGACCAATGTCCGTTCCGTCAAAAGAAGCATCGGCATTTTTGAAATCATATTCTTTTTCATCGCCGCGGCCATTCTTTTAGGTACCAGAACGGGCAGGGAGATGCTTCCTATCCTGCTGATGATGTTCCTCAGCGGGGGTCGTGGTGGCGGAGGCGGCGGTTTCGGAGGCGGTTTCGGCGGATTTGGCGGCGGCGGCAGCGGCGGGGGCGGCGCCGGACGAAGTTTTTAAACGAATATTTAAAGGTGAATAAAATGGCAAAAATACCGGATCAACCACAGGATGTTTTTGTTGACCTGACCGAGGACTATAAAAAAGTATTCGGCAAGGATTTGGTCTCGCTGATCATTTACGGAAGCGCCGCCGGCGGCTATTATGTCAAGGGGAAATCGGACATCAACCTGCTGGTTGTCCTGACGCCGCAGGCCGTTGACCGGCTCGACGATATGTTGGATGTTGTTAAGAGCTGGAGAAAGCGCCGCGTGGCAATTCCCTGGGTGATGACCAAAGACTTTATCGGGAAATCTCTGGATTGCTATCCGATAGAATTTCTGAATCTGCAGACCAACCATATTTTGATTCACGGCGAAGACGTGCTGGCGCCCCTGCAATTCAAACCGGCGGATCTGCGTCTGCAAATCGAAAGGGAACTCAAAGGCAAGCTGATTCTGCTGCGAGAGGGCTATTTGGAAACAGAAGGAAGCGCGCGGCAAATCAGGGGGCTCATCCACCGGTCCTTAATGGCTTTTGTTTCGATTTTTAACGCTCTGATTTATCTGAAGCAGGCCGCGGTGCCGCATAAACGACGCGACACCATCAAAGAACTGGCCAGACATATCCCGTTGGAAGCGGATGTATTTTTAACCTGCGTGGAGATCAAAGAAGGCGTGGATAAACTCTCCGGCAATGAAATCGCGGGTGTTTTCAAAAGATATCTGCGCGAAGCAGAAAATATTTGCAATATCGTTGATGCTTTGTAATGATCAAACCAACATGACAGAGGAGGTCAAAAATGGATTCTAAAAAGAAAACAATCATCATCGTTCTGGTCATCATCGGACTGCTGGTTGTCAGCGCTTATTCTTTCTTCGCGGGCAACTACAACAGGTTTGTGCAGCTCGATCAGGCTGTCAAAAGTTCGTGGGCGCAGGTGGAAAATCAACTGCAGCGGCGTTTTGACCTGATTCCGAATCTGGTGGAAACCGTCAAAGGATATGCCGCACACGAAAAAGAAGTTCTGACGGAAGTTACCAACGCCCGGTCGAAGGTTGGCGGTGCGACAACGGTTCCGGACAAAATCGCGGCCAACAACGAACTGGCCGGAGCTTTAAGCCGGCTGCTGGTGGTGATGGAAAGGTATCCCGATCTGAAGGCCAATCAGAATTTTCTGCACCTGCAGGATGAACTGGCCGGTACGGAAAACAGAATTGCCGTGGAGAGAATGAGATACAACGAAGCGGTCAAAGCCTATAATCAGGCCATCAAATCCTTCCCGGCCAACCTGCTTGCCGGGATGTTCGGCTTTAAAGACGCGGCGTTTTTTGACGCGCCCAAAGAAGCCAAGCAGGCCCCCAAAGTTCAATTCTAATCATAATCTGTGATGCAATCCATCCGGCCCCGACCTTTATCCATTAAAGGCCGGGGCTTGTTATGGAAATACAGAATATCTTCAGACATTCGCGGGATCATCCGCATCCGAGACATTAACGGGTCTTCAATCCCATGATGATGGGAATCACAACCAGCGTCAAAAGAATGCTGACCGCAACAAAGGGCCAGCGAAGCCCCATATAGGAAGCCATGACGCCTCCCGTTAACGGCCCCAGCGTCATGCCGAGAGAGGTCATGGACGCCATCCATCCATAAGCCTTTCCGTAGTTTTCCTTTGGCGTGATCTTTCCGAGCAGGGCATTCATCGTCGGAATATTTCCTCCGATCGCGAATCCGAAAATGATTCGGATGACGAGCAACTGGTCTATGTTGCGGGCCAGGGCATGGACCATCCACAGGATACCGGTGATGAACAGGTTAAAAATGAGGACTTTTTTATGTCCTATGCGGTCGCTCAGATAGCCGATGGCGGCGGCTGAAATGGAGGCGGTGGCTCCTGTCACGGCAAGCAGCAATCCGGTTGTGGAAGCAACCTGCGTCTTCAGATTTCCGACTTTTTCAATAAAAAGCGGTATGATCGGGATCGCGATATGAATCGCGAAATTAAACACGAGAAAGACAACCATCAGAGAAACAAAGCCCGGAAGGGCAAACAGCGTCCTGAGACTCCCGTTTTGTTTCAGTGACTCGGCGGAAGGACGGATAAATTTTTCTTTCGTCCCCAGCATAACCAGGAGGCCTCCAAGGAGCAGCATGGCCCCGCCGGCAACGAAAGTCAGACGGTAACCGACGATGTCGGCAATGACGCCACCGATCAACGGTCCCACGGACATTCCTAAAAAAACGCCAACCTGCATCAGACCCAGCCCGAATCCGAGTTTCGCTCCCGGTAAAACAGAGGAGACAAGGGCCAGGGAGGCGGAAATCGTTCCGGTAAAAGCACCGGCCAGCAAACGCAGAATGAGGAGCTGATAGACATTGCCGATCATGCCCATGGCAATGGTAATGATCGCGCCGGCAAACATGGCGCGTTCCACCATCAGTTTTCGACCGTAACGGTCCGAAAGCCATCCCCAGACGGGGGCGAAAATGGTCATCGTGAGACTCGATGCCGCCATCATCACCCCGGCCCAGACCGGCACCAGCTTTTCATCGGTCACGCCGATTTCACGGATATAGAAGGGGATAAAGGGCAGGACAAACGCAAAACCAATAATGGAAAGCAACTGAGCAATGAACATGACCACCAGCGTCGATCGCCAGCGCGGGGCTGCGTCTTTTTCCTGAGGCGCATTTTCTTTTTTTGTTGTCATGCAAAGGTTACCGACAGGGGAGAAAAAAATACAGCATGGAAATAAAATTAAAAATGAAAGACCCCGCAGCCATAAAATGTTGCGGGGTCTTCTCCAAGGGGTTAAAACATGACTACATTATCTGATCGGGCTTGTTTCAAAAAGAGCCACGATTCTGCGATTTTTCTGCCGTCCCTCCTGGGTGGCGTTGCTGGCAATCGGGCTGTCCGGCCCGCGGCCGATGGTTTTGATGCGGAATTTTTCAATTCCGAATTTATCAATAAGGTACTGTTTGATACTATCGGCACGGGCTTTGGAAAGCTTGATGTTCGCATTGCGGTTGCCGATATTATCCGTATGGCCGACGATGGTCGCGGTTGCGTCCGGATGCTGTTTCATGAAAACAGCGACCGTTTCGATTTCTTTATGATACTGCTTCTTGATGGCCGTCTTTCCGGAATCGAATTCCACTTTCAGCAGAATGGAGACAGGGGCATCGACGATTTCTTCGCAACCCTCTTTATTCACTGTTTTTCCGGCTAGTGTTTCGGGACATTTATCCAGACTGTCTGTGACCCCGTCCTTATCGGCATCGGGAGGACAGCCTTTTTCATCGACCCGTAAACCGGCCGGCGTATTCGGGCAATTGTCCTGATAATCGAGAACCGCGTCATGATCCGAGTCAAACGGGCAGCCGGATTGATCAACAGCGATGCTGGCCGGAGTGCCGGGACATCTGTCCGCGATGTCCGGAACGCCATCCCGGTCGGCATCGGGCGGGCAGCCGGATTGATCGACTTCCGCACCGTAAGGTGTATTGGCGCACTTGTCGATGTTGTCGGTGATGCCGTCTTTGTCCGCGTCGCCAAACACTTCCTCCTTAACCGGTTCTTCCACAATGTAAGGATCTTCCTTGACCCCCTCAAAGTCGTAACTGATGCCGAAGGTGAGCATCAAATCGTTGTGAACTTCGTGCGGGTTGTCCCCGTATTTATCATCGCTGCCCAGAGGCAGGATGTGGCGCACATCGGTTCTCAGCGACAGGTTTTCCGTTACAAAATATTTAAATCCCGCGCCGTAATCCACGGCAAATTTGCTGGGCCTGAGCGTGTCGTCGTCAGAGGTATAATGAATGGCGCCGATCCCCAGGGCCAGGTACGGCACAAACTGGTGCCGGGGCACGAAATGATAGAGTCCTTCGATGCCGGCGAGATATACTTTATTTGTGTCCCCGTCCCGTTCATCTTCAAATTCCGAGGGCATCCAGTTGACAAAAAGTTCCGTTCCAAAATGCTCGGTAAAATTATAGCCGGCGCGCACCCCCAGCGAGACGGTGTTTTTATAATCCTGGTTGTTCTCAAAAAAATAGCCTCCCGCCGACAGGCCATAGGAGACAGCACCGGCCCTGACTTCCGCCTGAGCTGTTGAGAATACGGTCAGCAACAAAACAGACACTGCTAAGATATTCAGTTTCTTCATGTTCTTTTCCCCTTTGAAAGATAAAATTTTGAAAAGAATTAAATAAATATGTGTATTAATTAACACCAAATAGCTAAAAAGTAAATCGTTTCTTTACCGGATAGAGACTTGCCGCAAAACGAGAAAAGCGCGCCCTGACTTAAGAGCACGCTTTTCACAAAGCATGGTTTTCAAAAAGGTTAATAAGTTAACAACACTGGTAGTATTGCGCTAAAAACTGCCCCCTTAATACCAGACTGCCCAGTAAATATAAGTAGGAGCACTGACTCCTTCAAATTCCGCTCGAACAACAGTAGAGTCAATGCGCGGCGGTACCGCAACGATGGGAAGTTCGAAGGTTGTTTCCGCCTCACCGTTGCCGTCTAACTCAACAGACATAGGCGTCACGGTGCCGTCTCCAGTCGATATCGAGAAGGTTATATACTGTCCGGGCTCTGTAACAGCCACACCATTCAAGGTTACCGTTGCCTTGATATTCACGAATCTTGATTCGTGATATTGGACACGTTCACCAGCGGAAGTTGCAGGATCTTGTGTCAGTGTGATGATATAATTTCCCGCACTGGGTGTAGGTAAGCGCGTGATGAAAACTGTATCGCTGACGCCAGTGCCGGCCACAGATGCCTTGATGCTGTCCATTCTGGTCAGCGTTGGGTCAGCATTGCCCGCAATATAAGTTACCTTGGCTTCACCGTTGCCGTCTGTAGATTCGGTTACCTGAGTTAAAGTACCGGAACCCAGAGTTGCGCCGCTTTGATTCTGTTCGATGGTAAAGGTTACTTCTATGCCCGCTCCGGCTGAAGTCCCGCCGGTTAATGTAACCTTAGCGGTAAGTTCACTCATACTGTTGGGATACACGGAACTGGGCGATGCCGTCAGAGTTAAAACCCTTCCGGATGGGGCGGGCTCGGCGGCGGTTCTGGTTAGAATAATGGCGCCCAATGCTCCGGTTGTAGAGGCCTGTACGATATCCTGGACTTCCGTGGTTGATGAACCGGAACCTGCCGTGTAGCCGACAATGGCTTCACCGCTGGCATCGGTTACTCCTGTCGCTGTGATCAGACCTGATGTTCCGGCATCAATGTCCGAAAGTGTTGCACCGCTGGGGCGTGATATAAAACTGAAGCTTACAACCCGATCTTTTACCGGTGTATTCGCGCCATCCGTGACTTTAGCCGTAATGAGAGTAGACTCACCGGCTTTGATCGACGTTTTCCCCGCTGTCATGGTAATCCGGTAGCCCGTCGGTGTGACAGCGTCCTGTGCGGATCTGGTGAGGATGATCGTTTCCATGCAGCAGCCGGCTTCGGAGCAGCAGAGCGTTTCCGCGCAGCAGCTATCGCCGGTGCAGCATTGCGTTGCCGAAGCCTTGATAATATCCTCAACATTCAGGTTTTGTGACTCGGTTCCCGCCTTGTAGATGGTCGTGGCGACGCCGTTGCTGTTTGTCTTTACGTCTGAAGGGGAAAGGGTGCTCCCGCTGACGTTTGTCAGAAATTCAAATCTTATGTTTCCGGTGTACGGCTTTCCGTCGCCGTTCAGGGCTGTCGCGCGGATAATCGTGCTCTGGCCCTGGTCAAGCGCCGTTTTATCGGCTGTCAGCGTTATGCGGCATCCGACGATGGCCGTATTGGCCACGCGTGTAATGACAGCGGCTCCCGCGGCGCCGGTGATGGCGGCCTGAACCGTATCCTGGACGCTTTTAGTCGGGTTGGCCGACCCGGCTTTATAAATCGCGGTCGCCTCGCCGTTGGCGTCCGTCATTCCCGTGCCCAGAGTGGTCAGCATCGCGCCGCTCTTATTTTCCAGCATCGTGAACGTGACAGCCTGTCCGCCGATAATGGCGCCCGTCGCGTTGGTCACTTTTGCCCGGATGATAGTATTTTCACCCGCTTTCAGCGAGTCCTGATCAGCCGTAACCGACATGATTAATCCCTGGTAACCGCCGGCCACTCTGGCCACGATGACGGCCATCTTAGAGTCATGACAGGTTGCTGAAACGACATCTTCCAGCTCCATGGTGGTTGAATTATCGCCCGCCTTATAAACAATCTTCGCCTGACCGGCCTTATCCGTGGTAACCTTTATTCTTTGTCCGGTTGTGCCGCCGATTGACTTCAGGCTGGCGCCGCTCGCGTTTGTGGTGAAGTGAAAGGTGACATCGGCATTGTTGACGGGAATGTCCGCGCTGTCTGTGACGGAAGCCGTCATAATAATGCTCTGTCCCGCGTAGGCCGCGCATGAATCTCCCTCACAGGACGATGCGGTGAATGAATCAATATGTACGCCGTAGGCGGCCGCGCCGGCTTCCGTTCCGCTTTCCACGGATTCGGCGTCATTGCTGCACGCGTTGATAAAGAAAAGAAGCAGCAGAGAGATAAGCAGCCCCAAAAGCCGCATGAATTTTGTCGAAGATGATTTGACCATTGCTTTCTCCTTATAAAATAGGAAATGTGCTGATTTTGAAAAGATGGAAAGTTTTTAGCAGAAAAAACGGAAGTTTTCAATAATTTTTATGCGTTTTTTTGGACGGCATATGGCTATTACGTACCGATGACTTACATCCGAAAGGACGAAACATAAAAGCGAAATGAGGAAGAAAAAAGCCGGCCCCCGAACGGGGACCGGCTTTGGAAAAATCACGTTGCTGCTAGAAGTCGTAAGGTGATCCGTCTATTCTGCATGTCGGAGTGACATCTGAAGCCAGAGCGCTCAGACGGAAAGTTACCTGGCCGACCGTTTCCGTACCCTGGACAATCGTACTGGCCCGTACCCGGACAATGGTCCAGATGGCGCTGTTTTTAGGGTAGGTCAGTGTGAAACCGGCCACACCACTGGCGTCGGTGGAGACTGTTGCCGGTACGGTACCTGCCCGGGAATTTACGGGTGTGATATAGGTGTCAGCGTTTCCTGTCCCCAAATCTGTTCTCGAAAGATCAGCATAATAGGCTCTAAAACCATCCTCGCCGGTATCAAGGATCAGGTTTTCATTGGCGTCTTCATTCCAGAAGGTTCCGCAGGTAGCGCAGGGAATATCGAAAACCTGGGTGAGAGAATTATACCTTAAACCATCCATATCATACATGCAGCCGCTGCCCGTGCTCCAGGCAATCGGCCAGAGGCTCAGGTTGACGATGGTTCCCGCCGGCGCCGGGTTGCCGTTGGAATCGGCGACCATAACGGACATAGCCAGTGTATAATTGGCATTGGTGCCATCGACGCCGAGTACCGTGGCCTGACCGAACGCTATCGATCCGGCCACGCCGCCGATGACGATAGTCGCGTTATCATTGATTGCAGGGCTACCGACAATGGAAGCGCGGACCTGAATGCCGCCCGCCGCGGAAGACAGGGTGCCGGAGGTGAAAGAAGCACGAGCTTCGCCCAAATTAAGGCCGCCCGTGGTTGTCGCCGCGCTCATCGCCACAACCGGCGATATTGTTTCACCGCCGCCGGTGGGATTGACAATCGAGAATTGGACCGCTGCATTTCCGACGGGGAAACCGCCTGAATCCCGCACCATGGCAACCAGCGTCGAGGAGCCGGTTGTCGTCCCTACACTCTTGGGCACGACGACGGGAGAAGCCTGAAGTTCAATGCTCGCGGCGGTGGCTGATGTCATAGCCACGGTGAGCGTATCATTTGTGGTTACGTCTGCTGCATTGTAGACATTAATATTTGCGATTCCGGCAACATTTTTGATTCCCTCTTTGGCGGTCAGATAAGCGATTGCTTTACCTGCAACATAATCACCAACATGTACTGTGATTGAACTACCAGTATTAGTTGTGTCGGACGGATCTGTAAATGTACCCATAGTAGTAGCAAAGACCACGTCGGTGGCTCCGGCAGGATTAACTTGTATTTCCAAATAGTTGCCTATCTGCATTGACGAGGGGTTCGGATTGTTTGGAGGAACAGTAGGAGCAGGGCATGAACCTGGATAAGCGCCGGTGCAGAGTCTTTGCTGATCAATCGAAAAGACTGTGGTGGCATCGGTGACTGTCAGCGTTGTTGATGCGGTTGCTCCAAGCGCCGTTGCGGTAATGTTTACCGTTCCGTTGGTATTGCCCGCGACTGTTGTGGAAAAAATACCGCTGGCATTCGTTGTTCCGGTTGCCGAACCGAATGTCACCGTGCCTGTGCCGGAGGATGAAAGGGAAACAGCCGCGCCCGGGACAACATTGCTGCCGGCGTCTTTTACGGTAACAGTCACTGTCGTAGATCCAGTTGTCGAGATTGAAGATGCGCCTGTCGCCAGCGTCACGGTTGATCCGACAATTTGTACGGGTATCTGAGCCGTGGCCGATCCGGCGGTTGCTGTAATCGTTGCCGTCCGGTTGGCCTTGTTGCTGCCGCAGGTCAGAGTGACCGTTCCCGGAGTCGTGACGGTTGCCGCGCTCAAAACACCGGTATCGGTGCCCACTGTAACAACCACACCGGAAAGTGAAGCATTCAGAGCGTTCAGCGCGGTGACGGTAATGGTCGAACTGGACGAGCCGTCCGTCTTGATCGATACGGGTGAAGCGGTGAGATCAAGAGACGAGGCGGTCACGCCGGAAGCCGTACCGGTCTTGGTGATGATCAGGGCTTTGGTCGAGCCGGTGATGCTGGCCTGAACGATATCCTGAACCGTTGCGCCGGTGAGTGTGCCCGCCGCGTAAAGCGCGGTAGCTTCACCCGCGGCATCGGTGGTTCCGCTCAGCACATTGATGGCCGCGCCGCTCTGGTTGCCGCCCGGAGCAAATCCGAAATTGACGGCTTCACCCTGAACAGGGCTGCCGGAACCGTTGGTGACTTTCGCGGTCAGGATGGTCGATTCTCCCCCTTCAACGGTGGTTGAAGCCGCCGTCAGTGTCAGAATCAGTCCTGCTGACGTGCCGCCACCGGCTGTCCGTGAAATGATAATCGCGGCTACCGTTCCGGTTAAAGAGGCCTGGATGGTGTCCTGAACGCTGGCGGTTGGGGAACTGGCGCCGGCCGTATAAGTGGCGATGGCCTGACCGCTGGCGTCGGTAATCCCGCTATTGAGCGCGTTAATCGTTCCGCCGCTCTGATTGCTGATAAAGGTGAAGGATACAGCCTGACCCTGAACTGCCGTGCCCGATCCGTCAGTGACTTTTGCTCTGACGATGGTGCTTTGACCGGCCGTAAGGGAAGGTGCGTCAGCGTTTAAGGTCATGAGCAGCCCTGAAGCTGATGTCCCGCCGGCTGAGCGGGTGATGATGACCACGCCGGTGGCTCCGGCAATACTGGCCTGAATGGTATCCTGGACGCTTTGTGTTGGTGTAGCGGTACCGGCTGTATAAATAGCCAGCGCCTGTCCACTGGTATCGGTGGCGCCCAGACTCAACGTGGTCAGAGTTGCGGCACTTTTGTTGCTGAGGAATGAAAAGGTTACGGCCTGTCCGTAAACCGCATTCCCTCCGCCATCGGTGACGGTTGCCCTGACAATGGTTGTCGTTCCCGGCGTGATGGTCGTCGAATCTGCTGTTAAACTCAGTTGGTATGCGGTGGAAGAAGCCGATGTCCTGGTAATAATAATGACATTTGTCGCTCCGCTAATGCTCGCCTGTATACTGTCCTGGACTTCCGAACCGGGATTGTTTGATCCGGCCTTGTATGTTGCAATGGCCTGACCTTTGGCGTCGGTTTTTCCGTTGTTTAATGGGGTAATCGTTGCGCCGCTTTTATTATCGATTATTGTAAAAGTTACAGATTCATTTTTCGCGAAACCGCCCGCTCCGTCCAAAACGGTTACTGTAATAATACTGGACTGTCCTGCTGATACGGAACTGGAAGTGGCCGCAAGAGAAATAGTGCCGCCTTTTGCAGATTCTGCGTCAGAGTCGTCCATACTGCCGCCGCAGGCTGTAATAAATAAAAGTAAAGCAAAAGAAAGCAGCAATAATGATGTCCGTAAATAAGTTGCTTTGGTTGATTTTATCATTTTATTCTCCTTTTTTAATTATAGAGATGGATGATTTTTTTAAATTGATGCTTAGTCTTTACCAGAAACATTGTTGATTTTCAAGATTTTTTTTGTGTTTTGCGGGTTTTCATTCGTGGATTTATCTACAGCTTATTTATTTTGCTTCGGGCTTTTCTCCGGGCGCGCGGCAGTTTTTTTGACGGCCCCTTCTTGACCAATGGCTTCGCGGGTTCATCGTCATCTTCTTCGATCTCCTGAAAAGAGCTGAAATCCGCGGCAAGGGTTTTATCGATAATCGCTTCAAATTCCGGCGATGAAAGGGATGTCCTGCCCAGTCGGGTGACGTAGGATGATATTTCTCGATCGGAAGACACGACGATGATTTCTTCGCCGCTGTGAGCGGCCAGGCGTTTGATGACGTCGTCCGCTCTCTCACCATGCCGGGAATAAATGATGTCGATTCTTCCGGACCGGTCCCGGCCTTCCTCCGACCGGCCTTTCTGGACACCGTCGAAAACCACGATCATCTGATGAGTTTTTATTTTTCCGTAGTCGTTGAGTCTGGTCAACAGAGCATTGCGTCCGGCTTCGAGGCTTTTGCGCTCATGCCGCTTCAGTTCAACGGACTGCCGGATTAAATTGTAGCCGTCAATTAAGATTAACATGGTGCGATTTTGTCATATCCCCGACGCTTGTTCAATAAAAATTCTGCAATTTTGTCCGGTGGGCGTTTTCGCTTGACTTTGGCTCAAATAGTTTGCTAGTTCTTCCCACGGTGTGAGAATGGCAGAAAGAGGGTAAACACGTTTTATCCTAATAAAATAATGAATAAAGGGGATGTAAGATGGAAATCAAAAAAGTTTGTGTACTGGGCGCCGGTTTGATGGGCAGCGGAATCGCGCAGGTTTGCGCGCAGGCGGGTTTCGAAGTCACCATGCGTGATATCGAGCAGCGCTTTATCGACAACGGGATGAACTCGATTAAGAAAAATCTCAGCCGTGACGCGGAAAAAGGCAAAATCACGAAGGAACAGGTGGACGCGATCCTGGGACGCATCAAACCCACCCTGGATATGAAAGAGGCGGCCACCGGCGCGGATGTGGTCGTCGAGGTTGTGATTGAAGTCATGGCGGTCAAGAAAAAGGTTTACGAAGAACTCGAAGGAATCGTTCCGCCGCATTGCCTGTTTTTCACCAACACATCGGGCTTGAGCATTACGGAAATGGCTTCCGTGACCAAACGGCCGGAAAAAGTCATCGGCACGCATTTCTTCAATCCGGTTCCCGTCATGAAGCTACTGGAAATCATCTGCTGTTATCAGACGTCTGCTGAGACGCTCGAAATCGCAAAGGAATGGGGCAAAAAAATCGGCAAGGAAGTGATTATCGTCAAAGAGGCTCCGGCGTTTGTAGTCAACCGCATTCTCTGCCTGATGCTCAATGAAGCCTTCTATGTGCTGGATGAAGGACTGGCCACCGCCGAGGATATCGACAAGGGCATGATGCTGGGCTGCAATCATCCCATCGGGCCGCTGGCGCTGGCGGATCTGGTCGGCCTGGATACGCTGCTGCATATCATGGAAGATTTGTACAGAGAGCTGGGCGACAAGTACCGTCCGGCGCTGATGCTGAGAAAACTGGTCCGCGCCGGCCGTTTCGGGCGCAAGACCGGCAAGGGTGTTTACGATTACACCAAAAAGTAAGAGCCGGAGGGCATTTATCGCCTCCGATTTATGGAATGAGTAAACACATATGTCATCTCGAACGTAGTGAGAGATCTTATAACGCAATAGTTACAAAAAAAGATTTCTCGTCGTTTCCCTCCTCGAAATGACATAAAATATTTATTTTGGAGAAAAATATGAAAACCAAGATTACAGAAATGTTAGGCATCAAGTATCCCATCCTTTTATCCGGCATGAGCTGGATCAGCGTTCCCAAAATGGTTGCGGCCGTTTCCAACGCCGGCGGGTTGGGCATCCTGGCGACAGGACCGTTTAATGCCGAGCAGACGCGCGCGGCCATCAAAGAAATCCGGTCTCTGACGGATAAACCCTTCGGCGCCAATGCCACACTTCTGTTCCCGGGCGCGGCGGAAAACGCCAAGGTGCTTCTGGAAGAAAAAGTGCCGGTGATCAATTTCTCGCTGGGCAAGGGCGACTGGATTGTCAAAGCGTCGCACGCCTACGGCGGCAAAGTTATTGCCACGGTCGTCAACGCGCGCCATGCGAAGCGGGCGGAGGATTACGGATGTGATGCCGTGATTTCCACCGGCCACGAAGCCGCGGCGCACGGCGAGCATGTCACGTCGCTGGTGCTGGTTCCATCGCTGGTGGACGCAGTGAAGATTCCCGTCATCGCGACCGGCGGTTTCGGCGACGGGCGCGGTCTGGCGGCGGCGCTGGCGCTGGGCGCGGAAGGCATCGCGATGGGCACGCGCTTTATGACGACGAAGGAAAGCCCGCTGCACAATGTCTATAAAAGACTGTCTATGGAAAAAGACGTCGAGGATACGCTGTATTCGGATCGGTTCGACGGGCTGCTCTGCCGCATCATGAAGACGGATGCCGCGGAAAGAGCCATCCGGAAGGGCTTGAATTTGCCGGCGGCTTTTTTCAACGCGCAGGATATCGCCAAACAGTTGAAGCTCCCTTTCTTCAAACTGTTTATCGGCGTGATGATGTCCGGCTGGAAAAACGCCAAGCAGCTGGCTTTCATGGCTAATGGTTTCCACGCGATCCGGGTCGCTACGGAAGACGGTGATACGAAGGAAGGTGTGCTGCCTGTGGGACAGGTGATGGGCCTGCTGCATGATGAACCGACCGTGGCCGAACTGATGGAAAGAATGGCGGTGGAGGCAGAAAAGCAGCAGAAGAAACTTGACGCTCATTTCGCGTAGTAAAGTTTACAATAGCTGTATATCATTGCGAGTCCCGAAAAATCGGGACTCGCAATCTAATTCAATCATGTGCAAGGCGCATGTGCCGAACGCGCCGCTTTTCCTCGGATGTCATTCCGAACCGCTGAAAGCGCGTGAGGAATCTTAGATTTCTCGTCGCGTTGCTCCTCGAAATGACACGAATCCAGATTAAGCGAATCTTTCACAACGGGATGAATAGTCGGATAGGGCATGTTTCAAAACAAAAAAGTCGTGGTGGTCATGCCGGCTTACAACGCCGAAAAGACCCTGCTCCAAACCTACAATGAAGTCATGGCACAGGGCGTTGTGGACAAGGTGATTCTTGTTGATGACGCCAGCCCGGACAACACCGTCAAGGTCGCGCGTAATCTTCCCCAGACCAGAGTTTTTGTGCATGAAAAAAATCTGGGCTACGGCGGCAATCAGAAAACCTGCTACCGTCTGGCGCTGGAAGAGGGCGCAGATATTGTCATTATGGTGCATCCCGATTATCAGTACACGCCCAAACTCATTCCGGCGATGACGTCCATGATCGGCAACGGCCTTTACCATTGCGTGCTCGGGTCACGCATTCTGGGCGGCTACGCGCTCAAAGGCGGCATGCCCGTCTGGAAATATATCGCCAACCGTTTCCTGACGCTGACGGAAAATCTTTTAATCGGCGCCAAGCTGTCCGAATATCATACCGGCTACCGCGCTTTCTCCCGCGAGCTGCTGATGAAACTTCCCCTGGCTAATAATTCCGACGATTTTGTTTTCGATAATCAGATGCTGGCGCAGATTGTCTGGTATGGATACACGATCGCGGAAGTAAGCTGTCCGACCAGCTATTTTGCGGAAGCGTCATCCATCAATCTGAAAAGAAGCATTGAATACGGATTCGGCTGTTTGAGCACGGCGCTGGTGTTCCGTCTGGCAAAGATGAAGTTGGCAAAAAACTCTCTTTTCCCCGCCTGGTAATAAAGTTCAAAGTTCTATGTTCAAAGTTCAAAGTTAAAGAGACAGGCTGATGGGAAAATGGCGAAGCGTTGCCTGAATGTTTTGTCGCAAAATGTTGCTTCTATATATTTAAGTTTAGATCAAGACTTCTCATGCTCTCATCCCGACACATCGGGATTCAAAGTATCAAAGGTATCATTCAACGTTGAACATTGAATGTAGAACATAGAACGTGGTGCCGTTAGGCGATCAGGCTGTTGGCGGCTGTTTTCAGCGCGGCGATGGTTTTTTGGTAGTCTTCGGCGTTGAAGACAGCGGCTCCGGCAACGATAACATCGGCGCCTGCCTGAGCAATATCACCGATGTTTTTGAGATTCGCTCCTCCGTCAACTTCCAGAAGAGGCTGATGCGGCATGGCCTCCAGCATTCTTTTCGCGCGCGCGATTTTGGACAGCGACGTGCCGATGAACTGTTGTCCGCCGAAGCCCGGATTGACCGTCATAATCAGCAGCAGATCAATGTAATGAATAATCTCCGCGATTTGATCCAGCGAGGTGGCGGGATTCAAGGAAACCCCCGCCTTGACTCCGAAACTCTTAATCAGTTCGATGGTGCGATGCAAATGCGTGGATGCTTCGACGTGCACGGTAATAACATCGGCGCCAGCCTTGAAGAACGATTCAATGTAGCGGTCGGGATCCGCAATCATCAGATGGACATCAAAGGGCAGTTTGGTCACTTTTCTTAATGACGAAATAACGGCCGGGCCCATCGTGATATTGGGCACGAACGTGCCGTCCATGACGTCAATATGAATCCAGTCGGCGCCGGCTTGTTCGACGGCGAGAATTTCTTCGCCCAGCCGGCTGGCGTCCGCGGAAAGAATTGATGGGGCAATTAACTTCATGTGATCATTCCTGACGAGTGTTGGCCGTAAAATATACTAAAGGGCGGGTAATGTCAATTGACGTGTGTAATTTTTTCGCCGTCGTTCATAATTGCAGCTTGACACGGTGGAAGAAAAAACTGAATATGCAATTATGTATATTCTGTACAATATCATTTTATGGGCAGCTGCGGTGGTTCTGGTTCCGTTTTTTCTGCTGAAAATCATTTTGACCGGTAAGTACCGCACAAGCATCTTCCAGAAATTTGGCGGCCGGCAGACAAACATTTTGTCTGCGATCAAAGAGGGACCGCGCGTTTGGATTCACGCCGTTTCCGTGGGCGAGGTGACCGCCGCCGCGCCGATCGTCGCTTCGCTGAAAAAGAAAAGACCGGAAGTGCAGATTGTGTTTTCCACGTCCACGGAAACCGGGCAGGAAATGGCGCAAAAATTTATCAAAGACGACGTCGCCTTTATTTATTTCCCGCTGGATATTCCCGCGGTGGTTCGTAAAATGATTGCCATGGCCAAACCGGACGTTTTCGTGCTGGTGGAGACGGAGCTCTGGCCTAATTTTTTGCGCTGCTGCGAACAAAACCGCGTCAAGACTTTGATGGTCAACGGCCGGATATCGCCGCGTTCCTATCGCCGGTACCGGATGACCGGATTTTTCTGGAAAAAGGTTTTGCGTCATCTGGATTTCGCGGGCATGATTTCCGACGTTGACGCGCAGAGAATAACAGACATCGGAATGGACGCGGCGAAAATGCAGGTGATGGGAAACGCCAAATATGACGGACTGGCGGCCAAGATTTCTCCAGCGCTCAGGGATGAAATCACGCGGCGCCTGAACGCGCGGGAGAACGAGAGATTTTTTGTCGCTGGAAGCACGCATCCGGGGGAAGATGAAATCGTCATTGATGTTTATCGGAAACTGCTGGAGCGCTATCCCGACTTACGGCTGATCCTGGTGCCGCGGCATATCGAAAGAACGGAGAATGTCGTTAATCTTTTAAGGCAGAGTGGTTTGAACGATGTCATCCGGCTGTCCGAGATAAATAACGGGCGGTCCGTAAAGGCCGAGAGCGTTATAGTAATTGATGTGATCGGGGAATTGTTCAAGGTCTATTCGCTGGCGTCGGTTGTTTTTTGCGGCGGGTCCCTTGTGCCGAAGGGCGGCCAGAATATCCTGGAGGCGGCGGCTTGGGGCAAGGTAATTTTTTACGGCCCGTCCATGGAAGATTTCAGTCAGGAAAAAACTTTACTGGAAGAAGCCGGTTGCGGTATAACAGTCCGCGACGGGGAGGAGCTGTTCAGCGGCATCATGCGAATGCTCGATCATCCCGAAGAAGCAGACCGGCGTGGAGAAAAGGGCCGGGCGGTGATCGCGGCCAACATCGGTGCCGCCGGGAGATACGCCGATTTAATCAGCAAATATATTTAACAGGACTTGATGATCAGGAGGAAGTTATGCTGAAAAAATATGAAGCGATGAGCACGCAGGTCAATCTGACCAAAACCTTGATGGCGAAATCGGTTGTTGACCGCTATCTGAACCGGACCAATCTGATCTGCTATTCGGAACTTTCGCGGCTGATCGGCTGCGAAGCGTTCGTCAAGCACGAAAATCATAATCCGACGGGGTCATTTAAGATCAGGGGCGCGCTGAATTTCTTTCATCACATGTCCCGCGAAGAGCTGGAAGCCGGAATCCTCGTGGCTACCCGGGGCAATCATGGCCTGGCGATGGCTTGGGCGGGTCAGTGGTTTCACGTTCCCTGCACTGTGGTCGTACCGGAGGGAAACAATCCGGAAATCAACCGCACCATCGAAAGCTACGGCGCGGAACTGATCATTCACGGGGAAGATTTCTATGACGCGCAATCCTATTGCGATGAACTGGTGGACAGCGCCGGCTATTACTATGTTCAGCAGGGCAATGAACCGGAAATTCTCAACGGCCTGGCCACGATGGGCCTCGAGATCATGGAGGATCTGCCGGATGTGGACACGATTATCTGCCCGATCGGCGGCGGTGCAGGCTGCGCGTCGATTTTAAAAACGGCGCGTGCGATCCGGCCGGATATCGAAATCATCGGCGTGGAGCCGCAAAACGCGCCGTCCTTTTATCAATCATGGAAAAAGGGAGAACTGGTCATTCTCGATGAAGCCCACACGCTGGCAGATGGTTTGGCCTCGCGAAGCGTCTTTCACCTGCCCTATGTCATTCTCAAAGACGCCATCAATGACGTGATTCTGCTCACGGAAGATGAAATACGCGAAGGGGTGAGACTGGCGCTGACCGCCACACACAATCTGGCCGAGTTTGCTGGAGCCGTTTCATTGATGGCCGCCTACAAAATCAAAGACCGGCTCGCCGGTAAAAAGGTGGTGATGGTGATGTCCGGCGGCAACATGCATATGGATGCGTTGAAAACGGTCATCGGTTCCTGATCGCAGGCGGCCAATATTAAGTTGACAGGCCAAATCTTTCTTTTTATAATGTTTGTGAATAAGAGAATAATATCTGCAAATCGTTTAAAATGAATTGGAAAGGAGAATCCAGCCATGCCTAAGTGTCCAAAATGCGGTCTAGACGTTCCCGCCGGAAAGACAGTCTGCGATAATTGCGGAGAAACAATCAGTCTTGCGCAGGCTAAGCCTAAAACGCAGAGGACGATATCGGTCATCACGGATGACGACATCATGGCATCAACTTCTTCATCATCAGAAGTCGGTGACCGTCCGGTCGGTGGAATAATTTCAGCGGTGTCTTCCATGATCGGATTAATTTTGATTTCAATTTTTATAGCCCTGGGCATGCATCGTATAGGCGATGAAGGCTGGCAAACGTCGACGATCATTTTTATTTTCATCAGTATGGCGTGCGCGATTGCCGGCATTATGTCCGGTGTGATCGGATTGAACCATCCCAAAAAACTGCCTTCGATCATCGGCCTGGTTTTTGGGAGTATCTTTGTCATAATTTTAGGTTATGTTATCGTTTCTTCTATAAAATAGCTGTCGGACAGAATCTTTCCGGCTTTGGGAAGGATATATCCAGGTGAAAAATTGCTGCCGCGATTCAGGGCAGCAATTTTTTTGTGCCATTTTTTGCGGGGCGCTTCTCCGCAACGTGCCTTTGAATCCCGACCAGTCGTCCCGACAACGTTGGGATTCGAAAACCATTACTCATCTTTTCCGTAATAGCCTGCCCATTTATCGTCGATTTGTTTCTGGATGTCGTCGATCTGCGCGTCGGTCAGAATCTTGAACCGGGACTGTGACCGGAAATATTCCCGCACCGGAATCAACTTTCTTTTTTCCATGAGTTTTTCGGAGGCGGCCGTCAGCCGGAATTCACCGTTAACTATTTCGTAGAGATCGTAGTAGCCGGTTTCCACGGCCAGTCGGCCGATTTTAATGCCGTAGCGCGGATCATATCCCCAGCCGGGCGGACAGGGGATGTGAATGTGAAAATATTTTGTGCCCGGCAGGTGCAGGCAGTTCTTGATCTTGTCGTAGAGATCCAGCGGGTAAGCGGCCGAACAGGCGGCCACATAACTCAGATGATGCGCCGCCATAATGGCCGGTACATCTTTTTTCTGCTGCAGTTTTCCCTTGAAAGGCGTGTTGGCGGTGACCGCGCCGATGGGTGTGGTGCCGGAACGCTGAACGCCGGTGTTCATGTAGCCTTCGTTATCATAACAGAAGTAAATGAAGTTATCACCGCGCTCGGCCGCACCGGATAAGGCCTGCAGGCCGATGTCGCTTGTTCCGCCGTCACCGGCCCAGGCGGCAACGGTCGTGTGGTCATTTCCGAGCGTTTTTAACGCGGCCAGAATTCCGGTGGCCGCGGCTGCCGAGGAAGCGAACGTCACATTGAGACACGGGAGCTTGGTCGAGGCGACGGGAAAAAGTCCCTGCAGAACCGTCAGACAGCTTGGCGGCACGATCAGAATGGTGTCTTTTCCAAGGGCCTTGAGGCCCACCCGGTAGGCAATGGCCAGTCCGCAGCCGGTGCACGCTCTGGTGCCCGGATGAACAAATTCCTGCGTGGGTAGATTTAAGATGTTTGTCTTCGCCTGCATGCGTTTCTCCTATAACTTAAGACCGATCCAGTGGGGTTCTTTGGAAATTCTTTCGTGTATGGCCGCTCTGAGTGTCTGTGTCAGATCCTCCGTCCGGATCTCTCGGCCGCCGATGCCCGCGATCAGGTTCTGTACGGTCGGCAACGATCCTGTCGGGGCGAGATGTTCATAAAGCGCCGACTTCAGATCGGAGGCCAGAGCGCCTTCATAGCCGTAGCTGAGTGCTTTCTCAAAAACGATGACGCCTTGCTTGCCCTTCAGGGCGCCGGCAATGGCTTCGTCAGGAAAAGGCCGGTAATAACGGACGCCCATTACGCCGACCCGGATTCCTTCTTTTCTCAGGGCATCCACGCAGACACGCAGCTGATAAGTGATCGATCCCATGCCGACGGCGACAAAGTCCGCGTCGGCGCAGCGATAAGGTTCGATGAACGGATCGCCGCCCCGGCCGAAATGCTGGGCGAATCGCTGTTCCGCTTCGGCGGCCGCTTTCAGTGTTGTCCGCAAATCCTCCTGCAGCAGGTAACGTATTTCCATATAGCCGTGGGCCAGTTCGCCATGAACATCTACCCGGACATCGGGCAGCGTGACCGTGTTCAGGTTGGCCGGCTGGTCGGGATCCAAAGCATACTCGGGTTTGAAAGGCGGGAGGAACGCGTCCACTTTTTCCTGATCCGGCACATCAAACGGCATGTAGGTATGAGAAAGGATGTAGCCGTCATAGCAGACCATAATCGGGATGCTGACTTTTTCCGCCAGCCAGAAGGCTTTAATCACGGTATCTATAATCTGCTGGTGATCGCAGCAGTAGATCTGAATCCAGCCGGTGTCGCGCTGGGAGATGGAATCCTGCTGGTCGTTCCAGACATTCCAGGGCGCGCCGACCGCGCGGTTGACGACGCACATCACTATGGGCAATCTCGCGCCGGACGCCCACTGCACCTGCTCGTGCATGTAAAGCAGGCCGTTGGCGCTGGTGGCGGTGAACGTTCTCGCGCCCGCTGAAGAAGCCGCGATGCAGACCGCCAGGGCGGAATGTTCGCTTTCCACCGGGATGTACTCGGCTTTCATGTCGCCGGATTCTACGTATTCGGAGAGCCTTTCCGTCAGCGGCGTCTGCGGGGTGATCGGATACGCCGCGATGACGCCGGCCCGGCAGAGCCGGACGCCCAGAGCCGCGGCTACATTTCCGTTTTCGATAATATGCATGGCGACTACTCCTTTTCCTCTTCGGCGAATTTCGCCTCATCCACCATCGTAATGGCTTTGGTCGGGCATTCTTCGGCGCAGATGCCGCAGCCCTTGCAGTATTCCAGATTGAAGGTGGGCGGAATGGTTCGCGAGATGACAATTTCCGGGCAGAACAGCCAGCAGATGAAACAGGATTCTTTATTTCTCTTGCAGGGGGTGCAGACGCTTTGGTCCAGGACCGGCCGCTCGACCCGCCAGGACCCTGTCCGCCCGCCGTCGCCGGGGCCGTGTTCGCTGTGGGATGTTTTCCTTCGGTAATTTCTGGTGCCCATGTTTATTCTCCCGTGATTGTCCGCTCATAGGCGATTTTTGCTGCCCGTGAATTGTTTTGAGGTTTGCGCGTGCGGAATTCCTCTTCGATGCCTTTAATCAGTATCTCGATGCCCAGAAGGTTCATCGCCTTCTCCAGCGAGCCGATGATGCCGGCATTCACCATGCCGTGAGGCAATCCGGTTTCCACCGAGATGGCCGTGACATCGGCGGTGGCCAGGCGGTAATTTTTAAAGTGGTAGGCATCGTGAGCCATCGGGGTGTTCAGCACAATGATTCCGCCCGGCTTCAAACCGTGGGTGACGTCCGCCTCATTTAAGAGCAGATGGTCGAGAACGACGACGATATCCGGCGTTTCGATCGGCGTTAAATCGTAAATTTTTTCTTTGGATAGCTTCAGCGACGTCATCACCGGCGCGCCGCGGCGCTCCGTTCCAAACGTCGGCGCCATCACCACGCCCGCGTAGCCGGAAACAAACGCGGCGCCCGCGACAATCTTGGCCGCCGTAATCGCGCCCTGGCCGCCCCGGCCATGCCAGCGGATTTCAATAAAATCTTTGTTCATCAGTACATCCTTACGTTTTGTAGTTGCGGGCGGGTCGTTTTAGTTTTGGCCGTGAATTGATTCCGTCAACATCAGGGAGGCTTTAACCAGACTCTGGCTGTTTGTTTCACACCAGTTTATTTCATCCATACAACCTGCTCAAACAAACTTTTATCAGCAAGGTTCCCCGCGTCCGTAATGACCTGATCATTCCGGGACCGCGGAGAATCGCGTACCTCATAACACAAAATCAGTCCGATGGAAAGCGGCGTTTGAGGTCAATCATGGATTCTATTTTTTCCATCAGTCCGGACAGCGTTTTTTTCTCCAGCGCCGAGACGGCAACGGCATCGAGACGACGGCAGAGATTGTCCAGCATCTCTGGGTCTGTGACAAGGTCGCATTTGTTCAGCGCCCTGATCGTCGGTTTATCGCTGATATCCAGTTCTAGCAGGATTTTTTCCACGGCGGCCATCTGCTCTTCGAGCCGGCTGCTGCTGGCATCAATGACGTGCAGCAGCATATCGGCATCAACGAGTTCATCCAGGGTAGCCCGGAACGCGGTAAACAGCTCTTCCGGCAGATTGCGGATAAAGCCGACCGTGTCGGTGATAATCACTTCCGTATCCCGGGGAAAACGCAGACGGGCGCTTTTGGTGTCGAGGGTGGCAAACAGTTTGTCTTCCGCCAGAACCGAACTTTTGGTCAGGGTGTTGAGCAGGGTGGACTTGCCCGCGTTAGTATAGCCGACGATCGAGATAATGGGCAATCCCGTTTTTTCTCTCCGGCCGTAGCGCTGCCGCCGCGATTGGGTGATGGTTTTAATATCTTTTTCGAGCCGGTGAATGCGTTCGCGAACACGGCGGCGGTCGATTTCCAGTTTGGTTTCGCCGGGCCCCGTGCCGCCGATGCCTCCGGCCAGACGGGAAAGCGAGGTATCCGCGTGCATCAGCCGCGGCAGACGGTATTTCAATTGCGCCAGCTCCACCTGAATCTTGCCCTCCCGGCTGTGGGCACGTCTGGCGAAAATATCCAGAATAACCTGGGTACGGTCGATGATTTTCAGGCCGGTGAAATCGCTGATGGAACGGGCCTGCGCCGGCGTCAGCTCATGATCGAAGATCAGCATGTTTGCGCCGATTTGCGACGCGCGCAGATCAATGGCCGCCAATTTGCCGCGTCCCACCATAAATTTCGGATCGGGTTGCGGGCGGTATTGAACCAGGGAATCAAAAACTTCCACGCCGCAGGTGCGCGCGAGCTGCGCCAGCTCTTCCAGTGATTCCTCCGCGCCGGCCAGCGGATTTTTCTCCACGCGCAGCAGGATCGCTTTGTCCCTGGCGTCAATTTTTCGGGATTTCTGTTTTCGGGTGAATTCATCCTCCAGCGATTGGATGAAGGTGAGAAAGTTGATTCTCAACTGGTGCGGCTCTTCCGGCTTCATAAACTGCCAGTAGTCGCCCGCCGGATTTTCCGCAACGAGATGGGCCCAGTGCAGAACGCCGGGCGAGCCATCCTCCAGTACGTCCAGCGCCCCGATGAGATCCAGGCGCAGATGCGATAAATCGGTCAGGTCTTCGTCAGAAAGATTTTCCCCGCCCAGGTGCGTGTGAATCAGGCGCAGGCCTTTGAAACGTATGGAAGAGGAACGGAAACCGTCCAACGAGGGAATAAAAATACTCTTGTGATCGCCGACAATCACATAACTGATCTCGCCGCGGCGGCTGATGAGCAGGCCGATCTGCCGGTTAATCTCACGGGAAATAAACGATAACTGCCTCGCCAGATCGTTGGTGATGATGCTTTCGGGGGGAATGCCTTTATGTCCCAGGCGCTCGATCTGTTTGATCTGCGCCGCTTTTAAGCCTGTTGTATTTCCGGAAATCTTGTTGATAAGCTGCTTCCTTAATATAGTTTACGGACTGATCGGGGATCAGTCCCTACCGTTATAATGATGTAGGGCACGTTCCCCGAACGCGCCGCCATGTTGATTGTTATATGTAACACATTTTAAGGGAATTAGTCAAAAGATGGGAAATAAAAGAACCCCGGGAGGTTACCCGTCCTCCCGGGGTTCAAGCATTAGGTTAAATTATCCGTCCACATTGGACCTGAATGTGAGCCGGACATCACTCTCTTAGAAGCTCAGAGTGAGTTTGTTGAGTACGACGTAATCGTCATCAAGGTCAGCGTCTGTTTCGCCTTTGTAGAAATCGCCGGTTTTGAGGTATCCAACGCCCAGCATATAGGACAGGTTGTTGGTGATTTTGTAGGTACCGGTAATATCCACTTCAAAGCCCTTGTCGTTGTCGCCGCCGAAATCTTCGTCAGCCTGCGCATAGGAAAGGGACATTCCCGCTGTCAACTCGGGAATGGGGGTGACGCTGGCTCTGACCTGGCCGAAAATGACGTTGACCAATTCTCCGTCAACAGAATATTTGAACGGCTCAGTAGCTACATGTAAGGCAGGATTGTTAATGGGTCCAATCCAGGTATAGAACATATTGTTGTTGTTCATGATCAAACAGGGATTCCAGTCACGGCCACCGGTGAGTGCATCATTGATTTCATCGGGGTCATCATCACCCTGGACGTAGGCAAGAGAACCGCCCACGCTGAACATACCGAAATTAGCATCGGCATCCAACCATGCGGTCAGAGAGTTGATGTCCTGGTCATCCACTAAATCAGTTTCGAAATCTCTTTCGCCGAAAGCGTAGTTGATTTCGCCCTGCATGCTGACGGGACCGAATTTGGCTTTGAAATAGGGCTGAATAAAATACATATCCTGTTTGAAAGGAGCGGTTGTTAATGTAAGGGGCAATACTCTGTACTGATTGACGTTGTTGTAGATAAACAGAACACCGGCTTCACCGGCTGCCGCATCACTCTTGAATTTGAAGATGGGGCCTACGCGGTAAGAATCGAAATCCACATCTTCCGCCTGATATCCGCCCTGAATGGACAGGTTGTTTTCTTCTTCTTTGGCATAAGCGAATACCATCGTGACCGGTCCGATCGGAACGAAGTATTTAATCTGGCCGGTGGTGGGTCCGGTGGTTCTGTTGCCCCAGACAGTTCCCCATGTATAGTCTTCCATATAACCAACCTGGAAAAGACCGATAGGAGAAGTGTAATCAACATAAGCTATGTCCCAATCCACGTTACGGGCATCGGCATTACCGTAAGTCTTGTTTGTAGCATCATAGGGAGCATAATTAGCAGCCGTATCCGGCTCCCATGTTCTTTCCATGATGTCCACGCGGGTGACCAGTTTCAGACACGGAGATACAATAAAATCCGTTCCCAGGCGGAATCTCTGGAAAAAGAAAGCCGTGCTGGGATCGTTTCCGTCAGACTCATCCAATAGATTCGTTCTATCCAGATACATTCCCTGGGCATAATATTCGCCGCTAAACTTCACATCTACTGCTAAAGCTGAAACACTGAAGGCCATAACCAGCCCCAGTGACAACAAAACTAACCAAAGTCTCTTCATTTTTTCCTCCTTTATTTAATAGAGTCAAAATTATGCTTTCAGAAACGGGTATTTTCTGAAAGCGTCTTCCGCCGGCATATTTTTCGATTAACCCATAGTTTTCTATAAACTATTGTAATCGCGGGTAATAATATGCCGTGAGGAAAGTAGCATATCTTAAATTATTTTGTCAAGAATATTGTTCACTTTTACCGATATGATGTGTCGCGGATCAGGCGGTCAAAAATCAGTGAAAATCAGACGCATTTTCATTCCTTTTATTTCTAAATATTTCTTGACATCATGGAAATCTTAGGATAGGGAAAATCCGACGCGGTTCTGACTTTCGGTCAGGTTTTGACCTTTGTTCAAAAAAAGTCGTTAATATCAAGAAGTTGCAGTGATTTTCGTTGGCATTAAGGCGTTAATGAAACGTTTAAAATCATAAAAAAAAATTAGGGAGGAATATTAAGATGGCTGATGCAAAAGTTCAATTAAAGGAGATATATCCTATTCCGGAAAAGGCGAAAAAGAAAGCCTGGATTAGCGGAAGAGATGCTTATGACAAGTTGTGGAAAAAATCGGTTGAAAAGCCGGAAGAGTTTTGGGCGGAAATCGCTGAACAGCAGGTGACCTGGTTCAAGAAGTGGGACAAAGTGATGGATTATAACTTTGACATTAAAAAAGGCCCCATTTATGTGAAGTTCTTTGAAGGCGGCAAACTCAATGTTTCCTACAACTGTCTGGACAGACACCTCGAAAAACGTGGCAATCAGGTCGCGATTCAGTGGGAAGGCAACGAACCCGGCGAAGAAAGAGCCATTACCTACAAACAGCTTCATGAAGAAGTCTGCAAGTTCGCCAATGTTCTGAAGTCCAAGGGCGTTCAGAAGGGCGACCGCGTATGTCTGTATATGCCGATGGTTCCCGAACTGGGCATCGCCGCGCTGGCCTGCTCCCGCATCGGCGCCATTCACTGCATCGTTTTCGGCGGATTCAGCGCCGATGCTCTGAGAGACAGAATTGTCAACGGTTCTGCCAAAGTGCTGGTGGTCTGCGACGGTACCTTCCGTGGCAACAAGGCTGTTCCCCAGAAAGCGACGGCTGATGAAGCATTGAAATCCTGCCCGTCCATTACATCTGTTATCGTTGTCAACAGAGTCGGCGACAAGATCAAATGCGACATGACCGCTGGCCGCGACACCTGGTATCATGAAGAAGTTGCCAAAGCTGACGCCAAGTGCGAACCGGAATGGATGGATGCTGAAGATCCTCTGTTCATTCTTTACACGTCAGGTTCCACCGGACAGCCCAAGGGCGTTATGCACACCACCGGCGGCTACCTGGTATACGGTTCCTACACCCACAAGATCATTTTCGATTATCATGACGGCGATATGTACTGGTGTACAGCCGACCTGGGATGGGTCACCGGTCATACCTATATTCTTTACGGTCCTCTCTGCAACGGCGCAACGTCCGTTATGTTCGAAGGCGTTCCCAATTATCCGACCTACAGCCGTTTCTGGCAGGTTGTCGAGAAATACAAGGTCAACATTTTCTACACCGCTCCGACCGCTATCCGCGCGATTGCCAAGGAAGGTGACGAATTCGTCAAGAAATGCGATATCTCTTCACTGCAGACACTGGGGACGGTCGGCGAACCGATCAACCCCGAAGCCTGGAACTGGTATTTTAACCTGATCGGCCGCGGCGAATGCCCCATCGTGGACACCTGGTGGCAGACTGAAACCGGCGGCATCCTGATCACCCCGCTGCCCGGCGCAATCGAAATCAAACCCGGTATGGCCACGCTGCCCTTCTTCGGCGTACAGCCGGTTCTTGTTGATGACGAAGGCAAGGAATTCACCGACACCGTCGCCAGCGGCGCATTGTGCATCAAAGTTCCCTGGCCCGGCATCATGAGAGGCGTCTATGGAGATCCCAAGAGATTCCAGGAAACCTACTTTGAACAGTTCCCCGGCTACTATGTAACGGGTGACGGCTGCCGCCGTGACAAAGACGGCTACTATCAGATCACCGGCCGTATCGACGACGTTATCAACGTGTCCGGTCACCGCATGGGCACCGCCGAAGTCGAAAGCGCTCTGGTTGCTCACGCGTCAGTCGCTGAAGCCGCCGTTGTCGGTATGCCGCACGACATCAAAGGTCAGGGCATTTACGCTTATGTGACCCTGAAGACCGGTGTGGAAAAATCCGACGCGCTGAAGAAAGAACTCATCGCTCATGTCCGCACGGTTATCGGACCCATCGCGACCCCCGACAAGATTCAGTGGGCCGATGGTCTTCCCAAGACCCGCTCAGGCAAGATCATGAGAAGAATTTTGAAGAAAGTCGCCGCCAACGACGTCAGCAACTTGGGTGACACCAGCACGCTGGCCGATCCGTCCGTGGTTGACGATATCGTCAAAAACAGACTGTAAAATATTAAGTCCGGTTCCCCGGAAAAGGGAACCGGACTTTTTAATGAAATAAAAGAGAAAAAAACAAAATTGCGTGTTTTCGTAAAGATTGACACGCGGAAGAAGGAGGTTGGACAAAGTGAATATTATCGCATGTGTAAAACAAGTACCGGATACCGAAGCCCAGATCAAAGTCAAAGCTGACGGATCAGGGATCGATGACTCCCAGATCAAATGGGTCATGAATCCTTACGACGAATTCGGCGTCGAAGAAGCGCTGAAACTGAAAGAGAAAAACGGTGGAGATGTAACCATTATCTCCGTGGGACCGGCGAGAGCGATGGAAACCATCAGAACCGCTCTGGCGATGGGTGCCGAAAAAGGCATTCATATCTGTGATCCCGCTCTGGATAATGCTGATGCTTTCGTCACGGCATCCGCTCTGGCTGCTGCTATCAAAGGCCTGCCCTATGATGTTATTTTCTGCGGACAGCGCGCCATTGATGATGACTCCGGTCAGGTCGGCGCTATGCTGGCTGAACTGCTGGGCATTCCCCAGTTGACGATCGTAACCAAACTGGATTACGCCGGCAATGCCGTCAAAGTCATCCGTCCCATCGAGGGAGCACAGCTCAACATCGAAACCGCTCTGCCCTGCGTCGTAACAGCGCAGAAAGGTCTCAATGAACCCCGCTATGCGTCACTTCCCGGCATTATGAAAGCCAAGAAGAAACCGGTGGATGTGAAGAATGCGGCTGCTTTGGGTGTTGCAACGGATGTGAAAGCCAAAGTCGCCAAACTCGCTCCGCCCCCAGCCCGAGCAGCCGGTAAGATCATCTGCGGTGATGATGCGGCTCAGAAAGCGGCGGAATTGGCCCGGTGTCTCAGGGAAGAAGCAAAAGCTATTTAATTAAAAAGCGGAGGAATTGAAAAATGGCAAAAGGAATATATGTAATTGCAGAACAGAGAGACGGCGCTCTGCGTAAAGTAAGTTTTGAGCTTGCTTCCGCAGCCAGAAAACTGGCTGATCAGACGGGAGATGAAGTCAGCGCCATTCTGCTCGGTTCAGGTGTAGAAAGTATGGCTGCCGAATTGGGTAAATTCGGTGTGGATAAAGTTTTTGTTGGTGACAATGCTGCCTTGGAACCCTATGTGACCGAAGCGCACGCTCAAGTTGTTGCCAAAATATTAAAAGATAATGATGCAGCGATCGCATTGTTTGGCGCTTCCGTTCAGGGCAAGGATCTGTCCGCCCGAGTGGCCGCGAAACTGGCTGGCGGTCTGGCGACAGACTGTACGGATGTAAAGATTGACGGCGGCAAACTGGTTGCCGTGCGCCCGATGTACGCCGGCAAGTGCTTTGCTGACGTGGTCTTCAATACCACTCCGGCCATGGCATCGCTTCGTCCCAATGTGTTCCCGGCTGTGGAAAACGCTAAAGCCGCCGCAGTCACCAAGGTTGATGTCGCGGTTGACGCCCAGAAGAGCAAGATTCTGGAAGTTCAGAAAGACACCAGCGGTAAGGTTGACCTGACTGAAGCCAACATTATTGTATCCGGCGGACGCGGCATGAAAGGTCCGGATGAGTACAAGATTCTGGAAGAGCTGGCTGACGTGCTCAAAGGCACGGTCGGTGCTTCCCGTGCGGCCGTTGACGCCGGATGGAGACCCCAGAAAGATCAGGTCGGACAGACCGGTAAGGTTGTTTCCCCGAACCTTTACATCGCCTGCGGTATTTCCGGAGCGATTCAGCATCTGGCGGGCATGAGCTCCTCCAAGTGCATCGTGGCGATCAACAAGGATGCGGAAGCTCCCATTTTCGCGAAGGCCGATTTCGGCGTCGTGGATGACTTGTTCAAGGTTGTTCCCGAACTGACCGCTGCCTGCAAGAAACTGCTGGCTTAAAATTTATTATTCAGTGAAACAATTTCCGGCAGAGGTTGAAACCTCTGCCGGAAATTTGAACTAAACGACAAAGAATTCGAGTTGCAAATTTTGATGTTCAATGCCCTTAAGGCTTGAGCGGAAAAATGAAGATCAAAACATAAAAACCTCAATATACTGGAGGATCAATGGAACACAATATTCCCCCGATAGCAGCAGGCGGCAATGAAGGCCGTGAAGTTTTCTGGAACGCTCATAGTTTTGAGCCGTTGCTTTTTCTCTTTACCGCCATCTCTATGGCGATATTTGCCTACGGTGTTTACAAACGCTGGCAACTGTGGAAAGCGATGGGCAAGGATGAAATCCGCTGGGATCTGCTTCCCGAACGGTTGAAATCATTGTTCATGAATGGATTTCTGCAGCTTAAAACATGGAAAGATGCTTATCCGGGCCTGATGCACGGATTAATATTCTTTGGCTTCTTTGTTTTGATTTTCGGAGCAGCTTTCGATGCCGGCGAATTCCATATTACCGAACCTTTGTTCGGTTGGGCTTTCCTGCGCGGCCAATTCTACCTGAACTTTTCATTTCTGATGGATCTTTTCGGTCTGTTTGTTCTGATCGGCGTGCTGATGGCCGCCTATCGCCGCTACATTCAGAAGCCTGATCGTCTCGGCTACAAAGGAACATCGGATAATACCACAGATGACGCCATTGCGCTTTTACTGATCGGCGGTATCATTGTGACCGGCTTCGCGATCGAAGCGCTGCGCATTCACGCCACACTGGTGGAAGGCGCGGGCGTCGACAAAGTGACCCCTGATTGGGAATATTATTCTTTCATAGGATGGTTCCTGGCCAAGGCGTTCAACGGCATGGATATTGAAGCCGCCAAGACCTGGCATTCGATCAGCTGGTGGACCCACACCTTTATCGCTCTGGGTTTCATTGCCTACATTCCTTATTCCAGACTGCTACACATCATTACCACACCGGCCAACCATTTCATGATGTCGCTCAAACCGGCCGGTTACGTTGAGCCGATTCGGGATATCGAGAATCAGGAATCCTTTGGTGTGTCCAAGCTCGAAGAGTATACCTGGAAACAGATTTTTGATTCCGACGCCTGCACCAAATGCGGTCGCTGCCAGGATGGTTGCCCGGCCTATCTGACCGGTAAACATTTGTCTCCGAAGAAGCTGGTCCAGGATATTAAGACGTTCTGGCTGGAACAGGCTCCTCTGGCGGCCACAAAAGCCGTTGTTCCCGCCGCTGAAGGCGAGGAAGCTGCCGCTCCGGCTGAAGCTGCGGAAGGCGCCGCACCGGAAAAAACTCTGTTTGATGCCGTCGATCTGCATGCCGTGTGGGATTGCACCAACTGTATGTATTGTATGGAAAACTGCTCATCTTCGATTGAGCACATTCAGAAGATGATTGATATACGCCGTTACAAGGTTCTGACCGAAGCGGACTTCGCTCCGGAACTTCAGTTGACCTATCGTAACATGGAAAACAATTCCAACCCCTGGGGCATCGGCGCGCACCTGCGCGGCGACTGGGCGAAAGAGATGGGCGTCAAGACACTGGCTGAAGATCCTAATGTTGAATATATGTTCTACGTTGGCTGTTCCGGTTCGTTTGATGACCGCGGTAAAAAGATATCGGTGGCGTTTGCCAAGATCCTTCAGGCAGCCGGTGTCAGTTTCGGCATTTTAGGAACTGAAGAGAGCTGCTGCGGCGATTCGGCTATGCGCGGCGGCAACGATTATCTGTTCCAGGCTCAGGCTCAGGCCAATATTGAGATCATGAACGGCTACGGTGTGAAAAAAGTTATTGCCATTTGTCCGCACGGCTATAACTGCATCAAGAAAGATTACCCCAATTTCGGCGGCAACTATGAAGTTTACCATCACACCGAAATTATCGCCGACCTGATTGCCAAGGGTAAGATTAAATTCACCCAGCCGCAGAGTGGCACCTTCACGTATCATGATTCCTGCTTCCTCGGACGCTACAATCATGTTTACGATCAGCCGAGAAGCATTCTGAATGCTATTCCCGGAACGAACGTTGTGGAAATGGAGCGTAATTTCTCCAAGAGCTTCTGCTGCGGCGCCGGCGGAGCCAGAATGTGGATGGAAGAGCATGGCGACCGTATCAACAACGCGCGTACTGATCAGGCGATCGCGGTTAATGCGAGCACCGTGGCTGTCGGCTGTCCGTTCTGTCTGACCATGATCTCCGACGGTATCAAAGACAGACAGAAGATCGATTCTATGGTGGCTCTGGACATCGCTGAAATCGTTTGCAAGGCGATGGGACTGGAAGAAGTCAAAGAACCCGTGGATGTTTGCGCGGTTTAGGCATTTCGCTAAATAAATCAATTAAAAAGCCCGGCTGAATAAAGCCGGGCTTTTTTTTGTGGACAAAAACAAACTTTCCTTTTACTATGTCGCTATCAATAACAATACGAAAGGGAGGTAAGTAGATTATGGCAGCCGATTCCATTTATGCACAAAAACTCTGGTTGAAATCCTATGAGAAAGGTGTTCCGGAAAACGTCCAGTTCGAAGAACTCACCATGCCTGACTATCTTGACAAAGCGGTCAAGGATTTTCCCGATAGCACAGCGATGGTGTTTGTCGGCCATAAGTTAACCTATCGTCAGTTTCAAGACCAGGTGAATCGTTTTGCCACATGTCTCACGGGTTTCGGCATCAAGAAAGGGGATGCCGTGGCGATTCTTCTGCCCAACAGCATCCCGTGCGTTGTCGCCTATTATGCCATTCTAAAGATAGGCGCCATCGTTGTCCTGAATAATCCTCTCTATTCTGATCCGGAACTGAATCATCAGTTCAATGATTCCGAATCCAAAGCCCTGATTACCATGGATGCTCTGGCCAATCGGATGATCGATTTGCGTCCGAAAACAAAAATCAAACAGATTGTCTATATGAGAATCGGTGATTATCTGAATCCCATCAAGCGCTTTATAGCATACAAGACAAAGAAACTGGCTTACACGGAAGTGAAGGCGGCCGCCGATGTTTATCAATGGAAGGACTGTCTTGCCCAATACCAGCCCAATCCGCCAACTGTGAAATTAACATTGGATGATGTTGCTATGTATCAGTATACGGGGGGAACCACGGGCGTTTCCAAAGGGGTTGTCCTGACCCACGGAAACCTGAGCAAACAGGTTCAACAGATCAACGCCTGGTTCCCAAGTTTCGGAAGAGGCCATGAAGTCATGTTGGGTGCCTTGCCCTATTTTCATGTCTTTGGAATGTCCTGCTCCATGAATCTGGCTGTTTCGCTGGCCTGGAATCAAATTCTGATTCCCCGGCCGCAGCCGGAACCTCTGCTGCAGGCGATTCGGGATTACAAACCGACTTTTACACCGCTGGTGCCGACGATGTATATCGGTATGCTCAATCATCCCGATTTGAAGAAAACAGATATGAGTTGTATCAAAGGAGCTTTTTCCGGAAGCGCGCCCCTGCCGGTTGAGGTTATACAGGAATTTCAGAAAAAGACAGGCGCCTACATTTCAGAAGGTTTCGGGATGACGGAGACCTGTCCGGTGACTCACATGAATCCCTTCAAGGGCAAGCAGAAAGTCGGCAGTATCGGTCTCCCCGCATCCGATACACTGGCGCGGATTGTTGACCTCGAGGATGGCGTGACGGACATGCCGGTCGGAAAGCCGGGAGAGCTGATTGTGAAAGGGCCGCAGGTGATGAGAGGCTACAAGGGAATGCCTGAAGAAACGGCCAACGTCCTGAAAGACGGCTGGATGTACACCGGAGATATCGCCACGATGGATGAAGAGGGTTATTTCTATATTGTTGACCGCAAGAAAGATATGATTATCTCCGGCGGCTACAACGTTTATCCGCGGGACATCGATGAGGTTTATTACGGCAATCCCAAAGTCGAAGAATGCTGTTCCATCGGCATTCCTGACGCCAAACGCGGTGAGAATGTGAAACTCTTTGTCGTTCTCAAGGAAGGCCAGACGGCAACGGCTGAAGAAATGATTGAATTCGGCAAGGCTCACCTGGCTGCTTACAAGTTGCCCACGGAAGTGGAGTTCCGCAAAGAGCTGCCGAAGAGTACCGTTGGGAAAATACTGCGTAAAGAATTAAGGAGTGAGGAACTCAAGAAAAGAAAACCATAATCAATCGGTATCGCTGAAGAGACTTGCAGATTGACGGTTAAATATTTTTTATCAAGGGAAGGAGAACCATGGAATACCAGAACATTATTTTTAGCGTTGAAGAGGGAATTGCCACCATAACATTTAACCGGCCTAAAGTTCTAAATGCCTTGAATACGGATGTGCTGACGGAACTTCTGGACGCGGTGACCATTTGTGAGAAAGATGACAACATCAAAGCACTGATCTTGACCGGCGCGGGAGACAAGGCTTTCGTGGCCGGAGCGGATATCGCGCGGATGCAGAATTCGACATCCGTGGAAATGGTGGCCGTCATGGAATTGGGTCATCGCACATTCAGAATGATCGAAACCATGCCGAAACCGTCCATTGCCGCTGTCAACGGTTTTGCGCTGGGAGGCGGAACGGAACTCGCGATGTCCTGCGACATCCGGTTTGCATCGGAGAAGGCTGTTTTCGGCCAGCCGGAGATTTTAATCGGCGTCATCCCCGGCTGGGGAGGAACCCAGAGGCTGCCCCGGTTGGTTGGAATGGGCATCGCCAAGGAAATGATTCTGGCCGGTGGCCAGATTAACGCCCAGCGCGCTTATGAAATAGGGTTGGTCAATAGAGTCGTTTCTCCGGAAAATCTTATGGAAGAAGCCCGAAAATTCGCCATGAAATTGACCAAGCTGCCGCCTTTTGCCATGAAAGTGGCCAAGGACGCGATCAATTACGGTTATGATCTGTCGCTGGACAGCGCCAACAAGCTTGAAATTGCCTGCATCGTGCAGTGTTTCAGCACAGAAGATCAGAAAGAAGGCATGAAAGCGTTTCTGGAAAAGAGAAAACCGACTTTTACGGGAAAATAAACACCAGGGGCTTAAAGATGTCCCTCGTAACCGCGTTTAATTTTTGATTTATCACTGTGAACATTTGATAACAAGTCATTAAACAAGGAGGACGTTATGAAGAGGATTTTTTCATTTTTTGTCGTATTGTTGATGCTGTTTATGCTTCCCAGTATTTCATTAGGCTATACGAAGGTAGGCCCTTATATCAGCGGCCAGCTGGGCGTGAGTTCCCTGACAGACAGCGATGTATCAGTACACGGGCATGACCTGGGATCCATAGAGTATGACCCCGGTTTCGCGAGTGGCTTTGCCGCCGGATTCAACTTTGGTATGTTCAGAATCGAAGGAGAATTCGGATACCAGGGAAATAATGTAGATTATAAATATGATCACGATTATTATGACGACGATTATTATGATGATGACGATTACTATGATGATGACGACGAGAGCGACATGACAGCCTATTCGTTTATGGGAAATTTCTATCTGGATTTTGTCAATCCCTCTCCGGTGACGCCTTTCATCACGGCCGGCATCGGCATGGCCAATGTTGAATTATTTGATGCCGATGATACGGTATTAGCGTATCAGGTTGGAGCCGGTCTGGCCTTTGCCCTGAACCCCCATATGAGCATTGATTTAAAATACCGGTATTTCGCAACGGAAGACCTTGATCTTGAAGGTTATGATGTTGAATTCGCATCTCATAACGTCTATTGCGGATTCCGGTTCACTTTTTAGCTGATCCGCAAAAATATTTAATAAAAAGCCAGAGCGGAGGAATTAATCCTGCTCTGGCTTTGCTTTTTAAGGAAAGTCTCAATCGTTCAGTTCCCGATTGCATCCATTGCGGCATTTATGATTTTCCGGCGGCTGCCATTTCTATCAACGACGGATCGTAGTCTTCCGGTTTTTCATACCCCAATAGATTCAGGAGCGTCGCCGCGATATTGGACAGGCCTTTTCCCTTGAGATCGGCCATCCGGTATTCGTTCTGATACCCGGGATCGTAAATGATAAACGGTACCGGATTCAGCGAATGCGCGGTCTTCACGGATTTCGCGCCCTTTTTGTCGATGGAAAACATCTCGTCCGCATTGCCGTGGTCCGATGTGATAACGGCAATGCCTCCGATGTCTTTGACGGCCGTTAGAAGCTCACCGACGCACTGATCTACCGTCTCCACCGCGATGACGGCAGCCTCCGTCATGCCTGTATGTCCGACCATGTCGCCGTTCGGGAAATTCGTCCTGCCGAACCGGTAATGGCCGCTCTTCAGCAGCTTGATGACTTCAGCCGTTATCTCGCTGGCTTTCATCTGCGGAGCCTTGTCGAACTCAATCCGGTCGGAAGGAATCTCCACATATTTCTCCAGCGCTTCATCAATATAGCCGGAGCGGTTGCCGTTCCAGAAATACGTTACGTGTCCGAACTTCTGGGTTTCAGAGACGGCAAAGGTTTTTACCTTTTCCGCGCAGAGATACTCGCTGATGACGCGGTCGATGGCCGGCGGCTGCACCAGAAAATTGGGCGGAATATGCGCGTCGCCGTCATACTCCATCATACCCGCGTAAAAGATGTCCGGCAGCTCTCCCCGGTCGAATTCTTTGAAATCTTTTTCGGAGAAGGCTCTGGATATCTCAATGGCGCGGTCGCCGCGGAAGTTGAAAAAGATGACCGCGTCACCGTCTTTGATGGGGCCAACGGGATTTCCCGCGCTGTTGATGACGACAAACGACGGCAGATACTGATCCGTTGCTTTTGGATCTTCCGCGTAAAACGTCTTGACCGCCTCCGATGCGGAAGCAAACATCCGACCTTCGCCCCGCACGTGCGCTTCCCACCCTCGCTTGACGATATTCCAGTCGGAATTGTACCGGTCCATCGTAACCTTCATGCGTCCGCCGCCGGAGGCGATGGCGTAGTCGAAGCCTTTTTTATCCGAAATTTTTTTGAGTTTTTCCTCGGTGGGAATCACATAATCCAGCGCCGTTCGCTCTCCCACATCCCGTCCGTCCAGCAGGGGATGAATTTTCACTTTTTTGAAATTTAATTCAGCGCACTTGTCGATCATGATGAACAACTGCTCAATGTGCGAGTGGACATTGCCGTCGGAAAGCAGCCCGATGAAATGAATTGTTCCGCCGTTCTGGGCGCGTCCGGTGATATGATCCCAGACCTCCGTTTGAAAAATGCCTCCGGTCTTGAGCGCTTTGTTGACCAGACGGGCGCCCTGATCGAAAATCCTTCCCGCCCCCATGGCATTGTGTCCAACTTCGCTGTTGCCCATATCGTCATCTGAAGGCAACCCGACAGCCGTGCCATGGGCTTTCAGTTGCGTATAGAGATCGGACTTGAATAATTGATCGAGGTTGGGCGTCCTGGCCTTAAATACGGCGTTCGATTCATCCGCTTTACCGATGCCGATGCCGTCCATGATAATCAGCAGCAGGGGACCTTTTCTACCGTGAAAAGATTTTAATTGATGAAGATGCAATGACATGGAAATACTCCCTAGTATGACAAAACGGTAAGAGAAAAAAGGGTGGAGAAAATCCACCCTTTTTATTGACAAAAAGATTCTAAACGCTTTCCAGAATCATGGACATGCCCTGTCCACCGCCGATGCACAGCGAAGCGAGGCCGCGTTTCAAGCCTTTCTTCTTCATCTGCATAGCCAACGTGTAGGTAATGCGGGCGCCGGAGCAGCCGATGGGATGGCCGATGGAAACCGCGCCGCCGTTGAGGTTGCATTTCTCTCCGTCAACGCTCAGCTCTTTCATACAGGCAAGCGCCTGAACGGCAAAGGCTTCATTGAGCTCGAAGAGGTCAATGTCTTTAACGGTTAGATTCAGTCTCTTGAAAAGTTTGCGTGTTGCCGGAATCGGTCCCAGCCCCATATACGCAGGATCAACACCGCCACTGGCGAAGCCGCAGATCTTTGCAAGTGGCTGCAACTTCAGTTCTTTGGCTTTATCGGCGCTCATGACAACAACGGCTGCGGCGCCATCGTTAATACCGGAAGCGTTTCCTGCCGTGACGGTGCCGTCTTTCTTGAAAACGGTAGCCAGTTTGCCCATTTTCTCCAGCGAGGTGTCCATCGGTCTTTCGTCAACCTTGAAAACTTTGGGATCGCCTTTTTTCTGCGGAATTACGACGGGTACGATTTCATCAGCGACGGCGCCGGAGGCGTTGGCCGCACGGGCTCTCTGGTGGCTGCGGAAGGAAAATTCATCCTGCTCCTGGCGGGAAATTTTGTACAGCGCCGCAATATTTTCCGCGGTCATGCCCATGTGGTAGCCGTTGAAGATTTCATAAAGTCCGTCATAAACCATCAAATCGGTAATCTGGGAAAAGGGCATGCTCATGCGGTGTCCCCAGCGCGCCTGTGGGACGGCAAACGGGGCGTTGCTCATCACTTCCATACCGCCCGCGACAACGATTTCGGCATTACCGGACTGAATGGACTGCGCGGCTAGCGCGATGGCTTTCATTCCCGACGCGCAGACCTTGTTGATGGTAAAGGCGTTGGTTTCTTCAGGAAACCCCGCATAAATGCAGGCCTGGCGGGCGGAATTCTGTCCCAGTCCTCCCTGTAAAACGTTGCCCAGAATGACTTCCTCCACGTAAACGGGTTTGAGGGATGCGTCGTAGTCGTAGTATTTTTTGTTAATTTCCGTCATTTCAAAACTGCCCAGAGCGTCCGCCCGACAGCTCTTGTGGAAATCATCAATAGCCGGTCTCAATCCGGCGCGTTTCATCGCTTCCTTCATCACCAATGCGCCGATATCCACAACTTTTACGTCTTTTAACGAGCCGCCGAATTCACCGACTGCCGTTCGGGCGCCGCTCACGATTACTACATCTTTCATGTTGAACTCCTTTCCAATGTAAAAATATTTTTAAAAGCCCTGTTTCCGATTCGAAAATGATGGGCATCTCCTGAAAGAACTTGTTTCCCTGCTATCATAATTTTTAATAAAATGCATCAAGCAGGTTTACCGCTGACGAACTTCCTATGATGCCGGCTTCAGGCTCAGCGAAGCTGTTTCAGTCGTGCTGTACAAAGATAAGTTCATCTGTTTTAAAGCCCAGAGATGCCGCTTTGGTTATTAAAGCATTTTTTGTTTCATCGTTTATTTTCGGGGAGCGCGCCAGAATCCAGAGATATGAACGGTCAGGGCCGCAGACCAGCGCGTGGGAATAATTTTGGTGATCCAGATCCAGAATGATATACGACCCGTAAAAAGGACCGAAGAAGGAGACCTTGAGAAAACCCTGAGAGGGACTTTTCACAAAATGCGCTTTGCCCACGGCTTCTTTCCATTTTTCATCTTTGTCTGAGAAGCCGCGGTTGATCACCTTCACGCTTCCGTCGTTGTTCAGACTGTATTCGGCCGATATCCGGGAGAGGCCGCGTTCGAAGGAGTGATCCAACCTTGCGATTTCGTACCACTTGCCCAGATACCGTTCAAGTTGAAAATTTTCCACCGGCGTTACACCATCCGGCATGCCAACGCAGCCGGTCAAAAGAAGCACCAGAAAAAACATCAATTTCCTAACCATCATTTTATCTCCTTTACAATTCCATCAGGATGGCTTAATTTACTTTAAAATAAATTAAAATCAAGGGAGGAATTATGACGCTGGCGGAATATTTTGAAAATGCAAAAGGCGTGGGCGTTCTCTCCACAGCGGATGAAAACGGCAGGGTCAACGCCGCGATTTACGGCAGGCCTCATTTTATCGATGAGAAGACGATTGCCTTCATTGCCTCTGATCGTCTCACCCATGCCAATCTGAAGACGAACCCTTCGGCTGTTTATCTTTTCAAGGAGAACGGATCCTATGAGGGAAAAAGGCTTTATCTGGTGATGACGCATGAAGAAAAAGATTCGCCCTTGATTGAAGTCCTTCGACGAAAAAAGCGAAAAGAATACGAATCGCCAGATAAAAAAGAGTCAAAATTTCTCGTCTATTTTAAAGTGAAAAAGGTTTTGCCTTTGATCGGCAGCGGCAAATAGTTGTTGTTCAGCAGCACAATACTGAATCGCAGGACGTCAATCGTTTTTTATTCGGGAGGACTTAGATGAAAATATTGATGACAGGTGGCACCGGATTCGTAGGCACGTCTTTATCCAAACGACTTATTTCCGAAGGTCATTCGGTAACCGTTCTGACCCATGAAAATAAAGAGCCGGCTCTAAAAATGCAGGGGCTTTCCTATCTGCATGGTAATCCGACGGTTCAGGGGGAATGGCAGAAGGCAGTTCCGGAACATGATGTCATCATTAATCTTGCCGGCGCTTCTATCTTCAGCCGCTGGACGGAGGAGCAGAAACAGATTTTACGCTCCAGCCGCATTTTGACCACGCGGAATCTGGTGGATGCCTTACCGAAGGACGCAAAGCACATCACTCTTTTCAGCACGTCCGCTGTGGGCTATTATGGATTTCATCAGGATGAAGAATTGACGGAATCCTCACCCGTCGGCAATGATTTCCTGGCCAGGCTGGCCTACGACTGGGAAAGCGAAGCGCTGAACGCCCAGAAAAAAGGCGCGCGCGTCGTGATGACCCGCTTCGGAATCGTATTGGGTAAAGACGGCGGCGCCCTGGGGCAGATGATTCCTCTTTTCAAATTCTTTCTGGGCGGACCGCTGGGGAGCGGCCGCCAGTGGTTTTCCTGGGTTCATATGCGTGATCTCGTCGAAGCGTTTATCTTTCTGCTCGATAAAAAGGAAATCTCCGGTCCCGTGAATTTGTGCTCGCCCGAGCCCGTCCGGAATAAAGAATTGGGCGCGGCCATCGGCAGGGTTTTGCATCGCCCGTCCTTTATGCCGGCGCCCGGTTTTATGATTAAACTGATTCTGGGCGAATTCGGCTCCGTTCTGCTCGAAGGCCAGCGGGTGATACCGAAGCGCCTGCTGGATGCAGGATACAAATTTAAATATCCGGGCATCGATGAGGCATTAAAAAATATTATCTTAAATTGATTGCCTTTGTTTTGATGCGAACAGAATAAAATTTTCTCTCGATGCTTCTTTTAAACAAAAAGACTTTAGTGCGAAAATTGAATTTCCCTTTAAAAAGGACATTCCAGCGATGAAATTTCTGCCGTCTGTGATCAGCACGGTGATCTCCAGCAAGATTACCAAAGCGAATATTGGTTTGATTGTCAGGTATTTGATTTTTATCATTACCCTGATGACCCTGTACAGCATTCTTTTTCACTACATCATGGCGGCGGAAGGCCAGGAACATTCCTGGGTCACAGGTCTTTATTGGACGATCGTGACCATGTCCACTCTCGGCTTTGGCGATATTACCTTTACGTCTGATTTAGGTCGTGTCTTTTCCATCATTGTGCTGCTTTCGGGCGTTGTTTTACTTATGATTCTGCTACCTTTCATCTTTATTAAATTTTTCTTTGCGCCCTGGATGGATGCGCAGGCAAGAAGCCGCACGCCCCGGGAGCTGCCGTCGGATACCCGCAATCATGTGATCATCACCCATTACGATCCCTTAACAGAGTCTCTGATTGAAAAACTTGTCGACCATAAAAAAGATTATGTCGTCATCGTTGATGAATATCAAAAGGCGCTCGAACTTTATGACCGGAATATCCGGGTGGCTGTGGGCAAGATTGATGATCCGGAAACCTACGCGAAAATGCGCGCGCAAAACGCCGCCATGGTTGTCGCGACCAATTCGGATCAGATGAATACAAATATCACACTCACGCTGCGAGAAGATTTTGAGCATCTGCCGATCATGACCACCGCCGATTCCCCCCATTCGGTTGACATCCTGCAACTCGCCGGCAGCTCCCTGGTTATGCAGCTTCATGAAATTCTGGGGAAGTCGCTTGCGGCATGGACGATTGCGGGGGACTGCAAAGCCAATATTATCGGTGCTTATGGAGAACTGGTCATCGGACAGGTTCCCGTGAGAAGCACCCCGCTCGTGGGGAAGACCATCGCCGAAAGTCGCATCCGGGAAAAATTTGGACTGACCGTGGTGGGCATCTGGGAGCGGGGAACATTCATCATTCCAAAACCGGAAACGGTTATCGACAACACGAGCGTCTTGGTTTTGGCCGGAACCCAAGCCGCGCTGACCGCGTATGACGACGTGTATTCGTTTTATCAGATTTGTAAAGTCGCCGGTGATCCGGTGATCATTGTCGGGGGAGGCCGCGTCGGTAATGCCGTGGCCGGTAAATTTAAAGAAGCGGATATTCCCTACATGATTATCGAGAAAAACAGGCGCCGCAATCAGGAGGACAGTCATTTTATTTTCGGAGATGCCGCGGATATTCAAACCCTGGAAAAGGCCTGGTTTGAAAAAGCGCCTGCCGCTCTGATTACGTCCCATGACGATGCCACCAATATTTATCTAACCAAATATCTGCGTAGCCTCAGGCCGGATATGCAGATCCTGAGCCGTGCCAGCGAAGACCGGAACATCACCACGCTGCATCGCGCGGGCGCTGATTTTGTCATGTCGCATGCTTCTTTAGGCGCAAATGCTATCTTCAATTTTTTGATGAATGAAGAAACGATCCTCCTGGCGGAAGGACTGAACATTTTTCATCTGCCCGCCCCCGGTTCTCTCGAGGATAAAAAATTGGCGCAATCCGGCATCAGAGAAAAAACAGGATGTCGTGTTGTGGCCATCGTTCATGAAGGTGCGACCTTCATCAATCCGGAACCATCCATGTTTATCAGAAAGGACGATGAACTTATCCTGATCGGTACGCATGATACGGAAAGCGCGTTTCTTAAAGAATTTTCAGTCTGAAGCTGATCAGCGAAAGCTTGTGACGGCCTTTTTTCTTTATCCAAGGTGACAATTAAAACAATTTTTTAATAATGACGGGTTGTTAAACAAAAATTTCTTTTTGCTTGCCCGCGATATTTTTTTGCTCTATAATCCCGCCAAATAAAAAACTCCACAATTTACAGATTGTGTGTACACAAAATAAAAGTGGTATTTTGTGGGGATTCCAAAGGAGGAAAAGATGAAGAAATTAATTATTGCTGTTATGCTTGTTTTATCACTGGGTATCTTAACATCTTATGCGGCTGAATTGAAAGTTGGAGACAAATTAGGTGATTTCAAGTTGAATGACGCGCTGGATAATAAATCATATAGTCTCAGTTCGCCGGAATTTGCCGGCAGAGTTGTTTATCTCGTGTATGCCAGCACGAGTTCATCGGATGATAATGATCATGTCACTGCCGCATTGAGAGCCAACAAAGATCTCGAAAATCTTAAAAGCGCAAAGAAGTATGTTGGATTAGGCATCGGAAACCAGAAAGACAGTCCGGTTCCCAATTTCGTTATTAAACAGGTCGCCAAGAAAAAACAGAAGAGCAGTGCTTCCATCATCCTGCTTGATCCTGATTTTACGGTAGGCAAGGTTCTGGGCCTGTCCGCTCCGCACAAAGCCGCCGTATCTGTTCTGGTTGATAAGAACAGAGTTATCCGTTACATTTATTCAGGTAAAACGCCGGCTGAAAATATTCCCAAAATTGCTGAATTAATAAAAAAATATGCGGCGGAATAAAAAATAACTAATTTTATTTAGATCAGTTCCCCCTCAAATTCCTGAAACAGGATTTGAGGGGGAATGTTTTAATGACACTCGCTGATAGTGAGCCAAGCCGAAAACGAAGCCCGACGAGTCGGGATGAAGTTTGAAGCGTAAGGCGAACTATGCCAGGCATGTAAAGCCATGGTAGAGCGAGTCCCGATAAATTGGGATTGACACTCGCGTGATCAGTTATTCTAATATGTTTGATTGGAGATGGAAACGTTTATGGCCAATATTATTGACGGCAATAAAATAGCGCAGGATATTCGCAACGAAGTGCGTCAGCGAGCGCTGGAACTCAAAGAACAGCAGGAAATTATACCGGGACTCGCTGTTGTGCTGGTCGGGGAAGATCCAGCCTCGCAGGTTTACGTGGGAAGAAAAGCCAAAGCGTGTGCAGAAGTCGGTTTTATTTCCCGTGAATACAAACTTCCAGCCGCAACCGATGAAGAAAAACTGCTCAAGATCATTCATAAGCTCAATAAAGATAAGTCCATCCACGGGATTCTGGTACAGCTTCCCCTGCCTAAACATATCTCCACGGAAAATGTCATTGCCGCCATTGATCCCAATAAAGATGTTGATGGTTTTCATCCTTATAATGTTGGCGGCCTCGTAACGGGTACGCCACAATTTGTTCCCTGCACACCCCGTGGCATTATGGAAATGCTGGCTCGCACCGGTATTGAGCTTGCCGGGAAAGAAGCCGTTGTCGTCGGACGCAGTAATATTGTAGGCAAACCCATAGCGCTGCTGCTCCTGGCGCAAAACGCCACGGTGACCATGTGCCACTCCAAAACAAAAGATCTGCCGACGGTAACCGGACGAGCGGATGTCCTGATTGCCGCCATCGGCAAGCCTCACATGATTAAGGCAAATATGGTGAAAGAGGGAGCCGTTGTAATTGATGTCGGAGTTAACCGTCTGGAGAACGGCAAACTGGCCGGCGATGTTGCTTTTGATGAGGTTGCCGCCAAAGCATCTTACATCACGCCGGTTCCTGGAGGTGTGGGGCCGATGACGATAGCCATGCTGATGCAAAACACACTCGATGCCGCCTTAGCCAGTGAATAAGGATTAAGTTAGTAACTACTTATTTCCGATTGTAATAATCCAAGATGTCGTAAAGAGTTACTCGGCGCGGATTTTTTATCTTTTTCTTCTCGTCGCGCCATCGGTGCAACTTCTGAAATAATCGCCGGTGAACGCTTCTTTCCAGGTAGTCGAGCACGTTGTGATGGTCGTAATAACTTTCAAACCATTCATACATGGACAATTAGGACAAACTTCATCAGCGGAATTGTTCTCCGTGGAGCGCCCTGTTATCCCCAATCCAAATTAATATTTTCAATTTTTCTTTTCTTAATAAGCTTTCTGACTGCCTGGGCTTCTGCTTTTAGCTCTGGTATCTTATGATCATGCGTTTCTAAAAAAATGTAATCAATTTTGCCGATAACGTCGCTGTCGATAATTTTTTTTAAGATGGCAAACTCAACCCCTTCAACATCCATCTTAAGAATTCTTACACGATGATTTAATGATTCAATGAATTCACAAAGGTCGATGATTTGAACCTCCACGTACTTTTCATTGTTCACATTGTACTTGAAGTCTAACAACGAAGATGCTGTTGACCGGCGAACTTCATCTTCATCGGAATGCTTCTTGTGTAAATACAATTTCATAAAGCTATTTTTATCGTAAACTCCTTTTTGGAATAAATGAACATTCTGCATGCCGGAGAATCTATCTTGCAATACTTTAAAGGCGTACGGGTTAGGCTCAAAGCAATAAACATCCGCTCCGGATTTACATAAGTGTTCGGTGATTTTTCCAATATTAGCGCCACAATCGATAGCAATGTCATTCTTTTCCAATTTAATCGAAAAAAATTGCTTTCGTGCCTTTTCCTCGAGCCTTTTTCTTTTTGCTGCCATAATTTTTTTAAAGACTTTCCTGATCATGTTCATTTCTCTCTATGGATATAACAATTTATTCCATCGATCCGCAGATCTCGGTGCATATGAATGGTCTAGGTTTTATTAAAATTAAACACCCTCACCAGAAAGATCGGGTTACCTGTTATCAGTCCTATTTATGCCGGATGCAGAAGTTACCTTTTTCTTCATATTTTCTAAAGCGGCTGTTCAAAGGCGGTCCAAACATGATCCTGTCCTGATCAAACAAGTCATGAACGCACTTGTTGAACACTCCCATATTCATATTTTTCCCTTTTCGTGTTCCACTCTTTGCCTTCTCGAAATCACGGGTCATGGATTGAAACAGGCGCAACATATTTTCGCGCGTACCGCCCATGATACCCGCCACAAATTTGATTTTCCCGGCGTGAAATGTCTTGCCATATGCCCATCTAAATCGATCATTAACCCATTCATTCATTTCAGCGCCGTTATCATCACCACAATAAAGATCATATCGTAAAGGATCCATAAGTTGAAAAGGATTTCCGAAAAAATCCACATCAAATAAATCCGTACAAAAGAGGCTCTCCACTTCTTTATGCTGAAGCAACCATTCCTGCCAGCAAAAGAAACGGTCGTCATTTAATGTATATTTTTTTTTGAGTTCATATTTTTCAAAGGAAATGTAGTCATTGGTATACTGGTCGACAAAGTCTTTTGAAAGCTGATCATGAAAGACAAGTCCATGAAGATGATTGGACAGAAGACTATTATACCACCCTTTCATGTTTTCAAATTGATCAGGTACGTACTGGTTCCCGAGCTTTTGAGGATTCTTCTTTCCGGTAAAATAGTTGGTCAAGATGATTTGTCTTGCTGACAGAGGCTTTTTCGATACATTTGGCATTGCCATTTCCTGCGGGGCTTTGCCCCACCAAATTTTTTTTAGAAGGTTCATGTAACTCCAATCACGGCTGTCCGGTTTAATCTCTTCGGGTACAATTCCCCGTCGCTTGCGACGAAGAAGAGAATCATGGTCCATTATGATACCCCGCTGCTTGCGGCGGGGAGATTCATTTGGGTTGGGACGACTACCTATCTTGAAATATTTTAAAGCACTTTATTTAATTCATGTTTATTTTTTCAAATATCATAAAACGGTGCGATGGATTCTCAATAACGCGGTATGTTTTCTTGAGTATCCATTGTTCATCACAAAAATCTTTAATAATTTTTTTTAAAGGGAACCCTCGCTTATTGATTTCCCAATGATGCTGTCCCTTGAAAATGTGTTTTTCCGGCTGAATTTGGGGTTTAGGAATCAGTATTTCCATTGTACCCCAAGGGAGTTGCATAATCCAAGTCCAGACTCTTCTTGCATCAGGGAGACTGATAATTATATTTTTACTAGATATTCTCTTGAATTCCTGAAATGCTTTTAAAGAATGTTCATAGGGAAGGTGTTCAAGCATTTGAAACGCGCAAACCGTTTCAAATGATTCATTCTCAAAAGGCATCTGCAACACGGAACCGATATAATCAGGATGTAGTTCTTCATCTATGTCGAATGTTTTAACATCAACACCCGACATGAAGGCGATTTGTTTGAATACACCTGATCCGGGTCCTACTTCAAGGATCTTTTGAGTTTGTACGGACATTAGCTCTTTTAATTGATACCAGAAGCTTATCCATCGCCTCTTGTGCATATATCTGTTGAATTGGTAATGTGATTTATCAACCTGTTTATCCATGCTGTACCTTCTTAATACGATGAATATCAAGTATGTATTTTTCAATCCGCTCTGCTCTTTTAGCCCAGGAATGTTGCTGAACCGTTTCATAAGCCTTATCGGACAATCGTTGTCTGAGTTTTGGATCATCAAGCATGACCTGAATCCCTTTCGCCAAAGCCTTTGGATCATCGGGAGGTACCAGCAGGGCACTAACCTGATCCGTCAGAATTTCTCGAATGCCGGGCAAGTCGGAAGCAACGATCGGAATTCGCGCCGCCATATATTCAAACATTTTAAGAGGGGAAGAAAATTCAGCATCATTTGTATTTTTCTTTGCCAGGGGATGGACGACTACAGAAGCGCTTTTTAAAAAATCTCGGACTTTCCGTGGTGATACTTGTCCATGGAAGAAAACACGATTTGAAATTCCCAGATTGCATGATTTCATTTTTAAATCGTCAATCTGTTTTTTTTCTCCGCCGACCACGTGTAATTCTCCATTGGTCACATGGAACATCGCTTCCAGGAGAGTGTCGACACCTTTCCACGGATACAGTTGACCAACATAAAGAATGCTCCCGTTCTTTTCTTCTGCTTTGGAACCATCATAGAATTGGATGTTTACCCCATTCGGAATTACAGCAATCTTAGTTGATATAGGAAAAATTTTCTCCAGGTGGTCTTTTAATTCTTTTGTGGTGGCGACTATTCCGTCTACCTTCGAGTAAATCCGCGCCTCTTGGGCTTTCATTTTTTGAATTTTGTCTTTACGTTCTGTTGTTAAATGAAAGATTTCATGCGCTTCAAAGATGATGGGCAATTTCAGCGATTCGCGTTGCCTTAGGAAAAAATCGGCAAGATTCGGATGTCTTGTGTAGAGGGCGTGATACTTTTTTTCTTTGATCATTTTTCGAATCTTGAACAAACAAGCAAAGTGAAAAATTCCGTTCCAAGAAACGTGGATTTTTTGGTTTCCTTCTCTGCGCAGCATGCAGACTGTATGCAAATGTAGATTTGAGTGCGGTTCAAGCGAATAATAGGGTAAAACATCCGCAGTGAGATCGAACTCATTTCTGCCCATGATCAAATCTATTTCACAGCCTCGTTTGGCTAATGCATGGGATGTTTGTAGTATCTGGTGAAAACGGGCTTTACGGGGATCGAATCCCTCACTGACAGGATATATGATTTGCATATAGATTTGATTATTAACTAATTTAATATAGTTTGCTTATATTCAGAAAAAGGTAATATATCAAGTATAAATTAGACTGATAATAATATCAGCCTATGTATTAGGAAAAAAATTGACATCGATACCCTAATTCCTCTATAAAAAAACAGCAAAAAAGGAACCACGTAAAATAATGAACATTAAAATTTATCGCCGTCTTTACCCACCTCACAAGCTAAAAAGTCGTTTTCAACACGTTCCATACGGTTGGAATGTCGATGTTATTCTGCTCGATGAAGAAAAACAGACAAAATTAAATGAAGTGATGAATATTGAAACATTGCAAAAGTATGACCGTGTTGTTTTGGACCTAAAATGGGGTTTAATTAAACGACAGAGAACTTTCATTTCACGTATCCCAAATCTTATTATACATGAATACGATGCCTGTTCTAATTTTATGTCTTTTTCTGGAGGTTATAGAAAATTTGAGCATTTTTACCATCGCCTAGGGCCGTTTCGCCTGATCTGCACAAGCTCGACGGTAAGTACTTGGTTTCGTGACCAGGGATTAGACGTCGTTTTTGTGCCGAAAGCTTTCGATTCCAACTATCTCTGCCATCTGAAAGTTGAAAGAGACATTGAATTCGGTTTCATCGGAACACAGGATAACCCACATTACAAATACCGCAACAAGATGTTGAAGACTTTCTTGAAATATATTCCGCTCTTAATCAAACAAACACAGTCAAAAGAAGAATATTTAGAAACGCTTAACAGAATTAATTTTTTCATCAGTGCCGATGTAGGAATGCATGAGTACATGATAAAAAATTTCGAAGCTCTTTCGTGCGGTTGCATTCTCGTTGCCTACCGGCAGGGTAGAGAGGAAGAAGCTCTTGGATTTAAGGATATGGATAATGTTGTGCTTTATTCAACGCCAGAAGAGGCTTTACAAAAAATAACTTATCTACAGCAGAACACAACGGAAGCTGAGAAATTGAGAAGACGCGGTATGGATCACGTTAATGCGAATTTCACAGTAGCAAAACGTGATGAGCGTTTATTTCATGCCTTAGAAGGAGAAATTAAGTCACATAAGGATTTGCGTCCCTTTGTGAGGAGAGCTACGGACTTTCTTTATATCTAATATAGTTCACTTATTCCCACACGTTGCTTAACCAAGAAGATTGCATCATAATAGTTAAGAAATTGCTTTTATGTATAGCACAATAGAAATTGTGAACTTATATGTAAGATGAAAAACGTGATTACCTGATATGGATGTGCCTCCTATAATGCAATTTGTATCGTTTACCGGGCCTTGAATCCAATATTCTCTTGACATGAACAAGAGCGTTTCCTATACTCCTCTACGCAGAAATGGCGCTCTTATCAATGGGTTAAGCAGTTCTAAAGAACTTCTCGTAAAATACGACGGCGTAAACATAGGGAATACAGTTATGGCTCATAAGAATTCTTCAAAGGGGTTGTCTGTTGTGATCATTACCCACAACGAAGAAAATAATATCAGCGAATGTCTGGAAAGCGTCAAATGGGTCGATGAGGTTATTGTTGTCGATTCCGACAGCTCGGACAGGACAGACGAGATATGCAAAACTTACGGGGTCAATTTTATCCGGGAAGCCTGGAAAGGATTTGCACTGCAGAAAAACAGTGCCATTGAGAAGGCGACTCAAGACTGGATATTGAGCCTGGACGCCGATGAAAGAATTACGCCTGAATTGAAAAAAGAAATAATCACTGTCATGGAAAGTCCTGATCCGAAGGACGGTTATTTCATTGCCAGAAAAAATTTCTTCCTGGGACGGTGGATCAAACGATGCGGTTGGTATCCCGATTATAATCTGCGCCTTTTTCAAAAAGGCAAGGGGCTGTTTGGCATCAGAGAAGTTCACGAAGCGGTTCAGCTCAAGGGTGTGGCCGGTCATCTTCAATCTCCGATGGAGCATCACACGTATAAATCACTGGAAGATTTTATGAAGCGGCTCGATCGCTACTCAACATTGGCGGCGCAGGAAATGTTGAAGGAAAGGAAGACCTACGGAATCCTGCACATCATCTTCCGCCCCCTCTATACATTTATCAGCATGTACTTTTTGCGACTCGGTTTTTTGGAAGGATATTACGGATTCATTCTTTCCATTCTGTATGCGTTCTACACCTTTTTAAAATACATCAAGCTCCGCGAATTGCAGGGCGCTGAATTATGAAAATCGCAGTCGTCAGGCAGAAGTACACGGATTTCGGCGGGGCGGAGCGCTATACGGCGGCCCTTATCGAATCTCTTCTGAACGCCGGACACGAAGTGCATGTCTTTGCCAATGAATGGAAGATGAAAAATAATTCATCGCGAGAAGGCAGAATCGTTTTTCATTCCGTCCCCACGCTCAAATTACTCTCCGTTCTGGAAGTGATCACGTTTGCGGTGAATGTCCGCCGCCTTTTGAAACAACAACCTTTCGACATCATTCACAGCTTCGAACGCACATTCTATCAGGATATTTACCGGGCCGGTGACGGCTGCCACCGGGAATGGCTTACACAGCGCCGCAAAATCGATCTCCCCGGAAAAAGCATCCTGCATCGGGTGAATCCCTTGCACATAGCCATTCTCTGGACCGAAAAGCAGATTTTTAAAGAGGGCAACTATAAAGCCATTATGGCCAATTCCCGGAGAGGGAAAAAAGAAATTATAGATCTGTATGGCGTTCCGGAAAACAGGATTCATGTTATTTACAGCCCCGTGGATTCAAAACGTTTCACCGGCAATCAGGGACCGGAAACGAAGGAAAAATTATGCAAGCAATTGGGTATAAATCCGGAGAAGCCCCTTTTGCTTTTTGTCGGTTCCGGATTCCAGCGTAAAGGACTGCCGGCCGCCTTAAAGGCGTTGGCCATTTTACCTTTTCCGGCGCACCTGATTGCCGTGGGGAAGGAACGATTGTCACCCTATCAACGCCTGGCCGGAAAACTGGGTGTCGAATCCTCCGTTACCTTTACGGGTCCGATTTCCGATGTGGTTCCCATCTACAAGGGAGCCGACCTCTTCGTATTTCCGACGATTTACGAGCCGTTCAGCAATGTGTGTCTGGAAGCGATGGCAGCGGGCCTGCCGGTTGTTACCTCTCGGATCAACGGCGCTTCGGAAGTACTTATCGAAGGTGAGAATGGTTGCGTGGTTGAAGATCCGCTCAATCCTGCGGAAATCGCAACCAAGATTCAACAGGGGCTCGCCATTCCCAGAGGCCGGATTGCTGAAGTCAACAGCAACATTCTGCAAAAACTGACCTGGGAAAATCATACCCGGCAGGTTCTGGAATTATACGAAACGGTCCGCAAAATGAAGCAGGGAGACGATCCGAAATGACTGACGGCTCTCCGCGCATTCTCGTTCTCAAGTTGAGATATTTGGGAGATGTCCTGCTTACCACGCCGGTATTCGATGCGTTACGGAAGCATTTCCCCGATGCCTTCCTCGCGGCTGCGGTCAACAAGGGCACGGAAGATATGGTAACGGATAATCCTGCTATCAATAAAATATTTACGGTGGAAAGGGATTCGAACTTTTTAGCTGATTTACAAAAGCAGCTGCGGTTGATCCGAGAAATCCGGCATTATAAATTCGACATAATTCTGGAATTGACAAACAATCAACGGGGAGCTGTTCTTGCTTATACCAGCGGTGCAAAAAGAAGGTTGGGCTATAAAAAAAAGAAGCAAAACTTTCTTCGTCAATCGATTTTGTTCACGGACTTGATTGAGGTTGAAAATAATCTTCACATCGCCCAAAAAAATCTGGAGATGACAAAGGCTTTAGATTGCTCTCTTCCCAACGTCAAACCTGTTCTTTTCTGGAGCCCGCAGGATCATAAAGCCTGCGAACAAATATTGAAAAGCAATGATATCTCCGAAGATGTTCCCTGTGTCGTTCTTCATCCGTCATCCAATGCACGACATAAAATATGGACGGTGGAAGGTTACGCCGCTTTATGCAATTACCTGCGGGATAAGTGGGCGATCCGGACCATTCTGATCTGCGGAAAGGATCCAGAAGAACTCAGGTTGAACCAGGCCATCTGCTCTCTGGCCGGAAGCCATCCGCTGAACCTGGGCGGTCAATTATCCCTGAAGCAAACGGCCGTTCTCTTATCTAAAGCTGCATTATTCATCGGCATCGATTCCGGTCCCATGCATATGGCCACGGCCGTGAACACGCCGGTGGCGGCCATATTCGGCCCGTCGCGGGCATGGCGATGGGGACCCTTGGGAGACGGTCATGTCATCATTCAAAAAGACTGGCCCTGTGCGCCGTGCGGGAAAAAAGGGTGCGAGGGAAGCGGTAAGAGCAAGTGCCTGGATGAGCTTTCCCTTGAAGACGTGACGGCGGTTCTGGAACCGAAATTAAAATCCATCCTGTCCGCAAAAGGCAGGATATTCGGTGAGAAGAGCGTATGAACGATATCGGAACGTATCAGGGAAGTGCTGGGCCGGAAAGGTTATTGCAGGAGATCAATGCTATTCTGGCCAATAGAGAAAAGGCTGTGATTGCCATTGCCGGTCTTCCCGGAGCGGGGAAGACCTATATGGTCAAAAGATTTGTACGATTGGGTTTCGGCAACTTCGGCCGGAAAGATATTCTGGTGATTGATGACAATACCATTTATTCAACTCGGTTCTGGCGATTGAAATGGGAAAAGATTAAGATGGATAAACATACATCCGGGAACTTTCTTGATTCCACCGGGGCAAAGGTTATCTTTTTTTCAAACTGGGTGCCGAGCCGCTTCCTGGCGTCCGCGGATCTGTATGTCGTTTTACAACTCAACGAGAGCGAGCGCGAAAAAAGACTGCAAAGCCGAGAGAAAAAAACACCGGAAAAATTTAATATTCAGAAGAACAAAAATATGATTCCGATGGAAGAGCCGTTTGAATGTCCCAAGGTCATGACCCTTGTCAATCATTCCGGAGGAACGGTCCGATGGCACTTGACGTGGCTCATCAGAAGAATATTTTCACGTCAGAAGTAAACTTAAGATCGGTTGTAATAGTCTTTGTACCACCCGACAAACTTCTTTAATCCTTCTTCCAGGGGTGTTGACGGTTTGAAGCCTACGTTTTTCATCAGATCATCTACGTCGGCATAAGTGATGGGAACGTCTCCCTGCTGCATGGGCAGCATATTTTTTCGTGCTTTTTTCCCGATGTTGTTTTCCAGTATTTCGATAAATTTTATCAGCTCTACGGGATTGTGGTTGCCTATGTTGTATAGTTTATAGGGAGCATAACTGGAACCGGGATCGGGATTTTTTCTGTCCCATTCCAGATTGGGCCGGGGAACTTTATCCATGACCCGAACCACGCCTTCGATAATATCATCAATATATGTGAAATCGCGTTTCATGTTGCCGAAATTAAAGACATCAATGGGTGTGCTTTCCATAATGGCTTTGGTGAATGAAAAATACGCCATATCCGGACGCCCCCAGGGGCCATATACTGTGAAAAATCTCAGACCGGTACAGGGTAGTCCGTAGAGATGTGCGTAGGTATGCGCCATCAGTTCATTTGCTTTTTTGGTGGCGGCATACAGAGAGACCGGATGGTCAACACTGTCATTTACCGAAAAAGGAATCTTCTCATTCATCCCGTAAATGGAGCTGGATGATGCGAAAACAAGATGATTTATTTTGTTATGCCGGCAGCATTCGAGGATGTTGGTGAATCCGACAATATTACTTTTAATGTAGGCATGAGGATTTTTTAATGAGTAGCGGACACCGGCCTGCGCGGCCAGATTTATGACCATTTCGAAAGCAGTTTTGTTTTGATTGGAAAAAAGAATTTCCATGTCATGAAGGTCGGCAATATCTTTTTTGTGAAAAGTGAAGTTGCCGTATTGCTGCAGAATGGCAAGACGATCAAGCTTCAAATTCACGTCATAATAATCGTTGATATTATCGATGCCGACGACGGTATGACCATCTTCAAGGAGACGCCTGGAGAGATGAAAACCGATGAAACCCGCCGCACCGGTGACTAAAACATTCTTATTTTTTGAATTCATTTTAATAATTCCCTGTTTCTATAAATCCATTGAGGTTGACTTTACCTCTTGGCACAGTGAATATCAAGTGTATATTGCCGCTAAAAAATCATGAAGAACATTATTTTAAATTTTGTTTTGGGATTAAAGGAATCAGTTCAAGCGCCAGCGCATCGGCCATTTTTTGGTGGCCGGGAGGATGAAGATGACTCCCGTCGGAAAACAATTCCTTTAAATTTGAATCGTGAATAAAGACATCCTTCATGGAAAGCGTGTGCATGCCTTCACGGGCTAATAAAACAAGAAGCGAGTCCATGCCTTCATCGTCCAGATAGGATTCGCCTTTTACCGTTTTGCGAATCTTGGCCTGAGCGATAAAGAGTCCCTGTACGCCGGCATCTTTTATAATTTTTGCGTCCTCAAGAGCTTTTTCATTAACAAACTCTCGCCATTGCCTGCGTTTTTCATCGTTTTGAGAAGCGGCAATTTCCGCATCGTCATCGTTGATTCCCCGTTGCATCCGGACTTCCTGCGGAAGAAGCCTCCAGAAAATATTTTCGGTCTGAATCTCATTGAGCCGTGCCAGCAACATACTTTTCATGAGCCAGTTTTTCGGATGCCATGATTTAAATTCCTGAGCGCGCCGGTATTCCCGCTCGTCTTCATATTCATTGGTCCAATTGATATGTCTGATAATCAAGTCAGGCTGATATTGGATAACCTGCTTGAGTACAATTTGGCATCTTCTTGCCCCATAACCCGGAACGCCGAGATTAAACACTTCAGCCCTGATTCCTTTTTCTCTTAAGATTTTTTCCAGCTGATAGGGGTAGGCTTTTTTCATGCCCGGTCCGCGGGGAACAGAATCACCAATCACGAACACGCGAAAAACTCCTTGCGGTTTGGGCATAGCGAAAGACTGGGGGCGAAAACGTCTGCCACCGGCACGGACCAGATGGACCCTGCCGTCTTTTTCTTCCTCAAATCCCGAGGTCAGATTATAGCCGTACTCAAACCGCCCCGACATATTGCGCGACCAGAAAATTCTCACGGACGCTTCGCCGATGAGCAGCATCGCCATGACAAGCAAAAATGATTTCGTAAACAGTTTCATCAAAATTGAAAATAAATAAATTCCTGGTCCTGCGCGGAAGTGGAAACAATCAGGAGAAAGATCAGCAGATAAACCAGTCCCCTGACCGGCCATGCAAGATGGGTCAACTCACTTTCATCTTCTTTCTTGCGCGTTAAAAATTGCAGCAGCCCAAGCGGTACAACGTGAATGACCAGCCATACGGCAGGCCCCGGCCAGGGCAGCTCCGACGATATCTTCAGAAATCCCGCCATCCATTGCATAAAGCCGTGCGCGTCAGGGGATCTGAAAATGACCCATCCGAGCATGGTTAAAACAAAAGTTACCATCATGGCGAAAAGGCCTTTGTTTTTAAGATTATCGAGAAAGGGGATCGCCCGGTACAAAATAAGCAATAATCCATAATACGCGCCCCAGACAATAAACATATTGCCCGCCCCGTGCCAGAGACCGGCCAGCAGCATCGTTATCATCAGATTCAGGAACATTCTGTTTTGAGAAAGGCGGTTGCCGCCAAGCGGGATGTAAAGATAATCGCGAAACCAGCTGGAGAGCGAAATATGCCACCGCCGCCAGAATTCCGCCGGTGTTTTCGCCCGATAGGGAAAGCGGAAGTTGATCATCAGGTCAATGCCGAACAATTTGGCCGAGCCGCGCGCCATGTCCGTGTAGCCGGAAAAATCACCGTAGATTTGAAAGGTAAAGGCTACCGCTCCCAAAACTGACCACGCTATGCCCAGAGGTTCTTTGGCGTCAAAGCAGGCGTTGGCCAGGAGCGCGCAGCTGTCCGCGACAAAAATCTTCTTAAAGAGGCCGATGAGAATGAGCCGGATACCGTCATGCAGATAAACCGGTGAAAAAATTTTCTTTTCCTGCCATTGCGGCATCAGCTGCGGCGCCCGTCCGATCGGTCCGGCGAGAATCTGGGGGAAGAAAGAAAGATATAGCGCGTAGGTCGGCAAGTCTATGCAGGCTTTCTGCTGTCTGCGGTAAACATCAATCACGTAAGCCAGCGTCTGAAACGTATAGAAAGAAATTCCAACCGGTAAAATAATATGCGGCAAGACCCAGCCGGCATGAAATCCCATGTTAGTGAGCAGGCTCCTGGTGGACTCCGCAAAGAAATTAAAATATTTGAAAAATCCCAGGATGGTCAGACTGGTCGCAATGCTGAAAACAACAAAGGCTTTCCGCCTGATTTCTTCCTGCAAAAGCCAGAACAGCGAATGGACGATTGTCAACAGCACAACGAAAAATGCTGCCGCGATAAACGCGCCGGAAGGAATCTCAGCAAGACCGGTTCCCCTGCAGATCACCAGCCATAGCAGGGGCAGGGCTGAGGAGAGAATCATTTTCCATGACGCCGGCCTTCTGCCGTCGATGGCGTTTGCTCCGAAAAAGTCCACAATGGTGGGTACCAGAAGCAGGGCAGGAAATCGCGGATCCCAGATGCCGTAAAATACGTAGCTGGCCAGAATGAGCAGAAAAATTCTCGTCCGGTGCGGCAGCAGCCAGTAAGCCATCAAAACCGGCAACAAAAAGAAAGGATACTGCCAGGAATTAAAAGATATCGAGTTGATAAGAACGTCCTTTTTTGCCGCGCAGCATAGGAAACAAGGTATTTTCTGTCAAGGAAATATTGGCCATATCAGCCAGCGGGGCTATCCGCCTTTGATCTCCAGGCCGTCCTGAAATCCATGGACTTGTTTCATTTTTTATTGTAGCTATTCGCATCTGTTGAAGAAAGTTATTAAAGGGCCGTTATTCATGATGCAATTGTATTGCCCGTCCTGTAAATCCAATCTGACAATCCTGACTGACAACGTCCGCTGTGAAAAATGCGCCCGGACCTGGGAGAGCAGGGAAGGCATTCTTTCCTTTATCGGGCAGGATGAGCAGGCAGGCGATATCACGCGGGAAAATTGGGAGCGGATCTTCGCGGCTGTTGATGGAAAGTCGAACAGAGAAATTCAGGATTATTTCGCGTCCTCTAAATTTCAGGGCAGCAGGGAATTGTTCAATGCCTTTCGAAGCAACAAGGCCGATGCCTTTTCTTTTCTGGATGTGACAGATAAGGATGTGATTCTGGAGACAGGCTGCGGTTCCGGTTCTCTGACCGTGCCGCTGGCGAAACAATGCCGGGAGATTTACGCACTTGATGCCTCCCTGAACCGACTCATACTTCTTCAGATGAGAAGCAAAAACGATAATCTCAACAACATCATTTCCATCCATGCCCGCGCTTCGTCTCTGCCGTTCCAAGGGTCATGTTTTGATTATGTTGTCCTGAATGACCTTGGAGACAATGGAAGAGAAAAAGACGCCGATCTGCGGGATACCCTGAAAATGAATCTGAAGACAGCGCGCGAGCTTTTGAAGGAAAAAGGCCGTATATTTATATCAGCCGAAAACAGACACGGCTTGGAATTTTTGTATAAAAAAAGAAGCCGCAGCAAATTGTATCTGCCCGGCTTCTTGCCGCGCTTTGTGGCGGATCTCATAACCCGTAAGTTTCGCGGAGAACCGTATCGCGTTTATTCGTGGATGGATTACAGGAAAATGCTTGCGGAGGCGGGATTCCGGGATATTGAATTTTATTATGTATGGCCGGATGGCAACGATCCGAAGTATATTTTCGCGGCGAAGGACAGAAATATTTTCAGCTATTACCTGGAGCACTTTTTGAAAAACACAATCAGTGTGTGGGAATACAAGCTTTTTAGATGGGCTTATCAGGCAGGCATGGAAAGCCGTTTTGTGCCAAACTTTTTCATCGTGGGGAAAAAATAAAATCAGGGTTGCCTTTCTGCGGCAACATCAGGATAACACGTATCGTGACTTGACGAGGCGGATGGATGATTCATCAGATTGCAGATTACTTAAATGAAAACAGAGCGTCGCTGGGACTGCCGCCCGGTCTTCAGAGCGCCGATCTTTCCTTTTTCAAGGCCGGCGGCAATCCATGGGAAAAGGGAAGAATCAATTTTCTTGTTTTCAGTAAACAGGACGCCGAGCCGCTGCTGTTTATCAAGAGCATGCGCGGCAAAGACCCGGATGAATCGCTGAGGCGCGAATATCACATGATTCAGAAACTGGCCGCCTGTCCGGAGCTGCAAATCCATCTGCCGCTGCCGGTGCAGATGATCACACTGGCGGGACACGATGTCATGCTGCAGAAAGCATGTCACGGCGAGAGAATGCTGGCTTCTCTGACGCAAAGCCCGTTTTTGCTTTTTCAGCAAAACAGAATCCGCGAGAACTTTTCCCGCTCCCTGGAGTTCGTTACAAAACTCAACACAGTGGCACAAACCCGAATAACGCCGGACGAATTTGATCATGCGGTTCTCAATCCTTTTCTTGATTTTTATGAAGATTACGGCTGTTCAGGGTCCGATAAAGTCATGCTTTCAGAGTTGCTGGAGAAGATTTGCCGGATCATAGGCAACAACCCGGTCTGCACACCTCTTCATGGCGATTACTCGGCCACGAATATATTCATTGATTCCGGAAATCAGATCAAAATTATCGACTGGGAAACCGCGGCGGAAAACAGCCTGCCGTTTCTCGATCTTTTTTATTTTATGTCGAAGTATGTCCACAATTTGAAGATTCGACCCCGCAACCGGTGGCAAAGAGTTCAGGAAACGTACTTCGGAAAGAGCTGGCTGTCTCATCTGATCCGCGAGACCGTCCATCAATACTGTGAGAAAACGGGCTTGAGCCGTGAGCTCGGCCAGGCGATCTTTCCGCTGCATTTTCTCAATAAAGCCAGGATTAAATATTCCATGCGGGGGAAAGAACAGACGCAGCCATGGATCAACTTATTTGAGTATTCCATGAAAAATCTTGATGCCCTGTGTTTTTAGCTCGTCCGGGAAATGAGGCTGTCGGAATTTTCCATAAACTTCACAGATTGAACCGGGCGATGATCTCCGCCAGAGAAACGAATTTGAAATTCTGATTCAGGCCGGAAGGCGTATTGCTGCCATCCTGCGCAATAAAAATGCCTTCCGGGTAGTCCGGATTGGCCGGCCCGATGAGGACATCGATGCCGTCCGTGTGTGTCACTTTGTCAATGCCGTCATTCAGATTGTCCGTTATTCTGAAACTCCCCCTCCAGGTCAGATCAGACGCGATATGAAAAACGGCGAAACTGTCGTTGCCCTGAACGGAAGCAATCAAATATTTTTGATGGCCAGCTGTTTTAAAGATGGTTAATCCCTCGATATCAGCCCGGAGGTAATTGGCTTCGTTGATATCAATCATCTTTTGTCCGGCAGCGCCTGCGGACGGTTCGGCGTCAAAACGCCAGATTCCGCCGTGTTCTTCAGCGATATAAAGAGCGCCGTCCTCGTCATCGACAACACATCCTTCAGCATCGGAAGGGACGCTCAGTTTTCTTTCGAGAGCCGCGTCAATCATTCCTGCTCCGGCATCCAATAATCGCCACTGTTCAATATGGCCGGACTTGTCTGTCACAAAGACATAAAATAATCCGGAGGTCGGGCTCTTGTACATACAGGTTCCGTTGACTTCGGCAAGATTCATGCGGATCACTCGAGCGGCAACATTTTCCGGCAGCAGCGTTGTCTCATTCATTTTATAAACAGAGATACTGTTTGAAGACCGGTTCGTGGCGGCCATAATACTGACAGCATGGCCCGCAAGCTCAAAGTCATATCTTAAGTCGATATTGTTCATTTTCCCGTCATTTAAATATCCTGTTAACTTGCCATCCAGATCATAAATGGCGAGACCGCCTTTTTTATCGGTTGCAATCATTCTGCTTTCTTTAATATCGCCGGGATTCATCCAGACCGCGCAATCGTCCGCCGCGTCCCCCGTATGAGGCACCGGGTCGGTTTCCTGGGAGGCGATGATATCTTCAACAGGGAAGGAAGGCTCATGTCCGCCATGGCCGTTGCCGTCGCTTCCGCACGAAAAAATAAAAAACAATAGCATCAGAAGGATTACGTTATATCTCGTTTTCATATAACCGCCTCTTTTTCGAATAATGATGGATACCGTGTTTTTATTTTAAGATGGCTTGTTTGACGAAATTAAAAAATGCCGCGCTGTTTTCCACGGTTGTGTCTGTATTGCAGACGGCAAGATACCGGGAAGGTTTGGAAAAATAACATTTCAGATAATGATGGAATGTCAGATCCCAGTTTTCCTTTGATATCTCATTCTTTCTTTCTTGGGCTGTTTCGTAAGGGACATCCAGGATAAACAGACAATGGGGCCTTGGTGTCAGAAAACATCCAAGCCCGTGCCACCAAACTTCCCGCGCCATCTGATTTTGATTCCGGATTCCCGTCAGCAGGAGGTCGTAAAAATAACGGTCCAGAACAATCCGTTTGCCGGAATGAAAAATTCTGAAAAAGAAAAAGACGATGAAAGACCACACAAAGTGGATGCCGTAAACCTTCTCGTCGATCTGGTTTCGCTTCAGGCTCCGGTCCGGATAGTATTTCCGGATCAGTTTATCCAGGCCGTTGTGCTTTCTGTAAAGATCCTTGAACTTATAGTACAGCAGCCTGTCGTTGCCGTTTGCGGGGATGGCCTTTTTCAGAAGCGTTGTTTTTCCCGTGCCGTCCGGTCCCACGACAGCCATGATCCGTCGGGATGGAAACAGGGGAAACACATCCTTCACTTTTGTTTTCATGACATAAAAAATGGCGGCGACCGGCCTGAACGACGCGCTTTCTTTCAGCAGGGAGAGCGCATTACCGTTTGCTTCCCGCAGTGTCTCTTTGCCCGCAGCGAGCTTTTCGAGAACGTCTTTTACCTGTTCGTATGCGGGTCCATCCGGCAGGCAGTGTTCACTGAAATACTTGAACCGGGCAATAATCTCCGGTTTCCCGAGATCCTTCTTTCTTGCTCTCAGGTGCGTAATGTAAATCAGCGCCCGGATATTCGGGTGGATACTGAAGCCGCTCTGCGAAGGAGCAACAGACTTTTCAATATCCTGCCAGGTCAGTGCCGTTGAATAGTGAAACGGTCCGATGTCGGGGCTGATGACAGCGGCGGACCAGAATTCCAGGATGATCTTTTTTTCCGTTCCGTAATCAAAAATCTGCACCTGCGTTTTTTGAGAATTTTTCAGGAAAATAAAGAAGGACGCTCCCCGGTCTTTCAGAAACAGGATGATTTTTCTGATCAACTCCTGTTTTCTTGTCCCGTCGTAGAGAAAATCATAGTCTCCCGTAAAACATACTTCCGCGCTGAGCTGTTTGGGTCTCAATTCCGCGAACGGAAATTTTGATTCATAGAGATGATTCAGCAAATCTATGCAGATTTGTAAGGTGCCTGACGCTTGCATACGGTTGTCTGTTTTATTCATTGCGGTTGCGGAAAAATGGACATCATTTTCAGGGATAAGTGAAAAAACAATCTTATTGAAAAGCCCTTTTTCGTGGCGTGAGTATAGGAAAAACGGACTATCGTGTCAATGAAATAATAGAACATGAAATAATGGAAGCACAGAATCAGGAGCTGCCGCCTGCAGAAAGTCCTTATGGTCTGAAGTCGTTGCCATCGGATGCATGACTAATCCATTGACACGGTCAGATGATTTTAGTAATAACCAGTACACTTTTCGATCTTAATAAAATTAATTTGTTTTCAGGATTTAATGATGAATGAAGTCTGGGCTGTTCTCAAAGCAATTTTAGATCCTCTGTTTATTATTTTCATTCTGCTTCTGGCGTCGACGGTTATTTTCTGGAAGAACTGCAAGAAAAAAAGCGATGCGTTGATTATGGTTCTTGGTGTCATTCTGGTTTACGGCACAGGGATCGCGCCCGTGTCCAATTATCTTTGCTATCACCTGGAGAAAGATTACATCCATCATCAATCGGCCGGATTGAAGAATGGCCCGGATGCCCTGGTGGTGCTGGGCAACGGGACGAAGGAAATCAAATCCATCCAGGAGACCTTCAGCTCGGATTTCGGAACGCTCCGTCTGGTTCACGCGGCGACAGTTTATCATCAAGCCGGCGCGCGCTATTTTGTCTGTGCCGGCAAAGGGGAGGGGGATGTCTCCGAAGCGCAGGCCATGGCGAAACTGGCGGAATCTCTGGGGGTGCCGAAGGATAAAATAAGAATTGAAGCGAAGTCGGAAAATACCGCTGAAAACGCACTGGAAGTGAAGAAAATACTGGGCGATAAAAAGATGCATATCGGTCTGGTGACGTCCGCTTTTCACATGAAAAGAAGCGAGGAAGAATTTAAAAAGTATTTTGATCACGTCACACCACTGCCCGCGCATTACCTGTATGCTTCACCGGCCAAAAACTTCGTGATCTGTTATATGCCGCAGGCCGCGGAGCTTACCAAAACATCAACGGTTGTAAGAGAATTGATCGCTCAATTGTGGTACCGTATCCGATAGTCAACCGTGCTGATAAGATGATGAAGCAATAAACCGAAAAAGATCTCAGGCCAGTTCCATGGAAAAAAGAGAGTTTAAAAAATTATCCATCGTCGTTCCGGTTTATAATGAAGAAAAATATCTGGAAGCCGTCATCCGTAAAGTCATTGCCCAGCCGCTGCCCGGTTCCCTGGACAAAGAGCTGATTCTGGTAAACGACGGTTCGGGGGACAACACCTGGAATGTCATCGAGTCGCTGCCGGGCAAGTTTCCGGAAATTCGGTTTCAAATGATCAACAAGACGGTCAATGAAGGCAAGGGGGCCGCCCTCCGCGATGGTTTTGCCAGAGTCAGCGGGGATATTGTGATCGTTCAGGACGCGGATTTTGAGTATGATCCGGCTGACTACCCGAAGTTGTTGCAGCCGATTCTGGACGGCAAAGCCGAAGTGGTTTACGGCAGCCGTTTTATCGGCGAACCGCATCGCGTGATGTATTTCTGGCATCAGGTGGCCAACAATATTTTAACAACCCTGTCCAACATGCTGACCAATCTTAATCTGACGGATATGGAAGTCTGCTACAAGGTTTTCACCCGCGAGGTTGTGGAGCGCCTGAACCTGAAAAGCCCCCGCTTCGGCGTCGAACCGGAGATGACGGCCAAAATCGCCCGCATGCGGATCGACGGCAGGCGCCTGCGCGTCTATGAAACCGGCATTTCCTATGCCGGCAGGACGTATGAAGAAGGGAAAAAAATAAACTGGAAGGATGCCGTATCGGCTATCACCCAGATTATCCGTTTCCGGTTGATGGATTAACCGGCCGATGTATTCTAAGATATTATATTAATTAATATTTGCCGTATCTTTGCCTTAAATTACATTTCTGCAATTTTATCTTGACAATAACCATAATCTTATGTCGATATAGCGCATTAAAATTGGATTAACCAAGGAGGTTGAAAAGCAAAATTATGGCTAAATATGTGTACTCCTTCTCGGAAGGATATGGAAAGAGCAAGAATCTTTTGGGTGGCAAGGGTGTCGGGCTTGCGGAAATGGCGCATCTCAATATTCCCATCCCCCCGGGTTTTACAATAACAACAGAAGTTTGCACGGCCTTCTACGCGAATAAAGGCCGTTATCCTCAGGGATTAAAAGAACAGGTTTTAAAAGCACTGCAGAAAACGGAAAAGGATTCCGGTATGAAGTTCGGTGATCCGAAGAATCCTTTGTTGTTTTCCGCCCGATCAGGCGCGCGCAGCAGTATGCCCGGCATGATGGAAACCGTTTTGAATATCGGTTTGACCTCGAAAACGATTGCCGGCATGATTGAAAAAACCAATAACCCCCGCTTCGTTTGGGATTCTTATCGCCGTTTGATTCAGATGTATTCGGACGTTGTGATGGAAAAAGCCGAAGGCATCGAACCGGCCGAAGGCATGGGCGTACGCCAACAGCTGGAAAGAGAGCTGGCGGCCATGAAAGTACGCCGCAACGCCAAACTGGATGTTGACCTGACCGCTGACGATCTGGCCGAGCTGGCGGAAATTTACAAAGCCAAAGTGCAGGAAGTTATCGGCAAACCGTTCCCGGATGACGCCATGGAGCAGTTGTGGGGCGCGATCGGTGCTGTTTTTAAAAGCTGGAATGGCAAACGCGCCGTCTCTTACCGCCGGATAGAAGGCATTCCCGATGAGTGGGGCACCGCGGTCAATGTGCAGGCGATGGTCTTTGGCAACATGGGCGATAATTCCGCCACCGGTGTGGCCTTTACCCGCAATCCGGCCACCGGTGAGAATAAATTCTACGGCGAATGGCTGCCCAATGCGCAGGGCGAAGACGTTGTCGCCGGTATCCGCACACCCAACCCGATGAATGAGGAAACCCGCCAATCGGATGATGTTGAAGGACATCCCTCTCTGGAGAAGGCGATGCCCAGAGTTTACGCCCAGATCAAAGGCATCCGCAACAAGCTGGAGTCTCATTTCCGTGATATGCAGGATCTGGAATTTACCATTCAGGACGGCCGTGTGTGGATGCTGCAGACCCGCACGGGCAAACGCAACGGTCCCGCTGCCGTGCGGATTGCCGTGGAGATGTACAAAAAGAAAATGATCAGCGCCGCCGAAGCGGTTTCCCGCGTGACCCCGGCGCAGCTCGATGAAATGCTTCATCCGATGGTGGATCCGAAGGCCGAAGCCTCAGCAGACTTTCTCGTCAAGGGATTGCCGGCCGGTCCCGGCGGAGCCGTGGGACAGGTCGCTTTCACCTCCGAGGTGGCGATGGAATGGAAGAAGGAAGGCAAGAAAGTCATTCTGGTTCGCGAAGAAACCAATCCCGAAGACGTGGAAGGTATGCGCGCGGCTGAAGGAATCCTGACGGCACGCGGCGGCATGACCTCGCATGCGGCGCTGGTTGCCCGCGGCTGGGGCAAGTGCTGCATTGTTGGCGCCGGCACATTGCACGTGGACATCGCACAGAAAGTCATGTCCGTTGACGGCAAGACGGTGCGTGAAGGCGACTTCATTACCCTGAACGGCACCAAGGGACGCGCTTATGTCGGTTCACTGCCGATGATCAGCGGCGCCGAAAATGATGTCAATTTTGCCGCTTTCATGAAGATCTGCGATTCGCTTCGTCGTTTGAAAATCCGCACCAATGCTGAAACGCCGAAAGACGCCGCCAAGGCTGTTCAGTTTGGCGCCGAAGGTATCGGACTGTTCCGCACCGAGCATATGTTCTATGGCGAGAACAGCGAGCAGCCGCTGTTTTACCTGCGCAAGATGATCATCTCGGATAACGAGGAACAGCGCCGCGCGGCCCTCGATGAGTTGTTCCCGTTTGTCAAAGAATTCATTAAGAAGACCATCGAAGCCATGGGTGGAAGACCGGTCACCATCCGTCTTTTGGATCCGCCTCTGCATGAATTTGTGCCGGAAAATACGGACGAGAGACAGCGTCTGGCGGACAGTCTCGGTATTTCGATAGACAATCTCAATTCCCGGGCGGAAAAACTGCACGAGACCAATCCAATGATGGGACATCGCGGTGTGCGTCTGGGCATCACCTATGCCGAAATCAGTGAAATGCAGATTCGCGCCATCCTCGAAGCCTCGGCGGAACTGATCAAGGAAGGCCAGAAGGCTTTCCCCGAAATCATGATTCCCGTTGTCTGCGATGTGGCTGAATTTAAGAACCAGGAAGCGATTGTAAAGAAAATCTATCCGGAAGTGCTGGCCAAATACGGTCTGAAAAAGATACCGTACATGGTGGGCACCATGATTGAGATTCCGCGCGCGGCCCTGCTCGCCGACAAGATTGCCGAAGAGGCGGAATTCTTCAGCTTCGGTACGAACGACCTGACCCAGATGACTTACGGCTTCAGCCGTGATGATGTCGGCGCGTTTGTTCCCGGCTACCTGGCCAAGAAAATCATTCCCGTTGATCCCTTCCAGATCCTGGATCAGAGCGGCGTCGGCCAGTTGATTCAGATGGGCGTTGAAAGAGGACGTAGCGCGCGTCCCGGTTTGAAGGTCGGCATTTGCGGCGAACACGGCGGCGAGCCTTCCAGCGTCATGTTCTGTCACCGCGTGGGGATGGATTATGTGAGCTGCTCGCCCTATCGTATTCCGATCGCGCGTCTGGCTGCCGCTCAGGCTGTGGCTGATGAGATGAAGAGCGCTCCGAAGCCTAAAGCAAAAGCCAAGGCCAAGGTTGCGGCAAAACCGAAAGCGAAGGCAAAAGTAAAAGCGAAGAAGTCAAAGAAATAAGTAACTCTGGAGCGCCGGTGTAAAATCCGGCGCTCAGAAACATAGCACAATGATAAATTTGTCATTTCGACCGGAGGAAGAAATCTTATAAGGTGACAATAAAAGAAAGATTTCTCGTCATCCCGACATATAGGGATTCCTCGAAATGACAAGATGGAAATTATACAAAGTGCCCAGATTAATTACATAAGGAAAAATATTTTATGGACATTGCTGTAAAAAACAAAAAACTGCTGAGTTGGGTCAAAGAAATCAAACAGATGTGCACGCCGAAAAACGTTTACTGGTGTGACGGTTCTAAGAAGGAATACAACACGCTGATGGCGCAGATGGTAAAAAGCGGCGCGGCGACGAAACTGAAGAAGAGAAAAAACAGTTTTCTTTTCCGCTCCGATCCGTCGGATGTCGCGCGTGTGGAGAACCGCACCTATATCAGCACTCCCGATCAGGTGGATGCCGGTCCCACGAACAACTGGGTTGAACCGGATGAACTGAAAAAAACCATGAAAAGCCTCTACCAGGGATGCATGAAGGGGCGCACGATGTATATCATTCCCTTTTCCATGGGGCCGATTAATTCTCCGATTGCCAAAATCGGCATCGAGATTACCGACAGTCCCTATGTGGTCTGCAACATGCACATCATGACCCGTGTGGGCAAAAAAGTTCTCAAGAAACTCGGCGATAAGGGCGATTTCATTCCCTGTATGCATTCCATCGGCGCTCCGCTGGAAAAAGGGCAGAAAGATGTTTCCTGGCCCTGCGCGCCGATTGAGAAAAAATACATCAGCCATTTTCCGGATGAGAACCTGATCTGGTCTTACGGTTCCGGCTACGGCGGCAACGCGCTCCTGGGCAAGAAATGTCTGGCGCTGCGCATCGCGTCGGCCATGGCCAAACGCGAAGGCTGGATGGCCGAGCACATGCTGATTCTGAGACTGACGAATCCCAAAGGCAAGCAGTATCATATCGCCGCCGCCTTTCCCTCAGCCTGCGGCAAGACCAATCTGGCGATGCTCCAGCCGACCATCAAAGGCTGGAAATGTGAATGCGTCGGTGACGACATTGCCTGGATGAAAATAGGGCCCGACGGAAGACTCTACGCCATCAATCCGGAAGCCGGATTTTTCGGCGTTGCGCCGGGCACCTCGTACGGTTCCAATCCCATGGCGATGGAGTCCATCAAGAAAAATGTCATCTTCACCAATTGCGCCCTGACCGATAACGGCGACATCTGGTGGGAAGGCATGGACGGCGCGCCGCCCAAGCATGCCATTGACTGGAAAGGCCAGGACTGGCCGGCTGAAAAGAAAGAAGTGGCGGCACACGCCAACGCCCGTTTCACCGCGCCTGCCTCGCAGTGTCCGGTCATCTGCCCGGATTGGGAAAAGCCCGAAGGCGTGCCCATTGATATTTTTGTTTTCGGCGGAAGACGCGCGGGTGTCGTGCCCTTGGTCAATGAAGCCTACAGTTTTGATCACGGTGTATTTCTGGGTGCGACAGCTTCCTCGGAAACCACGGCAGCCAATATCGGCGCGGTCGGCAATCTGAGGCGTGATCCTTTCGCGATGCAGCCTTTCTGCGGCTACAACATGGGCGACTATTTCCAGCACTGGCTGGATATGGGTGACAAGCTCGGCGACAAGGCTCCTAAAATTTTCTACGTGAACTGGTTTAGAAAAACAACCGATGGCCGCTGGCTCTGGCCGGGCTTCGGCGAAAACAGCCGTGTGCTGAAATGGATGTGCGAGCGGGTGGACGGCAAGGCCGAAGCCGTTCAGACACCAATCGGTCTCCTGCCCAAACTGGGCAGCCTGGATATGAAAGGCCTGAAAATCGATGAGCGGGATGTTCATGAATTGCTTCGGGTGGATATCGATGCCTGGAAGGCGGAAATTCCCGATATCGGAAAACACTTCGCTCAGTTCGGCGATCACCTGCCGGCAAGACTGGAAAAACAGTTTGCCGAGCTGAAAAAGAGATTGGGATAATTTAGTAAACAGCGGAGACAAGGGAAACCAGGAAAAAAACAATACTGGATTGCCCGGTCGGCGCCGGGCAATGACAAGGATTTTATCATCGCTGGAGCAGGCAAATATTATACAGATTAAACCCGCTTAAAAAAGGCAGGGTCAGCAATGGCTCTGCCTTTCTTTATCGCTCACCAGTACAACAAAAACTTATTGCAATCGCTTGTGAAAAAATGGATAAAAAGTGGCAAAGAATGATCTGTTTGCCATTTTGTTATTTTTTTATCATTTAGAATTCCGCTGTATCGGGATACAAGAGTCATTAATGAAAGATTTCTCGCTCCGCTTCGAAATGACAGAGAGCAATTTATGCATAACAACAATTGGTTAAATAATAAAATCAATCAGGTTTCCGATTATTATTTTCTGGGCGGAATATTGCTGGTCTGCCTTTTGTACAGATTTTTTTACTTCGGCTACTTGCATCCAGGGATGGTTTTGTATAACTCGGACAGCGTTTCGTATTTTGTTTTTGTGGATATCTGCCGGAGCATTGTTGATCCATACCGGACGCCCTTTTATCCCTATGTGATTAAATTATTTGAGAATCTGTCCGGGGAAAATCTTGTATCCAATCTTATTCTTTTTCAGCATGCCGTATCGTTTTTATCCATTGTGCCGTTTTATTTTGTCTCCAACAGAATTGTCCGGAATAAATATGTTGTGATCATTGCCACGCTTTTTTACGGCACGTGGCATCCCGTCCTTATTCAGAATGTGCATCTGAATCCGGAGTGTCTCTGCTTTGCCGGATCGATTTTAATGCTGTGGGTTCTGGTGAAATATCTGGAGACTCCCGGGCGCGTCACAGCGCTGTCTCTCGGTATCCTGCCGTTTTTTTTAATCATGTTGAAGCCGACTTATCTGATTCTTATCTTTGTTGTCCTGATTTTTTTTCTGCTCAGATTCATTTTTTTGCGTGAAGAAAGGAAGATAATTTACTGGGGGGCGCTCGGGTTGGTTATGGCTTCGGCCGGCGTGCTGGGCTACTGCGAGATGAATAAGAGGCACAACGGCCAATTCGTTTTGAGCAGCATCGCCTTGAACAATACGCTGTTTCATGTCAGCTACAGCGGGGCTTACCGGGAAGGCGGCGATGGAGAGTTCATCGCGATCATCGACGCGAAAAGGCATCTGGAAAATTATTACACGGTTCCCTTCACGATCAATAATGATTTTACCGACCGGTATCAACATTACAACAAAAGATTTCCTCAATATCTGAAGCCTACGAAAGACATGATTTTCTGTCTGAATTTTCCGGATACGGAGAATTTTGCGCCGGCGCGAATCAAGCGGTTTATCCATAATGCCAGATGGACGACGGTTTACTGGAAATATATGGCCGAAAGGGCATTCGATATTGTGGTCGGCGCTTACGGCAATCTTTTCATTCTGCTTTTCCTGCAAATGGCGGTCGTTGCGTTTATATTTTTTAGATACGGGAAAATTTCGTGGACGCAGGGGTTCTGTCTTCTGTTCATTCTGGGACAGTTTTTTTCAATCTGGCTGGCCGGTCTGGATGACATGGATCGTCATCTAATTCCGTCTTATCCTTTTATCATGCAGGTCGCGGCTTCTTTGGCGGCGTTGTTTATCGCGCTGCTGAAAAAAGAAAAAATTCAGGAAATTGTTTTGTAAAGCGTCTCGTAGGATTCCTCGTCGAATAATTTCCACTTTTTAAACTTGCGGGGTGCGATCCGCGAGCGCGCCGAAGCGGCTTCGGAAAAGCGCGACGATGATTTTGAAGGCTGCGCTGGTGTGGATTGAAAACTCGGAAAAAGTCCGCATGGAAAGTAGATATCTCAGTATAAAAGATGGCCGCAGATAAAATTCCCGGTAGCTTTTGTAATAATATTGCTTGACGACTTCCTCCGATACCGTGTCCAGTTTCAAAACCGGTTCCCCAAGATTATAGAGATCCCAGTTTTGATGCAGCAGAGAATCCTTCTGCAGAAATGTGTTATACATGGCCGTCCCGGGATAAGGGGTGGTGATATTAAAAACGGCCAGTTGAATATCGGCCTTTTTCGCGTAATCAATCGTCTTTTGCAGGCCGGTTTCCGTCTCGCCCGGATTGCCCAGCATAAACGCCCCGCGGATGTTAATCTTTGCCGCCCTTGTCCAGCGGATGGCGTTCTGAAACTGCTCCGGAGCGGTGCGTTTGTCGATGTTTTTTAAAATGGTTTCGTCCGGTGTTTCAAAGCCGTACATGATCTGATGGCAGCCCGCTTTTTTCATCAGGAGAAGCAATTCCGGCGTGACGGTATCGATACGGGCAAAACATGACCAGCTCAGCCCGATTTTTTTTTCGATCATCAGCCGGCACAGGTCGGCAACATTTTTCTGATGGGCCGTGAATGTGTCATCATAAAAGGATATTTCCCGGATGCCGTATTTTTTCTGCAGCAGTTCAATATGCTCGATAATGCGCGGTGGTGACATAAACCGGATGCGCGAACCGAACATCCCCGAAAAACAGAAGGTGCAGTGGCCGGGACAGCCGCGGGTTGTGACCATGCCGATGGACGGTTGACGCCGCGCCGCGCCCGGTGTGGAATGATAAAGATGCATGGGCAGCTTGTCGTAAGCAGGGAAAGGCAGCTTGTCCAGTTCCACATAGGTTGAGGCATCGGGGTTGATGATGATTTCGCCCTGTTGGTTGCGCCAGGTCAGATTGGGGATGAGATGCAGCGGTGTTCCTCCGGCAAGCTCGGTGATAAAGGCTTCTCCTTCGTTGCGGACAACCATATCGCAAAATCTATACCGCACCAGGTCTTCGTGAAAGACGGTTGGATGAACGCCGCCCATGACGATTTTCATGTCGTGGAATTTTTCTCTTATCCCGCGGGCGATGGCAATGGCGCTGGAAATTTCCGGCGTCGTCGCGGTCAGGCCGATATAATCGGTGTCGGGTTGAATCCTGCTGACGATTTCCGGAATGCTCAATTTCAATGCTGCCGCATCGATGATCTGCGACTGATGACCCTGCCCATCCCAGATCGAGGACAACAAGGCAAGCCCCAGAGGAGGATGATCGGAATTGATGATGCTCCAGATATTATTCGGGTCTATCTTGCGGGGCGGATTGATGAATACAAAATGCATATAATAAATGATTAAGACCGGTTCAGCATTGATCGGTTATTTTTCTCAGCAATAAGGATTAGAGATTGCCCCAACGGCGGCTTGATGATTTTTTCAGCAAAAGCTAAAAACGGTACCAGCTTATCAAATAATTTGGTTTGTCTTTCCGGCAATTCTTTTTTCTTGAATATTCTTCCATTAACATACCAACCCAATAAACCTAAAAAGTTCATATAATATAATTTAGTGATGGTCATGTCCTGACCGTGAATCAGGGCCTTTAAATATTTTTTGTTGTATCGTCTTAGATGTTCAAACGAAGTATCAATGGAACCGAAAAGGCATTGCAATGCAGGAACGAGAATGATCAATCTTCCTCCCATCTCTAAAAGTGAACTCATATTTTCTACAGCCAGCCGGTCATTTTTCAGATGTTCAAGAATATTGAGGCAGAGAATGGTGTCAAACTTTAGAGCAGCAATCGGAGAAGTTTCGATGTTCTGGATATCCACATTGAAAGCACTGAAATTAGATGGATTGCGGAAGGAATATTTTGCGTTTAGGTAATCTACATAGTTCTGATTGTTGTCAATCACTGTCAAGTTATTTCTGAAGATGATGAAATCGGTGATATTGCCGATACCGGCGCCCACTTCCAGAATGTTATCGCCGATGAAGTCTTGAATATTTTCATATATCCAATGATTGTAGTTAAAACGTTTGGATAACAGTAGAAGCGAATATTTAATTTTTTCTTTATCCAGTGCTTCGCTTTTAATATCCGGGACTCCCTCTTGTTCAGTCTTCCGTAGAACTATTATTTAAGAAATTGGATGCCGATCTTTACGTAAAAATGTATTGCATTAATTTACAAAACACTCAATAATCTTAGCGCGCCCTTTACAATACAAGACACCGGCAAAAGTCTTTTGTCAAGCCTGAATTGGATGCTTTGAATTATTCTTTTCCGAAAGATTATTCCGTTATTGTAACCGGGTCGCTATTTTGAAAGCGATCAGATGATGTAAATTACACTTAAACAAATTATAAGGGAACAATAAAATACTTTATGGGCCTGCCGGATTTATCCGCCGATCATCACAGGAAATCTGAGACCGGACAGCTTCAGCGACTTTACCGTTTTTTGGACATCAATCTGGCGTCTGACCTTCTGGTCATTGGCATCTGCCTCGCCAGTTTCGGCTGCAGTTTCACTGAATCTGTTGTCAATAAAGACTACGCTCACTGGGGCTGGTACTATATTCCGGCGCTGGATTTGCTCAGAGGCGCGCTGCCTCACGCGGAAACGATCATTCCCTACGGTTATCTATATTCGCTGATTCAGAGTTTTTCCCTGGCTGTCTTCGGGGAACGGCTGCTGAGTATCGGCATCATCACCGGCTTCTTTTATGCCTGCACGCTGCTCCTTTCCTATCTTGTTTTCCTGAGGTTTATGAAAAAAAGTCTGGCCCTGGTTTCCGTGCTGCTCATTTTTCTCATTCATCCATATATTATTTATCCCGCGCCCAATTACTTTGCCTATTCTTTCCAACTACTGGCGCTGATTTTTTTTCTGCGCCGTTCGCAAAACAATTATAATGCTTTTTGGGCCGGGGTATTCCTCGCCGCTGCTGTCCTTTGCAGATATTCTTCGGTTATCGCCATTCTGCCGCCATTTATCGTTTTGCTGGGCCTGGATTATTGGAAAGCCGACAAAGCCAGAATGGTTGTTGTAAAAAAAACAGCGTGGTTGAGTGCCGGCTTTATCATCCCCCTGATGGCGTTTTTTGCCTGGCTTGCCGCCAATTCCGCGCTGGATGATCTCTTATACCAGAACAGGATGATGATGAAGATGATCGGCAAGGCCGGCGACACAAACACTTACCTTGTTTTTCTGGGCTCTGTGCTGCAAATTGTACGCACACTGGCCTCTGATCTTCGCGGCCGCCTTTTCACCCTGATCCTGGTGGTCTGCCTGTTTATCATCATCCGGGAAATGCGGCGAAAATTATCCGGTAAAAATGCAGAGTCGGCATACGCCTATGATGTCATCCTGGCGGTGTGTCTGACCGTCATTTTCGGATATTTGAATTCCATTCATGTTTATGAAACATTCCGGCTGATCAACGGAGCTTCTCTGGGGGTTGGGTTATGCGTGTTTGTTTTTTATAATCTTTATCTCAAAGCCGCAAAACCTCTGAAATATTTGATGGCGCTTTTGGGCATCATCATTGTGGCGGCTTTGACATCCGGCCTGTTTTTCACAAAAACCTCGTCCGCTTATTACCCCTGGCGTGCGGATTTCCTGATGCGCGGTGGAATGAAAAATGAAACAACAGCCATCTTCAAAGGCAAGTTGATGACGCGGGAGTGCATCCATTTCTACCGGGACGTTTTTGAAGCGATAGAGCCTTATAAAGGCTCTTGTTCCATCCTGAATTATACCAGAGATTATATATCGTTCATCATCAATGATCTTCCCCGCATCCAGCGGTCGCCGGCGCATTTTCCCTGGCTGGACGATACCTACGAGCAGGCGGTATTAATAGACCGGAAAAAAGCGGTCATTCTTGTCGGTCAGGCCATCGATTTTGCCGGCTATCGGGAAATCTTCAGAAGACAATGGCCGGATGAAATACCTTGGCTGGGCGGTGATGTTTTGTATATTTATGCGCCCATGAGGCCTTCCGGTGATAATAGAACCTTGCCGGATTCTGCGAATTATAATAGACACCCATAAAATCATTTTCTTGTTTTGAAGAAAGAGCACTTTCAAAGAAGATAGAAGTGACAGTGCGAGAAAATGAATTTTTGAAAATACTTGAGGATGCTTAAAAAATGAAAACTGCAATGGAGGCGGCAAGAGGGCTTGTCCGTTCCAAATTCTTTTCAGCGCCATTCTATCTTCACTTTTATGTTACGGAGCGGTGTAACCTCCGATGTAAAATGTGCAACATCTGGAAAAGAAAATCACCGGAAATGACCCTCGGAGAAATAGAGCAGTGCGTGCGCGTCCTCAAAAAGCTCAAGGTGCAAAATATTGTGTTAACCGGGGGAGAGCCCCTTCTCCGTCCGGACATATCTGATATCGTAAAGTTGTTTAATGATCATGGGTTTACCACAAGGCTGCAGACGAACGGGACACTTGTCACCAGAGAGAAAATCAGGGTTCTTGCCGAAGCAGGTCTAAAAAACATCACCATTTCATTGGATACGCTGGATGAGAAAAAATTTGATTGGATTTGCGAATCAAAAGACCTCGTTCAAAAAGTTGACGAATCACTGGATCTTTTCGCCGAGTACATCAAAGGCTTTATCGTGGTGAATACCGCCGTATCAAGGCTCAATATTCCCGAGCTTCCGGAAATTGTCAGATATGTAAATTCAAAAGGCGCCTATGCTTCTCTGGTTCCCGTTCATTTGCACTCGTCAGGAATGACCACGAGCTTTTGTTATGGATATGATGAAGAAATGATTGTTTCAAAAGACCTTCTTCCTGAAACAGAAAAAGTATATGCGAAACTTATAAAAATGAAGAAAGAGGGATACAGAATCATCAATTCCGAAAAATTTCTGAGGGCTTCGCTTGATTGTTTCAGGACCGGCAATTATTCATGGGATTGCAGAGCCGGAGAAAGATTCTTTGTTGTTTATCCTGATGGAGGCGTCGCCCCCTGTGATGTCTTTCCGCCTTTATTCAATATTCAATCAGATTTCCCGAAAAAATTCCGGAGCGCCGAATACCGGGAAAGCGCCAGGCGTCTGCGGGAAGGATGTGATGGCTGCCTGTTAGGCTGCTGGCGGGAAACAAACCTGTTGCTCGATGATTTTGCCACCCAGAGAGAGCAAATGCATCTTTTCTTTAGAAAAAAAACAGGGGCACATCATCCATAAGAAAGATGTGACGTAAAATCGATCTTTAAGGATTTAAAACTCAGATGTCGAAAGTACTTCTTATCAAACCGAGATTCATAGGTTTGGAGTTTCCATTCATCACCCAGCCGCTGGGATTGATGTATATCGGCGCTGTTCTGAAAAAAGACGGTCATGAAGCCAGGATTCACGACTGCGCTGAAGACCATAAAGATTTTCATGTGCTTCAGTGTATTCTTAAAGAATGGCGACCTGACTTTATCGGCATCAGTATCATTATTACGGAAGTCGAACAGACAAAAAAAATTATGGAGATGATCCGGAAGATTATTCCCCGTGCTCCGGTGATTTTTGGCGGCCCCTGGCCGTCAGCGAATCCTGAAAAATCGATTGAGCAATTGGGGGCAGACTTTGTCGTGATGGGTGAAGGAGATTTTGTGTTTCCCGAATTGATCGACGCTATCAATAATGGTCTCCCTACTGATTCAATTGCAGGAACGGCGTCAATGGTGAAGGGTCATCTCAAGCTCAATGCAGGACGGCACTTGATGGAAGACGAGCTGAATCATCTTCCATTCCCCGCGTGGGAGTTACTGGATCATAAACTATACGCAAGAATGCATTCCAGCGCTGCTGTCGGTTGCAGGCCTTATATGGCTGTCATCACTTCACGCGGCTGTCCTTATCAGTGTGCGTACTGCCACCAAACCATGGGTAAAGTATTCAGAAAAAGGTCGTCACAGTCTGTTCTTGCTGAAATTCAGGAACTGTATATAAAACACGGATTCAGGGAATTTGAAATCCTTGACGATTGTTTCAATTTAGACCGGGAAAGGATGATGGTTATCCTGAACGCTATCCGGGATAGGTTTAAGGATATTAAACTGCATTTTCCAAACGGTCTCAGAGCGGACTTGCTCGAGCCGCAGGATATGGAGCTTTTTAAACAGGCGGGAACGGTGTCGGTTGCGTTTGCCGTAGAAACAGCCAATCCACGCCTTCAAAAGATGATTAACAAGAATCTCAATATCAAGAAAGCCGATTTAATCATCAAAGCTTCTGCTCAGACAGGAATTTATTCTATAGGCTTTTTCATGATCGGGTTGCCGACCGAGACCTATGAAGAAGCATCTTCCACTGTAAAATATGCAGTCAATTCTTCCCTGCATCGGGCAATATTTTTTCGTGTCATACCGTTTCCCGGAACCAAACTGGCTGGAATTGCCGCGGATACTCTGAAAAATAACGATGATATTTTTGACCCACTCTGCATGAATTATTATAATAACTACTATAATCTCTCGGCAATGTCAGATCAGGAGCTGCGCAAAACTTTTCGACGCGCTTACAGAAAATTTTATTTTAATCCTAAAAGAATCATCAGCCTTGCCCTGCATCATCCCAAATTCATGGTGCTTCCCTACTATGCTTTTTTAACCATGATCAGAGCTCTGCCAGGGATGAACCGTCAGAAGGGATTCAAACGAAGCAACCCAGCAAGAATAACTTGACATCAAAATGTTATGTATGCAGTAAATTCAAAAAAGGATTTAACCATTATTCACAGAACAAGAGAACAATTTTCTAATGGCAATCGGGAAACAGCCTTCATTATTGTTAATAACCCTGGCCGACGTGGCTGCCTATGGTGTTCGTTGCCTGGCTTCGTATGTACGGCAGCAGGGTTTTCAAACCGATATTTTGTGTCTGCGTCTTTCTGACTCCCGGAAAAGACGTCTCCATCCTCAATCCGCTGGAAAAATCTCTGACCATTTGATTAATCGCGTTGTTTCTTTTATCGCACCATATGACGTCATCGGAATCTCTCTATTTTCAGACGGACTTAACCAGAGCATTGCACTGACAAAAGCAATAAAAAAATCCTATCCGGATAAAAAAATAATATGGGGAGGTATTCATCCTACTTTAAAACCATACGATTGCCTCGAATACGCTGATTTTGTTTGTGTCGGCGAGGGATATTATTCTCTGGTCGGCCTTTTGAAGCAACTTTCAAGCAATCATTTTTCAGATTTTGCGAAATTGCCATCAGGCATATGGGCAAAAGAATCCAGCGGCGCCATTGTTGAAAATGGATCGAGTGAAATGTGTACCGATTTGGACACCCTTCCCTTTCCCCTCTACAACGGGAATGCGTTTTTCGTTTGTACCAATAAAAATACCATCATCAATCTTGACAGGCGAGGTTACCATAAGTATCTCGACTACTCTTATAGCACGATGATTTCACAGGGCTGCCCTAATAGTTGTTCCTATTGTTGTAATTATGCGCTGAAGAAAGTCAATAAAGAATATGCCAACATCCGCAGGCATTCTATCGATTACACACTCAGGGAAATACAGGCGGCTGCCGAGCATTATAAGTTTTATAATGTCCATTTTATGGATGACTCTTTTCTTTCCATGGGTGAAAATGATTTTGAAGAATTTATTAAGCGCTATCCCAAGGTAATAGGATTACCTTTTAATGTTGTCGGCTTTATACCTCGCTTGACCCGACCTCACCATGTCGATCAGCTGATCGATGCCGGTATGGTTTATGGACAAATTGGAGTCCAGACAGGTAGCCGAAAGATGCTCGACATTTATCATCGCAAACAAAACAATGAAGAGATCATACGTGTATCGGAAATGTTCGCCAAACATAAGGGACGGATTGTTCCTCTGGGTGTGGATATTATTCTCGATGGATACCAGGAAACTGTCGAAGACACGATCCAAACGGTGCGCTTGCTTTCGCAAATAAAGCGTCCTTTCATACTCAATCTAAACTCTTTAATATTTTACCCCGGCACAAAAATGGCAGAACATATGAATGGGGATGCGCCGGGCGGCTCTTTTTTCAATTACAAAAGCTCCGTGGTCAATAACCTCATTGCCTTGATTTATCTCATAAAAATTCCTGATAAAATTCTTTTCTGGTTGCTTGGAAGGAAAAAACTCATGAATTGTAAAATTTCATCCACCATAACAAAACTTATCTATTATGGCACCCTATCAAAGAAAACGATAAGTTACATATATCATCGCTCTTACAATAACATACCAACGCGGGTTGTTGATGTTGTAAGGGTGTTAAGGATGGAAAATAAAAAAAGTGGTTTTCGTATTTAATTAAGGCATCAAAATACTTCAATGGTGCAATTGGGCTGTATTTCATTGACATGCGGGATACTTCTTCATATACTTTTCGCGTGAAAAACGACTTTTTTATCCGGCAACAAGAGAATATTTTTCAGGAGAAGCACAGTTGGCTTGTGTTTCTCCTGGTCATGGTGATTACCGCTGCCGTGTTTGCGGGCAGTTTAAAACTCGGCTGGACCAACTGGGACGACAATTTTTATGTCTATAAAAATCCTGTGGTTCGGCAAGCGGATTTCTGCGGTATTTTCACCAAACCCGCCGCCTACAACACCTATAATCCGCTGGTCGTTGCTTCTTTCGCGCTGGAATGGAAGCTGGTCGGAGATCGTCCATTCCTGTATCATCTGGACAATCTGATTCTGCATCTGCTCTGCACGGCGCTTGTTCTGATTTTTTTCCGCCGGATGGGCATCTCCATCTGGTGGAGCGGCTTCGGCGCGCTGCTTTTCAGCATTCATCCGCTGCGGGTGGAGTCCGTGGCCTGGATTACCGAACGCAAAGATGTGCTCTACGGCTTTTTTTATCTGCTGGCCCTGCTGGCTTATATCCGTTACCTTGTGTCCGGCAAAGCAGGCTATTTTCTGCTGACTTTCGTTTTGTTTGTTCTGTCGCTGCTCTCCAAAGGACAGGCGGTGGCGCTTCCTTTTTCGCTGGTTCTTCTGGACTGGTATTTTGAAAGAAAGTTTGCCTGGAAAGCAGTGATGGAAAAAGCGTTGTTCTTTGCCTTTGCGCTGCTCATTGGCCTGCTGGGTACGACTTTCTTTTTTCAAAATGTTTATACCACCAAAGACAGCGGTGCCATCGTTAATGCCTTCAATTTCTTTGAACAGACGGTACTGGCCGGCTATGCCTACGCGATTTACATTCTGAAGTTTTTTGTTCCCTATGTGACCTCCCCGCTGTATCCCGTTCCCCGTGTCCTGCAAACAGGCCACTGGGTCGGCGCGGCCACGGCCATCTTCATTCTGGTCTGGGCACTGGCCGTCCGGCGCCGGTATAGATTTGTGACGTTCGGGCTGCTTTTCTTTACCTTCAATATCCTGTTTCTCCTGATGCCTTTTCTGGCCAACGATACGGCCTATCTGAACGATCGATATATCTTCATGGCCTATGTCGGGCTGGTTTTTGCCGCTGCCTTTTCCATGCAGAAACTGGCGGAGGGGCATCCTGACCGCCGCATACCCCTGGCAGCGGGTGCTGTCGCCGCCCTGCTGATCTTCAGCGTTCTGACCATCAGATATATTCCGGTCTGGCAAAACAGCGAAACCCTCTGGACGTCTGTCATTGAAAAATATCCCCGCAAAATATCCATGGCCTATCTCAACCGCGGCAATGACCGGCACGAGCAAAACCGGCGTGAGCAGGCCATTGAAGACTATACCGTCGCCATTGATCTCAATCCGCAGAGCCTGATGGCCTATCACAACAGAGGTCTTGTCTATCTGACGACTCATCATTTTGACAGAGCCCTGCAGGACTACAACCGCTATCTGGCGCTCCGGGGTCCCTACGATGCCGGAGGGAGCGAGGTCGATATTCCGCTGTCCAACGTGCTGGGCAACCGGGGGCTTATTTTCGCTCAATGGGGGCAATACGGTCAAGCGCTGCTTGATTATGACGCGGCCATCAAACTCAATCCGGACAACGCCAACCACTACCTCAACCGGGCGGTTGCTTATTATCAGTTGGGACGTAAGAATGAGGCGAAGCGGGACATACAGACAACTGAAAGGATGGGTTTTACAGTGGATCCGTCCTTCAAAGAATTGCTGCAATGACCGTGATGTCTTTGTCTCCATCATCCATTTAGGAAGATATTTATGAAGTCCAAAACACTCTTTTATTTATCTTTGTTGCTTCCTTTTGCACTGGCTTTTGCTTATGCATGGACAACTGCTCCCGCACTGATATGTCGCGATGACTTGAGTTTGATCAAAGGAGGGTGGGTTGAAAGCTATTTAAACGGCACCCTCACTTTTGCAGATCTCTGGCGGCCTAATGACTTTTCCCGAACGCTTGGATACAATCTTCTGATGCTTGCCGATATCAAATGGTTTTCCATGAATAGCAGGATTCTGGCCTTGATGAATCCCTTCTTTATATTGGCTTCCGCTCTCTTATTTTACCAGGTCTATCGGAAAAGTCTGGCGCCGGAACATTCCCCCGGGTTCGTTGCCTTAACTTTTCTTGCCTTAACCTTCATTATTTTCAGTGTCATCCAGTGGGAAGTGCTAATCTTCGGCTACGCCCTGGTGTATCATTCATCCATGCTTTTCTTTATCGCGAGCTTTATCAGCCTTGAGTTGTTCCTGGTGAACGGTCAACGGAAATATCTGTTTTTGACGGTAGCATTGCATGCCGTGGCGATCCTGGTTTTCGGCGGGAAATTATATATCACTTACGCGCCGGCGCTCGGCGTAACGTTTTTAAGTTATGCGCTGATCAAATCTTCCGGATTAGCAAAAAGTTTCTGGTTGCGCTCATTAACCATCGCTGTATTTCTTGCGATCATTGCATGGATCTATATTTATCAACTCCATCAGAAGGATTATGTCGCCAAGCACGTATTTTTTATTTCGGGCATCCTCGCCCATCCCTTCACGGCTTTTCAATTTATTCTGGCCTCTTTCGGCGCCAGTATTGTCAGCGTTGACACTTTTTTTGCCTGTCATTATTTTTCGTTTCATAGCATTCTGCTCATCGGCTTCCTGGTTGTATTTTATTACATCCTGTCTGTTTTTCTCTTTTTCAAATCACGTATGTATGACCGGACGAATTTGCCTTTGTTTCTCATTATGCAGACATTATTCTATTTTGGATTCATGATGATCGTCAGATTCGGTTTGGGCGTCGATTACGGCATGGCATCCCGTTATACATATGTCAGCGTCTGCGGACTCGCGGCGATCGTGTGGATATTCATATTTGTCCTGACCCGACCTGATAAGCCAAAATTAATATTGAAGAGCACAATTTATTCAGGACTGGCGATCATTTTTTCAGCCTTGCTGCTGAGCACGGTCATCGAATGGCACGTTCGACCTTTCAAGAAGGTTGAATTTACAAAACTCGCGAACATCTCTATGCGGGTGGATACCGCCAGCGCAGAAGAACTTTCTTTGATCTGGCTTTGGCCGGAACAGGCACGAGCGTCTCTTCAAATTTTAAGGGAACACAAACTGAACGTATATCGCAAGGCTCCATCTGCGGTAGATTGATTCAGATCTTTCAGAGATATTATTTTTGCGGTAAAAAGTATTTGGTGATATTCAGACTTTAAAAGACTTTTAATTATGAGAATAGGAATCCTGGGCGGCGGACTCGCCGGTATCGCGCTCGCGTATTTTCTGCAGAACAACGATCGTATCGAGAGTATAGAAATCCTGGAGAAGGAAAGCGAACCGGGAGGATTATGCCGCTCATTTCACATAAACGGCATTTGTTATGATATCGGCCCGCACGCGATATTCTCCCGGGATGATGAAATGTTGAATCTGATGATCCATCTCCTCGGCGAGAATAAAAGCAGGTTGAGACGCGTCAACAAAATAGTCCACAAAGGTTCATTCATCAAATATCCCTTTGAAAACGAACTGTCGGCCCTGCCCGCCGATGAACGCGAATATTGTCTGAAGACCTTTCTCAATAATCCCCATGAAAATGAGAAGGCGGATAATCTGCTTGCCTATTTTCTGAAAACGTTCGGCGAAGGCATCACCCGTATTTATCTGAAGCCTTATAATGAAAAGATCTGGAAATTTGAACCCGCGCTGATGGATACGCAAATGGCGGGCCGGATTCCCCGACCGCCGAGAGAAGACATCATCAAAAGCGCCGCGGGGATTTCCACGGAAGGCCATCTTCATCAATTATATTTTTACTATCCGCGACAGGGCGGTATCAGCGCGCTGATTCAAGCTTTTCAGGACCGATTGAATGATCACGTCAATGTCTTCACCGGCGCTGGCGTTTCCGGATTCAAGAGAAACGGCGATCAGTGGCAGATCAAAACCGATCAGGGCGGAGCGTGTGATTACGATTTGATCATCTCTACAATACCGGTTCAAAAATTGGCGGAGATTTATCAGGCGAAAATCCCCCAAGACGTTCAAGCGGCGGTGAATGGTTTGAAATACAATTCTCTGATAATTGCGATCATCAATGTCCAGAAGGATAATCTGGACGACAGTTTTGCCGTCATGGTGCCGGATGAAAATATTATTTTTCACCGCCTGTCCAAGCTGAATTTTCTGGGCGAGAGCTACCGCAGGGATGATCAATCAACGACGCTGATGGCGGAGATTACTTACCCCAAAGACAGCGCGCTCGATAAAATGCCGGTCAGGGAAATGGAAGAAAAAATAATCGCGGGATTGGAAGCCGGCCGTTTTATCGACACCCGGAAGCAAATCAATTTTATGGAAACACGGAAATTTGAATACGCCTACGTGATCTGCGATCTGCATCATCAGAACAATATGAAGACCATTAAAAATTATTTTTCGGGACAGGACGTCAGGTTGTGCGGCCGGTTTGGAGAATTTGAATATTTAAATATGGATGCCGTTATCCGGCACGCGAAAAATCTCAGCGAAGAAATAGGTTGACGATGGGGACCCCATCGTCTGAACTTGTGGAAATTTAACCGGAATCTGGTATAAGTGTAAAAAATCACAGGCAACTCGGGAAATAGTTATGAAAATACTGATTACCGGCGGCGCCGGTTTTATCGGCAGCCATCTGGCGGATTTGCTGGTTGATGGAAACCATCAGGTCGTGGCGCTGGATAATCTTTCGCTTGGCACCAAAGAAAATATCCGGCATCTTGCTCAGCATAAAAATTTTATTTTTATGAAAGAGGATCTGCTGCATCTGGACAGACTGAAAAAAATATTCCGGACAAACAAATTTGACGCCGTTTTTCATCTGGCGGCCAATTCGGATATCGCCGCTTCCGCTGCCCATCCGGAAATGGATTTGAATAATACTTTTCAGACCGCCTGGAATACACTGGAGTGTTGCCGCTTGTTTGAAGCCGGAAAATTTGTATTTGCCTCGTCATCAGCTGTTTACGGAGACGCAAGAAGGAAATTGGCGGAAGGCAGCGGGCCCTTATCACCGGTGTCCTATTACGGTGCGGGCAAACTGGCTTCCGAAGCGTTCATTGCCGCCTATGCGGCGATGAATCATATGCAGTCGTGGATTGTCCGGTTTCCCAATGTGGTGGGGCCGAGAATGACGCACGGCGTGATCCATGATTTTGTAAAAAAATTACGGGCGAATCCGCGAGAACTGACCATTTTGGGCGACGGCCGGCAGAAGAAGCCTTATGTTGATGTTCGGGATCTCGTCGGGGCGATCTACTTTATCTTTCAAAACGCCGGGGAAAGGCTGAATTATTTTAACGCCGGTGTGAAGGATCGGATCACGGTGACCCGGATTGCGCGAATCGTCTGTGCCGAGATGGGCCTGAAGCAGGTGCAATTTCATTACACGGGAGGCACCACGGGCTGGCTGGGCGATGTCCCTGATTACCGGTATGATTTGAAAAAACTGAATGGGCTGGGCTGGAAGGCCGCGCATTCCTCCGCGGAGGCGGTAAGACTGGCTGTCAGGAGTATTCTCGACCAATGATTGCGTTTATTCTCGCTGGTGGAAAAGGAACCAGGCTAAAAGAAATTACGCCGGATCAGGTACCCAAGCCGATGGTCAGCATTGCCGGCAAGCCGATTCTTCAATATCAGATGGAGTTTCTTGCCGGAAATCATATCAAAGATGTGATCATCAGCATCGGTTACGGTGCAGACGCCATTCGGAACTATTTCGGTGATGGCCGGAAATTTGATTTGTCCATACGATATGCGGAAGAACCGGAACCGCTGGGTACTGCCGGTGCTTTTAAATATGCTGAACCCCTGTTCGGTGATGCTCAAGACATTCTGGTTTTGTACGGGGATACCATTTTCGATATCGATCTGGAGAGGCTGATGCGTTTCCACCGTTCGCGCGGCGGCCCCGGCACGCTGCTGGCCCATCCCAATGACCATCCTTTTGACAGTGATTTACTGGACGTGGATGACGACGGAAGAATCACTGAATTTATTCCCAAACCGCGTCCCGCTGATCAGGACTACCGGAATCTGGTCAACGCCGGCATCTATGTTCTAAACCGGACAATGACGCGATTTATCGAAAGCGGGAAAAAGCTTGATTTCGGGCGCGATGTTTTTCCGTTGTTGGTGAATCGGGGGGAGAATCTTTACGCCTATTCATCTTCCGAGTATGTGAAGGATGCCGGTTCGGTGGCCAGATTCTACGAGGTGGAAAAGGACATTCTGAATGGAAAAGTTCATCACCGCAACCTTGTGAACAGTCAGAAAGCCATATTTCTGGATAGAGACGGCGTCATTAACGAAGAGGTGAATTTCCTGCACCGGCCTGAACAGTTGAAGCTGATCGACGGTTCTGCCAACGCTGTCCGGAAAATCAACCGGTCGGATTATCTTGGAATTGTGGTGACCAATCAGTCGGTTGTGGCCAGAGGGCTCTGTTCGGAGAAAGATGTTGCCCGAATCCATAAAAAATTGGATCGACTTCTGGGGGAGCAGCAGGCTTTTCTGGACGGCATTTATTATTGTCCCCATCATCCTGACCGCGGCTTTGCGGGAGAAAACAGTGATTACAAAGTTACCTGCGTGTGCCGGAAGCCGGAGATCGGAATGATTTTGCAGGCTCAGCAGGACTTTAACATTGACCTGAGCCAATCTTTTATGATCGGCGATTCCACCCGCGACATTCAGGCGGGATGCAACGCGGGAATGAAAACGATTCTGGTCAAAACGGGCTATGCCGGGCAAGACAAGAGATTTGATTGTCCTCCCGACTTTGTTTTTGAAAATCTGCAAAAGGCGGTGGATTTTGTTATTGATGAATACAAGGGCTAAGGACAGATGGCCGGTCGGCGTAAAAGCCGATGACGGCATGACGGTTCAGGGAGAGACCGGATGATCGGAACAAGAACGCCTTTTCGGGTAAGCTTTGCCGGGGGCGGCAGTGATTTGAAAGAGTTTTATTCAAGACACGCCGGCTGTGTGTTAAGCGCAACCATCAACAAGTACATGTACATCTTTGTGCATCCTTATTTTGACGAAAGAATCCAGGTGAAATATTCCCGCACCGAACTGGTCAGTGACGCGGGGGACATCCACCATCCCATTGTCCGCGAAGCGCTCAGAAAATTCAGCATCAGCGGCATTGATATTAATGCCATCGGCGATATTCCGGCGGGAACCGGTCTGGGTTCATCAGGCGCCTTTACTGTGGGGCTGCTGCATGCGCTGCACCTCTATGCCGGTCGTCATCCGGTTCCGGAAGCGCTGGCCCGGGAGGCCTGTGCCATTGAAATTGACATTCTGAAAGAACCTATCGGCAAACAGGATCAATACGCCGCGGCTTACGGAGGATTAAATCTGATTACTTTTTATCCCGACGACACTGTCCGCGTCGAACCGGTTGTCCTGTCTCCCGAAAAACATCAGGAACTGGAAAACAACCTTTTGTTCTTTTACACAGGCGGAGCCAGGCCGGCGCGGGAAATTCTCACGGATCAGAGAAGAAGCACAATGTCTGATCCGAAAACTTTTCGGAACATTCAGACCATGACCGGACTGGCTCACAAGCTCAAAGTTAGTCTGGAAGCGGGAAATTTACAGGATGTAGGCGCGATTCTGGATGAAGGCTGGCGTTTGAAGAAGGAACTTTCGCCGAAAATTGCCGATGACAGAATCGATTATTACTATGCACTGGCCTGCAAAAACGGCGCCGACGGCGGCAAACTGCTCGGGGCGGGCGGAAGCGGTTTTTTAATGTTCTATTGTGAACAGCCGAGGCAGGAAAAACTCCGGCATGCACTGAAAGATTTAAAGGAATTCAAATTTCAGTTTGACAAGCGGGGGACGAAGGTGATTTATGATACAGCCAGTGAGGTGAACGGAGATGATTGACTGCACCGCCGACATCAAAAGATATTTGAAGCTTCTGGAAAAAAAGCTCAGCGTCATCAAGACGCAGGAGATCAATCAAATCGTGAATATTCTGAAGTCCGCTTACGATAATGGAAATACCATCTTTACCATGGGCAACGGCGGGAGCGGAACCATCGCCTCGCATATCGTTTGTGATTTCAATAAAGGCGCATCGGCGAACCTGGACAGAAAATTCCGGGTGATGTGTCTCAACGATAATATGCCTTCCGTTTCCGCGATCGCCAACGACATCAGTTACGATGCGATTTTCGTGGAACAGTTGAAAAACTTTCTGCGCCCCGCCGACGTGGTGATCGGCATTTCGTCGAGCGGCAATTCCAGAAACATTATCCGGGCGATAGACTACGCCAACAAAAAAGGCGCGGTGACGATGGGCTTCTGCGGATTTGACGGCGGCAGATTGAAGCAGACGGCGCAATACGCCATCCATATCGCTGTTGACGATATGAAGGTCGCGGAAGATATTCATTCCATTATCAGCCACATGATGATGAAAATGCTGCGCGCCGCATTGCTGAAATCAGAAGGTAAGCAACGCCAGTCATCTTCAAAGCCGACGCCACGGAAAATAATTTCCCGCGGCAAAAAATAAAATGAATCCAGATGCTCTTCTTTTAAAATCCTATAAGCTGGAACTGGGTTGCGGGCAGAGGCCGACGCCGGGATACCTGCATCAGGATATCACCATACAGCCCGGCGTGGAGTTGGATTTCAACTGTCCGATCTGGGAAATTCCCCTGCCGGAAAATTCGCTTTCCGAAGTGATTGCCCTGGCGTTGATGGAGCATTTGCGTTTTGCCGAATTTACTGAAGCGCTACGGCATATTCATCAACTTCTCCGGCCGGGGGGTGAATTTCTTTTCGACCTGCCGGATATTAAAATATGGAGCGAGTATCTTTATTACATTACGCATGGCAGTCCGGAGAAAAGTCCGTTTTCCAGAGAACACGTCTTCGCCACGTTCTGGGGTTGGCAGCGCTGGCCGGGAGACGAACACAAGTGCGCCTGGCAGAAAGATGATTTGTTCAGGCATCTGCGGGATATCGGCTTCAGCGACGTCATCGGGGGAGATCCGCAAATCTTTCTTTCCCGCGGAATTTCCAGAAACCGTTTTCAAAATCCGGCGGACGCGCATCTTTACATCAGAGCCGTCAAATAAATATTTTCAGGTCAGCATAAAAGTATCAGGGCAAGACAATGGTTAATCATTCCGACCAAGAACCGGTTTCCGTCATCCTGATTGTTCACAACGAGGCCGACACCATCGAAAAGGAAATCCAGGATATTCAAAAAGTGATTTTATCCCGATTGCCGGGGTCGGAGCTGATCATCGCGGAAGACGGCAGCACCGACGGCACCAAAGAAATTATTACCGGATATCTTCAAAACCCGGACATTATTCATTCCACCGGCGGACAGCGAAAAGGTTACACGAGGGCCTTGAGAGACGCGATGAAAATCGCAAAGAACCCGTATATCTTTTTCAGTGATACCGGTTCCAAATTTGACATGGATGATTTCTGGAAACTCTATGAACGCCGCCGCGACCATGAACTGATCATCGGTGTGCGGGCAAAAAGAACCGACCAGTTGCATCGCCGTTTCCTGACGCTGGCCTACAATTTTATTTTAAGAAAATATTTCAAGGTGGATGTGCGGGATGCCGACAGCGGTTTTAGAATTTATAACAGGGCGCTCGGCGATAAACTTTGTTCGGAAAACTGGATGAATACGGCCTTGATCAGTTCGGAATTAACGCTCCGCGCAAAATTCAGCGGTGTTCGCATCGGCTATGTCGAAATAAATTACCGGCAGCGTTCCGGTATTTCCAGAGGCTTGCCGCCGCAAAAAATGCTGAACGCTATCATCGGTGTCCTGAAAAACTTCCCGCGCTTGAAAAGCACCTTTTCCTCCGTGACGTACCCCCGTCTCCGTCGATAGTCCGCTAGTGAGCGTTACATAAACATCTCTACAGTATGTCATTTCGAAGCGAAGCGAGAAATCTTAATGATCATAAGAGTATACAAGATATCTCCCGTTGGTCGATATGACAAGGTTTCATTGTAGCACTAAGCCGGCATCTGTGAACTTTCCGTCAGTGAACTTTTCATTGACATAGCCGGTCGTTTTCCCTACATTCTTTTTCAAATCCTCACCCGTTAAAAAATGAAGAACAATAATGGATAAATTAAACGGACAGTACCCCTATTTTGAAGAGCTTCATCACGGCCTTCTGCGACAGGTGGGATCAGGCCTGAAAGTACTGGACGTGGGCTGCGGCTACGGGCAGAACGGCGCGGAGATGATGAAGAAAAACAATACCGTCTTCGGCGTGGATCTGTCCCCCCTGGCCGTGGAAAAAGCAAAAAAGCGCCTCACGTTTGCCGCCGTTGCGGATTTCAGCAGGCCGGAAACGATTCCGGAAGCAATCAGGCGCGAAAAATTCGACCTGGTCATTTTTTCGGATATCCTCGAACACGTTTATGATCCGCTGCTGCTGATTCGCAACGCCGTCCCGCTGATGAAAGAAAATGCCACCCTGCTTGTTTCCGTGCCCAACATAGCCAACTGGTTGACCCGGCTGCGCCTGCTTTTCGGAACGTGGGACTACACCGTTTCAGGCATGATGGACAGAACGCATATCCGCTTTTTCACGCTCAAAAGCATCAAACGGCTGATTACGGCGGCCGGGTTTGATGTGGTACAAGTTTACGCAACGCCGTACTTTCTGCGGGGGCTGATTGGAATCAAGGCCCGAAACCGGCTATTTCCGCAAAGCCGAACCGGTCAGCCTGCCGAACCGGAAGCGCTGGCGGCGAATCCGTACTATCGTTTTTACATGAATTATATATATAGGGCGGAAGCCTTCATTGCCAATTTGTGGAAAAGCATGTTCGCATATCAACTGGTGATTACCGCGAGACTAAACAAACCTTCTTCAAGATCTTGAAGCCATGACTCCATAAGATGACGTGATGTGAAATCAGAATCGTCCAGGGAAATTCCAGAGAGCGATCCCCGATCAATCCTCAAAATATCAACGGTTCCAGCGAATGGGTCCGGAAGAATTTTGATTTGCTCGTTGTGAAGGTCGTGAAAGCCATTTTTAATTTGACACACCCTCATTCTTTATGTATTTTAATCTAACTTCAAAAAACACAAAACTGTGCCTGCCACTCCCCTTTTTGAGGTATCGGTTGAGTTGTAAAGTAACTTGATGCAAAGGCGCTTTTTCAATGAGCACACAGTTGCAGGGGCTATTAGATTCAGACGCGAAAGTCTTTCGTGCGCTTACGGAAGATGCTTCCGACATCATTGTTATTGTCAACAGGGAAGGCAATATCCAATATGTCAATTCCGCCGTTGAAAGAATTCTGGGACGGAAAACCAAGAGCAGAATGGGGGCATGCGCAACTGAAAATGTTCATCCTGATGATTTCCATATTGTTCAAACTTCTTTCAATCATTTAACTCAAAATAAAAATGCTCCGCCGGAACAGACAGAGATTCGTATCCGTCACAGTGATAGAAGCTGGCGGACATTCGATTGTATCGCCCGAAATTTTCCGGGAGATCATCTTCATGACGCTATCGTGGTTAATCTGATCGACATCACCGAACGCAAATGCATGGAAGACGCCCTGCGCGCGAGCGAAGAAAAATATTCCGCGCTGATTGAAAAAGTCACCGATGGTATATCGATTATACAGGATGACGTCATCAAGTTTGCCAATAACCGCCTGGCTGAAATATCCGGCTATTCTGTTGAAGAACTGACCGGCATGTCTGTTTATCATCTGGTGCCGTCCGATTTCACTCCGACACTGATTGAAGAAATATCTCTTCTTGAATATAAAGATGTTGAGACAAGGATATTCCATTCGCTGCTTCTTTGTAAGGATGGATCCATCAGGGAAATAGAGAATTCAGCAAAAGTTATCCGGCATGAAAACAGAAAGGCTCTGTTGGCCTTTTCCAGAGATATAACGGAACGTCACAAGGTGGAACGGCAACTTCTCCTGATCAGTAAGGCGGTGGAGAGTTCCGGTGACGCAATCGGACTGTCGGATCCCGACGGAAATCATTTTTACCATAACGAAGCTTTTGTCAGGCTTTTTGGATATTCAGTGAATGAACTGCAATCTCTCGGAGGCGGTCCAATCATTTATAAAAATCATGAAACAGCGAAAGAAGTATTTCAAACCATTAAAGAAGGAGGTTCCTGGGTCGGCGAAACAGAATTCGTGTCAAAAGACGGCAGAGTGTTTCTTACAATGCTGCGGGCCGATGCCATCAAGGACGACTCCGGCAATGTCGTCGGGCTGATCGGGCTGCATACGGACATCTCGGAGCGTAAAAGGACGGAAGAAATCATCAGGGAAAGTGAAGAGAAATATCATCTTCTGGCCGATCATATGAAAGATCAGGTCTGGCTGATGGATTTAAACCTGGGGTGGAAGTACATCAGCCCGTCCGTTGAGAAGTTATGGGGTTATAATCTGCCGGAACTCATCCGATTGCCTTTGGATAAACTCTTAACAGCAACATCTTATAAGATAGCGATGGATTTTTTCACCGCGAAGATGTCCAGACCACTGGTATATACTCCCTCCGATTCCTCAAAGAGTCAGCTTGAACTCGAATACCGCTGCAGGGACGGCCGGACTTTGTGGACGGAAACCACGTTCAGCTTTATCCGGGATGACAAGGGGAATCCGTTGTATATTCTGTGCGAAGGCAGGGATATAACCGAACGCAAGAAAACGGAGGAAAAACTTCAGGAAACACTCACCAGCCTTAAAAACGCTGTGGGCGCCACCATTAATGTGCTGGTATCGGTTCTGGAATCCAGAGATCCTTATACGGCGGGTCATCAGTCCCGTGCCGCAAACCTGGCCTGTGCCATTGCCGCTGAAATGGGGCTGGACAAGGATAAAATTGAAGGGTTGCGCCTGGCCGGATCGATTCATGACATCGGGAAGTTATCCGTTCCGGCTGAGATATTGACCAAGCCGACAAAATTATCAGATCTGGAGTTTTCGCTTATTAAGGCCCATTCTCAAAATGGCTATGAAATGCTGAGGCATGTGGAATCTCCCTGGCCGCTGGCGAAAATCGTCCATCAGCATCACGAGCGAATGGATGGCTCCGGTTATCCGGGAAATTTGCAGGCCGATGAAATTCTTATGGAGGCGCGCATTCTGGCTGTCGCGGATGTCGTGGAGGCCATGGCTTCCCATCGTCCGTATCGGCCGTCGCTGGGAATTGATGTCGCTCTGGAAGAAATCGAACGGAAAAAAGGCACGCTGTATGACAGTAACGTGACCGATGCGTGCCTAAGATTATTCCGGGAAAAAGGTTATCAACTGGTATAAAAGACTGCTTTGTCGTTTCTTTCAGCTATTCGAGTTCAAAATAATATTATCTTGACGTTTCACTTCTCTGTTGTTTATACTCGCAACCTTCAAAGAGTAGTTCTATCAATCGGATTAAGTTAAGATAATACAATTTTTTAAAAAGGAGACTTGATATGTGTAAAACATTAACATCTATTTTTCTTTGCTTCATATTGCTTCTGGCAGGATGCGCTCAAACCGGGACGATGACGAAGTCCCAGCAGGGCGGTATTTTTGGAACGGCGGGCGGCGCCGCGGTCGGTGCGATCGTGGGACAGGCGATCGGTCGCGACACAAAAGGCACGCTGATCGGAGCAGCCATCGGTGCGGCGATCGGCGGCGTCGGCGGATACGGCGTCGGCAAAATGATGGATAATCAGGAGAAGGAAATGCGCGAGGCGCTGGCCAGGTCGGAGGCTGCCGCCGTGACCAGAGAAGGCAATCTTCTATCGGTGACGTTTAAAGGCGACGTTACGTTTGATACCAATTCGACAGAGTTGCGCCCGGGGCTCTACAATGAAATTAACCGGGTTGCCGCTGTTTTAAATCAATATCCGGACACGCTCATCAGCGTGGAAGGACATACCGACAGCGTCGGTTCCGATGAATATAATATGGATCTGTCCAGGCGGCGCGCCCAGACGGTCAAGAATTTGCTGGTGATGCGCGGTGTCGCTGAAAACCGCATTGAAACGATCGGGTTTGGAAAAACCATGCCGGTGGCCGGCAACGAAACCGAAGCAGGGCGTCAGAAAAACAGAAGGGTTGAGATCAGAATTGCGCCGAAGACGCAATCTCAGCCGTAAACACCGTAAAGGGAAGGTCGCTGACGTCAGCGCTGCCCCTTGGCCATACGTTATCATGAACCATCCGCATCTCACGGTTATTCAGTTGCCGGTGATCATGCATGACAAATGAACCGGGAAAGGAATGGAACGCTGTCATGCAGGGAATATTTTAGCCTGTCCATGAAAAAGACACATCCTTATCTCATTATCATACTGCTCCTGCTTGCCGCCGGTATCGCTTTTGGCCGGATAGCGGGCAATGAATTTATCAATTTCGACGACGGAAGGTACATCATCAGCAACGATTATGTGCAATCCGGTTTTCAAATGGCAAACATTAAATGGGCGTTTACGACCGCCTATTTAAGTTACTGGCATCCCCTGACCTGGCTTTCGCATATGCTGGACTGGAGCCTCTTTGGCGCCGACGCTACCGGTCATCATCTGGTCAGCCTGATGCTGCACAACGGGGCCGTTATTTTCTTGTTTCTGTTTCTATATAAAACGACAGACCGTCTTTGGCCTGCGGCTTTTGCCGCCGCTTTTTTTGCCCTTCATCCCCTGCGCGTGGAATCGGTAGCCTGGGCGGCGGAAAGAAAAGACGTGTTGAGCATGTTTTTCGGGATGGCCTGTCTTTATGCCTATGCCTTTTATACTGAAGCGCCGAAACTGTCGAGGTATATGCTCTGTCTGTTCTTGTATGGTGCGGCGTTAATGTCCAAGCCCATGCTGGTTACGCTGCCGTTTGTGCTGATGCTTCTTGACTATTGGCCGCTGCAGCGCTGGCAGACAGCAGCGTCAGGAAAGAGCAGAAAATTTCAATTGATCGTAGAAAAGATTCCTTTTATCGCGCTGGCCACTGCGGTCAGCATCGTCACGTTACTGGCAAAGGGGAAGATCGGCGCAACGTCCATCGGGGGACCGATGTTCCAAGACGCAAATACCGCCAACGCGGTTGTTTCGTATGTCGCTTACCTGGGAAAAACCCTCTGGCCCTTTAACTTAGCAGTGTTTTATCCGTATCACTCATCCCTGTCCTTATGGACAATCTTTGCCTCTGCCACACTGCTTGTTCTGATTAGTGCCGCCGCGCTTTATCACCTTAAAGCACTGCCTTATTTATTTGTCGGCTGGTTCTGGTATCTGCTCACGCTGATTCCGGTCATCGGTCTGGTGCAGTCCGGCGCTCAGGCCATGGCGGACCGCTACACATATCTGCCCTCCGTCGGTCTTGCCGTTGCGCTTGCGTGGGGGATTGATGCGCTGGCAGAAAAGATGACGGTTTTTCGAAAGATTTTATTCCCCGCGGCCATGTTAATTCTTGTCGTGATGACGTCTCTGGCATGGATGCAATGCGGCTACTGGAAAAACAGCCTGGAAATCTGGAACCATGCCATTCTGGCAACAAAAGAGAATTACCTGGCCTTCACCAACCGGGGGGCTGTTTATGGAGAAATCGGCCTTTATGAAAAGGCCATTGCGGACTACGATGAGGCCATCCGGCTGAAGCCGGACCATGGATTGGCATACAACAACCGGGGCGGCGCTTATTTATCGATTGGAAAAGTAGAGCAGGGTTGCCGTGATATTCACAAAGCCTGTGAATTGGGGCTGTGCCGATCATTGGAAATTGTCGGGGACAGAGGGATATGCCGGTGACGCCAGGGGTGCTTTAAGACAGACGACACCCGGCGATCATCCGGCCAGGCCAATGCTGCTGTAGCGCATTGGCCGCAACACAAGATCCCATCCAATATTTATTCATAGCTGATGAATTTTTGTAAGATTTAGAAACGGAAATGTGATAAAAGATAACATCATCTTCAAACGATATTCAAATCTTATTGTGTCGGGATAATCTTTCTATGGGACTTGCCGGAGACATTGTCATTATCGTGATGGCCGCGCTTTTGGGCGGACTGATTGCGCAGGCGCTCAGGCAGCCCTTGATTCTCGGCTACATTCTGGCCGGCATCGCGGTCGGACCTTATACAGGCGGGATCACGGTTTCGGATCTTCATAATATCGAAAAACTGGCGGAAATCGGCGTTGCTCTGCTGCTTTTTGCACTGGGGCTGGAATTTTCCTTTCGGGAATTGAAACCTGTGCGGGCGATCGCGCTGTTCGGCACGCCGGTGCAAATCATTCTCACGATGCTCTACGGCTTCGGCATCGGCCATCTACTGGGCTGGTCGTGGACTTCTTCGGTGTGGTTCGGCGCTCTGATTTCCTTGTCCAGCACCATGGTCATGATCAAGACGCTCGAGAAGCAGGGGATGATGGGCACGCTGTCCAGCCGCGTGATGATCGGAGTGCTGATTGTCCAGGATCTGGCGGTTGTGCCGATGCTGATTATCCTGCCGCAGTTGAGCAACGTCCAGAACGGTCTTTCGATTCTGCTCTGGGCCGCGATCAAGGCCGCGGTTTTCCTGCTGGCGATGATTCTGATTGGAACAAAAATCATCCCCCGTCTGATGCAATATATCGCCAACTGGAATTCGCGCGAATTATTTCTCATCACCACGACGGCCATCGGGCTGGGCATCGGCTACGGCACTTATATCTTCGGACTTTCTTTCGCTTTCGGCGCGTTCGTTGCCGGTATCCTGCTGAGCGAATCGGACTACGGCTATCAGGCCTTGAGCGACATTGTTCCGTTGCGGGACGTATTCAGCTTGCTGTTTTTTACGTCCATCGGGATGCTGCTGGACATAAATTATCTGCTCCAGAACTGGAAAATGATTTTACAGTTGGTGCTGCTGGTCATGCTGGGCAAAGCGCTCATTCTTGCGGTGCTCAGCCGATCATTCGGCTATCGCAATGTGATCCCGCTGGCAATGGGCCTCGGGCTTTCGCAGGTGGGCGAGTTCTCCTTTATTCTCGGACGGGTCGGCGTCGGGACAAAATCGGTTTCCGCGGAATTCTACACGATGGTTCTGACCATGACCATCGTCACCATGTTTCTAACGCCTTTCATATCAGGGCTGACCACGCCGCTTTACGCGTTCGCGCGCCGCTGGATCAAGCCGCTTCAACTGGAGCCCCTGTATTTTCCGAAAAGCGGTTTAAAAGACCATATTGTGATTGCCGGAGGCGGCCGGGTCGGGATTTCCGTGGCCAATGTTCTTCGCAAGATGGATATTCCATTTGTGGTGCTGGAATATAATTCCCGCCGCGTGGATGAAATCAAAGAATGCGGTTTCCCGATTATCTTCGGAGACGCCGGCAGAAGAATCATTCTGGACGCGGCGGATCTGCAGAAGGCAAGACTTCTGCTGATCACCACGCCGGTCGCGGTCATTTCGCTGGGGATCATCGATCACGCACAGAGAATAAAACCGGACATTCATATTATTGCCCGTGCGGAAGGCGTGGAAGAGATGAGGGCGCTTTATCAAAAAGGCGTGACCTATGTGGTGCAGCCGGAATTTGAAGCCAGTCTGGAAATCGTCAATCAGACGCTGCTGAATCTGGGTATTCCGGCCGAGCAGCTGAAAGCGCTGACGGAAGATGCCCGTCAGGAACTGAATCGCCCCCTGAGCATCTGAGATCCGGATGTGAGTCTTCCATTCAGTCTGCAAGAGTGAACCAGCTTATGAAAATCGGCAAATAGCCCGAATCCATTGGCGCATTTAATCATTGACTTATTGTACCGCTTTTGAGAAAAATAAATACGTTTATGTTTTTGCCATTTGCGTAATATTTTTACAGGGGAGGCAAAGCAGTCAAAAATGAATCTCAAATCCATGATCCGAAATTATCTGGGCTTCATCAATTTTCGCACCATGATTAACGTTGCTTTCCGGTGGTTGTGGCCGCGGCGCAATCGGGTATTTTTTATATTTGAAGGGCGCGAATACACCTATGGAGAGGTTTATCAGCAGTCTCAGCGCTACGCGCATTTTTTTCTCAGTGTCAGGAAAAAGCTGGTGGACGGCGGGAAACTGAAAAAAGATCAGCGGCTTTCTTTCGGCGTTTACATGGACAACAATCCGGAGTTTCTTTTCGCATCGTTTGGCGCGGGACTGAGCAACTCCGTTCTTTTTGCCATCAATTCCGGCTTTCGCGGGGAGACGCTGGCCAAAGTCATGGATCAGGCGCAAATATCGTTTTTGATGATCAACGAAAGCACTTTGAAGGAAGTGCAGGATGTGATCAAAGATGTGCAGGTCATCGGACCTGAAGATGTTTATTTTGTCGGCGACAAGAAACCCTTTCAGTCAACGGGTTTTAAGTCGCTGGAGGATGCGGTTGTGGAAGCCGCTCGTGTTGAAGTGCCTGCAAGTTATCAGGTTAAGATTGATAATTTCAGTCCGGTCATTGTGATCTATACATCGGGTACATCGGGCCTGCCCAAGGGAGTGCCCTGCACGCATATCAAATTGTTCGGCGCGGGATTTGTGGTGCAATCGGCCGTTCATCTTAATAAGAATGACCGGGGCTACATTTCCATGCCGCTTTTTCATTCCAACGCCTGGTATATCGGCATCCTGCCGCAGATCATTGTTGGAGGCAGTTTTGTTCTGAAGCGGCGCTTTTCCGCCAGCGCCTTTGAAGAAGATATGCTCAAATATGGCGTTACTTTCCTGAATTATGTCGGGCAGCCACTGCATTACATCATTGATGCCCTGGAGCGCAAATACGGCAACGGCGAAGCGATAGAGACCGCGCTGGCCAGGCATCCGCAAAACCGGTTTCGCAAGGCTTACGGCAACGGCGCGACGGTCAACGATCGCATCAAACTGAAACGCTATCTGGGCATGGAGCATATCTATGAAATCTACGGATCTACCGAAGCCGTTATTACCACGGCCAATCTGCCCGGCGATCCGGTGGATTCGGTCGGCAAGGTCGATTCCTCCATCCGCATCCTGAATGAAGAGGACAAAGAATGTGAACCGGGCATCGTGGACGCGAGCGGCGCGCTGACGAATTATGATAAAGCCGTGGGCGAAATCTGCCGTAAGGTCGGCGAAAACAACCTCCGGTTCGAAGGGTATTTCGGCAATGCGGGGGCGTCCAACCAGAAATTCCGCAACGGCTGGTATCATTCGGGCGATCTGGGGCATATCCGGATAGTCAGCGGCAAACGCTATATGTTCTTCAATGGCCGCACCGATGACTGGATTCGCAAGGACGGGGAAAATTTTTCAGCGGAAAACGTTCTGGAATTCACGCAGAAGGTTCCCTGTGTGGATTGCGCCATTGCCTACGGCGCGCCGTGTGAGGTGGCCGATGAAAAGGTCATGGTGACGGTTCAGCTAAAAGAAGGAGAAACCTTTAATCCCCATGATGTTTATGCCTGGTTCGTTCAGCAGCAGAAAGAAGGCGGCATGGACCCGAAATGGATGCCTGATTATATTCGCGTGGTTGACAAATTTACAGTGACGGATACGCAGAAAATTATTGTGCGGCCTTTCAAGCGCGAACATTTTAATATTGAAAATACACCCGGCATGAGAATTTATTTCCGGCAGCGTGGGGACAACGCCTATCGTTTGTTAAGCGCCGATGAATTTAATAAAATTAAAAATAACTTCATTGTCAACGGCCGTGAAACCCTGCTTTGTTCCGGTTAACATGGCGGCAGGCTAAAGTGTAAAAAGAGGACCTCGTAGGTAATTGACGTGGTCAGGCAAAACGTTTTTCAAGAGAAGGAGGTTGAAAATGTTGAAGAAAGCATTTGTTGTTGTTGTGATCTCGCTTTTTTGTTTTTCACTGGGCATCGCCGCGGAAATCATCAAACTTCCGGCACCGCAACTGGATGGCGGAAAAACGCTGATGCAGGCGCTGAAGGAAAGAAAATCCGAACGCTCCTTTGATGTGAAAAAACTTCCGGCAAACATTTTATCCAATATGCTCTGGGCGGCCTGCGGTATCAACCGGCCGGCGGCAGCAAAGCGCACCGCTCCTTCAGCGATGAACAAACAGAGCATCGATATCTATGTTGCCCTTCCCGAAGGCTTGTATTTGTATGAGGCAAAAACCCATGCCTTGAAGCCGGTTGTCATTCAGGATATCCGCGCCCTCACCGGCAAACAGTCGTTTGTCGCCAAGGCGCCGGTGACGTTGATTTATGTGGCTGATTATAAAAAAATGGGCAATATGAGCAATGACGAAAAGAATTTTTATGCGGCAACGGATACCGGTTTTATCAGTGAGAATGTTTACCTGTTTTGCGCATCCGAAGGATTGGGTACGGTTGTCAGAGGATCGATTGACAAAGAAGCTCTGGCCAAAGCCATGAAACTGGGCGACCATCAGAAAATTGTTTTGGCGCAGACCGTGGGGTACGTCAAAGAATAATCATCCGGATGCAGCCAAAACGGATCAATGATCTGAAAGGCGATGCAATAACCGGGATTGCGCGATAAGGATCCGGAGCTGATTTATAAAATAATCTTGATGGCCCGGTGAGATTTGAGCGCTTCGTAGATGGCCTGACGATGGGATTCGCTTTCGACGGTGACTTCCACGTTCAGGCTGTGATACTTCGCATTCTCACTGGTGCGGGAAAGGTTGATGGAAAAGGAACGGTCGCCAATGATTTCGCGAACCGCGGATTTCATTTCCTCCTGATCAGTTCCGATGATTTTATAAATCCAGACGCAGGGATAATCCAGATTCAGTTTTTCTTCTGTCATAATGTTCACATGATAAAAAATACTGGTGTTGAAATTATCCGGTAAAATAATCAGAGTCAAGCAGTATTAAATTTCGGTATAAATAACTTTGACAATCGTCATCAGCTTTGATAGAGAATCTTACCTAAAATTAACAACTTAACATTTTAAAAAGGAGGATTGATGATGAAAAAAGCTTTAGTTCTTGCGTGCGCGTTGCTTTTTGTTGCATCGGTTGCTTTTGCCGCCGGCAAAACGTATCAGGTGACCGGTCCGGTTCTGGAGGTCAATGCCAATTACATCGTTGTCCAGAAGGGTAAGGAAAAATGGGAAGTCGCCCGTGACGCTTCCACGAAAGTGACCGGCGATTTAAAAGTGGGCTCCAAAGTGACGATTGAATACACGATGAAAGCCGTATCCGTCGAAGCCAAAGAAGCCAAGAAAAAATAATTCACTCCGGCTGATTCAGCAAAAAAAGGTTGCCCCGTGTTTTACGGGAGCAACCTTTTTTTATCGACATCCATTCCGCGGGAAACCGGACGCTTACTTTTTCGCGTCAAAAATTTTGGATAAATTCCATTTCTTTCTTTTCTTCCAGTTTCCCTGATGATAGGCGTAGCTGGCCAGAAGCGGCAGGACCGTTGTGGCTTCGGCATAAACCATCTGCTCACAGGAGGAATCCACCTTGCCCCAGGAATTGGCTTCTTTGAGCGTGGAGCTGGAGCAGGCGCCGTCGCGCACGTCTGCCACGGTAATCTGCACGGCATACTTGTGCATGGGAACGTCTTTTCCCAGAATTTCGGCGCAGACAACGGTATCCTGGGCGAAGTTTTTCGGCACGCCGCCACCGATCATCAGCAGGCCGCTGGTTCCGGCCTTGATTTTTATCTGTGTCAATTCCAGAAAATCTTTTACGGAATCGATGGAAAGATGCTTTTCAGGGCGTTCAACCTGATGTAAAACGAGTCCGAAACCGGCGGAGCTGTCGGAAAACGCCGGACAGAAAATCGGCACGTTGTTTTCGTAGGCCGCCTGAACCAGAGAATTTTTCTTCTTCGCGTTTTTCACCAGATATTTGCCCATCTCCGCAATAAATTCCCGCGACGAATAGGGGCGGGGTTCCAGCGCATCGGCGATTTTCTTGATCGTCTTGTCGCAGGCCTGCAAATCATCTTCGCTGATGAACGTATCGTAAATCCGGTCGATATAAAGGGAGCGCAATAATTTGTCGTCAACAAAAGGCGTGCCCTGATAATGGCTGAATCCCAGCGCTTCGAAAAAATCCATATCCACAATCGACGCGCCGGTCGCCACGATGGCGTCAATCATGTTGTTTTTGACCAGATCAACGTAAACCTGCATGCAGCCGGCGGCGGATGTGGAGCCCGCCAGAGTCAGAATAACCGCGCATTTTTTCTCTTTGAGCATCCGGTCGTAAATGTCGGCGGCGTTGGCCAGATCGCGCGCGGAAAAAGACATCTTTTTCATCGCGTTGATAATATTCACGGCATCGATTTTCTTAATATCGATATGCTCGACCTTCTTTTTCAATAAATCTTTCTTTTTCATTACATCCTGACTCCCTTAATTTTTATATATTTATTTTGATTATGCTTCTAAATCATCGACTGTGAAAAGTCAACTCCCTGAAAATGTGATCGTCTTAAAGAGTCTTACTCAGGACAGGATGTCTTCTCACGGCCATTTGCACAATGCGGCTGCCCATTTGGGCATACGTTATGCCGTCGGTTTCCGCGGCGCAGGCCATGCTGGCGTCGGAGCTGATATCCGCGTTGGGATTGACATCCAGAACATAAAGGATGCTGTCACGTAGTCTGATATCCATCCGGGCATAATCCCTGCATCCGGTCACGCGGTAGGCATCAATACAGACCTTTTCCATGGCGGCTTTTTCTTCAAGGCTTAGCGGCGCGGGTAGGAGCGTTTTGATTTCCTCATAATGCTGCGAACCGGGAATAAATTTTGCCTCATAGGAACATAGCCGGTCCCGGATATTGCCAAATGAAGCAAAGTCCATTTCCGCCGCCGGCAGGACCGCTATTTTTTCATTGCCCCAGACAGCGACATGAAATTCGCGTCCGTCAATGAAATCCTCGACGAGCGCGGGCTGAGAATATTGCGCCAGAATAAACGAGATGCGCTTTTTTAAGTCCTCCTGATTCATCACCACGGACTCCGGCGTGATGCCCGCGGAGCAGTGCTCGTTTTGCGGTTTGACAATGGCCGGAAATATGTTCCAGTCCTGCCCATCAGGAGCATTGAAAATCCGCCAGGCCGGCGTGGGGATTGCGGCTTGATCCAGAAGGTTTTTCACCTTTTGTTTATCATAAGCCAGCGCAAGGGCCGCGGAAGCCGCGCCGGTAAAGGTATAGCCCAGTTCTTCCAGCTTTTGGGCCACCAGCCATTCGCCGCGTTCCACACCCGGAATATCTTCACACCAGTTGAAAATGATATATTGGTCAGGATCGAAATCCCGAAGAGCAGAGGTGATGTCGTCATTTTGTATGCAGACCGTAAAGAGGGGGTAGCCGGTTTCCCGCAGGGCGTTTCCCAGTTCGGTGGTTTGTCTGACCACTTCCTCTTTTTCCTTTTCTGTCCACTCCGGGTTGATATTGTATAACAAAACGACCGGAATTTTTGTCGGTGCCATTTCTGATAACATTTTATTATCTCCAAAAGAATGCAGATTGATTGAATCAGATTACTGTTGATAAAAACATGTCTGACGGCAAAAATATTAGATAAGCGATGTCCGGATGTCAATAAATTTTAATGTCATATGATCATTTCATGCCATAAAAATGTTAGTGATTCATCACGAAATTCAATCTTGTGTTACCTTGAACTATCTGGTAATTCAAAGCAGCGGATAGTAATCATGGAAGATATTCTGACAGTATCACAACTGAATAATAATATTAAATTTCTACTCGAAGAAACGTTTGATGTCGTTCTGGTGGAAGGCGAGGTTTCCAATCTCAGGCGGCCGCAATCAGGACATGTTTATTTTACGCTGAAAGATGAGGCCAGCCAGATTCGGGCGGTTTTTTTTCGTCCGTTCGGCGCGTATCAGAAGCGCGGCAAGTTTGAACTGGAAGAGGGGCTGAAGGTTTTGTGCCGGGCGCGTCTAAACGTTTATCTGCCGCGCGGCGAGTATCAGCTGGTTGTGGAATCGGTGGAGCCGCTGGGCGTCGGCGCCTTGCAAAAAGCTTTTGAACAGCTCAAAGCCAAACTGTTTGCGGAAGGGCTGTTTGATGAATGCCATAAAAAAACTCTTCCCTTTCTGCCGGAAAAAATCGGCGTGGTGACGTCGCCGACCGGGGCGGTCATCCGGGATATTCTGAACATCACGAAACGGCGCTTCCCGTCGGTTGACATATTAATCGCTCCGGTGCGCGTGCAGGGCGGCGAAGCGGCGGGTGAAATGATTCAAGCCCTGCGCAATTTGCATGCCTGCGGCAATGTGGATGTGATCATCATTGCCCGGGGCGGCGGTTCGCTGGAAGACATGGCTCCGTTCAATGACGAGGCGCTGGCGCGCGAGATTTTCCGCTCGACGATCCCGGTCGTGTCCGCCGTCGGCCACGAAACTGATTTTACGATTTGCGATTTTGTGGCGGACCTGAGAGCTCCCACGCCGTCTGCCGCCGCGGAATTAATTGTTCCGCAGCGGTCGGAGCTGGTTGCTAGGCTCAACGCGCTGCAGCAGCGGATGATGGCCGGTTTTTCCCGTCACCTCAACGATGGTCAGGAGCAGCTTAACGATTTGCGCGAGCGGCTGAAGGATCCGCGCCGGTTTGTGGTGAATCTGCAGATCGGCCTCGACGAGCTCCGGGACAGGCTGGTTTGCGCCCTGCAGAACAAGAGGCAAAATGTTTATAATGAATTCCGCCAGCTCGAATTGCGCCTGCTGTATCGGAGTCCGGCGCTGCACGTCAGAGAAAAGAAAATGCAACTGCAGAATCTGCAGAAAGAAATGTCCGGTCATTTTCTGACTCGTTTGAACGCCGCGCGGGAAAGGCTGATGAAAAATTCGGCTGTGCTGGAGTCGATCAGTCCTCTGGCCGTTTTGCAGCGGGGCTACAGCATTACCCGTCGTGTTGACAGCGGCGCGCTTGTCCGGCAAACCGATGATTTGTGTGAGGGCGACGATGTGAATGTGCTCTTGGCAAGAGGCAATTTTAACGCTAAGATAGAAAAAATATTTTAGTAAGTTTGAATTTGTTTTATGCAATAAAACAAATTCATTAACGCACTTATCCCGCAAAGACGGGAATTATCCCGTTGATCGGGGTCAGGAGTGATGATGGCAAAGGAAAAATTTGAAGACGCGCTGGAAAAGCTCGAAGATATCGTCAGGAAAATGGAAGCAGGCGAGATGCCTCTGGATGACGCCCTGAAATCTTTTGAAGAAGGGATCAAACTGATACGTTTTTGTTCATCCAAGCTGGAAGATACCCAGCGACGCGTCGAGATGCTTCTCGAAAAAGAAAATTCCATGCAGTTAAAACAGTTTCAGGGAGACGAGAATGAATCAGGATGATGATCTGTTTTTAAAGGCTTATCTGGAGGACCGACAGGGCATCGTGGAGGAGGCGCTGCAGCGCTATCTTCCCGAAAACGGTGTGCCTGCCGTCATTTACGAGGCGGTACGTTACAGCGTTTTCAACGGGGGGAAGCGCATCCGGCCGATCCTATGCCTCGCAGCGGCGGAAGCCGTCGGCGGCGATCTGGCGCCGGCGATGCCGGTGGCCTGCGCGCTGGAACTCATCCATTCCTATTCGCTGATTCATGACGATTTGCCGTCCATGGATAATGATGATTTCCGGCGCGGCAAACCGACGTGCCACAAGGTTTTCGGAGAAAACATCGCCATCCTGGCCGGAGACGCACTGCTGACGGAAGCCTTTGCCCTTTTATCGCGTTCGGAAAAAGTCATATTCTCCGCGGAGAAGCGTCTGGCGGTCATTCAGGAAATCGCCTACGGGGCCGGAATCAGCGGTATGGTGGGCGGCCAGGTTCTGGATGTGATTTCAGAAAAATCAGGCGCCGACGAGCAGACGTTGCGGGAAATCCATCGGCGCAAAACGGGCGCGCTGATTGTCGCAGCCGTGAGGTCAGGCGCGCTGATGGCTAACGCCGGAAAAGATAAAATTCAGTCGCTCAGCGAATATGGCATCCATGTGGGCATGGCGTTTCAGATTGCGGATGATATCCTGAATGTTGAAGGCGACAGCGCGCTGATGGGCAAAGGTACCGGCAGTGATGCCGCCCGCAACAAGATTACGTATCCGTCTCTGCTGGGAATGCCGGCGGCGAAAGAGATATTGAATCAGCACGTCGAAGCGGCGCTGGCGAGCCTGTCCGGCTTTGATGAAAGGGCGATGCCGCTGACGGTCATTGCCCGCTATATCAAAGAAAGAAAATCATAGCGTAATGAAGAGGAAGGGGTTTTTGTGGTCAAGCAGCCGGAAAAAGTTGATTACAGCGTTCTGAAGAAAGTGAACTTACCCGCGGATATCCGCGGTTTGAGCATTGCCGAGCTCAATGCGCTGTCTCAGGAAATCAGGGAATTAATCATCCATACGGTTGCCTCCCGCGGTGGTCATCTGGCTTCATCGCTGGGGGCGGTCGAATTAACCCTGGCCCTGCATTATGTTTTCAACACGCCTCAGGATAAAATTATCTGGGATGTCGGCCACCAGGCTTATGCCCATAAAATCATTACCGGCCGCAAAGATGACTTTGCCGGTCTGCGCACCCAGAACGGAATCAGTGGTTTTCCCCGCCGGGAAGAAAGTGTCTATGATGTCTTCAATGTCGGGCACAGCGGTACCTCCATTTCCGCCGCCGCCGGATTCACCGAAGCCGGCTGTCTGAAGGGCCTGACCAATAAGGTCATTGCCGTGATCGGCGACGGTTCCATGACCGCCGGCATGGCCTTTGAAGGATTGAACTGGACGGGTGACCGCAAAAAAAACATGATCATCGTATTGAACGATAACGAAATGTCGATTTCCTCCAACGTTGGCGCGATGTCATCTTATCTGAACCGCGTGATGACCGGTCATAAGATCACGACCCTGAAAACCGATATCAAAAGATTCCTCAACAGCATTCCGGGCATCGGCGGCAATATGATTAAATTTGCCCAGAGGATAGAAGAAATTCTGAAGACCATGGTGGTTCCCGGCGCGCTTTTTGAAGAGATGGGTTTTACGTATGTTGGGCCGCTGGAAGGGCATCGCCTGGATTACCTCATTAAGACATTTGAAAACATCAAGGATATGACCGCTCCCGTTCTCGTCCATGTCATCACGAAGAAAGGCAAGGGGTATGAATATGCCGAAGAAGATCCTCTCGGCTTTCATGGCGTTGCTCCCTTTGATGTGGAAACCGGTCAGGCGATATCTTCTCCATCGGATATCCCCACCTACACCAAAGTGTTCGGACAGACAATGGTCAAACTGGCCCGCGCCGATTCCCGCGTTGTCGCGATTACCGCTGCGATGTGCGAGGGCACCGGCCTCAATACGTTCAGCCAGGAATTTCCCAAACGTTTTTATGACGTCGGCATCGCCGAGCAGCACGCCGTGACGTTTGCCGCCGGTCTGGCCCTGGAGGGACTGGTTCCGGTGGTCGCTATTTATTCAACTTTTTTGCAGAGAGCCTATGACCAGATCGTGCATGATGTCTGTCTGCAGAAACTGCCCGTTGTTTTCGCGCTGGACCGCGGCGGGCTTGTCGGGGAGGACGGCGCGACCCATCAGGGGCTTTTTGATTATTCTTATCTGCGCTCCATCCCGCATATGATTGTCATGGCGCCCAAAGATGAAAATGAACTGCAGCATATGCTCAAGACCGCTGTGGATTGCGGGCAGCCGGTTTCTCTTCGTTATCCGCGGGGAAAAGGCGTCGGGGTTCATCTGGATGAAGAACCGGGTAAACTGGAGACCGGCAAGGGAGAGGTGCTGCGGGAAGGAACAGATATCGCTCTCGTTGCCATCGGCCATGCCGTGAATGCCGCCGGCAAGGCCGCGGAAAATCTCGCGCGGGAAGGAATGAATGTTAAAGTCATCAATGCCCGTTTTGTGAAACCGCTGGATGAGGCATTGATTCTGAAGACGGCGGCAGAGATTAAAAAAATGATTACCATCGAAGAAAATGTCCTTCAGGGCGGCTTCGGCAGTGCGGTTCTGGAATTGCTGGCGGAAAAGGGGATCACCGGTGTACAGGTCAAGCGCCTGGGCATTTCCGATGAATTTGTCAAGCATGCCACGCAGGCCGAACAGCGCCGCAAGTATGACCTTGATGAAGAAGGTATCATCCGGGCCGTCAAAGACATGCTGGCGAAGTAATCCGAATAATTTCCTTAAACTATTTTGAATAAAAGAAGATGGCCGCCAAAAAAATTCGTCTGGACAAATTGCTCGTTGATCGTGGTGACGCACCGACGCTGGAAAAAGCCCGGGCGCTGATTATGGCGCGGGCGGTAAAGGTCAATGATGCCTATCCAGATAAGGCGGGTGTTACGGTTGCCGCGGATGCTGAGATTCATATGAAAGGAGAGGACAATCCTTATGTCAGTCGTGGCGGACTGAAACTGGCCGGGGCGCTCAAAGAATTTGATTTAAGCGTTGAAGGAATTGTCGCCTTTGATGTCGGTGCTTCCACCGGCGGCTTTACGGATTGCCTTTTGCAGAAAGGTGCGCGCAAAGTTTACGCCCTGGATGTCGCTTACGGCCAACTGGCGTGGAAACTGCGCGAAGACAGGCGCGTCGTGGTGATCGAGCGCACTAATTGCCGCTACTATGACGGCGCCGATCTGGATGAAAAAATTGATCTGGCCGTCATTGATGCTTCATTTATATCCCTGAAAATTGTGATTCCCGCGGTTTTGCAATTTCTGGAAAGCGGAGCGCGGATACTGGCGCTGATTAAACCGCAGTTTGAAGCAAAGCGGGAAGAAGTTGCCGAAGGTGGCGTTGTTCAGGATGCATCCGTTCAGGAACGGGTGGTTGAAGAGATAAGAGAATTTTGCAAGTTGCTGAGACTGAATGTGGAAGGAACCTGCTCCTCGCCGATTTTGGGACCGTCAGGCAACAAAGAATTTTTTATTCTGGCGCGAAAGAAGAATTGAATGGAAGTTAAATTAGCCAAGACTGCCGGGTTTTGTATGGGCGTGCGTCGGGCGGTGGATATCGTCCTGAAAATCGCACAGCAGGAAAAGAACCGCCGCATTTATACTTACGGTCCTTTGATTCATAATCCGCAGACTATTGAATTGCTCAAAAGCCGCGGCATCAACCCCATCGCCAATATCGAAGAAATCAAAGACAGGGAAAATGCCATTCTGATTATCCGCGCCCATGGTATCGCTCCGGCGGAGAGGATAAAGCTGAAAGAAAGCGGCATCAAGGTGGTGAACGCGACCTGCCCCAAAGTCGGCTACGTGCAGGCCATCATCAAGAAGCACACCGCGCGCGACTATACGGTGATTATTGTCGGGGACAAGGACCATCCGGAAGTCGAAGGTCTTCTGGGATATTCAGGCGGCCGCGGCATTATTGTTTCCACGCTCAAAGAAGCGGATCAACTGCCGTGTATCGAAAAAGTCTGCGTGGTGGCTCAAACAACGCAGAATCCGGATGATTACAGCAAAATCGTGGAGAGGATCAAACAAATATGTCCACAGGCCGTCGTTTTTAATACCATTTGCTCATCGACCGAGCATAGGCAGGCGGAAGTGATCGCCATGGCAGGCGAGATGGACGCGATGTTCATCGTCGGCGGCAGAAACAGCGCCAACACCCGAAGGCTAGCCGATCTCGCCCAACAGAAGCAGCCGGCCACTTTTCATATCGAGACGCCCGCGGAAATGGAAAAGATCGATTTCGGCCCCTACAATCGCGTCGGGGTTTCGGCAGGGGCTTCGACACCGAACTGGATCATTGACCGGGTGATGGACAAAATCATGGAAGGTCAGAGCCGGAAGTTGAAAACCCTGGGGATGCTGCTCAGCCTCTGGTTATCGGCCGTGAAGACCGATATTTATTCGGCGATCGGCGCCGGCTGTCTTTGTCTGGTCTGCATGGCGCTGCAGGAGAGGCCGGTGAATTTTTCTTTCGCGGCCATCGCCTCTCTTTTTGTTTATGCCACACACGTCCTGAATCGTCTAATCGGACGAAAACCACTGGGTTTTGTCGGCTCTTTCCGCGAGGATGCCTATCTACGGCATGAAAAAATGTTTTTCTATACGGCTTTGATTTCTATCGCCGGCTCTCTGGTTCTCGCTTTTCATCAGTCGTGGATTGTGTTTGTAACTCTGTTTGTGATTTCACTGGCCGGTCTTCTTTATAATATGAAAATTTTCCCCTCAAAATGGAAAATTCAAAGTTTGAGAGATTTGCCGGGCTCCAAAAATATTCTGATGTCCATTGCCTGGGGCGTGACCGCCGCGATCTTGCCGGTGATGGATGAAAAATATTTCCCGGATGCCGGTCTGGCGGTTGCTTTTTTGTTCATGGTGGGCATCGTTTTTATCCGTTCGTCTATGGCGGATATTCTGGCGATTCAAAGTGATAAATTACTCGGCAAGGAGACGATTCCGGTGTTCTTCGGCAAAGCGCTGACGCTGAATATCCTGAAAGTGATTTCATTGATATTGTTTGCGATTCTCCTTTTCTCCTCTCCTGCTGGATGGACATCATCCTTGAGCTTTTTTCTGATTTCGTGCTTATTATATTTATGGATTTGTTTCCTGTTTTGTGATAAAAAGCCGGTGCTTTCCGAGGCGGTTAAGGAAGGTCTTCTGGAAACCAGCTATGTGATGGCTGGTTTTTGTGTTTTACTGTGGCGCGTTTTTTGATATGGAAAGGTCCGTTCAAAAAGAATTTGAGAAGAGGGTATGGCAAAAAATATATTTGTAAAGTGTGCCGTCGTCGCTTTCGTTTTCATGACCGTTGCCTGTGGAGGGCTGCATTTTAATCAATTATCGCCCGAGGCAAAAGAGATTCATCCTAAGAGGGTTGCCATATTTCCCCTGCAGGTCTGGAATCATAAAGAAGCGGATTCCAGAGTGGTGGTGGAAAAGATTGTGGCTGATGCTCTGGTGGAAAGAAAATGGTTTGAAAATGTGATGGACGCGGAGAGCCTGAAGCAGAAAGTTCAGGAAAGTGAAGAGTTGAGTAAATTGAAGGAAGAATATCTGGCGAAACTTCAAATGCTGAATTTTTCCGATCCGGAATTAATCCGGAAAATCGGTGATTTGATTCAGGTGGATTCTTTCCTGCTTTTATCCGTCGACGAATGGAAATATTACACACAAGGCGATGAAAAGATGGCGGAGGTTGGTTTGTCCATGGCGATGTATGATATCGCCACGGGGAAAGTCATCTGGAAGGCCAACCATTCCATTGTTGAGGATTATATGTTGCTGAAGCCTGAATTGTCCAAAGTTGCCCGTAAAGTTGCTCATAAGATGGTGAAATACATGCCGCACTGAAAGCGGTATAAAAAATCTGCATCCTTGGAGAAAAGAAATGAAAGAAGACGTACAGAAAGCGATTGATATGGTTCGGCCGAGTCTGCAGGCTGACGGCGGCGATGTGGAGCTGGTGGATGTCAGCGAAGACGGTATCGTCAAAGTGAAGCTGACCGGCGCGTGCCGCGGGTGCCCCATGTCCCAGATGACCCTGAAGATGGGCATCGAGAAAATCATTAAACAGAAAGTACCGGCGGTGAAGGAAGTTGTTGCCGTTTAAAAAGCTTTGATTGAGAAATCATTTCCCGGCGGCACGATCGTCGCGAAATTTATTCTGTTGAAATAACTATATGTAAAGGAGTGTGAAAAATTATGGCGTATGTGATTACCGATGAATGTATAGCCTGCGGTTCTTGTGAGAGTGAGTGCCCTAAAGGGGCCATTTCTGAGGGCGACGATAAATATCTTATCGATCCGGGTCTTTGTGACGATTGCGGAAGCTGCGCCGACCAGTGTCCGGTCGAGGCGATTGTGCCCGGTGAAGCAAAATAATTCTGTCCGGTAGAAATAGAAACAGGGAATAAATTCACGAACGATTTATTCCCTGTTATGTATTTTTTCATTGTCAGTCATCATCGTTTGCCGTCAGGAGCGTCTTGTCTTTTGATGAAATCAGGCCGGTGAGAGATACGCGGCTGCCGAATGGCTTTTCTGACAGGAAGGATTAAACCGGTGAATAAATTTATTACCTTTGAGGGCATTGAGGGTTCGGGAAAATCGACGCAGATCGAACTGGCCGTTGCCTATTTGCGTGAAAAGGCTATTCCGTGTGTGGTCACGCGGGAGCCGACGGGGACGGACATCGGCATGAAAATAGCCGATATCCTCTTCAAAAGAGAACACGGTCACCTCTGCGCGGAAGCAGAACTGCTCCTGTTTTGCGCCGCCCGCGCGCAGCACGTCAGGACGGTCATTCAGCCGGCTCTGCGGGAGGGCAAAGTCGTCTTATGCGACCGCTTTTCCGATGCCACCTATGCCTATCAGGGCGCGGGACGCGGCCTGGATCGCGAGATCATCAGAATCATCAACGACTATTCCGCTGTGCACACCAGACCGGATCTGACGCTGCTGTTTGATTTGCCTGTGGAGGCCGGTCTGAAAAGAGCGACGGCGCGTAATAACCGGCTGGACGATCCCGCCGCCTCTGACCGGTTTGAAAGAGAAACCCTCGAATTTCACCGGCGGATCCGGGAAGGGTATCTGGAGATTTTAAAAAACAGTCCGGAACGTTTTCGCCTGATTGACGCCGACCGGAATATCGACGCCATTCAGGAAGATGTGCGCCGGCATATCAGTGCTTTAATCAAACAGTAATTTTGGGGATGGTCTTCTTTTCATTATGTCATTCAGTCATATTTACGGTCATGAGCAAAAGATCAAAATTCTGAAAAGCACACTGGCGCAAAAGAGAATGGCGCATGCCTATCTCTTCAGCGGTATGGAGGCCATCGGCAAGAGGACTCTGGCGATCGAGCTGGTGAAAGCCATCAATTGCGACCGGGCGGACGATCTCCATGACGCCTGCGATGAGTGTGCTTCCTGCCGCAAGATCGCGAAGGGCAGCCATCCCGACGTTTATCCCGTGCACGCCGAGGGTCAGTATATTCGCATCGATGCCGTTCGTCAGATGCAGGAGAGAACCCGTTGCAAGCCGCTGGAAGCGAAAAAAAGAGCGTTCATCATTGATGATGCCGACCGGATGAACGAGGCGTCGGCCAATGCGCTGCTGAAGATGCTGGAGGAGCCGTCCGCGGTCAACATCCTGATTCTGGTGACGGCCAGGCCCGCGTCCCTGCCACAGACGATCCTTTCGCGCTGCCAGCAGATGCGCTTTAATCCCCTGAGCGCGGAGACGGTCGCCCGATTTCTCCGGACCAAGATGAACCTCGATGAGCAACGGGCAGGACTGCTGGCCGCTTTATCCGGCGGGTCCATCGGCAACGCCCTGGAACTGAATAACGAGGATATTATCGCTTACCGGACGGAGCTGCTGGATCTGCTTTCCCGGACGGACCGAAACAATCCCTTCAGTCTCATTGATCTGGCTTCTTTTCTGGGCAGCAAAAAAAAGGAAATCGGCCATGGGTTGCATATGATGAACTCGTTCTTTCGGGATATGCTGATTGTCAAGGAAGTCGGGGGAAACAAAATGCTGATCAATCGGGATTATGATGCCCTGATTGCCGCCTGCGCCGAACGGCTGTCAGGAGAACAGATTCTTCACAATATTGAACAGATCGAGAAAGCCGGAGCGATCATCGAACAGAACGTCAACAAATCATTGACTTTGGAAGCAATGGCATTTAAGTTGAATTATTAAAAAACAGGTGGGACGTAAAGTGCTTGTGAATATTATTGGCGTCAAATTTAAAAAAGAAGGCAAAATATACAATTTCAACGGATCCGATCTCATGTTGCATAAGAATGATCAGGTGATTGTGGATACGGATAACGGCATCGCGCTGGGGGTGGTGGTGATGGACGTCAAAAGGTGTCCGTCCGAAGAAGCGCCGGCAAATCTGAAAAAAATCATCCGCAAGGTGACGGACGAGGACCTCCAGATTAAAGCGGAGAATGATCGGCTGGAGCGGGAAGCCAGGGATTTCTGTCTGGAAAGAATTCAAAAGCGGGAACTCGCCATGAAGCTGGTGGACGTGGATTGTCTTTTTGAGAAAAGCAAAATCATTTTTTATTTTACCGCGGACAACCGGGTGGATTTCCGGGAGCTGGTGAAAGATCTGGTGCAGAAATTTAAAATGCGCATCGAGCTCAAGCAGATTGGCGCGCGGCAGGAAACGCGCATCACCAAAGGCATTGCCGTCTGCGGCCGCATGGTGTGCTGCGCGGGAATTCTCCAGAATCTCGAGCGGGTCACCGTGAAAATGGCCAAGGAGCAGAACATGTCCCTGAATCCTGAAAAAATATCAGGATTATGCGGCCGTCTGATGTGCTGTCTGGCTTTTGAACATCAGGGATACGCGGGAAAGAAGAAATGTCCCAAGATCGTCAAACCGCAAGGCGGTGCGCCGCCGGAGCGGGAGGAAAAACAGACGATGGATCTGGAACACATGGATGAAATGGAATCCTTCAATGATTAGCAGGGAGAGAATATTGATATGTCTAACACATTTTACATAACGACCCCCATCTATTACGTCAACGCGTCGCCGCATATCGGCCACGCCTATACGACCATTGTCGCCGACGTGCTCGCCCGATATCACCGGATGATCGGCGATAAAACTTTTTTTGCCACCGGAACAGACGAACACGGTGACAAAATCGCGGAGGCCGCGCAGAAGGCCGGCATCACGCCCAAAGCATACGCGGATAAAATCAGCGCGCAATTCCGCAGCCTGTGGCCGGAGCTTTCCATTTCGAACGATTACTTCATCAGAACCACCGATCCCAACCATATCGAAACCGTCCGCCACATTCTGCAGAAGGTCTATGAGGCCGGAGATATTTATTTCGGCAGCTATGGCGGCTATTATTGCTTCGGTTGCGAGCGGTTTCTGACCGAAAAGGAAATTGTGGACGGCAAATGCCCCGAGCACGGACGGGAGCCGCAGTATATCGAAGAAAAGAATTATTTTTTCAGGATGAGCAAGTATCAGGACTGGCTCATTGACCACATTCAGAAAAATCCCGATTTCATCCGGCCGGAGCGTTACAGAAATGAAGCGCTGGCTTTTCTGCGGGAACCGCTCGAGGATCTCTGTATTTCACGTCCGAAAACCCGCCTGGAATGGGGCATTACCCTGCCGTTTGATGAAAAATATGTGACCTATGTCTGGTTTGACGCCCTGATTAATTACGTGACGGCCGTCGGTTATCCTGACGGAGAGAATTTTAAAACATTCTGGCCGGTGGCCGAGCATCTCATCGCGAAGGATATTCTGAAACCGCACGGCATTTACTGGCCGACCATGCTCAAGTCAGCCGGCATCGACCCCTATCAGCACCTTAATGTGCATGGCTACTGGAATTCCGATCAGAGCAAAATGTCCAAAAGCCTCGGCAATATCGTCCGTCCGCTCGATTTAAAGGACAAATACGGCCTGGACGCCTTCCGTTATTTTCTGCTCAGAGATATGGTGTTCGGACTGGATTCCAACTTTTCCGAAGAGGCGTTTGTGCAGCGCCTCAATTCTGATCTGGCCAATGATCTGGGCAATCTGGTCAGCCGCACCGTGACCATGGCCGTCAAATATTGCGACGGCAGGGTGCCGGACGTCCGCCCGGGAGCAAGAAGTTCGGTATTGAGGGAAGCGGCACTGAAAGCGGTTGCGGAAGTGGAAGCCGCGTTTCAGGATATGGTCCTGCATAAAGCCCTGATCGCCATCTGGGAATTTATCAATATCACCAATAAATATATTGTGGAGAAGGAACCGTGGACATTGGGGAAAGATCCAGCCAACCGGGAGAAGCTGACGGCCATTATGTATCACCTGCTCGCGGCGCTTCAGGAAATCGCCGTTTTAATCTCGCCTTTCATGCCGCAAACCGCGGAAAAAATATTGAAGCAGATCGGCGCCGGCGAATCCCGGCAGCTCGATCTCGCGGCTATTAAAGCAGGCGCTGTTCTGCAAGCCGGCAGTCCTTTGCTGCGCGGAGAATCACTTTTCCCGCGCATCAGCCAGGAAAAGGAAAGCCAGGTTCCCGGGAAAAAGGAGCCGCTGGCTGACTTGAAACCGGAGATTGATTACGAAGAATTCTCGAAAATCGATTTGCGCGTGGCCAAAATTCTGGCGGCGGAAGCCGTGCCCAAATCCAATAAGCTGATCAAGCTGAAAGTGGATATCGGTGAAGAAAGAACCGTCGTGGCGGGAATCGGCAAAGATTACAAGCCGGAGGAACTCATCGGCAAAAACATAGTGATTGTTGCCAATTTAAAGCCGGCGAAATTAATGGGTGTCGAATCCCACGGCATGCTGCTGGCAACCGATGGGGAAAAAGGGCTGACAATTCTGGCCTTTGACCGGGAACCCAAAACGGGAGGAAAAATCAGGTAGCCGGCTCCCGCGGAAGAAGCCGGCCGCCTCCGGTGATTATCTGCTTTAATTCTTCAAGAGTTTGTCGATCGCGGGAGGATCAAATCCTTCCACCACCTGGCCTTTGATGTAAAATAACGGCGTCCCCTTGAGTCCGATCTGTGAAGCAAACTTCATATGGTTTTTAAGGGTTTCCTCCACTTTTTTATCGGTACAGATCTCCGGTTTGGTTTTGTCCAGTTTTCCACTCAGAACTTCGTCATAAGTTTTTGAGGCCTCTTTTGAACATAATATAAATTTGGCTTTATCCGATGATTCCTTGGACAGCGGGAAGAGGAAAGCATAAATCGTGACATCCTTATCTTTGCGCTGCGCGAAATACTTGTAAGACTCGCGGCAAAAATGACAGTTCGGATCAATGAATTCCACAACAATTTTTTTCCCGTTGCCGATTTTGACGGCGCTGTCCAGCGGCAGCTTCGCTATTTTCTGCGCCATCTTCTTCCTGGCGCTTTCCCGGGTGAGATTGACGCCGTTTTTGGTAATGAGACTACCATACAGAATGACTTCATCTTTCGGCATATAATAATACAGTTGATTGCCCACATAGACTTCATAGATGCCTTGAATGGCTGTGGGCGTGATGCTTTCGTAATTATTTTTGGGGAAACTTTTTTTAAATTGCTGTTCCACGGATGATGTCGCGCTTTTCCTGGCCGGTGCGGATACCTGCTTGGCGAAGACTGTGATGGGCAGAAGGAAAGAAAACAGTAAAGCAATGGCTGTTATTTTTTTCAAAATTTGCCTCCTTTAACAAAGTGTGCGCTTTCTAAATCAATTCTTTCGGTCTGTCAAGTATCGCGGGACGGGCCGTTATGTTGCCGGCGCATAGAAATGATCCTGTTCGTGAAGATGTCAGGGGAAAATTTGTTTTAAGAGATGAGATAATCTTTTTCGCGGAAAAGTTTCAAACAGGCGCGGGCAACATCGGTATCATAGAGTTTTCCTGCATTATTCTCAATTTCAGCGAGGGCGTCTTCCAGTTTAAATGCCGGTCTGTAAGGCCGATATGAAATCATGGCTTCCACCACATCCGCAACTGCGAGGATTCGTGATTCCAGAAGAATTTCTCCGTTCTTTTTGCCCAGTGGATAGCCGGAGCCGTCAAGGCGTTCATGATGCTGATGGACGATGTCGGCCAACGGCCAGGGCGATTCCACTTCTTTTATAATTTCATAGCTGTAAATAGGATGGTTTTTAACAAGCGAGAATTCCACATCAGAAAGGACGGCCGGTTTGCACAGGATTTCTGACGGCACTGAAATTTTGCCGATGTCATGAATGGCGCTGGCCATGCGGATAGCTTCAATTTTATCGTGTGGCAGTTTCATCTCGGTGGCAATGGCCCGCGCCAGATCGGCAACCCTTTTTTGATGGCCGGCCATATAAGGATCCTTGGCTTCCGAGGCTGTACCTAAAACCTGAATGGTTATTTTGATGGATTGGCGTAGATTCTCCAGTGTCTCATTGAGTCTTTCCTCTGCTTGTCTACGCAGCGTGACATCCTGATAGATGACCTGGGACTGTTTTTTGCCGTTCCAGAATATTTCCTTCCGGAACACATAGAGATGGCGTATCTCCCCCGTCTTTCTGACAATGCTGATTTCGTACTCAGAGGGGCCGAATTCTCCATTTTCTCTCTTTTTCTTTCTTTCCTGATATTCGGCGTAGCTCTCGGGCGTATAGCGTTCCTTCAGAGGCGTGTTTTTCATCTCATCGATGCTGTCATAGCCATAGATATCCAGAATGGCCCTGTTGGCATAAATGGTCTCACCTTCGAAGGATGAGATACGCACACCCAGGGGGGAGTCATCGAGAGAACGGCGAAAGTTTTCTTCACTTTTTCTCAATTCCTCTTCCATTTTTCTGCGTTCTTCAATATTCCTGCTTTCGCCCAGAATGGACAGAGGGTGGCCCTTTTCATCTCTGACAAAACCGAAAGAGGCTTCGCCCCATACGGTGTGTCCGTCTTTGCAAAGGAATTCCAGCTCCAGGGTGCGATTTAAAAGATAATCGGGGGGTGCGGCCATAGCCTTGGGCATTTCTTCCGTAAAGAAATCCATGGCGGCCTGAACGGATGCCGGCGTCAGGAATTTATCAATTGAGTGTGCTTTGAATTCCTCCTGTGTGTACCCCATGAGTCTTTCCGCGGAAGGACTGACGTAGGTGATGTTCAAATTCAAATCCATCAGCCATACATAATCTTTCATGTTGTCGGCCAGGAGCCGGTATCTCTCTTCGCTTATTTTTACTAATTCATCAGCTTTCTTATGTTCGGTGATATCAATGCCCATGCCCACCACATATTGTTTCCCCTGATAAACCAAGAGGTTACCCGACAATAAATAGGGGGTGGCTTCTCCGTTTCTGGAAAGAACGGGCATTTCAAACGCAATATTCCCTTTAGCGATGAATTCTTCTAAATGGCTCATCAGAGTTATGTATTCGGATTCAGGGACTAAGTTGCGAGGACCTAACTGAACTATCTCTTCATTGGTGTAGCCGCAGGCTATTGTAAAAGCTTTATTCCACCTGAAGAATTTTCTGTTTTCCAGGTCCAGCATAAAGAAAGGTATTGTCAGACTGTCCAGGGTGGACCTGCTGAGATTAAATTCATTTAAGGCAATTTCTTCGGCTTTCTTGCGATCGGTGATATCGCGGACCACACCGATGATTCCCACCGGCTCATGATTCTCGTTTCTGAGAAAAGTGATCTTTGCCTCCACCCATATTTTTGATCCATCTTTGCGGAGATGCTGATATTCCAGAACACGCGATCTTTTCAAATCCTTATCCAGGCGTTTTTCTACCTCTAACTCTTCGACATAAAGCTTTGCAAAATGGCCGTAAGTTTCAGCATCAACAACCTGCTCCACCCTCATTTTCATTAATTCTTCTGCTGTATAGCCTATGATATTAAATGCGGAGGGACTGACATAAGTGTAATTAAAGTCCAGATCGATGGTAAAGATGCCATCCGTAACATTGTCCGCGAGAAGCCGGTATCTCTGTTCACTTTCTCTGATCAACTGTTCGGCTTTTTTGCGGTCGGTAATGTCGCGGTGATTGACAATAATTGCCTCTAATACATTATTATGGACCAACGCGCTTCCCACTGTCTCAAAGACATGCCAACTGCCGTCCTTGTGGCGAAGGCGACTCTCACCTCTAATGGGCGGATGAAGAGGGTTGGTGATCAGTGTGACGAACGACTCGAAGAGAAATTTCATATCATCCGGATGGACATATTCAAATCCGTTGCCACCGATTCTTTCCTCAGGCTTGTAACCGAGAGTTCTTTCCAGAGCAGGATTCAGATAAATCGGCTTTCCCTGCGGATTCAGCAAAACAATAATATCAAACGTGTTTTCGGCCAGAGCCCGGAATCGATGCTCGCTTTCACTGATCTTGTTTTCCGCCTGCTGGAGAATATTTTCGGAATGTTGAGTTTTAGTGTTTTCTTGATCCGTTTGGTTTCTCTTACCCTTCATTTACCCTCTGTGAATCAACCGCATGACATTGACTTATTTTCAGAATCGGATTTACAGGAATGATTATTGTGTTATGAAGTACCTTAAGAACTGTTTTGTGTCAATTGAAAATATAACAGTAAGGGAGAGAATGGAGGCCTGCTGCCTGCGACTGCTGTCAACAATAAAATTTAATTTTTTAGTGTGTAGAAAAGGTGACGGGAGGCTAGCGGCAAAGCCCCCGGTTTTTTGCCATCTCCAGCAATTTACAGCTCCCCAGTGCGCATGCCTTCTGGGCGTCAGAACAGCCGAGGATGTTATTGCCCTGCGTGAAATAGTCGATTCCCCGGTTATTATAGGTGGAAGCATAGTCCGGTTTGAGGAGGATGGCCTGATTATAGTTCTCGATCGCTTGCGGCATCTGCCCCAGTCTATCGTGAGCGAAACCCCGGTTGTGGTAAGCTTCGGCGTCCGTTGACTTCAGGCTGATGGCCTGATTAAAATCGGATATCGCCTGTTGGTACTGGCTCAGTTCGTTATAAATTGTGCCCCGGTTGTAGTAGGCCTCGGCGTAATCCGGTTTCAGACGAATGGCCTGATTATAGTTTTTGATGGCCGGCTGATACTGGCCCAGATTATCGTAAGCCACACCTCTATTGTAATAAATTTCGGCATTTTCCGGCTGAAGTTCAGCGGCCTTATTCAGATATTCGATGGCTTTAAACGGCTCCGTATATTTGCTGCCGTTGGATAACGCGCCCGCCTTATTCAACCAATCTTCCGCCGTCTCACTCATTGCCTGAGAACAAAAAAATGTGAAAAAGAGAAAAATCAATAAAGAAATATTGCGCATAGGGGATATAAAGAGGAATTCCAAATCAACAGTTTATCATTGGTGCCGGAGCTCGGAATCGAACCGAGATGCCCTTGCGAGCGGGGGATTTTGAGTCCCCTAATGCCAATTTCACAATATTTCATAAAACTTCAAATAATAATACATAATACGTTGACAAATGAACCATTTAGCACTATATTAACTCCACAATGAAACTTTGTGAAACATTAGTTTTCACGGGTAAAAGTGGCAATATAGTGGCAATAAATTGGTAACCCTTAAATATTCTAAAATTAATGCTCATGCATAAACATATAACACAAACCACGTAAAAGCCATTAGAAAACAGCGAAGGGGATTGTTATGGCTAAGCAATGGAAAAGCACAGCGCATAAAGGACTTAGATATTTTGAACATGATACCCGGAAACATGGCAAGAAGTTTGATCGTTATTATACGATCCGTTTCCGACTTGACGGTAAGTTACACACTTACGGCGTAGGCTGGCTTTCTGACGGGATACCCGCAGCGATCCGCGTGGAAGAACCAAATTTGGGCTTTGAAGATTATTGCCTAAAGCTGCTTAGGGAATATAAGGGCAATGTCAAAACCGGTGTTGGACCAATATCACCGAAGGAAAAACGCGACATCGAGAAAGAAAAGCGCGACCAGGCCGAGCAGGAACGGAAGCAAGCCGAAAAAGAAAATGTTACATTTGGTTACTACTTTGAAAACGACTATTTTCCGACCCATGAAATTGGCCGAAAGAAAGACACGACGCGCAAGACTAAAGAACATTTCAAGAAATGGATTGAACCCGTTATTGGGAATATCCCCTTCAAGGACATTAAGCCCTTTAATATTGAGAAAATTAAAAAGAACATTCTCAACGCTGGAAGATCACCCCGGACGCTGGAATATGTTATGGCGACGATCCGACAAGTTTGGAATACTGCCAGGCTTAACGGACAAGCCGTGGGCGATTCTCCAACGAAAAGCATAAAGAAACTAAAATATGACAATAAACGAGTACGTTTTCTTACCAATGAAGAGGCCGAAACACTTTTAAACTCCTTGAAAGAAAGGGATGCCTTAGCGTATGAGTTAGCATTAATATCTTTACATTGTGGATTAAGATTTGGCGAAATAGCAGCTTTAAAATGGGGACATATTAATCTTGACAAAGCGATTATTGAAATTGTTGATCCTAAAGGCATCGAGGGCCGGGCTGCATTTATGACAAACAAAGTAAAGGCCATGTTTGATAAAATGGAACGGAAGGAGCCAGAAGATTATGTTTTCACAAGGAACGGCGAAAAATTGAAGGGTACTCCGAAAATTTATTCTAAGGTTGTGACTGATCTAGGTTTAAACAACGGTATCACAGACAAGCGCCGGAAAGTTTATTTTCATAGCTTGCGGCATACTTACGCTAGCTGGCACGTTGAGGCGGGGACAGATATATACGCTGTTAAAGAATTGTTAGGTCATTCAAACATAAGCATGACAGAAAGATATAGCCACTTAGCGCCGGAAGCGTTAAAAAACGCAACGAAGAACTTGGAAAAGTCTATTAGAGCGGGGCACAAAAAGGATAAGTCCGGGCAAGTTGTGAAGTTTAAGAAATAAGAAATAAACGGAGATAGGCAGGCCAGCCGAAAAGCGGAAAACCCTATCCGCCTTCCCCTTCTAAACCGTAGGGCCGCAAAGGGACCAGGACGCAATGTCAAAAACAACTACAACTGCTTTAAATACGGACATCATTCGTAACATCTTGAAACAGCATTCATTGAAATTTTCAGAAAAAGCGATTCGCCTGATTATCAAAGCATCCAAAAACCCTAAATTGGGCAATACAGAGAAGTCTATAACAGTATCAGAAAGCCGTCGTCGGTTGAAAAAAATAAAAACAACGGCAACTCAGTTGTCATCAATGTTAAGAGAATGGGCTCCTTACCTTGAGACTGAACCAGAAGATAAAACTTTGTCAACACTCGACAGCTTAATTCATAACTGTGATATATCATTAAATTATTACAAATCGAAAAAATCCGACGGCGGAAGACCATTAAAATCACGGTCACTAAAGCTTTTTGTTCAAATTCTTATCTTGACCTATGAAGAAGAAACAGGCGAAAAATATATTATAAAAGAACCCTCATCCGTTGGAAGAGAAAGAACTTTTTATAACCCTAAAGTGTACGAGTTTGTCAAAAGCATCTTAAAACATAGTATCCCGGATGAAGACCCAGAAGAACTTATGAAGATGGCGCGACGTGATCCTTTACCATTGGATTGGACACGAAAAATGAAAGAAAATTTGGATGAATATTTTCGTAATGAACATTCCCGCGACAAGCGTCGTGCCGTCGCACTGAAAAAAAAATTAGTTAATAAAGGATTTCAGCTAATTTAATAGATTTTTTAGCGCTTATAGGTTTTTTCTTAGCACACCATTAATATCATTAACTTTATCACCATTTAATTTTTCAAATAAATAGGTTTCTCCTTACGGGAGTCCCCCCCGTCATGATGCTATATTATGCATAAATTAAAAGCATAGGAGGTAATCATGAACCAAAAAATCAAACAAGAAATGGACGATGAAGCCAAAGCACGACGTGAGCAATTTCTGGCGGCAATCGCGGCGGAACTTCCGCCGATTGTTTTTAGGAACTGGCACAAATGGAGAGATGTGTTGCCTATGGTACCGCGCACTGTGGCAAATGATGACAGCCGAGGTGAAGGGCCGAAGGAAAAAGTATTCTTGGGCAGAAACGCCGGTTATCCCAAAGCGGCCTTCATCGAATATTTGAGGCAGAGAATTCACTTCACGGAAGGCAAAAACTAAGGAGATTCGGGCTATGACAAAAGAAGAGATCATTAAGCGAAAGATTTTTCTCAAGCGACAATTGATCGAATTGACGGAGAAGGAAATTGAAGCCCTTGAGGCGCATTTAAATAATAACGAATTTCAAGCGACAGAGGGGTAGCCATGAATAAAATTATAGATAAACTGGAGCAAATATTTTTCCGGCTGTTTCTTTACCGGCGCGAAAGAATAATCTGCCAAGAGTTTGATCGGCAGCTATCTCAAGAAATTGACTGCCTGCAAACTTTAATCGAGGGGTATAAAGGTGAGAGTCGAAAATCTAATTAACCCATTTGCCGGGGATAATTGCCTCTTATGTGGAGGCAAACCATTATTTATCGGAATTTTTGTGCCACAGAATTCACAGCTATGGGGCGCTTCCATAGGCAAAGCGCGTTTCGTTCGATATTGCCTTTGTGAAAAGTGCAAAGATAAATCTGATACGCCGGAAAAAGTCGAGAAAGTTATCTTGTCCGGCTTGGCTGGTGGGGAGGCAACCCATGAATAATCTGGATGCTGCTTTTGAATATGCCGAAAGATTCCAATTCTCGATAATTCCTATCCGGCCAGATAACAAAAAGCCTTACATAAAATGGGAATCACACCAAAAGAAAAAAGCTACACCTGAAGAAATTCGACAATGGTGGAAGCAATGGCCTGCCGCAATGATAGGAATTGTCACCGGTGAAATATCGGGAATCTTTGTTGTCGATTGTGACACTGCTGAGGGATACGAGTCAGTGCAAAAATTGATTCCTGACAATTTACTATTCCCGCTGGAACGGACACCACGTGGCGGCTGGCATTTATATTTTAAATGGCTATCAGAATATAAACTCACTATCGGGGCCGGTATAATGCCCGGCGTCGATATACGCGGCGAAGGTGGTTACATAATAGCCGCGCCTTCAATGAATGGCAATGGCAAGAGTTATGAATGGCTTGACGGTCTGTCATTGGCAGAGATCACGCCGCCGCCGGTGCCTGATGCGCTTCTAAGCGCATTTAATAATATAATAAATAATTCTTTATATAGGGGTGAAGTCAAAACTGAAGTCAGTGCCGCCAAAATGTTCGAGAATGGTCGCCGGGATAATGACCTTTTTCATGTCAGTAATTGCCTTGTCAAGGGTGGTATGCCGAAAGAAGAAATCGCCGAAGTCCTTGAAAGACTTATAATTTCATGGGGTGAAAATCCCGACAAAAAATGGATTCAGGCTAAAATTGAATCCGCTTTTCAACGTGCCGATAAGAGAGAAATTAACTTTTCACAGGAAGTCCGGGATTTCGTAGTGACTTCAAACGGCTTCTTCCTGACTTCAGATGTCTTCAACCGACTTCAAGTGACTTCAAGACAGGAGAAGAAGAATGTTGTCTTAACTCTTTTACGCTTAAAGAAGGAAGGAATCATAGAAAAGCATGGACAGAAAGACGGCTGTTATCGCCGGATTGAAAACGAAATTGACGAAGTTAATTTTCTGAATGCGCCGACAGATGATTTCCCGCTTTCCTTGCCTCTGGGTATTGATACTTACTGCAAACTTTATCCCGGAAATATTATCATAGTGGCCGGGAGTAAATCAGCCGGAAAGACGGCTTTTCTTTTGAACATAGTCAAAGAGAATATGAAACAGCATGAGATCGTTTATCTAAATTCTGAAATGGGTGACACCGAATTCAGGAAACGGCTTGAACTTTTTGATGATGTTAAACTTACAAATTGGAACTTTCGCGCATACCATAGGGCAAATAACTTTGCCGATTTAATCACGCCGGAAAAGAAAATATTCATAATAGACTTTTTGGAAGTGACAACAGATTTTTGGAAGGTCGCGCAATACATTCAAGAAATTCATAACAAGCTGAAAGAAGGCATTTGCATAATCGCATTACAGAAAACCGAAGGCAAAGACAATGGCCGGGGCGGTGACTTCTCAAAGGAAAAGGCACGGCTGTATATTGCCCTTGATTATTTATCCGATAAAAAAGTTAATCAAGTAAAGATTGTTGATGCCAAGGCATGGCGCACAGAGATAAATCCGCGCGGGCTTTATTGTAATTATAAACTTGCACAAGGCGCAAAGTTTCTTCCTGATAGTGTATGGGAGGGGTAACCGTAAAAAATGAATAATATTAAACACAAATCAAGAAAAGCCATTACAAAAAAGGGAGAATGAAAATATGCCGGCTAGACGATTAAAAACAACACAAGATGTGCGCCGCTATTTGGCAGACCTGATAAACCGAACGGAGGCGAAAAAGATTGACGCGAACCTTGCGCGTGGTTTGACTTACATGACTTCTATTCTGATGAGAGCGATAGAAGGCAGTGATCTGGAAAAACGAATAGAAGAATTGGAAAAGAAAATATTGAAGGGAGAATATAGATCATAAAAATAAGTGCACAGCGTAAAAAGATAGAAGAAGAGATGGGAGGGCAAAACAGGATTCCAAATTCAGAGGGATTTATTGTGTTCTATGCTTATGAAACTTAAGAAGAAAAAGAACTCAAATTGGAAAGATGTCTTAAAGAATTACGATAAAAAATGTGGTTGCGATATTTCACGCGCAAGCATACCTATTTTTAAAATCGTTTATGATAAAAAACCAGTAAAGGAGACCTGAAATGAAAGTTAGTATCCTTAAACGACTAGAAGCTATTGAGAAGGAAACGAATCTTAGCAAAATAGATCAGGCGGATCGGGTCGTGGTTATCAAATATCCATATGGTGACGATATGGAGTACGAACGACAAAAACAGAAACGCATGGCTGAGCTTCGGAAAAAGTATGGTCCAAATATTTCTGAAAACGATTTTTCTATTATTGGAATAAAGAAATTTTATAAAAAAACATGAACAAGGAAGGGAGCCGTAACAATGAGAGCCAATAAAAGGAGATTGCATAGGATTGAAGGGATTTTGCGTGAGGAAGAGGGGTTAACTGCGGAAGACGTCGAATTAATACTCTCTGTGCTGCCGACCGAATATTCAGATGCTGTACGAAGAGAGCTTTTGAAAATGGCGGACCAAGAAAGAGCAAACGGCAATATTATTCAACCTGCCAGATGTTATGGCAAAGTAAAAGAACGGAGTGGTTTGCGTGGTGCGACTCTGGATTCTGTCCTAAAGATGATGCCGCCTGAGTCAGGGGAGAAATTACTGGCTAAATTGGCTTTGAGATAAGATGACTAACCTAAGACTCTTGATAGTGTTGAATTAAATTAAAAGAGACTGTAAAATAATCTGTGTAAATGGCATTTTGTTCATATTTCTGCCAAATCAAAACGGCCCTCGTACATAACAGCCAACTGGGAGATTGTCAAAGCCCAGTTGGCCAAAGGCATTGTCCATTTTTTCATAACGTCATGAATTGCCAGATATAAGATTTTTGTCACTTTTCGCAGTTGCCGGTGCAGACCCTCCAGGGCATTTGTCGTATAAATGATTTTCCGAATGTGTTCAGGATATTTTAAAAAAGTCGATACATGAGACCAATTGTTTTTCCACGAATTATCGCTTTCTTCCGGTCGTCGTTACTGTTTGTTTGTACACTTTCCCATCTTCGATATTTTCTTTACTAAAAATACAGCTATGTTCGGCACGCATAGCATCAAACATAGCATCTTTTAAAGCTTTTTCTTTGGAAGAAGGTGCCTTCCCGTTACGGGCAAGTCGCTGTTTTTTTTCTTCCTCATATTCTTGGGATGCTTTTCTGTAATTTTCTCCAAGTTCTTTGCATTTTATATCATTTGTTGTCTCTGGTGTTTTAGATGTATTATTAGTAGTTGAGTATGCTTGCCTTCTTTGCGATTGACTAGCTTGCCACCCGCGAAAACTCTTGTCCTCCGCTTCTCTTTGTTTCCGCTGAAAAGCTGCTATTGCCTCTGGCGAATCACGTTCATAGGAATTCAGTTTATTTGCTTTATTTTCGTATTCTTCTGGAACCGGTTCATTTGATATAATAGTAACACCTTTTTTATTTTTATAAGTGTAAATTTCACCGGCCAGAACAGTAGAAGAGGAAAAAACAAAGATCATAAATACAACAATAAATTTCTTCATAGCTTTACCCCTTAATATGGATTGTCTATAATAACGTCGGTAACTTCCCCGGCATTTTTGGTGCATTGAATGAATGTACCGGCGATAATCATAAAGAATAGAAAGCCGAAAATAATTTTACAGATTTTACCGTTTAAACCATTATTTGCGTCGTCTTCCATTATTAATTATCCTCTCTAGGCTACAGATTTAGGGCTTTGTTAAACTTATGAATTGCCCTTCTCAGATCTAGCATTGTCTTTTTGAGATTCGATTTGAGCTGTGTCGAGGTCTTTTCCGGTAATGGCGTTTTTTCTTTCATATTTTTCTTCTCCCCCTTATACATACAGTTAAACCCTGACCCTGAAAAGATTCTTCGGGTAACAGTGGAGCGTTAGCGCCAGATTGTCCCCTATTCTGATTAATATCTGATCGGCCAGTTCCTTCGGATCGTTGTTGACTAGATTCCAGTCCACTGCGTCCACTTCCTCGTTTGTTTCTGGTTCCCTTTCCAGATAGTTCATCACTTCCTTCGGTTTCCAGCCCTTCATTTCTTCCAGCGTTGTCGTCAGCCGCCCGTCCGGATCGTCCAGACTGTTCTTCAGTGACCACTCCGCCAGTTGCAGGCAATACAGCCAAGTTTCGTCCGGTGTCTGCTTTAGTTCTCGGAGTGCCTTCTTGCTTTCTTGATTCAGCTTCTCGCTGTTTTGTGGGATAGGAACTACGCCTCTTAGTTCTTTCATTACAGACTCCTTCTATAACAATGCTGCTGGAAATCTACAAAGCGTTGCCTGTCAAATTCAGTAATTAAAAGAATGATATTTTTTATAAATGTTTTGTTGTCAATAGTCAACAGAATATAACTCTTGATTCTGTTACGTTCCTTCCAACAGGAGGCGAACTTGACAATCGAAGAGGCATTTGGAGAAGTAATAAGAGATCTCAGAAAATCAAATCAAATTTCACAAGAGAAACTGGCTGAGCTTAGCAATCTCGACCGGAGCTTCATTTCGCTGATCGAATGTGGCCATAAGCAGCCTTCACTGATAACCATCTATCAACTTGCAAAAGCTTTCAAGCTTTCCGCATCTAAATTATTAGCACTCACGGAAGAAAAAATCAAAAAGTAATCAAACAACAGAGAACAGAGAAGAAACCTGAATATTAACAAGAGCTTCTTTTAGCAAAATAAGTTGTTTTGCAGATTATATATTGAGTTTGCAAGAAATGATAAGATTATTATAATTCATATACTTATCAATAATATATTGACATTTTATTGATTTATCATTGACAAAACTTAAGATAAAGTTTACATTCCACACAAGCAACATTTACATATTTTTGTTTAAAGGTTTACATTTATGGCCAGGATAAGAAAAAGAGGCGAAGAAATAAGGGGATTTATTTTAGATCTTGTTGAAAGCAACACTACAAAGATAATTTCCCTAACAATGAATAAGTTTAAAATCAGTCGTCAGGCTGTTTTTAAGCATATACAGAATTTAATTAAACAGGGTATGTTAACTCATACAAATCATGGCGTTTATGAATTGCGTCCGCAAGAGGAATGGACTGAAACATTTTTCATTTCTGATAACTCCGCAGAAGATGTGGTATGGCGAGACAAGATAGCATCAAAGATAGGTAAACTGCCGGATAATACATTAGATATTTGGCATTACGGTTTTACAGAAATGTTCAATAATGTTGTTGATCATTCTGGTAGTAATAATGTGCTGATAAGAATTAAAAAGACCGCGCAATCAACTCAAATGGATATTGTTGACGTTGGAGTTGGAATATTTAACAAAATTAAGAATTCCATGAATCTTCTTGATGAACGTCACGCCGTGTTAGAATTAACAAAGGGAAAATTAACAACAGATCCTCAAAGTCATAGCGGAGAGGGCATTTTTTTTACTTCACGAATGTTTGACTCATTTAATATTCTTTCTGGTGAGGTTTTTTTATCGCATAAATATGGTGAAGATGAGGATTGGATTTTACAAAACACTGATAATCAAAATGGCACTATCATATCTATGAAATTGAAAAATAACACTGCGAGGACAAGAAAAGAAATATTCAACAAATTTTCAGACGATGATTATGGTTTCACAAAAACCGTAGTGCCGGTTAGATTAGCTCAGTATGGAAATGAAAAGTTGATTTCCCGTTCTCAAGCAAAACGTTTGTTAGAAAGAGTGGATAGGTTTAAAACAGTATTGTTTGATTTTACTGAAGTAGAAATAATTGGACAAGCGTTTGCTGATGAGGTTTTTAGGGTTTTTGCTAACGAACATCCTCAAATTGAAATATTGCCGATTAATGCTAATGATGATGTGAAGCAAATGATTAAAAGAGTAACCTCTGATGCTTTACAAAACCAAGGGAATCTTTTTTAGACTATTAATGTTCCCTTTCAAACTGACCCTCTACCTAAAATCCTTTTCCCTTGACATAGCCATCTACTTGGTATTTTATAAAAAAGTGCGTTATTTTCTTCCGCGCCCACATGAAATACAACCCAAAATAGACTTAATATATGGCGGTGGCTGATGTTTGAGCAAGCATTCAAGAACATTGACGACGTTTTATGGAAAGAAGCTGGATGCACTACCGAACTTGACTACACGGAACAGACTTCCTGGTTACTCTTTTTAAAATACCTCGACGATTTGGAACAGGACAAGACAATAGAAGCCAAGTTAGAGGGAAAGCAATACTCCTACATCCTCGATAAACCATATCGCTGGGAAACCTGGGCCGCTCCAAAGGGTAAAGATGGCCAGATTGATCACAACAGAGCATTGGTTGGAGATGACCTCACAGCGTTCGTCAATCAGAAGCTCTTCCCCTATCTCCACGGTTTCACGCAGAAGGCCACCGGCCCGAACACCATCGAATACAAAATCGGGCAGATCTTCGGAGAGATCAAAAACAAGATCCAGAGCGGCTATAACCTGCGTGAAATTATCGACCATATTGACGAATTACGCTTCCGTTCCAGTATTGAAAAGCACGAACTCTCCCACCTTTACGAAGCCAAGATCAAGAACATGGGCAACGCTGGCCGAAACGGCGGCGAATACTACACCCCCCGGCCGCTCATCCGCGCCATCGTTCAGGTCGTACAACCGAAACTCGGCGAAAGCATCTACGATGGTGCCCTCGGATCGGCGGGCTTCCACTGCGAGACGTTCGACTATATGAAGAAAACCTATCCCCATAGAACCGTTGCGCAGGATCGCTTCCTCCAGACCCGTACATTCTATGGCAAGGAAAAGAAGTCCCTCGCCTTCGTTATCGGCATTATGAACATGATTCTGCACGGCATCGATGCTCCGAACATCATTCACACCAACACCCTCACAGAAAATCTGGCCGACATTCAGGAAAAAGACCGATACGACATCGTCGAGACCAATCCGCCCTTCGGCGGCAAGGAACGCAAGGAAGTGCAGCAGAACTTCCCCATCCGCACTGGCGAGACCGCCTACCTCTTTCTCCAGCATTACATCAAAATTCTCAAAGCCGGTGGCCGAGCTGGTATTGTCATCAAGAACACCTTCCTCTCCAACGCCGACAACGCCTCTGTCAGCCTCCGCAAGCATCTTCTGGAAAGCTGCAATCTGCACACCATCCTTGATTGCCCCGGCGGCACATTCCAAGGTGCGGGCGTGAAAACCGTGGTGCTGTTCTTTGAGAAAGGCGCACCCACTAGAAAGATTTGGTATTATCAGCTTGATCCCGGACGCAGCTTGGGCAAGACCAACCCGCTCAATGATGACGACCTTGCCGAATTTGTGAAACTGCAAAAGACAAAGGCCGACTCGCCCAAGAGCTGGAGTCTGGACGCAAAGAGTATTGATCAGTCAACCTTCGATCTGTCTGTGAAGAACCCCAACGGCGGCGAGGAAGTCACCCACCGCAGCCCACAGAAAATTATGGACGAGATCGCCGCGCTGGATGCCGAGAGTGCGAAGGTGCTAGCAAAGATCAGGAGATTACTGTGAAGCCCAAATGGGAATTTAAAAATCTTACAATGGTATCTACTATTAATTATGGCTACACAGAAAGTGCTTCTTACGAGCAAGTCGGTCCTAAATTTCTCCGTATAACCGACATTCAGAACGATCGCGTTGATTGGAAAAGTGTTCCCTATTGCAAGATTGCATTAGAGGATGTTCCAAAATACCGTTTGGCAAGTGGCGACATTGTCTTTGCGAGAACCGGCGCGACGACAGGAAAAAGCTACCTTGTTAATAATCCTCCAGATGCAGTGTTTGCGTCCTATTTGATTAGGCTCAGAGTAATAGATAAGAAGCTATTGCCCGAATTCGTTTCTTTATTCTTCCAGACCGATAGTTACTGGAAGTCGATCAAAGATGGTTCAGCAGGTAGCGCACAGGGTGGCTTCAACGCGACCAAACTTGGTGCCCTTTCTATTCCAATTCCACCGATTTCGGAACAGCAGCGGATCGTCGGCATCCTCGACGAAGCGTTTGATGGCATCGCAACCGCCAAAGCCAATGCCGAAAAGAACCTCCAAAACGCCCGCGCCCTATTTGATAGCCACCTGCAATCTGTCTTTACACAAAGCGGCAAGAGGTGGGATCGTGTTACATTGGATGCACTCTTGGAACGAGGGTGGATTGAGGGACATTTGGACGGCAACCATGGAGGTGATTACCCACGCAAAGAGGAGTTTATCAGCGAAGGTGTGCCATACATCTCGGCAAACTGCTTGGATGATGATCAGGTAGATATGTCTCGTGCCAAATATCTTTCGGCGATTAGGGCTGCACTTCTTCGTAAGGGTATTGCAAAAAACGATGATGTTTTATTCGCACACAACGCTACGGTTGGCCCTGTTGCTATGCTTCATACAGACGAAGAGAAGGTTATTCTTGGCACATCCTTGACCTACTATCGATGCAATCGAGCATACATTCTTCCAGAGTATCTTGCTCACTACATGAGGTCTTTCGATTTCAAGTCGCAATATTTGCAGGTTATGCGTCAATCAACAAGAAATCAGGTCCCGATCACGAAGCAGCGTGAATTTTTTCACATCATACCACCTATTGAGGAGCAAAAGATGATAATCGTCCAGCTAGACGGCCTTTTTAAAAGTGTTCGGCAACTAGATGCCATCTATCAGCGCAAACTCGCGGCACTAGATGAGTTGAAAAAATCGTTACTCCACCGGGCATTTACAGGAGAATTGTAGGAACTCGTTATGAATGACGAAATAATAAGCAAAAGCTTTAGACATTCTGCCGCGTTTGGAAAGCGTATTGAATATTATGTCATTGGTTTAATGTTAAAAGAAGGGCTTGATGTCTTTTTGCCAATGGTGGACGATGATGCAATAGATGCGGTTATCAAGAAACCTGATGGAACATTCGTTGAGGTGCAAATTAAAGCTCGTTCAAAACACGTCATCTTTGGTGATGCGGCACTCTTTGCGGCTATACCACATGAATATAGGCCCAATTATTGGTTTGTGTTCTATTCAGAGCGAATGGGGAAGATGTGGATTCTTTCCTCTAAAGAATTTATAAAAGAAGCGGTGCAGAATAAGGCTGGCAAGAATAAAGGTAAAAGATCATTGTGGTTCAATGGAAAGAACACTAAAGAAAAAACAGAACACACAAAACCACAGTATGAAAAATACCTTGTAACGAACTTTGATAGAATATTGAAAGAAAATCCTGATAAAAAAATATGAACGAAGCCGAAACCAGAGCCGAACATATTGACCCCGCACTTAAAGCCGCGGGCTGGGGTGTTGCAGAGGGCAGCCGCATCCGTCGCGAATATCCAATCACGCCGGGACGTATTGAAGGTCTTGGGCGACGTGGCAAGGCTTTAACAGCCGACTATGTGCTGGAGTATCGCAATACCAAACTGGCTGTTATAGAAGCTAAGGCATGGGATGAAGCGCTAACAGAAGGGGTAGCGCAGGCAAAAAACTACGCCGATAAACTGGTCATCCGTTTTACTTATGCGACGAATGGACAAGGCATTTACGCCATCGATATGAAGACGGGCAAGGAAGGCGAGATTGCCGCTTATCCCAAACCGGAAGAACTCTGGAAATTGACCTTTGCCGAAGAGAATACTTGGCGTGACCGTTTCGCCGGTGTGCCCTTTGAGGACAGGGGCGGTTCCCATCCGAGCCGCTATTTTCAGGACATTGCGGTAGAACGGGTGATGGAAGCCATAGCTGCCAATAAGCCACGCATCCTGCTGACTATGGCAACAGGAACAGGTAAAACATTTGTCGCCTTTCAAATCGCCTGGAAGCTATTCCATAGCCGCTGGAACTTGAGCCGTGAGCCATCACGATTGCCGCGCATTCTGTTTTTAGCTGATCGGAATATCCTTGCCAATCAGGCTTATAATGAGTTCTCCGCATTTCCGGAAGATGCGATGATCAGGATTTCACCGGCGGACATCCGCAAGAAAGGCAAAGTACCCAAAAACGGCAGTATCTTCTTCACAATCTTCCAGACCTTCATGAGCGGACCACCCAAGGATGGAAAGCCCAGCCCATATTTCGGCGAGTATCAGCCTGATTTCTTCGATTTCATTGTCATTGACGAGTGTCATCGTGGCGGTGCGAACGACGAAAGCAATTGGCGCGGCATTCTCGAATACTTCGCCCCGGCTGTTAAGCTCGGTATGACGGCTACACCCAAGCGTCAAGACAATATTGACACCTATGCTTATTTCGGCGATCCGGTTTACATCTACTCACTGAAGGACGGAATCAATGACGGCTTCCTTACACCTTTCAAGGTAAAGCAAATATCCACAACGCTTGATGAGTATGTCTATACGCCTGATGATACATTGGTCGAGGGGGAGATTGAGGCCGGCAAGATTTATGACGAAAACGACTTCAATAAGATTATCGAAATCAAGGAGCGCGAACGCTACAGGGTAAAATTGTTCATGGATATGATCGACCAGAAAGAAAAGACCCTGGTGTTTTGTGCCACACAAATCCATGCGCTGGCTGTTCGTGATCTCATTAACCAGATGAAGACCAGCTCCGATCCAAATTATTGTCAGCGGGTTACGGCCAATGACGGCGAGTTAGGCGAACAACACCTGCGCGACTTCCAGGATAACGAAAAAACTATACCCACAATACTGACAACTTCACAGAAACTTTCAACTGGGGTTGATGCTCGCAACATCCGCAACATTGTTTTGATGCGACCAATTAATTCTATAATCGAGTTTAAACAAATCATAGGACGCGGCACACGTCTTTACGATGGTAAGGATTATTTTACAATCTATGACTTTGTAAAAGCCCACCATCATTTTAGTGATCCTGAATGGGATGGAGACCCCCTTGAACCGGAAGCAAAAGAGACAAAAAAAACGAAGCCGGTAGAAACAGAAAAGCTGGAAGGCGTCCGCGAACCATCTGATGAATACGTGACCAAACCCAGGATCAAAGTGAAACTGGCTGACGGCAAAGCTCGTAATATTCAGCACATGATGTGTACAACCTTCTGGCATCCCGATGGAACACCCATGTCGGCACAGCAATTCATGGAGATGTTATTCGGGAAGCTACCGGAGTTTTTTAAGAACGAAGATGAGTTACGCACTCTATGGAGTATGCCCGACACACGCAAAAAACTATTACATGGTCTTTCTGAAAAAGGTTTTGGCCATGACCAGTTGGCTGAGATGCAAAAAATCATCGATGCTGAGAAAAGTGACCTCTTTGATGTGCTGGCCTATGTTGCCTATGCGATGCCGCCGCTTACACGAGAGGAGCGGGCTACCAAGGCCAAGGTCATTATTAGCACAAACTTCAACACGAAGCAGCAGGTCTTCCTCGATTTCGTTTTGTCGCATTATGTGAGCGTTGGTGTGGAGGAGCTAGATCAGGAAAAGCTAGCGCTATTTTTAAAGTTAAAATATCACGACTCTATTGCCGATGCTGTTGCGGATTTAGGTAAGCCCGAAGAAATCGGCAATGTCTTTGTAGGATTTCAGAAATATCTTTATCAGCAACAGGCCGTCGGATAAAGGGCGGCTGATCGGAAAAAGCAAAGTTCGGATATAATTGTTAGGTCATCAAGTATAAACACAAAGAGGTATTAATATGACACTTGTTTTAACAGAGCTTAATCAACATGGAATTGCTATGGCAGCAGATTCTGCCGTTACCTCAACTGTACCATTACCGGGTGGTGGAACAACTCATAGGGTTTTACATGGGGTGCAAAAATTACAGATGGTTATGCACCTTGAAGCTGGGATTTCTTGTTGGGGAATGGGCAATATAAATGGGACCCCAACTGATATATGGATTCGTGATTTTATTTATAGATACAAAGCAGCAACACCAGATTTAAATTCATTTGCAAATACACTTGCACAGGAACTAAACAATATTTTTCCACCAAGATCGCCAAATAGTGGTTTTCACTTGGCGGGATTTGTAGATACAGCCACAGGTAAATTGCCATCTTTCTACCACATTCACAATGGCAATAGTCAGTATTATCATAACATTAATCCAGATATTTTTAATGCGAACCTCGATTTTCCACCGCGCTCTTATCCTATTGGTCAGTTTGGCATCACAAGAAATGGCGATTATAGGCTGTATATGCATTTCTTTAATTACCTTTATGCTTTCATAAATAGCATTCCAAACAATTCACAGTTTAATGGTATCCAAATCCCGTTTCCAGATGATTTACTCACTCATGCTAAATTGTTACGAATGCAAATTCAATTCGTGTCTGGACTTTACGATGTATCTAATCTGGTACCTGGTATCGGCGGACCAATAACTATTTTAGGAATAGGCCCAAATGGTTATGAGTTTTTTGAGACAAAATAATCACACAAATCATACCGAAATAACACCTAACAAGGCTCTTCACGGAATCGTCGTATATGCGCGGCCATCCTCGAACTTTTTGTTATGTTTTAGAATAATAGGAGGTTAACTATGCCCTTTGACAATTTAATGACCGACAAAATAACGATTATCAAACAAGATGGAAGCAGATTTGATGACATCAAAGCAAGCGTTCAGAAGAACAAAATTTTTATCCAAAGCACGAAATACCTGATCGAACCAAGGGACATAATTCAGAGAAAGATGTCCAACGGTGGTGAAGAAACCTATGAAGTCATCGACCCAGGATTTCATGAGCAATTTCATGGCATACCTGCAGGATACCAAATGGACGTAAGAAAACTAGGTCTTCCTGAGGCTAGAAATGCAATTCAGAACATTACTTACAACATCACCGGACAAAATGCCCGAATCAATCAAAATTCGATTGATCGATCCATAAACATCATTCAACTTAACCCTGACGTGGCTGAAAACATTGATGCCCTTAGACAGGAAGTAAACCGGATTATCCGAGATGAAGTAGCTAGAACAGCAGCTCATGAGGTCGTTGATGCCATTGAAGAGCAGTTCAAATCAGGTACACCAAAGATTTCCGTTGTCAGCGCTCTACTCAAAGGCTTACCAGCAGCTGGGAGCATTGCATCCATCGGATCTTTTTTGTTGTCGTGCCTACGATAAAAGACATAACAAACTCAATACAACTAATCGCTACGCTCTTGCTGATTTTCTCGTTTATGTTTAATTGTGACAAACACCGTAGCGTAGATTGTTCCAGAGGAATTATTGATGAATATCGGTGAGCGTAGAAGTTTTTACTATCGTTCTGATTTAATAAAAGATCTTCCTAACGTTGAACGTTTGCCTGATAAAACGCAGGCAAATATTGAAATAAAGGTCGTTCAAGTTATTTATGAGTCATTCGTTAAACCTGGAGATCAGGACTATCTTACTGCAAGGCTCCTTGCTCAAAGAGGGTTACCAAGAGCCTTCTTCTGGGCAGCTGCCCAAACTATTGAGAAATATCTAAAAGCATTTTTATTGCTAAATGGGAAATCGCTGTTGGACAAAAAATATAAAGGTCATCCTATTGATGAGCTATTTCGCGATGCAGTAGAAATTGATGAAAGATTAATAAATATTAATTTATATCCTCATAAAGACATAAATATTGATTGTGAAATCCGTAAGCGAATTAAGGAATTTTCATTAGAAGTATTCATTAAAGATATCAAGACACATGGTAGCGCAAGCAATCGTTATAATTTGTCAGGTGTGGAGTTTGATACTGGTCATCTCTTTGCTTTAGATAATTTTGTTTATGCTTTAAGAAGGCTTATAGGTGTTCCACCTATCGCTGATAGCTTTTACAACGTTCACGATGATCTAATAAATATTTTTCAAGATAATAATCCATTGTTTTGTGGTGACAGTAATATGTGCCACAGCAAAATACCTAGTAAAAATTTTCAAATACAACGATCGCGATCAGTCACAACTCTTGACTTTCTTATAAAGAATAAAAATGATGTTGGAAACATTCCCGCACTCAGGTGGTTAAATAATAAAATGAAGTTACCGAAAGAAGTCAGTAAAATACTTAAAACCTAGCAATCCGCTCAAGCCGAGTTCGACAGGCACTGTTTTATCAGCAGGCGTAATGGGGTGCGGTTAAACTCACCGTTAGGGGAGTAATAAAATGAATATTCCAGATGATAAAGAATTGGAAAAAATTTATAAGAGGAAAGAAAGAAATATTAGGAAATATAAACCTCAAAGAGGAGAGTATTGGAGTTTTGAAGATTTTAAGGAATGGTATAAAGAAAAATATTCTAATGATCCTGTTTGTTTTTACTGTAAAATACCAGAAAATATTATCGAAAAGATTTATTGGGATATCAGACATACAAAAAGGCCAAGGACAAGAATAAAATTAGAAATTGAAAGATTAGATCCATTTGATAATTATAACAAGAAAAATGCAGTTCTAGCTTGCTTTAATTGCAATAACTCAAAAAGTGATATTTTGCTTTGTGAGGAATTTAAAGCCATAGGAAAAATTATAGAAAAAATATGGAAAGCAATAGCTAAAAAAAATGGTGTAGTCTATTAAAACTGCCATTAACAAAGTCAATACAGCCGATCATTGTACCCAGACAGATTATTTCATGTCGCTCATAAATTTGAACTGAAAGGAGATTCTATGCGAAAAAAATTAGAAAATATTGACTGATGTCGGCAGGGTGTGTTATTTGATCTCTCGGCAGTTTTCAGTAGACATCAGGGTGCTTGCTTCCTCCGGAATCACCTGCCGCTTTCAGCGGAATCTCCATAAACAGAAACCTGTTGCACAATTGTCTTCTTTTGCTCTTTTATAAACTATGTAGAGGCTTTTAGCGACATAAACTTAGGTGAGTAAAGGGCAGGGAAGCAGATATTGACTCTAATAGTGACCGTATTACAGAGGTAATATGTCAAAATACAGCATAACTTTATCCAAAAGTGGCAACATAGTGGCAATTATTGACCTAGTAACAAAAAAGAGGTTTAAGCTGATTTAGCCTAAACCTCTCATAAGTTACTTATTTTATTATGGTGCCGGAGCTCGGAATCGAACCGAGATGCCCTTGCGAGCGGGGGATTTTGAGTCCCCTGCGTCTACCAGTTTCACCACTCCGGCACGCGCGGGATTATATAGATGGGTGTCAAAATGTCAAGCTAAAATCTGTTGACAATCAATTATAGCCTGTGTTAAGGAACGCCCCTCTTTGAGTTCAAGAAGAATTCGGGGTTGTAGCTCAGCTGGGAGAGCGCTTGAATGGCATTCAAGAGGTCAGGAGTTCGATCCTCCTCAGCTCCACCAAAACATAAGGGGTGAAGGTCAGTCCTTCACCCCTTCGTTGTTTATAAGTCCTCCACCTTCTTTTTGATGCGGACTCTTTTTTCCTTGATCATCGCCGCCTTGTTGCCTTCCAGCCACGTTTTCATCGCTTCTTCCTGTTTGAGCTGCGTGAAGATCTTTTTGTACATGTCCTTCTGGGCTTCAAAGGCTTTTGCATCGGGCGCGGTGGCCTCTTTCAGCTTTAAAATATAGTAGGCATTGTTGATGAACAGCGGCTTTTCCGCGTAGGGTTTGCCCGCGGAGAGCTGCATCAGAATTTCATTGGCGTTTTCATTCTGCCCGATGCCGGGGATGGTTCCGCCCGGCTGGAACAGGCCTGTTTCGTTCATTCTCAATCCTTTTTCGGAGGCGATTTTTTCAAAACTTTCGCCCGCTTTTAAGCGTTCCAGAAGGGCCTTGGCCTCTTTTTCAGCAAGAATCTTTGTTTCATTTTCAAGATAGCTTTGCCGGACCTGTGCTTCGATGTCAGCGAGTTTCGGGACGTAGGACGCCTTGCCGTCCACAACCTGCACAAGGTAGTAGCCGTTTTCCGAGGAAATCACTTTGCTCAGTTCGCCTTTCTGCAGATTCAGAAGGGCATCGTTGAAATTCTTGACGGCCGCAAGCTCCTGCGGCGGTTTGTTGACCGGGAAGAAATCGGACGCATGAACCGTTAGATTATTCTTCCGGCCGTAGGCATCCATGTTATCTTCCTGATAAATTTCATCCCTGGCTTTTTTCGCTTCCAGATAGGCGGTCTGCATGCCCCTTGTCTTTTTCAGTTCTTTAATGATATCGCCCTGGACATCGGCCAGCGGCAAGGGTTTGCCGTCTTTTGTCTTGTATTTGTCTTTGTAGCTGCTGTAATACCCCTTAATGTCCTCGTCGCTGATATTGGCCGAGAAGGAATCGGCGCTCCAAAACAGGTATTTGATTTTTTTCTGGTCGGCGACGCGGAACAGATTGCCGTTCTTCTTGAGGTAATCTTCCAGCTCCGATGGGGCGGGTGAGATTTTATTTTTAAGGTCACTACCCGCGATCTGCAGAAAATGAAGATTCATTTTCCGGTTCTGCAGGACGTAGAGATCGTAAATTTCCTGATCGGAAACCTTGACGCCTTCGCGAACAAAGGCTTCGATTTTCTGCGCCGTCATTTCGGCCCTCTGCAGGGCTTCAAAATCCTCGGCCGATAATCTGTTGTAGCGCAGAACCTGCTGGTATTTGCGCTCGTCGAATTTTCCGTTGGTCTGAAGGGAAGGAACGGCCATGATGGCGTTGCGCAGCTCTTCGTCGGATACCTTGATCTTTAAATCGCCGGCCTTGGCGATGATAATTTCCCTGTTTAATAAATTGTCATAGGCTTTGGTTTTCAAATCCATCGTTTTGAGCATGTCCGGCGTCAGTTTCTCTTTTAAGTTTAAGCGGGCCATGTCCAGAAGCTTTTCGTGTTCGTTTCTGAAATCAGCTTCACTGATGATTTTTTTGTCAATGACGGCAACGGCATTGGTATGCTGGCCACCTCTGCTTGAACCGAAATAAAGGACAAAGACAATGATAATGATAGCGATGACCGCGATCATGAACCAGCCGCGCGCGTGTTTGCGAAAAAACTTCAGCATAAAAATCACCTCAAAAAGATAACTGATATTTGATAACCATTAAATTTTTGACTTATTAGTATAGTCATTTGCAAAATGCAAACATAATTTAAAAATGAGTTGATTAGGTTTATGAAATACGGTATGCAAAATAACTTATAATCCGAAAGTTATTATATTAACTTGTAAAATGCGGGAGGATGAATGTTTTTTGATTATGTTTTAGGAAAATTTTCCAATGATCTGGCCATTGATCTTGGAACTGCCAATACCATCGTTTATGTCAAGGACAAGGGAATTGTCCTGAATGAACCGTCCGTGGTGGCTGTACATCAGGACGCCCGGGGAATGAAAAAAGTCCTCGCGGTGGGCAATGAAGCCAAAAATATGCTGGGGCGCACCCCGGGTAATATTGTCGCGATCCGGCCGATGCGGGACGGGGTCATTGCCGACTTTGATATCACGGAGGCCATGCTCAAACATTTTATCCTGAGCGTTCATAACCGCAAGTCTTTGGTGAGGCCGCGGATCATCATCTCCGTGCCTTCAGGGATTACGCAGGTGGAAAGGCGCGCGGTGCGAGAGACGGTCGAGTCCGCGGGCGCCCGGGAAATTTATCTGATTGAGGAACCCATGGCCGCGGCGATCGGGGCCGGTTTGCCGGTTGCTGAACCGACCAGTTCGATGGTGGTGGATATCGGCGGTGGGACAACGGAAGTCGCCGTGATTTCGCTGGCGGGCATTGTGTATTCAAAATCGGTCCGGGTGGCGGGAGATAAAATCGACGAAGCGATTGTTCAATATATGAAACGTAAGCACAATCTGCTGATCGGAGAAAGAACCGCGGAAATCATTAAAATGGAAATCGGCTGCGCCTACCCCTTTGATGAAATTAAAGTCGGCTCGATCAAGGGACGGGATTTGATTTCCGGCATTCCGAAAATTACGGAAACCAACTCGGAAGAAATACGGGAAGCCATTAACGAACAGGTCACCTTCATTGTTGACGCAATTAAAGACACGCTGGAAAATTCGCCGCCGGAGCTGGCCGGCGATATTGTGGACCGCGGGATTGTTTTGACCGGCGGCGGAGCCTTGCTGGCCAATATTGATATTCTGATTCGGGAGGAGACCGGGCTGCCCATCACCATCACCGACGACCCTCTTTCCGCTGTGGCCAGAGGCGCAGGGATGGCTCTCGATAAGATAGGCGTTCTGAAAGATATCGCGCTGGAAGTTTAATAGTCACGATTCACATAACTGGGGATTCATCTATCCTGTTGATTTTCAATGGTTATTGCGAACGCGTCAAGATCCATATCGGCGGGAATCTGTTTGTTATTTTTTTGTGCCGTGTGATCCATAAGCCCGACCGATTGAACATCCTGGAAGATAGCGTTCCGATCTTTAATATGTCTGACGGGTGAAATGTTTTTTAGAAAATATAAAATAGTCATTTTTATTGCCGTTGTCTTCTTTGCTGTGTTGATCGCCATTATTTACAATCTTAAAGTTTCCAGGGACAATAGTTTCATCAGAAAAATGGTTATGGAAACCGCCTCCCCGGTCTACGGCGTCTTCAGCGGTTCCCTGCAGGGGATTCAAGATGCCTGGTCCCGTTATGTTCTGCTGGTCGGCATTCAGGAGGAAAATAAGAAATTAAAAAATAAGGTCAATGAACTCAAAGCCAATATTGTTTCCTATCGCGAAAGTTATTACGAGGCACAGCGATTAAAAAAACTTCTGGCCATCACGGATCATTATCCTTATCGCTTTACCGGCGCCCGGGTCATCGGCAGGGAACAGGCCGCGCTTTCCCGGACGGTGCTCATCAACAAAGGTTCATCGGACGGTTTGCGGGAGGGGATGCCGGTGATTGCCTATCCGGGATTGATCGGACGCCTCATTGATGTTTCCTGGCATGCGTCCCGTGTGCTGCTGCTGATTGACGAGAACAGCAATGTGGATGCGATTGTTCAGCGCAATCGAACGCAGGGGATTATCAGCGGCGCCGGCTCCCAGGGGATGATTTTGAAATATATTTCCAAGACCCAGGATGTTCAAAAGGGCGATGTGGTTATCTCTTCGGGGATGGGAGGCGTTTTTCCCAAAGGATGGCTCATCGGACAGGTCATTGATGTGGACAGAAAAGCCGCCGGACTTTTTTTAAAAATCACGGTCGCGCCTTTTGTCGATTTGTCAAAACTGGAGGACGTGCTGGTTTTATCATCTGATGAACAGACGCTGAAATAACCATGCTCTATTACCTTCTGCTGCCCATCGCATCCGTATTGTTAATTGTCCTGCAATCGGTGATGACGGATGTCGTTTTCTCCAGCCGTTTCGTCTTCGAATTATCCCTGCTGGTCACGATTTACGCCGGTTTTCGCCTGGAGTTCATGCGGGGAACATGGTTGGCGCTTGTTGTCGGATTGGCGTTTGATTGCCTCAGCGGCTCGGTGCCGGGAGTTGGCACTTTAATTTACATGGTTGTTTTCTGGAGCGCATTTTACATATCCGACTGGCTGGACACGGAGAAAACACATATTATTGTTACTTTCAGTTTTGTTTGCGTTTTGTTCAAAGAAACCCTGGTCATTTTTTTCTACTATCTGGCTTTCGAGATCAACGTCTTGGCGGCTGCCTATCCGGTGATGGTGATCAAAGCGCTGATTATCGGATTGCTGGCCCCCCTGTTCTTTTATGGGATGGATCGAACGGGATGGCTGCTTTACGAAGATAAGGTCTAGCATGCTCAACCGACAGGAACCGATAGACTTCAGAGAGAGAATCAGAATCGTCGTGGTGTTTGTTCTGGCGGCGATCACGATTCTCATGGTCCGGCTGGCTTATCTGCAGATTGTCCGGGGCGACGATTTTAAGAAAAAATCAGAAAACAATTCTGTGCGCTTCCGGCAGGTCAAACCCCTGCGCGGTCTGATTATGGACCGCAACGGTTTTGTGCTGGTGGACAACAAGCCCTCCTTTGATGTTATTTACATTCCGAACAGGAATAAGGCCAATGAATTGTCCGTGGAAAGACTCAAACAGCTTTATGAGAACAGAGCGCTTGCTTTCCCGTATGACCAGGCGCTGCTGAAAAACGCGAGGCCCTACCTGCCGGTGAAACTGGATAAAAATGTGACGATGGAGAAGATCGCGCTTGTGGAAACCAATGCCCTGAACTTGCCGGGCATTTACATTGATGTTTCACCGATCCGTTTGTATCTGGATGGAGAAATTCTGGCGCCGGTCATCGGCTACACCGGTGAAGTCAGCAGGAAAGAAATAGAACAAAGCGCGGGTAAGTATGGCTACGGCGATGTTTCCGGAAAGCATGGGCTGGAAAGGTTTTTTGATGCTTTCATTCGCGGTCAGCGCGGCGCGGAGCTGGTGGAAGTCAACGCCTACGGTAAAGAAATCAAGAATATGGGCAGAATTGATCCGGTCGCCGGCTATAATATGGTCCTGACCATCGATGCCGATCTGCAGAAAGCGGCATGGAACGCGGTTCAGGGAAAAGCGGGCTCTGTCGTGGTGATGGATCCGCGCAACGGTGCGGTGCTGGCCATGGTCAGTTCCCCCTCTTTTGATCCGAATTTATTTTATGAAGGCATTTCCGGCGAGCAGTGGAGTCAGTTGCAGAATAATCCGTTCGCTCCTTTGTCCAACAAGGCCATTGCCGGACAATACCCGCCCGGCTCGACCTACAAGCTGATTGTGGCCGCGGCCGCTCTGGAAGAAGGCATCATCACTCCCGATACCCGGGTCTTCTGCAACGGCGCGTTCACACTGGGGAACAGAACCTATCGCTGCTGGCGGAAAGGGGGGCACGGTTCCGTCAATCTGCATCAGGCGATGGTCGGATCCTGTGATGTCTATTTTTATACGATCGGCAAAATGCTGGGGGTGGACAAGATCGCTGAATACGCAAGGCGTTTCGGACTGGGAGAGGTCGCACAAATCGATTTGCCCAATGAGAAAAAGGGATTGGTGCCCACCAAAGAATGGAAGCTGAAAAGAAAAAGAGAAGCCTGGCAGATGGGCGAGACGATATCCATATCCATCGGGCAGGGCTATAATCTTGTGACCACCATGCAGTTGGCCAATGCCTTCGGCGCTTTTGCCAATGGCGGCACATTGTGGCGACCCTATCTGGTCAGGCAGATCCAGACGACCGACGGCAAGATCTATAAAGAGTTTTTGCCGACGAAAAAGGGGGATCTGAAACTGAGCGCCAGGACGATCGAAATTTTAAACGACGCTTTAAAAGGGGTGGTGAATGATCCGGGCGGTACAGGCGCGAACGCAAAATTATCGGGTGTTGAGGTTTGCGGCAAGACGGGAACATCCCAGGTGCTGGGGTTGCCTGAGAATGAAAAGGCGCGACGCCGGAAGATCCTGGGCGCTTTTCAGAAAGATCATGCCCTGTTTGCCAGTTATGCGCCGTCGAAAAATCCGGAGATTGTCGTCGCGGTGATTCTGGAAAATGCCGGCGGCGGCGGCGCGGTTGCCGCGCCGGTGGCCCGCAAAATATTGTCGGCTTATTTTGAGGGAAAGAAGAAAAATAAAAATAAAGGTTCAGCAAAGATAGCCCACAACAATTGATCAGTCTCGAAAGTATTCAAAGAAAGTCTTTGCGATATCTTTTGTTGTGATATGGGGTTGGGATGATTTTTCTTAAGTTTGATCGACGCATTTTCAGCCATTTTGACTGGGTTCTTCTGGTATTCGTTTTGGCGGTCTGTGCCATGGGAATTCTGAATATTTATTCCACCGGCTTCAGCGCAGCCGGCGGACAAACCTCATTTTACCTGAAACAATTGCAGTGGGTTGTCCTGGGATTCATTTTGATGATGGCTGTTTTTTTTCTGGATTACCATGTCATCGTTCAGTACGCCTATGCCATTTACGGTTTCATCCTCATGCTGCTGGTGCTGGTTTTGGTGATTGGCTCTTCATCTCACGGTGCGCAGAGATGGCTCGGCGCCGGTGCTTTTGCCGTTCAACCTTCCGAATTCATGAAGGCCGTCATTATCATCACGCTGGCCCGCTATTTTGATAATCATAAATCCAACGAGTCCTATTCATTAAAGGAATTATTGGTTCCTTTCATGATGGTGATGACTCCCTTTCTGCTGATTTTGAAGCAACCGGATCTGGGAACCGCTTTAATGCTGATCGTGATTTTTGTTTCCATCATTGCTTTTATGGGCGTGAACAGAAAATCTTTAATCTTTGTTGTCGTCAGCGGTTTGATTCTGGCGCCCGGCGGATGGTTTCTTCTCAAGGACTATCAGCGTGAGAGGCTGATTACTTTTCTGAATCCGGAGCGGGATCCGCTGGGTTCGGGATACCATATTATTCAGTCGAAAATCGCCATCGGCTCCGGAGAAATCTTCGGGAAGGGCTTTCTGAGCGGTTCACAGACGCAGCTGAAATTTTTGCCGGAACAGCAGACAGATTTTGTTTTTTCAGTTTTTGCCGAAGAATGGGGTTTCATCGGTTCCATGTTTTTGATTGCCGTCTTCATGGTGATTATTTTATGGGGGCTAAAAATTGCCCTCCAGGCGAAGGATTCATTGGGCACCATCATCGCGTTCGGCGTAACGGCTTTTATCTCGTGGGAGGTCTTTATTAATATCGGTATGGTGCTGGGAATTCTGCCGGTGGTCGGGATTCCGCTTCCTTTCTTCAGTTACGGGGGATCAGCCATGTTGACGCTGATGGCGGCTGTGGGCCTGCTGATGAATGTGAGCGCGCGAAGATTTATTCTGCAGAAATAGCAGTTGTAAAATCGATCCATTTTATTTAAAGAGACATCAAACTTTCGTCATTATAAAGGGGGATGCTGTGTGGGATAAAAAGAAAGAGGTTGAAGAAATTAAAGCTTTCCTGGGGCAGGGCGCTGAATTTGAGGGCAAACTGATTTTTAACGGAGCCGTCCGCATTGACGGAAAATTTCAGGGCGAAATTTTCGGTCACGGATCGCTTGTTGTCGGGCAGGGCGCGTCCGTTCAGGCTGACATTGCCGCGAAGAGTGTTTATATCAGCGGCGATGTTCAGGGAAAACTTGACGTGAAAGAAAAATTAAATATTCATTCGACAGGAAAATTTTCGGGGGATGTGCGCACGCCCGTCTTTGTGATGGAAGAGGGCGCTGTCTTTGACGGTGTTTCCCGGATGTCGAAAACAGCAGAGAGCGAAAATGAAATATCCAAGCCTGAATAACGGCGATTGGATGATTCATTTTCGGCGGTTTTATTTTTATTAATTATTTTGATCCAGAAAGCGTTTTTTGTTATCTATCCTATTGAAATAATAGATGATTGCAAAATGTTAGACTGTTGGTCAGAAAATGCTTGACAAGCTTATCAGGTTATGATTAGTAACTCCCGCGTTTTGGATATCAGGGAATAAAAATTCCGTCCTTCCTTCAGGGAAAATATCCAAAACAGGGCTGAATAAAAGCTGTACATGATTACAGCAGACACTGCCGCTAAGAACCGCCGCGCGGGTAACATTTCCGGTTGTTCTTGACGGAAAGCGCAAAAGATAAACAGAGGTAAGCAATGGTTACTGTCATTCCTGATTTTACGTTAGTAGTCCAAATGGTTATTTTCCTCGCGACGGTTGTTATCCTTAATCGTCTTCTCTACAAACCCATTCTCTCCATTATTGACCGACGCAAGAAACAGCTCGAAGAATCGGAAAACGAAATTAAGCTGTTTAATGAGTCGGTGGACAAGAGGGCTGCCGAGTATGAGGAAAAATTAAAACAGGCCAAACTGAAAGCTTCCGAACAAAAGAAAGAAATTATTCAGGAAGGCGTCAATCAGGCGAAAAGTATTGTGGATGCCGTGCGTAATGAAATTCCTGCGATCGCCCGCGAATTTCAGCAGAAGATGGATAAGGAAATTGAAAAGGCCAAAGGCGTTCTGGACGGCCGCTATAAAGATTTATCCCTAGAGATTGCCCGGAAAATACTCGGGAGGCCCGTAGCATGAAAAAAATAGTTCCCTTGATGACAACAATCCTGGTGATGGCTTTATCCGTGAGCCTGGCCCTTGCTTCCGGTGGTGAAGCTGAAGGCGGCCATGGCGGAGCGGAAATGTGGAAAGGTTGGGGCATTAAGACGTTCAACTTTCTGGTTCTCGTCGGTCTGCTGTATTGGCTTCTGGCCTCCAAGATAAAGGATTTCTTTGTCGGACGCCGCGCTGAAATTAAAGAGGAGCTGGAAAAAGCGGTAGAGAGAAAAGCGGAAGCCGAGAAAAAGTTCCGCGAGTATTCGGAAAAAATTGACAAAGCGTCAACCGAAATCGACGGCATTCTGGAGATGATTAAAGCTCAGGGCGTTGCCGAAAAACAGAAAATTATTGACGATGCGGAAAAAACCGCCAAGAAGATGAAAGAAGATGCTCAGGCGCGAATTGAGCAGGAAACGAAAAAAGCGACAGACGAGTTGAAAGCACAAGCTGTTGATTTGTCGGTCAAAATGGCTGAAGAGATTCTTAAGCGCAGCATCAATCAGGATGATCACAAATCAATGGTCAAAGAATATATAGACAAGGTGGTAATCAAACATTGATCAGCAATATTTCCAAGCGTTACGCGCGTGCCTTTTTTGAAATAGCGAATGAAGAGAAACAGATTGAGGTTTATTACAAGGAACTCTATCAGTTTGCTTCCGTGATTTCTGAAAACAAATCATTGAAGGATTTTCTGGCCAATCCCATTTTTGAACAGACCAGCAAAAAAGGCGTTGTCGATAATCTCATTGCCAAGATGAAATTATCCAAGATGACCGTCAGCTTTTTAAGGCTGCTGGTTGATAAGAAAAGGATCGATATTTTAGAAGATATCGTCACCTGCTATCGTCAGTTCATGGACGAAACATTGAAGAAGATCCGGGTCAATGTCAAAACCGCATTTCCGCTTTCCGATGAAATGCGATCGTTTATCAGTACCAATCTGGAAAAATCGCTGGGTAAAACAGTGGAAATGACTGTGGAAGAGGATTCCACTCTATTGGGTGGTATCGTCATTGGTGTCGGCGACACCCTGTATGATGGCAGTATAAAAAATCAGTTGAACAATATGAGGAATCTCTTAGGGGAGGCAAGATAGAACATGGAAACAATTAAAGCGGAAGAAATTAGTCAAATTATTTCCGAGCAGATCAAAAGCTACGAGAAAAAGCTGGATATAAGCGAAACCGGAACCGTGCTGTCGGTCGGTGACGGTATCGCTCGAGTATACGGCGTGCAAAATGCGATGGCTATGGAGCTTCTCGAATTTCCGGGCGGCATCTTAGGCATGGTTCTCAACCTGGAAGCGGACAATGTCGGTGTCGCCGTTCTCGGTGAAGTCACCCACATTAAAGAAGGTGACATCGTGAAGCGAACCGGAAAAATCGCTCAGGTTCCCGTCGGTGAAGCACTGCTGGGTCGTGTTATCGATGCGACCGGAGCGCCGCTGGACGGCAAAGGTCCGATCGAGACCAAAGAGTTCCGCCGAATTGAAATGGTGGCCCCCGGTGTTATTCAGCGCCAGCCGGTTAACGAGCCGATGTACACGGGTTTGAAAGCGATTGACGCGATGACGCCGATCGGACGCGGACAGCGCGAACTGATCATCGGCGACCGCCAGATCGGCAAAACAGCCATCGGCGTTGACGCGATCATCCGCCAGAAAGATACCGGTGTGAAATGCATCTATGTTGCCATCGGTCAGAAGAAATCTACCGTGTCTCAAATTGTGGAAAGATTGAAACAAAATGATGCCATGTCTTACACATGCGTGGTCGCCGGTTGCGCTTCCGATCCCGCAACGCTGCAGTATGTTGCCGCTTATGCCGGTTGCAGTATCGGCGAGTATTTCAGAGACAACGGCCAGGACGCTTTGATTATTTACGATGATTTGTCCAAACAGGCTGTTGCCTATCGTCAGATTTCTCTGCTGCTGCGCCGTCCCCCCGGACGTGAAGCTTACCCCGGTGACATTTTCTACAACCACTCCCGTCTGCTCGAAAGAGCGGCCCGTGTCAGCAAGGAATTGGGCGGTGGATCGCTTACCGCATTGCCCGTTATTGAAACCCAGGCCGGTGACGTTTCCGCTTACATTCCGACCAACGTTATTTCGATTACAGACGGTCAGGTTTATCTGGAACCGAGTTTGTTCTTCTCCGGTATCCGCCCGGCCATCAACGTCGGTCTTTCAGTTTCCCGCGTCGGTGGCGCGGCTCAGGTGAAGGCGATGAAACAGGTTGCCGGTACCCTGAAACTGGATCTGGCTCAGTTCCGCGAACTGGCGGCTTTTGCCCAGTTTGGGTCGGACTTGGATAAGGCCACACAGGCTCAGCTGGATCGCGGTGTCCGTCTGGTGGAACTGCTGAAGCAGCCTCAGTATAAACCCATGTCCCTCGGACAGGAAATCGTTATTCTCTTTGCCGGAACGAAGGGTTTCATCGATAAATACGATATTGATAAGGTTCGTGTTTATGAAGAGCAGTTGTTAAGTTTTGTTCAGAGCAAGCATCCGGATATTCTGAAAGAAATAGAAGAGAAGAAGATTATCTCTCCCGAACTGGAAAAGAAGATGAAAGAAGTGCTCACGGCTTTTGATTCGGTTTTTGTCGCGGAGTAGATCGATAAATCAAATTAAGGTTGAGGAGAAATTCAAGTGCCCTCGCTAAAAGATATAAAAAGAAAAGTAGGCGCTGTTCAGAAGACGAAGCAGATTACCCGCGCCATGAATATGGTGGCCGCGTCAAAATTCAAATCGGCGCAGTTGAAAATGGAGAATTTTCGTCCCTACGCCGGAAAGTTCATGGATGTGCTCAACAGTCTTGCGTTGCGCGTGGAGAGCATGTCACATCCTCTGCTGGCGGTTCGTGATCCCCGGAGAATTCGCGTGATCTGCATGACGTCCGACCGCGGTCTCTGCGGTGGTTTCAATACCAATTTGATCAAGACGACGGAAAGATTTATGAAGGAAAAAGTAAACGACGGGAAAGATGTCGCCATGATTACCGTTGGTCGTAAAGGCAGAGACTATTTCCGCAAAAAAGCCAACATCGTTGCGCAAAAGGCCGATGTTTTTGGAAAATTTGACATGACGCTGGCGGTCTCCATTGCCGATGAAGTCATTCCGGCCTTCATTAAAGAAGAATATGATGAACTTTATCTCATTTATAATCAGTTTATGAATGTTTCCGTTCAGAAACCGACCGTCGTTCGATTATTCCCCCTGCCTTCGATTGGGCAGGAAACAGCAGAGGTCGATACGGACCGGTTTCTTGATTATACCTATGAACCTTCTGAAGAGGCGTTGATGCATAAACTTCTGCCGATGTATGTGCACGTTCTGGTGTATCGGGCTCTGCTGGAAACATCAGCGGGTGAAAACGGCGCGCGCATGGCCGCGATGGACAACGCGACCAGCAACTGTGAAGAGCTGATCAGTTCGTTAACATTGAAAATGAACAAGGCCAGACAGGCGGCGATTACGGCGGAGTTGATGGATATCGTCGGTGGTACGGAAGCTCTGGCGAAATCGGGTTAAACATGATTTTCCTGCGGTCGCGGCCGCATGTAAAATAAATAATTAGGACTATTTGCAAGGAGATAGTTATGAATATCGGAAAAATTGTTCAAGTTATTGGGCCTGTAGTTGACGTGGCTTTTGAGGAAGGAAAACTTCCATCCATTTTAAACTCAATCTTGGTTACCAACCCGGCCATCAATGATCAGGAAGATAATTTGGTTATTGAAGTAGCGTTGCATCTGGGAGATAATGTTGTCCGTTGCATTGCTATGGATATCACCGATGGTCTGGTCCGCGGTATGGACGCCAAAGATACCGGCGCTCCTATCATGGTACCGGTCGGCAAAGAAGGTCTCGGCAGGATTCTGAACGTCGTCGGTCGCCCCGTGGATGGTCTCGGACCGGTCAACGCTCAGAATTATGCTCCCATCCATCGTGAATCCCCCGCCTTCCTGGAGCAGGACACATCCGTGCACGTTCTGGAAACAGGCGTCAAGGTTATTGACCTGCTGGTTCCGTTCCCCCGCGGCGGTAAAATGGGCATGTTCGGCGGCGCCGGTGTCGGCAAGACCGTCGTTATGATGGAAATGATTAATAACATCGCTATGCACCACGGCGGTATTTCCGTGTTCTGCGGCGTGGGCGAAAGAACCCGTGAAGGCAACGACCTCTACCGCGAAATGCTGGAATCCGGCGTTATCAAGCAGGCCGCTCTGATTTACGGCCAGATGACGGAACCCCCCGGAGCCCGTTCCCGCGTTGCTTTGACCGGATTGGCGGCTGCCGAATATTTCCGTGATGTGGAAGGTCAGGACGTGCTCTTCTTCGTCGATAACATCTTCCGTTTCACCCAGGCCGGTTCAGAGGTTTCCGCTCTGCTGGGACGTATGCCTTCGGCCGTCGGTTACCAGCCGACACTGGCGACGGACCTCGGCGGACTCCAGGAACGCATTACCTCGACCACCAAGGGTTCTATTACAGCCGTTCAGTGCGTGTACGTTCCCGCTGATGACTTGACCGACCCCGCTCCCGCGACGACCTTCGCGCATCTTGACGGAACCGTCGTTTTGTCCCGTCCGATCGCAGAACTTGGTATTTACCCCGCGGTGGATCCTCTGGATTCCACTTCCCGTATTCTGGATCCCAATATTCTGGGTGAGGAACATTATAAAGTCGCGCGTCAGGTACAGGTGACGCTGCAGAAATATAAAGATCTTCAGGACATCATCGCCATTCTGGGTATGGATGAACTTTCCGAAGAAGATAAACAGACCGTCAGCCGCGCCAGAAAGATTCAGAGATTCCTGTCGCAGCCGTTCTTCGTCGCCGCTCAGTTTACCGGTACGGAAGGCAAGTTTGTTTCCGTTCCCGATACGATCAGAGGCTTCAAAGAGATTCTGGAAGGCAAACATGATGAACTGCCCGAGCAGGCTTTCTATATGGTCGGCGGAATTGAAGAGGCTGTCGAAAAAGCCAAGAAGATTGCCGGTTAATTAATAGTGTACTGGAGAAGTTGCCATGGCAGATGAATTGATGCTGGAAGTTGTATCGCCGGAAAAAATGGTTTTTTCGGGTAATATAGAAGAAGTGACCCTTCCGGGAACGGAAGGTGAGTTTGGCGTATTACGCGGCCACGAGGCTTTTTTAACATCCGTAGAAATCGGTGAGATGAATTTTGTTAAAGACGGAAAAAAGACCTATTATGCCGTGAACACCGGCTATGTGGAAGTTACAGGAAGTAAAGTCACCGTTCTGATTGAAACAGCCGAGAAATCGGAACAGATTGATAAAGAACGCGCGCTCAGAGCTAAAGATAATGCCGAAAAGCGCTTATCTCAAATGACTAAAGAAGATGTCGATTATGAAACGGCGCGCGCAGCTCTGGCCAGGGCCATTGCGAGAATCAGTGTAGCGGAAAGACAATAAAGAATTCTTCCGATTCAAATCCAAAAAGAAAAAAAGAGGCTAAAGATAATTTAGCCTCTTTTTTATTATGAAGACCTTTCGGATTAATTTTCAAAAATATTTTCAATCATCAGTTTTTCATCCATCTGGCGGTTCGCTTCTTCCAGTTTTTCCGGAGCGGAATAAACGGCCACTGCGGCGGATCGGGGCTTCCGTGAAAAATAATCCAGCAAAACGCTCTTCAATTTTGCCGGTGTGGCCGATAAAATATCGTCTCTGAATTTTTGACGCATCTCGTCTTTCACGCCCGCAAAGCTGCGCATCAGGGCGGTATAGCCCCGACTGGAGGGGTCGGACGGCCGGTCGATCATGCCGATGGTGCTGATGATGGCTTTCTCCATGTCCTCCGGAGAAATTTCGTTTCGGGCATAGAAATCCTGAGCGTCTAGATACACCTTTAGTGTTTCCGCGATGTGCGGGTCGCGATAGGATAGGAAGGAAAAAAGTCCCAGCGAAGAGTCAAAAGAGGACATTCCGCCGTAGGCGCCTCCCTGCACACGGATATGCTTGTAAAGATAATTGTTGGACATCTCCTTGGCGGAAAGCAGCAGCAGAGGGCTCGCCGGATCCGTATAAGGAGGCGTTTTCAAAACATAAGCCACATAGGACACCTGAGACGGTATGGAAATGCCTGCCGATACGGGAGGCAGATGGGATGGCGACGCGGTTTTTACCGCTGGCGGGGAGGAGGGTAATTGATTCACCCATTCCGGAAGCTGTTCTCCGGCGATCCTCAATCCCTGATCATCAGCGGTCACATTAATCACCAGTTTGTTCCTTCTGAACAGGAGAACGCGCAGCGCCTCCAGCTTTTCTCTGAAATCCTGTTTTGATGAACTGAAAGCGCCGGCTGTGGTCTGGACGAATTTCAGCTGCGTGCGTCCATGCCATTGCTCATCCCGGTAAGCCGGAAGCGTGAGAGCGGCGCCCGCCGCCATACGGGCGAAAAGATGTCCGGAAGGAACAATGGCGGATTGCAGATTATTTTTCCTTTCGGAAATCAGATCGCGCATCCGGGCTTCATGACTCAAATCGCTGCGGCAGATCACGTCGCCGATGATGTTCATCGCTTCCGGCAGATTGCGGTAAAGAGCCTTAAACGAGAAAATCATCTTCTCCCAGGTCGCGTCGCCGTCCGCGGTAAATCCCGCGCCCAGGTTATAGCCAAAGCCGCCCATTTTCAAAGCAATCCGTTTGGCCATTTCTTCATATGTCAAACCGGCGGCGCCCATGCCGGTCATCATTTTTCCCAGGAGCGGCAGATAGATCTGCAGCTCCTCAGGGATGTCCGCCAGATCAAAAGCCAGATCAACATAGACAATTCCGTTGGTAAACAGGTCATGCTCCCAAACCGGAACATCACCGATCATGGAAATTCGGGTCGGCGTTGTTTCGATGGATTTCGGAATGTCCTCAACATTGAGCTTGGGGATGGTAGCCGCGGCCTCCGGCGTATCCGGCGCCGTCTGAAATTCCTTCAGGGCTTTTGCCCGATCGTTGATTTGCGCCAGTTCGTCCGGGGAGAGCAATGATTTGAGGTCGGCCATTTTTTTCTGATAGACTTTTTCCTGCCGATCATTGTAATCGGCGTCGGGTTCCATAATCGACAGGACGCGATGAGGGTTGTCCAGAAACCACTGTCCGGTCAGTTTCTGAAAGATTCGCGGATTCTCCGCCCAGCGCTGACGGACCATGGCGATCGTTTTGGGGAAATCCAGACCAATCAGGGGATCTCCGTCATAAAGCCATGTTTGAAAGACGCCGCCCATCAGGGCAATTCCGTAAGGGTAGGAACCGCGGGACACTTCCTTGCCGTGAAATTCAACCTGGTGCAGGACGCCTTCAATCAGTTGCGTATCATAGCCGTCGGATACGATATGGCGGAGGGTATCGAGGATCAGCGCTTCAATTTTCGTCGCGTCTTCACTTTGCGCGTTTCTTAAACCCACACAAAACATGAGTTGCTTCAAATCCGCTTCGATTCCGGAAACGGGCGTCAGATCTTCCCCCAGACCGGAATCAATCAGCGCTTTGCGCAGGGGACTGGCCGCGCTGCCCACAAGCAGCGTGGAGATGATTTCCAGCATCAGAGACGTTTCATGGTCTGTGTTCTCGGACATCATCCAGGCTAAGTTTACCATCGTTTTATTCGTGGTGGATTCTTCTTTGCCGATGGGGTATGTGCTGCGCACGACACGCGGTTCGGTAAAGCGCTGCTGACTTTTGATGGAGGAGTCCACGTCCACCCGATCAAAACCGGCCAGCATTTCCGCGAGAAATGCAAGGTGCTCGGCGGTGGCAATATCGCCATAGATAAAGAAGCGGGCGTTGGACGGCGAATAATATTGGCGGTGAAAATCGCAGAACTGTTCATAGGTGAGCGACGGAATATCGTCGGGATTGCCGCCGGAATCAAAAGCGTAGACGCTGTCCGGATAGATATTCTCCTGTAAAACCTTGTACATCAGCGAATCGGCGGATGAATAGGCCCCCTTCATTTCGTTGTAAACGATGCCGGAGATCGTCAGGTTGCTTCCCGGATCATCGGGTGTGGATAATTCGAGGTGATGGCCTTCCTGGAGAAAGGTTTCCTTCAGCATCCGCGGGTGCAGCACCAGATCGGTATAAACGCGGGCGAGATTAAAAAAATCCGTCTTGATCTGGCTGGCCACCGGATAGATGGTTTTATCCGGATAAGTGAAAGCGTTGATAAACGTCTGCATGGTTGACCGCATCAGTTCCTTAAAAACGTCTTTGAGCGGATATTTTTCAGAGCCGGCCAGCACCGAGTGTTCCAGAATGTGCGGCAGGCCGGTGGAGTCGTAGGGAGGGGTGCGGAATCCTATCGCGTATAAATTTTCGCGGTCGAATGCGTGCAGATGCACGACCCGTGCGCCGGTTTTGGGATGCTCGATCTCGTAGGCGGTAACCCGGATGGCCGGAAAGGTCTGTACCCGCAGAACTTTAAAGCCGTGCAACTCATCACCGGATTGCAATGTCGGTTGGGGGAAGTTTGATTGTTCATCCATAGAAAGATACTCCTGTGTTTTTTATCTCGTCTTTCGTAAGCCGTCCCGGTGGGTCTGTTAGAGTGATGTCTGACTGACGCTGAAAACAGAAATGACCACCGCCCAGATTAAAATGACCGTCGTGATCAGGATGCAGGCATAGGCCAGCATCTTGGACCAGGCGCTTTCCGGCTTGATGTCGTTGTAGCCCATTAGAAAAGCCAGCAGCAGACCTGACAGTAATCCGCCACCGTGCGCCCAGTTATCGATGCCTTTGAAAATCAGACCGAAAATGATCAGTCCGATCACCCAGCCCATCGCCTGTTTATAAATGGCTTCGCCGTAGGAATCGCCGCGGCTTTTCCCGTAATATGTGATGGCGCCGATTAGTCCGCAGACGCTCGCGGAAGCGCCTAGCGTAAAAGGCGTGCCGAGTATGACGGAAGCCGCGAAGCCGCAGGCGCCGGTGATAATGTATAAGTTAATGAAGCGGTGAAACCCGAATTCATGCAGAATGAAAGGACCGAGCTGATAAAGAGCCATCATATTAAAAAGGATGTGCAGGAGGCCGCCATGTAAAAAAGAGGCGGAAATCAAAGTCCAGAAACGATGAGCACCCAGGACAGGCAGAGTCCCGCTGGCCCCCAGGAGAAACAGGCTCTGGCTGGAAGGCGACAGCAGACTGAACGCGCCGCCTCCGAAGATTCCCTGTGGATCAAGAAACAGCGCAACGACATAAAAGGCGATGTTGATATAAATAATGGCCATCACCGGATTGGCGCCGAAAAAAATCTTCCTGACGGTTCCGGCAGTGTTGTGCAGCCCCGGTCGGGTCAGTCCGCAATAGGGACAGGCCGGTTCATCCCTGCTGATTAATTTGCGGCAATTGGGGCAGAGAATGGATTTTCTTTCTGACATAGGGAATCCTTCAACATTAAACTTGAACTGGTCTTAACAACATTATGAAGAGTTGTAAAGAAAAATGCCATCGGTGATTGACGGTTTATCTGATGGTATGTTATCAAAATCAGGGAGGAATATTTTGAAAGTCAAAGATCGCGTAAGTATTACCATTGACTCGGTGGCGTTTGGCGGCGCAGGCGTCGGCCGTGTTGATCAGCAAGTTGTTTTTGTTCCCTTCTCCGCTCCGGACGATGCACTGGAGATTGAGATCACTCAGATAAAAAAGAAATTCGCCCGCGGCAGAATATTGAAAATCATCAAGCCGTCGCCGGCGCGCGTCACGCCTTTATGCCGTCATTATGAAGTATGCGGCGGCTGCTGCTACCAGCACCTGGATTATCCTTTTCAATTGAAAATCAAAAAAAAGCAGGTGGAAGAGGCTTTCTGGAAAATAGGCAAAATGGCCAGTCCTCCTGTAGACGATGTGATCGCTTCGCCCCGAAGTTATCATTACCGGGGCAAGGCCCAGTTTCATGCCCAGATCCTTAACAGCAACAAAAAGATCGGTTTCCTAGATGTGACCGGCGGCAGACTGGCTCATATCAACCGCTGTGAAATCATGGAAGAAAGCATTAATGAAGCGCTCCGTTTGCTGCAGGCGGATAAAATGCGCATCGATGACGAACCGGAATTGACCATCTGGTCGGGACATTCGTCCTCTGATACCGATGAAGAAAAACCGGTGCTGAGAGTTGTCAATGGGAAGAATTTTCTGATTCCCTCTGACGGATTTTTTCAGGCGAATTTATATCTGACGGATCAACTGGTGGATGAAGTCTGTCGTCTTGTTTCCGTGGATCCTGTGCACACGCTGATTGACGCCTGCTGCGGGAGCGGTCTTTTTTCTATTTTTCTCGCGAGCGTTGCCGGGAAGGTGATCGGTATAGAAATCAATGAAAATTCCGTGCGGTACGCGCGGATCAACGCTGCCGCTGCGGGGGTGGACAATGTCAGTTTTATTCACGGCGATATGGAAAAAGTTTTGTGGCAGAAATTGATGCCGGGTCAACAAGCCGATCTGGTTGTTCTGGATCCTCCCCGCAGCGGCTGCTCGCCCACAGTATTACAGGCTATTGTTGAGCTGCAACCGATGAAAATAATTTATATTTCCTGCAATCCGGCCACCCAGGCCCGTGATGTTCATTATTTGAACGGCTGTGGGTATCACCTGAAGCGACTGATTCCGCTGGATATGTTTCCGCAAACCGAACATATTGAGGTTGTCGGCCTGATCGAGCGATAATCATCAAAAGAAAATTGACGCGCGGATAATAAAATTGATAGATTTAAATCAAAAATCTTGTTATTAAAAAAACGAATATTTTAAAAAATAAGGAGAGGAAAAATGGCTTCAAAAAGTAAAAATGTAAGAATGGAACAACTCCGTGTGTTTGAAAAAAAACTGGCCCTGCGGTTAGAGCAACTGGAAAAAAAAGGAATCAGCAAGGAAAAAGCCCAGAGTGATCCTCTTGTAAAAAGCCTGAAATCAAAGATCAAACAGACCAAAGTAAGAATCGCGGTATTCGATAAATTCGTTCAGAAGAAAGAAGAGCTGGCGAAGGCCAAAGCTCAGAAACTGGCGGAGGCCGCGCAGGAAGAAAAAGCTTCCGCTTCAGAAGCGGCGCCGGAAGAGGCGAAGCCGAAGAAGAAAAAATCGGCCGACGCCGGAGAAGCGACTCCCAAGAAAGCTAAAAAACAGGCCGAAGCATCCGGTGAAGAAGCTCCGGCAAAAAAGGCCAAGAAGAAAGAAGAATAAGCAGCAAAGACAAATTTTAAAAAGGGCAATTGATCTCAGTTGCCCTTTTTAATTTGTGCGTCCGGCAGGGGCGCAGCCTGCTGTTTCAATCGTCCCGCGATCAACTTCTTTCTATTGTGCAATGTGGGATTGCTCCACGTCCAGCTGATTTCTGAACTCCAGATAGTCGTGCGATGATTGGCGCGGATTTTCAATCATCGGCAGGTGCCCCAAACCTTTCATCATGATGACCTCGGAGTTTGGCATCAAATTATGCAAGATATCGGCTGTGGCCGGATGAATGGCGCGGTCCTGATCACCCCAGACAATCAGTGCCGGTGTCTTGAGGCCCTTCACATATTTTTCGATTGAATCTGCGCTTGCCTCTTTAAAAATACGTTTTTCCAATTCGTAATTACGTATGCGCTCCTGCGCCATGACGTTTAATATGGGACGAGGGATAAAGGGAGGATCAGCCATAACAAATGCGAATATCTTGGCAAATTCATCGACATTCCTAGCCATCAGCGGATTTTCGCCGGTTTTGACGATGCGCTCGCGCAGTTCACCGGGAGGCGCGCTCCAGACCCCGCCCGGATCCAGCAGCCACAGGCTTTGGACTTCATCGGGATAAAACGCGGCGTACATCATGGCAATCTGGCCGCCCATCGAGCTTCCGCCCAGATGCAATTTGGTGATGCCCAGCGCCTGCGCTAAAGTCCGGAGTCTGGCGGCCTGAGCCCCCGCTCTGTAATCGGCGTCCAGAGGATGGCCGGATTCGCCGAAACCAAGATGGTCGGGGATGATGACTCTGTAATGCAGGGTCAGAAAACGGGCCGCGCGTATAAAATTATCTTTGTTGGCGCCAAAGCCATGCAGCAGCAGGAGCGGTTCTCCTTTGCCTCCTTCCAGATAAACATACTGAATATTGCCGGGAAGGCTGATTTCCTTGCGCTCCAGGCCGGAACGTTTTCGTTCCATGTCGACAGCAAACTTGGTAAATTTTTCCGGCGCCAGATAAAGAAAACCGATATTGGCTATGATACAGATAACAATAAAAACTAGAACGGCCTTGACGATTCGCATGATTCCCCCCTCCTGATGACGCAAAGATATGTGCTTCCTTCCGGTCTGATATATTCCTGGTACTGAATGATCAATATTCAAAATAAATTACTGTCCGATCTCTTCAGGGGCCTGGCTCTTGAGGCTTCCCGTGTAGAGTTCATATTCAAGAAGACGGCATTCGATTTCGCCGTTGAAGAAAGTCAATCTTTGTTTGGTTCTCAGCCCCACCTTTTTGATCATTTCCAGGTTGCCGGTGAATATGCAACCGGTGTAGCCACTGCCGGATCTTTTGAAGAAATCGCCGATGCCTTCATAAATGGCTTCCAGTTTTTTTATTTCTCTTTCTCGGGAGCGTTTGCCTTCTTTATCCATGTCAGACGCTTTGCGAAGGATCATTTTTTGACCGTGAGCGAATATCGCTTTATCTCTGTGTAAAACTTTTGTTGCCGGTCTTGCGCTGCCGGCCGTCATCCGTTCACCGTACGGGGGATTTAAAATGATGATGCCGCCTCCCCCCGGGATGGAGGTCTTATCGTAAGGGCAGATATTGAATTCAATGAGATGATCAACGCCGGCGGTTTGCGCGTTCTGGCGGGCCGCGATCACCGCCTGTTTGTCAATGTCCGTGGCGATAATTCTGGCAGGCAGCTTTTTACGGGCGTCGGCTCTGGCTTGACCGCGCAGGTTTTGCCAGAAGCTTTCGGGAAAATCTTTGATATACATAAATCCGTAATTATTGCGCGATAAACCCGGCGCCCGGTTCAGAGCGGTCAGAGCGGCCTCGATCGCCAGCGTGCCGCTGCCGCACATGGGATTGACAAAATTGGTGTCGCCCTTCCAGCTCGTAGCCGCAATCACCGCCGCCGCCAGCGTTTCCTGCATCGGCGCGAAAAGAGGAATCTTGCGGTAACCGCGCAAAGACAATCTTTCTCCCGAGGTGTCCAGGTAAACATCCGCCCGGTTGTTCTTCCAGTAAACATGAATGACGGCTTTATCCTTGTCCGGGCCGGAATCAGGTCGGCTGCCGCACTGGTTGCGCACCCGATCGACAATGGCATCCTTGACTTTGACATTCACAAAACGCGAATCGGTGATCAGCGGGTGATCGGCAACTGAAGTCACACAAACATAAGCAGCCCGGCCGGAAGTGTGCAGAACGTTTTCCCACGGAATGGCGTTGATTTTTTTATAGAGCATCTCCGGTGTATTAACGATGAGCGTTTCCAACTGATAAAGCACACGCTGGGCGGTGCGCAGGCGCAGATTCAGCATCATGGTGTCCCGAAGCGTTCCTTCGGTTTGAACGGCCGTATCCCATTCAGACAGGACCGGAAACTTCAGGGCGGAAATTTCTTCCTTTAAATAAGGCAAGACGCCTTTCGGGCACATCACCAGAATTTTACTTTTTTCTTCCCACAAGGACATGGCACCTTCTAGCACAGCAAAAAGTTTTTGATAAGCATTATCCTTTTCAAAATAACGGGAACTTTTTGCCGGCCTTCTTTGTCTAAATTTCAAAAAAGATAATCATTTACAAAGGAGGCGCATCATGAAGAACATTAAACAAAAAATAGTAGTAATATTGAGCTTGTTAATCACTTTCTGTGCGGTGCAGGCATTTTCCCAACCAGGGGAATCCGAGGATAAGACTTTGTCTCCTTATTTTTTCGTCAACAGCAAGGATCCGGCAACAGATCGATTGCCGCTCAAATCCACGGCGGCATCCGTGAATATTTCCGGCGTCATCGCGGATGTGCTGGTCACGCAGATCTATAAAAATGAAGGAAAGAAGCCGCTGGAGGCAATTTATGTTTTCCCGGCTTCGACGCGCGCCGCCGTTTACGGCATGAAGATGACCATCGGCAAAAGGGTCATTGAGGCGAAGATCAAAAAGCGTGATGAAGCCCGGCGCGACTACGAACAGGCGCGAGATGCGGGCAGGAGCGCTTCGCTTCTGGAACAGCAGCGCCCCAATGTTTTTCAGATGAACGTGGCCAATATTATGCCCGGCGATGTAATCAAGGTCGAACTGAAATATACGGAACTGCTGGTCCCGACGGACAAAATTTATGAGTTTGTTTACCCCACTTTGGTCGGGCCGCGCTACTCCAATCAAAAGGCTGCCAACGCTTCTCCATCCGAACACTGGGTTGAAAATCCCTACCTGCATCAGGGCGAATTCTCCAAAACGACTTTTGATATTCGTGTGGCGATCAATGCCGGCATGCCGATCAGAGATTTAAACTGCTCGTCCCACAAAATCAGCGCGGTTTATGAAGGTGAATCGCGCGTCAGCGTGGGGCTGGATAAAGCCGACAGAAACGGCGGCAATCGAGATTACATCCTGCATTACCGGCTGGATGGGGACAGGATTCAGACAGGGCTTCTTCTTTCCTCTGGTGCCAGGGAGAATTTCTTTGTGCTGATGATGCAGCCGCCCAAAAGAGTTAAAAAAGACGGTCTACCGGGCCGCGAATATATTTTTATCGTGGATGTTTCCGGTTCGATGTACGGTTTTCCGCTGGATATTTCCAAGAAGCTACTGTCCAATTTGATCGGTAATCTGCGTCCAACGGATCAATTCAACGTTCTGCTTTTCTCCGGCGGTTCGACTCTGATGGCGGAAAAATCCTTGCCGGCCACGCAGGAAAATATCCGCAAGGCAATCAGTGTTATCGAAAACCAGCACAGTGGAGGAGGGACCGAACTTCTACCGGCGCTGAAACGCGCTCTTGCCCTCAAAAAAGATAAGAAATATTCGCGCTCTGTTGTAATCGTTACCGACGGTTATGTGTCCGTGGAAGAAGAAGCCTTTGATTTGATTCGCCGCAATCTGGGCAACGCTAATCTGTTCGCGTTCGGCATCGGCTCCAGCGTCAATCGTCATATCATTGAAGGGATGGCGCATGTCGGCATGGGCGAGCCCTTCATCATCACCAAACCGGAGGTCGCGCCGATGAAGGCGGAGAAATTCCGCAAGCTGATTCAATCACCCGTATTGACTCAGGTAAAGGTAGCATTGGATGGATTTCATGCCTATGATGTGGAGCCTCTGGCGATTCCGGATGTGCTGGCTGATCGGCCGGTGTTGGTTTTTGGAAAATGGCGAGGCGAACGAAAAGGCACGATAAAGTTATCGGGCATTTCCGGAGAAGGCCGTTATGTCCAAACAGTCCATGTGGAAAATTATCAAGCACCCAGGAATAACGAAGCGCTGAAATACCTTTGGGCGCGACATCGTGTAACTATCTTGTCCGATTACAATAAACTGCGCAATGATGACAGGCGTGTCAGGGAAGTTACCGCTCTGGGGCTTCAATATAATCTGCTGACCGCCTACACATCGTTTGTTGCCGTGGATAGTGAAGTGCGGAACAGCAACGGGCAGGCAACAACCGTTAAACAGCCCCTGCCTCTGCCTCAGGACGTTTCGGATTATGCCGTGGGAGGGAATGGGAATCTTGCAGCGTCTCCGTCTGTCTATAAAAGTATGAGTTTGAGAGTCAAAGAAGACAAAATGGTTATACAGGAAGTTCAGGCACCCAGGCAGAAAGACGAGGCTGAAAAAATCAGCCTAGTCGATGTGAATGAAAGTAAAGGCCTGGCAAAAAATGAAATTCTGAAAGTGGCGCAGGCCAATCAAAGCGAAATTGAAAAATGCTTTGCCGGCAGGAATCTTTCCGGAGTTGTCAAAATCAACTTAACCATCAACGCAGACGGCACTGTGAAGAAAGTTGAAATAGGTTCCGGTGATATGAAAGATGCGCGGCTGCGCCGGTGCATTACCGATCAGATAAAAAAATGGCGCTTCCCGGCAACGCCACATGGGCAGGAAGCAAATATAATCATATCCTGGAGAATCCGTTGAGGTTTTATTTTGCTCTTCATGAGAAAAAGCTTCCAATGGATGGCGTCTTTTGTTTTTTACCCCCCGCCCCACGCATTCAATCGCCTGTGGGGCGGGGGGTAAAACATTTGCGACATAGATGTGATTGGCTTATCAATGACCATGAAAATTTATATGGTCATTCTGCGCTCACGACAAACAATGATGGATTTTCCAACTTATTGACGGGATCCTTGAAGGGGATTTCCACCACCGCAAATTTGTTGCCATATTTTTGCAGCGTATAGGACACTTCCTGATTCCATGCAACCTGATAGGTGACTTCATCCCAGCCATAGAGTGAATGGGGCGCGGGAGGCAGGATGACGGGCATTTCCGCCGGTTGGAGAAATCTCAGACTACCGATCAACCAGACACGATGCCCGTTTTGCAGCGTTTTAATTATCTTTCGTCTGACGGGTTCAAGAGGGTCATTTTGTGTCATAATGGATTTTAGAATATCTTGACGGGTTGCAACCAGATCATTTATTTCCGGTACGGTTATCCAGAGGATATTACCTTTATAGTAGCGTTTAAAAGTGATGCCGTAATAAAATGGTCTGATGACAATCAAATCATTTTGATCGGCATGCGTTTCGAGCCTGGCTGTCAAAAGATCGACATTTGTCCGGCGTGTGTGAGCCGTGGTCCAGGAATCCGTCGATATCAAAATCGTTATCGCTATGATAAAAATAATCCTGATGATTCTGGCGGCCATGCCGCGCTGACAAATCAGATCGATGACCTTTTCCATCAATACAACCAGCACAGCCATCAGAGGCAAGTAATACCAGCCCTGGGTTGGGTAGGACAGAATTTTTAAGAAAATGATATAGGCCGCGATGCCCAGCAACAGGGTAACCAGGATAAAGACCGCCGTGTCCTTTTGAGGTCTGACAGGGTTAGAAACCGGTTTCACTAATAATATGATTAATAAAGCGAAAACCAATAAAGCCAGCAAAGCCCATATCCATGTGAAAAGTATTCCGGAATTTTCGAAGGCCAATTGGAATCTCTGGATAATCCATGGCAGATCAACAGGAGCATTCATGATAATGCTCCATTCCCCTCTCTGGGACATAATTTTAAAGTAGGGCAGTATGGAAAGCGCGGCCAGAAAACCGATTCCCAGTGGAAAAATGGTTAACTTTAATTGCCGCCGGTAAAGCCCCGCAACGGCCGCGCCGGAACATATTGCGAACGTCAGAAATGAATTGTGATAAAGACAATGCACACTCAGAAGCACACAAAACCAGGCAGCAACAATCCGCCAGGTTGCGGGATTCTGAAAAGCGCGCCAAATAGCTCCCAAAGAAAGCAGTATCAATAAAGTACCCATGCCGTAGGCTCTCATCGTATCACCGATGAATATGGCCGGACACAGGGCGAATAACGCCAGAGAGATGAGGGGCAGGCGTATGCCGAAGGATCGCGTTGCATACCACAGAGCACTTAAAACACCGAGGCCGACAGCCAGACCCAATACCCGCAGGACCATATCAGTCTTTCCACCGCCGAGGAAAATCCACCCTTTCAGAATGATGTACCAGAGAACCGGAAAAGAATCATATTGAAGATTTTGCCAGAATTGCGTTATCGAAGACATGTTGGCAAGATTAACCGTGCATACTTCGTCGCGCCAGAGTGGTCCCGCGTGGAAAAGAAAGATGACATGCAAAGAAATGATAATGAGCATCAGCACAGCTGCTGACACAAGCTCAATCCAAGAAATGACTTTTTCATTTTTCGTTGCGGCTTTATCAATCCATGCGCATTGACTGATAAAGTTAATTGGTTTGGTAAAGAGTGAAGAACTATTCATTTCTTTTACTTTTCCGGATAATCTATCTGACCCGAAATTCTATCCTTGTTGTTTGTCTGTATCACCTTTTCTTCAGATAATCCGTTATTTCCGATGCAGCCATTACCCCGGGATAGCCTTTTGGTGCAAGATATTTATAATAGAATGTTTGATCACCTCCAAAATACTGGGCGGCAATTCCCGGCGGAATCTGCAATAGACTCGTGTTGCGGTTGAAGCGATGATCGCTCAGCTTGTACGAACGGGCGATTTCCGACACAGGGGTTATCGTGCCTATTAATAGGATCAGGACCAGCGCAAATTTGAATGGTTTGGAATAGAAGTTCCAGAGCCGAAGAAGAATGATTTGCAGGATCAAAAGAGAGGGGATGGATGTGCGCATGGCGAGGTCATTATAGGCGCCGAATCGATAAAGGGGAATCAGCAGCAAGGTCATCAAAGTTATTCCGATTAGCAATTGATGCTCTTGTTTGAGTTTGCCGATATACGGAAAGATGAACAATGCAAATACTCCGAATTCCAGTAAACAAAAAAGTAAGTATTTGGAGAAGATTTCCCCTGTTGCATTTTGTTTCCAGATAAAAGCATGGACATGCGGATACTGATTTCCCAGATAATAAAGAGCTACCGGCATCAAGATGCCCAGCGCCGGAATAACCGATGTCCAATGAAGAAAGCGGCGAAAACCGTTTTCATAAAACAGAACCATCATCATCGGAACAAGACCGAGCAAGACAAAATTTGACCAGAGAAAAGTAATGGCGAAAATGAATAGGGCGGGTATCGGAGCTTTTCCTTTGTACTGCAGAAGACTGAATAAAAGGGGTACGGTCAACCAGCCGCCAATCGCATGCTGTGGTACCCAATAAAGCAGGGATGTGTTGGAAGAATACTGCCAGAAATTGTATCCGGCCCACCATTCCAGATGTGGCATTCCATTGATCAAGACGGTAAATTTTGTCAAAAAAGTTCCAATAATGTCCAATCCGCTGAAAAAAACAAAAACCAGGATTATCCAGACAGATTTATTATGAGCCATCTTCAAAATCCAGTTCATGGCCAGCCAGAGTCCCAACAGAGCCCAGAGGAACGAGAAGGTATATCCCCAGGTGATATTGGTTATTTTTCCGATAAAAGACGGCACGAGATAATAGGCAAGGTAATAACAAAGATAATATGATGAACCGTCTTCACCCTGATAATGAACCGGCCAGCGGAAATTGATCAGATCATAAAGCATTCCATTATGCTTGAGATAATCGATGTTTTGATAACTAACACCACCGGCCCCCGACAGAAAAAGCCATAAAAAAGTAATCGCGAATACGGGGAGCATCAGTTTGATGCGATTCGATGGACGGTCAACCGGTGAAAAGGTTTCTTGTGTGCGATAGAAAGAAAGTGCACGATATAGTCCATAGGCTGTTAATAAGGAGAAAATGACAGCGTAGGCAGTCTGGAAGAAATAGGCCCAAAAAAAGAAATAGGGAATGGTCAAGTAAATTAGCGTTGCATATTCCAGCAGCGGTCTCTGGAGTTCAGGAGAAGCGTCCCCCTCTTTTTTTATCCTGATGAATTCATCAATGACTCTCATCCCCTTTTTAAAGAACCCTGGAAAGTCAACGGAGGGAGTGCCTCCCTGGCGGGGATAGAAAGAAATTTTCTTCCAATGAATTTTCTCTATGCGGTTCAGTTCCACGCTTAAGAATGCATTTCCCAAAAAAAGCTTGTCGGGAATTCTTTTCAAAGCTGCAGATAAAATATTGGCGTCCATCAAGCGGAAAGGAACATTGGCATCTTTGATATAAGTCTTAAAGATGAAAAAAATTACGGCCATTAATATTTTACTGACCATAAGACGAAACAGCCCATCTTCTCTGAAAGGACGATAGCCGAAAACCAATGGAAACCTCTCTTTGAGTTGCCAGAAAGTGTGGAATTCTTCCGGATTGGTCTGCCCGTCAGAATCTGTTTGAAAGATCCATCGGAAACCTTTTTGAACAGCCCATTGATAGGCGTAAAGACAACTGTCGGCGTGTCCGGTATTTTCTTTGTCAATGATAATCAGTCTGGGATTGTCAGATTGCAGGCTTAAGGCTATTTTGAGAGTGTCATCCTTACTGCCATCATTCATCAGAATAATATTGCCATTGGTGCATTCGGCAATCTTTGTCCAGTCTCTGATGACCCGGCTAATGGTTTGTTCTTCGTTAAAGGCGGGAATGATGATGGCCAGATCGGGTGCGATGTGACCGTGGAATAAAACTTTGGCGTGCACGTTATTTCCCTTTTGCTGCAATCATTTTCGTCAGATTCATGGAGCGCAAAAAAACCTGATCCATGTTGTAGTATTTAAACTCGGCCAGGCGTCCGATAAAATGTACCGGTGTTGTACCGTGACGCTCATTTAAGGCTGCCTTTTGATATTGATGATTTCTGGCGATATTTTCCTCTGACAGCAGAGGGTATAAAGGCTCCCCCTCATCCGTGGGGTATTCGAAACAAACCGTCGTTTTCATACAGCGCTGGCCGGTCACATGCTTGATTTCGACCGAGCGTGTGTAATCGTAACGATCGGGATAGTTGATTTGCACGCAGGGCTGCTTATACTCTTGAGCGTACGTCTTCCATTCAAAACGCAGCGAGCGATAATTCAAACATCCGTATTTGTAATCAAAATATTGATCGACAGGTCCGGTATAAATGATCAGATCGTAATGCCGTTTTAACGCCCGAATATCCCGTGCGAATACTTCACGGCCCAAGGCAAGCTTTATGTTGGGATGGTTGACAAGATTGCTGAAAAGGGATGAATAACCGTCTCTCGGAAGGAGCTGAAAGTATTCCCGGGGATAACGCTCGTCAAAATCGAAGCGCAGGGGAAGACGGGCGGTTATTTCCGGTGCAAGCTCGGCGGCGGTTTTCCCCCACTGTTTCTGGGTATATTTTTTAAATATTTTTTCATACAATTCTCCGCCGACCGTCGACAGACATTGATCTTCAGCATTTTGTATTTTTTTTATGCTGACCTGATGAAGCTTCAGGTATTGCTTGAAATCTGCTTGATCAAAAACATCCCCGGTGAGCTGAATCATCGTGTTCAAATTTACAGGAACTGAAACCAACTCATTGTCAATTTCAGCTTTAACGGTATAACTTGCCGGCCGCCATTTTGTGAATTTCGAAAGCCAGTTTAAAAGTTTTCTGGAATCGGTGCGGAAGTAATGTGGACCATAATTATGAATTAAAATACCATCAGAATTAACGGTATCGATGCAGTTTCCCCCCACCGTGGTGCGTTTATCGAAGACTTCTACGACATGTCCTTTTTCCGCCAGTATTCTTGCTGCCGTTAAGCCCGCCGGCCCCGCTCCGACAACGGCAGCATTTTTTGTTTTGCGGATAATTTTTCTTTTAACAGCCGTTTTCTTCATAAAAAAACAATAGGAATCTGTGCCTGAGATGTCAAGATGATTTTCAAGATGGCAAACTGACCTATTAAATATTTTTCTTGCGTATTAAAACATTTGAAAATATATTCCGCACAAAATGCAATTCAGGAGATTCAATCATGAACGTGAAAGGCACCGCTTTTGTGACAGGCAAGGTTACGATTATGGCCGCTTTCGGCGAGGAACGATGGAATGCCTTCATGGCCAAACTGTCGGCAAAGGAAAAATATTTCAGTCAGATGATTATGTCGGTTACCGCCATTCCGATAGAAAAACATCTTATTTTTCTAGACGCGCTGATTAAAGAGTTCTTCAACAACGATAACAAAAATTACCTGATGTTTGGCAAGGTCGGCGCTAAATATTCCCTGTCGCCGGGAGGCCCCTATAACTCTTATCTGTTGACCAGGGATGTCAAACAGTTTGTCGAGCAGGGCATGCCCAAACTCTGGACAACCTATTTTGACGGGGGCAAACTGGATGCGCATTACGAAAACAATGTTGTTCATCTGAAAATAACCGGAATTCCCGTCAAACATGTTTACTTCGAGTATCTGGTGATGGGATTCCTGCAGAAGGCCCTCAAAATGTTTGGGAAGAAGCCTTTGGAGAAGAAAATTAAAACTTTTGAAAAAGGCGATGACGATATTTATTACCAGTATGAATTGAAGGATGTTTGATAATAAAATATGATGCGCCATATAATTTATTTCGGGCGAAGGATGTCCATATGAACGTTAAAGGTACTGTTTTTGTAACAGGAAAAACTGCTATTAGTGCGGTTTTCGGTGAAGATCGCTGGAATGCGTTCAATGGCAGACTGGCGGAGAAAGATAAATATTTCAATAAAATGATAATGTCCATAACGCAGATGCCTGTCGATAAATTTACACTATTTCTTGACGAACTCATCAGGGAGTTTTTCAACTCCGACAACAAAAATTATTTGATATTTGGCAAGGTAGCCGCCCAATTTGCCCTGTCACCGGGAGGCCATTATTATTCCTATCTGTTGTCCAGCGATCTGAAGTATGTTGTTGAATCGGTCATGCCGAAACTGTGGTCCACGTATTTTGATGAAGGCATACTCACCTCTCGTATTGAGAACGATATTGTTCATATAAAGATCACCGGTGTTTCTTCCAAACATATTTACTTTGAATATCTTATTGCAGGTTACATTCAAAAGGGGATCAAAATGTTTGGTAGAAAATCTGTCGAGAAATGCATCCGGGGTTTCTCCAAGGGTGATGACGATATTTATTACCAGTATGAACTGCAAGGAACCTTATCATAAAAAATCATGCGCCAATTATGGCGTTCCCGGTGCCTTATTTCTAGTTCTACGTTTTGACGTGCAGCAGGGGCAGGGCCAGATGACGGCGGCGGGTTTCACCTTTGAGCCGGGTTTGCTCACGGACTGTCGGTGAACCACGGCGTCCCTTTCCCAATTTATCAATCGGATGAGAACAACCCAGATGCAAAGTGTGCTTGCCGAACTTCTGCCCCAGTTCATCGGCGGCACTGTAAAGTTCCCTGATCTTTTCCGCCTGCATAGGATTGTCAAAAAGAGAATACTGCACCTGTTCGTCCGGTTCCAGATCGCAAAGCACAACGCCGGTGGCGCGGTAGATATCTGCGGGGTTGTAGCACGCGTTAAAAAGCTCATGAATGACACCGGAGAACTCCATCGGAAAAGCACAGGGGCGCGAGAGTTTGACCTCACTGCCGGCGGTGTTGAAATCGTTTTTCTTGAGAAAGACAATAATTTTATTCGGCGCCAGTGAATAGCGCCGCGCCTTGATGCAGGCCGATTCCATGTTGCGCATGAGTTGGGCGAACAGATAGTCGGCATTGGATGTCGGCGGCGCGAACGTTTTGGTCTTGCTGATGGACGCGTATGAACTTTTTTCTTCCGCGGTGACCGGATAAACCGATACGCCGCGCAGCTCCTGCCAGATTTCCACACCGGGTTTGGTGAATTTTTCCCGCACTTTTTTCTCCGGCATTTGCGCGAATTCCAGCGCGCAGCGGATGCCCATCTTGGCCAGATAGCTGGTTGTGGAGGGGCCGATGCCCCAGATTTTTTCCACGGGAAGATTGCCAAGATACGATGCAATATCTCTTCCCGCGATGATGGTCAGACCCGATGGCTTTTGATGTTTGGAAGCGACCTTGGCCAGAACTTTGGTGATACTCAATCCCGCCGAAACGGTAATGCCCAGTTCCCGTTCGATTTCCTTTTTCATCTTCAGGACAATTTCCTCATAGGAGTAACGAAGCGCGCGGCGCATGCCGGTAATATCGGCAAAGGCTTCGTCAATGGAATATTCTTCCACATCGGGCGTAAAGCGCCGCATGATGTCAAACATCCGCCGTGAAAAGAGGCTGTAGGTTTCATAATCGGAAGGAAGGATGATAAGTTCCGGACAGATTTTGCGCGCTTCGTGCAGGGGCACGCCGCGTTTGATGCCCAGTTTCTTGGCCGGGTAACTGGCGCAGGCGACAATGCCGCGCTCGCCGCCCGTGATCAGCGACTTGCCCCGGAGTTCCGGATGGATGGCTTCCTCGCAGGACGTGAAAAAAGCGTCGCCGTCGAGATGCACGATCGCTCGCGGCCAGGAGGAAAGACTGAAAATTTGCTGAGACATAAAACTTTTTAAAAAATTGAAAAAAGTTGAAGAACCAAGAAATACTTCAATTACCCCGCTGCAGAAAGCTTCCGGCTCCTGCCGGAGGGGCTCTACGGATGGTCTTTGACAATTGCAGTTTCAACAAAAATCTGAACCGGAGCGGCCTGTGCTCTCCAGTGAACTTGTCCGGCCCATGGATTACTTCCAATTCCACGACATCAATTGATACGGCTCCGGCTTTCTCCATGCCCGCCACCAAACGATGGCTTCCGCAATTCTCTCTTTGCCATTCAGCCTCACCCTCAACTTGATCCGGTAGTTCACTCCTGCGACAACCTGACTTTCCGCTTCCAGAATTTTGACCAACTCCAGACTTGATGTTTTTCCGCTCACTTCCTCCTGCGCCTTGATTGCAAAGGTTGCCGCCCTGATTACGTTATCGTCGGTTACCGCTATTGTGGTGTATCCACCAGGCATAGACTGTTGAGCCTGCCCCGCCATGGAACAGGCGGTGGCCAATAAAACAAGAACCGCAATGCCTGTTAAAATATATTTCATTTTGCCCCCCTATCTCAACTTACCATATGAAAGAGTTTTGCCAGCTCGGCATGCAGAAGGATGGCTCTGATAAACGTGGGGATGAGCATAAAAATCATTGCGCCGACTGCAAAAGACAGGGCGAGATTCTTCCAGGTCAGCACCTCCTTTTTGCCCCATTGTATAAGGAAATACAATCCGCCGGGTATGTAAAAAATGGTCGCGGTGACCAGACCTGGAGAGTATTCATGGCCGAGAAGGGTCGCTGAAATGTGAAGGAAAGCATTGGACAGAACCCACATACAGCCAGCCATTCCAGTCCAAAGATATTTTCCTGGATTCTTATAGTAGAGATAACAGCCGAAGGCCAGAACCACAAAGAACATAAAGTTGCCGATTAAATTCTGGGTCCAGTCAAACTTGCCGAAATATCGATCAGCCCATTCAACAAAGCCTAAGGTAAATTCCTCCACCATATGAAAACCGTAAATGAGACATAGAAGAAAAATTCTCCCCGGTTTTTCATCAATAAAGGTTTCCTTTTTCATCATAGGCTATCCTTTTCAGTAGTGATAGCGCGCTTGAAGGAAATCTATTTTTTCATGCCCCACGACATACACCAGCCGATGTTCCTGTGTAACTCGGCGGGACCAAACTCCGGAACCGAGAAACTTTAGAGGCTCAGGTTTGCCTATGCCTTGAAAGGGATCGCGCATGATTGCCTCAATCAGCTGAAAAATGCGAAGGGCTGTCTTGCGATCTGTTTCCACCCAGTATTTCAGGTCCTCCCTAAACTCTGGTTGAAATACAGAGTCTCTCGGCAAATGGGTCTTAGATTTCTTTGAATAACGCTTACTCAAAGCCGACCTCGCTACGAAGCTCATCAATTGTTTGGGGGGTACCTGATGCTTTGCGTGCTCTATCGAGTGCCGTAAGCAGTCTCTTCGCATTATGAGGCGATCGAAGCAAATGTGCGGTTTCCATTATACTGGCCAGTTCGTCGGCAGTTATCAAAGCGACGTCTTCACTGCCCCGTCGCTGGATGATAACCACCTCGCGATTTTTAGTTACCTCGTCTAATATGGAAGCCAGCTTTGCCCGCGCTTGGGTATAGGTTGTTTGAATGGCCATGATTACCTCCTTATTTAAGTACAGTAATACTGTACATATTTATGGCGTTCTTGTCAATCGTGAAAATTAAACGCGCCTTGAATATCTGCCAACGAAAATCTGAGCTGGAACAGTGCCGGAGTGTCGCGACCGGTTTGAGCAGGCTGTACGCGGCACAGAATGTCCGGGTGAAACGATCAGTTCGCTCTGCCTGACGCATGCACCTCCCTGTATAGCGGCGGCAGAAATCTGCTCAAGTGATTCATTTCCTCAGCGCAGTGCCGCAAGAGATCAATGGCCATCCGGTCATGAACGATGATTTTTCTGGCCGCCCTTGTGTTCAGAACCCGTTTAAAAAGTCCGCCTATCCATGGCCAGTGAGGAATGATCTCACCGAGCCAAAAGGCGCTGCGCATTCGGCATCCTCCATGGACGGGGATGATGAGATGAACCAGTGCACCCCCCTCGCTGCGGAGAATTCTGTCGGACGTTCTGGCGCATATGGCTGTGCCGCCGCTTGAGTCAATGTTATGAATGCCGAACATTTCCGGTTTCTGAAATGCTATCGCCAGTTTTTTATGGCTCTTGCCGATGTACTCATTTACATACGAAACATTTCCGATATATTTTTCTCTGTCATCGACAAGGTGTCTCCTATCTTCCTTCGGTTTCGTCCAGGTATGCGCCCGGGGGTGCCAGAGTCTGTAGCGCTCGGAACTTGACATATGCCATCCAAACCACCAGTCGATCATGGCAGGAGTCACCCCCGACATTTCCGTGTCACACGCAACCAGTGCGCGGCCATCCTTGGCCCTGGTTACCTGATTGGCATAGCGTTCCCAGTTCCGAAAAACCAGGCCGGCCTCCGACGAAGACGGAAATTCTCCCGGCACGATACCTTTTGTCAACGCTCTTTCCATATGCCCGGTAATGGCCTGCATAGGGAGATTGTATGCTTCCCAATCCATCATAACGCCTTCTTTGAATTGCCTTTCGGTTTAATATTAGAGAGCCATTAATCTGGAAACGTCATTTGAGATATTTCCTCACCACTGCTGTAATCACGCCGGCGATGCGGAGCTCTTCCTGCGGCGTAATCGGCGGATACTTTGGGTTGGCCGCTTCCAGCGTCACCTTCTTCCCTTTCTTGCGGAAATACTTCATCGTCCAGCGGCCATCCACTTCCGCCAGAATAATATCGCCGTTTTTCGGTTCCCGGCCGCGCTCCACAATTACCAGATCGTTTTCCTTAATCCCTTCACCGATCATGGAATCGCCGGTCACGGAGAGAACAAAAGACGACGCCCGGTTATTGACAAGATATTCATCAAAGGAAATAGTATCGCGCAGTTCTTCTTCCGCCGGCGATGGAAATCCGGCTGCCACGTTGCCTACCAGAGGAAGGTTCAAGGACAGGCGTGCCGGTTTCAGAAAGCCTTTGACGTCTTTTTCCAGGGCGCCTTTCTCCAGCAGCTTCTTGGTCCAATACTCGGCGGCGCTTTTCGCCTTAACGCCCAAAAGAGGCAGCATTTCCGAATAGGTGGGCATTCTTCTCTGCTCCTTGAAGAACGAGGCAAATTTTTGTTCCACAGCATGGATGTCCATTCTTTTTTTCATAATTGTATTATATAGGACGTACGTCCTATATGTCAAGATAAATTTAATTTTCTTTAAAATACCGTAATTCTTCAGCGGTTTGCCGGGAAATTTGGTATAATTTCAGATAACTGGATACCGGATCGAGTCCGATATGACGGAATTAAAGGACAGAAGTATGTGCGGAAGATTTGTGCTGGTCACTGATTTAAAAATTATCCAGAAGAATTTCAATGTTCAGGAGGTCTTCTGCCAATATCAGCCGAGCTGGAATATAGCACCCAGCCAGCTAATCCCTGCGATCATTAATTATGACGGTAAAAAATTATTGGTTTGTTTTCGCTGGGGATTGATTCCATCATGGTCAAAAGATCCATCGATTGCCGAGAAAATGTTCAACGCCCGTGCCGAAACGGTGGATCAAAAACCAAGCTTTCGTGACGCTTTCAAGAAAAGACGCTGCCTGATTGTTGCTGACGGTTTTTACGAGTGGAAGAAGGAAGGCAACAAAAAAATACCGCTGTATTATCATCTGAAGTCGGGGCGCCCGTTCGGTTTTGCCGGACTTTATGAAACATGGCTGTCGCCGGATCAAAAGGAGATCAGCACCTGCACTATCATTACCACCGCCGCCAATGAATTGATCTCGCCGGTGCATGACCGCATGCCGGTTATTTTATCGGGTGATCAGGAAAAAGTCTGGCTGGAAAGCGGCGCCGCTGATGCTGCCAATCTTAAATCTGTTCTCAAGCCGTATCCGGCGGAAGAGATGGATTGCAGGCCGGGCATGGGGCCTCACAGTGTTGACTTCCTAAAGTAGAAATCGGGTTTTATGAAAGAAAGAAAAAAAGATGCCGGAAGTTTTTCTCTTCCGGCATCTTTCATAGAACTGAACTTTTCATTTAAAGCAATCCGAGCATACCTTTGCGCAATTTTTCACTCTTATGCGAAGGTTTATCAATAATCCAGATGCCGAACAGAGCGGATTTGAAATCAAGGCCATCTACCTTGGCAATAAATTTGCCGTTCTTGGAGAAGGTGGTTCCAGAACCTTTGACATAGACGATATCAAAGACGTCCCCGACATTAAACTTTGACGAAAAAGCGGACAAGGCAACATCAATTTTGGGCTGTAGGGGTTTGGTGTTTCCATTGGTCGTCCGCTCGAATCCTTCCTCGCAGGCTTCCTTGAATAGTTTCGCTGTAATCAGGCTGGAAACAATCTTGATCTTGATGGCCATGGACTCGTCCTGGCTCATGATCTTTTTATAATCGCTGCTTTTTTCTTTCAGATAGAGACCGGCCACATAGATATCTTTGAAGAATTTTTCCCGGATGCCCGTGCCGTTCAGTATCAATGAGGTATCACCCGCTTTCAAGGTGTCTTCCATGGTGACGCCGCCAATGGTTTTGGCCTGAATGGAAGCTGCAAAAACAAACAATGAAACTAAAACCAGTAATCCTATTCTTTTGAACATCAGAAACCTCCTCAATTAATTTTTAATCGTGCAGGAAAGATCCTCCGATGGCCGGAGAAATCCTGAGCGATTTTTTGATGGGTCGAATTATTTTTTGTAGAGCGGAGTATAGGAAACGCCGTATGTTATGTCAAGCAAAACTCATCAACAGAAAAACTCTTCAACAAATATCCGAACATATGGTAAAAGCATTCAACGTAAACAGCTCAGAATAAGTCGCGATAAGGAGCCGAATCGCTATGATGGTGATTGGTCGGCGTTCTCAGATGATGAATAATCAAGGAAAAACGAATCCGTTATTTCTTTTGCGTAGCGGCATGATCGGGTTTATTTCAGCACTCATTTTCCAAATCATCATGTTCGTATCGCTGTCCCCCTGCGTCTTACACGCGGAGATCGACGATAATCTGAAAGGCGTTCCGCCGTCAGATATTTCCGAATGGAACTATTACGGCTTCAGCGCTGAAGAATCGAAGCAATGGATAGAAGAGGGAATCATCTTTGCCGGATGGGCGGCGCAATGGCGGGATGAAGGATTCACGGCCGAAGCCGCCGGGCAATGGCGGAAAATAACCAATGTCTATACGGCGGGAGATTTTTTAAAGAACGGATTCAGTGCAACTGAAGGCGAAAAATGGATAAAAAGCGGTATCCAGTCTGGGTTGCGCGCCAGAGAGTATTTATCCGCGGGACTCCCGGCTGAAGAAGCGGGCGAATATTGGGCAAACGGGATTTATCCGGACGAGATAAAGGAGTGGCGGGATACGGGCTTTGATGCCCGGACAATGATGGAATGGTGCTACGGTCCGATAGAAAGCACCTTTTTCTTAACCAAAGATTCTCCCTATGGCAGAAATCTGTATAAGCCGGAAGCGGCAGCCCAATGGCGGGATGCTGGTTTTGCAGCACAGGAAATGCAGTCCTCCGGAATGTACCGATTCGAACTGGCCGAAGCTGTCCAGTGGAAAGCGGCCGGTTTTGCATTTTCCGAAGCCGTACAATGGCGTGATCTGGGGTTCTCGCTCGATCAGGCCGTTTCAAACGGAAAATCAGGCTTGGATCCAGTGGCCGCTGAACAGCAAAGATACGAATCGTCAAATGAGAAAGTGGATGAAATAACCGACTTGGATGTGGAGATTACCTTAAACAATGATGGCTCAATGGATGTGGTGGAAACGGTGACTGTCGTCGACCGGCCGGGCGGATTTTACGAGAAAGGATACTACAAAGAACTGCCCAAAAAGGCCCGGTTAAGATCTATACGCTCACACGGATACGCAACGAAAGAATATTCCGGCACAGTATTCAAAATCAGGTCGGTCGAAATAGAAGGAAAGGCCGGCAATTATTATATTGCCGACGACGTTTTGCATTTCGGCAGCAAGGACAGGCCGCTTCCGGAAGGCAAACATCAAATCAAGTTATCCTATTCTACCGACAGCCGGGTTTTATACGAGCCGCATCACGACGAGCTTTCTTTCGGGATCATCGAGGATAATCCACAAGGCCGATATGTCAAAAATGCTTCGGCAACTATCAGATTGCCGAAGGGCGCTCATGTGATTTTTACGGACGGTAATGGCGGTCTCGAGGGAAGGAGTCATTATATTTCCCGTGTTGAAGAAACAGAGAGTGGAGACGTTGTTTATTTTACACTGACCACGCCGCTGAAAACAAAAATGAATTTTACAGCGAATGTCGGTTTCATCAAGGGCTATGTTACCGAAAGCCGGATGCACAAGTTTGTCAAACTGGACAGGGAAACGGGCCGGTTGATGACGAGCCTGGCTGTTTTTGTCACGGCTTTTGCGGCATTGTTTTTATATTATTTTATTGTCTGGTTTGCGGTGGGACGGGATCCAAAAAGCAAAGGCCCCGCCATTACCGACTTTTCACCACCCGAAAATATGGATCCCGCCACGATGAGAGCCATTCTTACACGGGGAAAAGTGGATTATCTCAGTGTCACTGCCGAACTCATCTATCTGGCCGAACTCGGGCTGATTCAGATATCCGGATCATCGGAAAAATGTAGGATAATAAAAACGTCGGCAGAGCCTGTAAAACTGCCCCCTGCGGCGCAACAGTTTTACACGAACTTATGGGCGGGCATCCAAACGGAATTGACATTAATTCGTAAACAGAAGTGCGACGTGTTATCTGTTGCCGCTCAGTCATTGAAGAATTGGCTGAAGAGTGAACACAATAGACATCTGGTCTCCAACGCGCGTTATCTTTGGCCCGGCATTATCTTTGCTGTCCTCGCTGTTGTTTTTGCGTTGGCGATCATCGATTACAGGGAATATGATTTCGGAAAAGCCAGGATCTTGATTCCGATTTATACCGGATTTATGATAACGACCTTTGCCCTTTTAATATTGATTTTCAGGCGACTGCTTCGTTCAGTGACGGAAAAATACGCCGGGCTTGCCGCACAGGTGAAAAGTTATGCTGACTATTTATCGCTGAGCTATGCCGATATCAGTGCGTCGGGCTTTGTGCCTTTGTATCTGCGAGAGCATCTGCCTTTCGCTATTGCTGCCGGGATTGATCTCAAGGACGTAATGATACGCAAAGGGGACGTAAAATGGTATGATGGACCATCAGGTCTGAAATTTGGCGACTTTAACAAACTGGTCAGGAAATCATTATAGGAAGAAAAAATTAATGTTCACATTCAGCGCAATCCATACAAGCTCGGCCAGGCGAATCCTTTTTTTCAGCCTGGTTCTGTCGTTTTTAATTCCCTATTTTATTGTTTTTCTGGGGGAGAAGGCTTTCATCAGACACTGGGAAAGTTACGGATTTGCACCTGAACAGACCCGCGAGTGGTTGGATAACGGATTTAAATCCATGGATAAAGCCAAACAATGGCGGGCTGAATATTTTAAACCTGAAGAAGCCGGGCCGTGGATGCTGATGGACATCGGACCGGGCGAGGCGTCCGAATGGCGGGAAGCAGGAATCAAACTATCCGAAGCGGCGGAGTGGCGAAGATACGCGTTCACACCGTCACTGGCCAGTGAATGGAGGAGCGGCGGATTCAGCATCGGCGATTCGATCGCATGGCGCAAGCACGGATTTGAGGCCGGCGAAGCGACACGTTGGCGAGAAAAAGGAATGAGCCCGGCCGCTGCCGCGCAGGCAAAACTGGGAGGCGGAAATCCATGACGGAAATTTCTAGTTCGGACAGCGCATCTAAACCTTCAGTCGTTTCGCCATCGCTCGCGTGGATGATCATCATTGTGTGTTTTGCGGCTTCCTTTGCCATTCCGTATTTTGCTTTTGTGGTGAAAGATTACTATGAAGACAAGGCCTGGATAGCCACCGGATTGCATGGCTATGAAATCGATGATTGGAAGCGGGAGAACATCGATATCAGTATGGCCGTCCGGTGGCGCAACGCGGGATTCAAACCGCCGCACGCTTCCATCTGGATTCGATACGGATTTAATCCGGAAACTGCCGGTCAGTGGAACAGCAATGGCTTCTGGCCAAGCGACGCGCGATACTGGACCCAATATGGATTTACTGCACAGGATGCTGCCGCCTGGAAGGCCAGCGGATTTTATTATCCGGAAGCAAAAGATTGGCGAGCCGCTGGCGTTGCTCCGGAAGAAGCCGCCAGAAGAAAAAAGAAAGGCGAATGGCCGCCTCTGAAAAAAAGATAATCAACAGGGAGAATGGATATGACGATAAAAATGACAGCGGGAATTATGGGTGTGGCGGTATTTCTGCTTTTTCTGATTTATATTTACAATAAACTGATTCGCCTGCGCTACGCGGTGCGCAATACGTGGTCCGACATCGATGTGCATCTGAAAAAGAGATATGATCTTTTACCGAACCTTGTCGAAGTGGTGAAGGGATACGCAGCTCACGAAAGTGAAACCTTCAGCAACATCGCCAGACTGCGCAACGCGGCGATGAACGCGCAGACTCCGGTAGAATCAGCCCGGGCCAATAATAGACTGACGGCAACATTGAAAAGCTTTTTTGCGCTGGTTGAAGCCTATCCGGAACTCAAGGCCAACGAAAATTTTAAGGAAATCATGCTGGAGATGAAAGAGATTGAAGACAATATCGAGCAGGCACGCCGTTATTACAACTCTTCCGTGAGGGAGTACAATATCGCTTCGTCTGTGTTTCCTACGAATATTATCGCGTCCGCTTTTTCCTTCAAGCCTGAAGAATTTTTCTCTCTCGAAAATGCGGCAGCAGAGCGCAAACCGGTCAGGGCCGGCTTTTAACTCAATATCAATCAATTCTTTGTCAAATAATGCTTGCCCGCCAGAACGGGGTGACGATAGAGCATGCGGGGGCCGGCGTATCGCATCACCGCTTTAATTTTTTTCCGCATGTCCGGTTTATAGCAATGCACGGTGCATTTGGAACACTTGGGCTTGTTATCCTTGAAGGGACATTTCTCCAGGCTCTTTTTGACGTAATCAAGGAGTTCGCGGCATTCATCACAAAGATTGTCTTTACTGCCGTGGTGGTCACGGCAGTAAAGATCAATCATCACACCAACGGTTTTAAATTCCTGTTTCATTCTGCATTACAAGGTTTGCAGTATCTTTCCCCTCAGGCTCAGCACAATTTCCGTCATCGGGACAGTCTTGCCTGCCTTTTCCATGCCTTTTTTAACAATCATGGGCATGCCTGAACAGCAGGGCACTTCCATTACAACCGTTGTGACGCTCCTGATCCCGGCCGTTTTGAAAATATCGGCAAACTTTTGTGCATATTCCTGAATATCGTCGAATTTCGGACAGCCCATCATCACAACCTTCCCCGTCATCAGATCGCGATGCAGGGAGGGAAAGGCGACGGCCGTGCAATCCGCGAGGACCAGCAGGTCGGCGCCTTTCAGAAAGGGGGCACTGGCCGGGATCAGTTTGATCTGAATCGGCCAGTGTGTAAGGGCGGATTCTTCCGGAACATTTTCAAAATGTTTCGGTTTGTTGGCTGTCTCGCAGGCAGTGGGTTTGTCAAAAATCTGAATATGCGCCGAAGGACAGCCGCACGGCATCGTCTCCGGTTCCTTTTCCTTTGTTGCCAGGTGCTTTTTGACAGCTTCTTCATCAAAAGGAGGGGCTACCCGTTCGACGATTTTCAGCGCTCCGGTGGGACACTCTCCGATGCAGGCGCCCAGACCGTCGCAGAACGTTTCCGAAACCACCTTGGCTTTGCCGTCGATAATTTGCAACGCGCCCTCGGCGCAGCCGGTCACGCACTGTCCGCAGCCGTTACACAGGTCTTCATCAATCTCAATAATCTTGCGTAATATTTTCATAATTTATGCCTCAATTTCAACATCCGACACCGGATGTGCCACACATGGGTAGATGAATCCGTCCGCTTTTTCCTCGTTGGACAATTCGTTTTCACTCATTTCCACCTTACCCTTGTTCAGTTTGGATTTGCACGTCCCGCAGACGCCGGACCTGCACGCGTAGTCAATTTCCACACCGTTTGCTTCGGCCAGTTCCAGCAGCGTCGCATCTCCCGCTGTCGATACGGATTTCCCCGACTTGATGAAGTTCACCTGAAAGTTTGCCGCTTTCGGCGTCTCCACCGGGACGCTTTCAACCGGCTGAACTGCCGGGATAGGCGGCTTTAGCACATCGCGCGCATCGACTTTTTCTCCTTTGGCCACCCGCCCTTCGCCAAAACTTTCCGTGTGCAGATGGGCCAGATTAAAACCGAGTAATTTCAAATTTTCCTTGACCGCTTCCATGAACGGCGGAGGCCCGCACATGAAAACATGCCGCTCCAGAATATCCGGCGTGAACAGTTTGAGCATTTTATCGTCGCAGCGGCCGGTCAGACCGGTCCATGCATCCGCGCCGGTGACGCGGCTGGTGCAAGTAATGCCCACACGGATGCAACTGTGGCGTGAAGACATCCAGTTGAGTTCGTTGTGAAAGATGATGTCACGCGGGGATTTGGCGGATACCAGCAGGTGCGCGTCCACGTCGGCCGCCGTATCCACAATCCAGCGGAGCATGGACATCACCGGCGTGATCCCGCTTCCCGCGCCGATAAACAGGATTTTTTTCGACGGATAATTGAAGCACGAAAACAGCCCCGACGGACCGTGCACGGCAAGATGGTCGCCGAGCTTCACATGGTCGTGCATCCAGTTGGAGACCAGACCCTGCGGCGTCCGCTTGATCGTCATCTCCAGGCAGTGCGGACGCGAAGGGCTCGATGAAATCGTGTAAGAACGGCGCACGTCCGTGCCGTTGATGTTCACCTTGATGGTAACGAACTGACCGGGTTTGAAGGAAAACAGAACCGGCGACAAGCCGACCAGACGGAATGTCTTGACGTCATCCGTTTCGTCGATGATATCGGCGACTTTCAGTTGAACATCTCCCTCTGTCCACAGCGGAATTTCGTGATGTCTTTCGACCAGATTTTCCAGGAGCGGACTGGCTGACGGAGGCGGTTCAATGTTGGGCGTGACGGAACGCGGCAGCGTCAAGGCAGGCGCGACCGTCTGAGATTCGATTTGAAATCTCAATGCATACTCACCCAATTCGGCAATATCTCCCGAAACAACCGGTGCTGGCTGCATGGGGGCGATCTTTCGGCCGTTCAGCAACGTGCCGTTGAGGCTGTTGAGGTCCACCAGAAACCAGCGGCCCGCATCCATCTGAAGCATGGCGTGAATGCGCGACAGGGCGGTATCTTCAAGCTGAATATCCGCACCGGCGGCGCGTCCGATGATCATATGACCGCCAAGGGGTATGGTTTCAATCACTTCATTCCCGCGGAACACGATTACTTTATTCTGTTCGTTTCTTTCTGACGGCGTATGGGAATTCATTTCTGTTGTCATAATGCACTCTTTCTGCTGATGATGCTCCCGAATTCTGCATCCGGGAGCATCACGGGGTTAAATTATCAGCCATCGATTATTTGCCGGCCATCATGGCGGCAACATCATCCGCGACAGCACCGATCGGTTTGATATCGAATTTTTCCACCAGCACCTTTGCCACGGTAGGCGACAGAAAGGCCGGCAGCGTCGGACCCAGGCGGATTCCCTTAACATTGAGATACAGCAGAGCCAGGAGTACAGCCACCGCCTTCTGCTCATACCAGGCGATATCGAAGGAAATCGGCAGTTCGTTAATGTCTTTAAGACCGAAAACTTCCTTCAGCTTCAGCGCGATGACGGCCAGAGAATAGGAATCGTTACACTGACCGGCATCGAGCACTCTGGGAATGCCGCCGATATCACCGAGAGGCAATTTGTTGTAGCGGTACTTGGCGCATCCGGCCGTAAGAATGACGGTGTCATTAGGCAGGGCTTCCGCTACTTCGGTAAAATAACTGCGGGCCTTCTGCCGCCCGTCGCAACCGGCCATGACGACAAAGCGTTTGATCGCTCCGGATTTCACGGCGGCGATGACCTTGTCGGCGAGTGCCAGCACCTGGTTATGCGCAAATCCGCCGACGATCTTGCCGGTTTCAAGCTGCTGCGGCGGCTTGCAGGTTTTCGCCAGTTCGATGACCGCGGAGAAATCCTTGGACCCGCCCGCAGGGCGGCCGGCAATGTATTTAGCGCCGGGGTAATTGACGATGCCGGTTGTAAACAGACGGCTTAAATAGGTGTTTTCTTTTTTAACCGGAACCAGACAGTTGGTCGTCAGAATAATGGGACCGTTGAACGTCTCGAAGTCCTCGTTCTGGTGCCACCAGGAGGAGCCGTAGTTGCCCACAAAATGGCTGTATTTTTTGAAGGCCGGATAGTAGTTGGCCGGCAGCATTTCACTGTGCGTGTAAACATCCACGCCGGTGCCTTCGGTCTGTTTGAGCAGTTCTTCCATGTCTTTCAGATCATGCCCGGAAATCAGGATGCCCGGATTGTTCCGGACGCCGATATTCACCTCGGTAATCTCGGGATTGCCGTAGGTTTTCGTATTCGCTTCATCCAGCAAGGCCATCGTATTGACGGACGTTTCTCCCGCTTTCATGACCAGGGCGATCATTGCGTCCACGGAAAGATCTTTTGTGGTGGACGCCAGCGCTTCCATCAAAAATTTGTAGATATCGTCTTTTTCAAATCCCAGAACAGCGGCGTGTTCGGCATAGGCGCAAATCCCCTTGACGCCGAAAATGAGCAGAGACCGCAGCGAGGTGACGTCCTCGTTGGAGGCGGCGTTGATGCGGACTTCGCCGGACAGGGCCTTGGCCATGATCTCTTCCTTGTTCTTCGGACTCCATGTCGCGCAATCGGGTAGGACGCCGGATACGGCCGAGCCCGCCTTAGCCTTGACGTCATCACGGATTTTAAGCCCGTCTTCAATCTTCCTGATAATGCCGGCGTCATCCCAGGCGGCATTGGTAATCGTCGTGAACAGCGCTTCACACACATAGCGGCCGACCTTTTTGTCCACCGTATTCAACTTCTCAGCATAGACGGCAATTCCCTTGCACACATAAACGAGCAGGTCCTGCAGCGCCGCTGTTTCCTCCGGCTTGCCGCAAACACCTTTTATCGTGCATCCCTGATTTTTGACTGTCTCCTGACACTGAAAACAAAACATATGAAACCTCCTTAAAAGATTATTTATTCTTTTTGTTGATGATTATAGTGAAAAAGTTTTCGCGTATCCTTGACTTATGTTAAGAAAACGATATATTTTTTCTCCGAAGGACGTAACCTATGAAAAAAGCCCATGAAATTCTGATCAGAAGCCAGCTTTTCGGTGGATTGCCAAAAGAGCATATCACAGAAATCGAAAAAATTGCAGTCGGTAAAAATTACAATAAAGGCGATGTTATCTTCTACGACGGAGACGACGGCATCGGTTTTTACCTGGTTGCCGCGGGCAGCGTCAGCGTTTACAAGCTTTCTCCCGATGGAAAAGAGCAGATACTGCATATCGTGCAAGAAGGCGATACCATTGGCGCGGTACCTGTCTTTTCCGGCAAATCATTTCCCGCCAATGCCCGGGCGCTCTCCAAAACTCATCTTTTATTTTTCGACCGGAAAAATTTTATTGACCTCATTACCGGCAAACCGAATCTTATTATGAATCTTCTGGCTCTACTTTCCATGAGATTGCGGGAATTCACCATCCAGGTGGAAAATCTGTCGCTCAAGGAAATACCCGGCCGCCTAGCTTCGTATCTGCTTTATCTTGCGCAGGAACAGGGCAACAAGGATTTAGTCAAGCTGAATATCTCCAAGGTGCAGCTCGCCAATCTACTGGGTACGGGACCGGAATCGCTTTCCCGCGCGCTGGGCAACATGAAGAACAAAAAACTCATCGAGGAAGAAGGCAACCATATCCGTCTGCTTAACCGTGAACAATTAGAAGAGCTGGCCGAAAGGGGGAAAGTCGCCAATTAACAAGCCCACCGGTTAATATTGTTTTCCCGCTGCCCGATTTGCCGTGGCAATGGCCTGATGCGCCAGATCAATTGACTGTCCCAGCGTGTTCAGTGTCTGGTCGGGATTATGAAAGCCCATGGAATTTTCCGCGGCAATGAAATCCCAGAACCACTGAGCGTTGCGGATCAGCTCCCGTGCTTTGCTTAGTTCAGCCTGATTGACTTCCGGTGTCGCGCCGGCCTTGCCGATGACGTCATGCGCACGTGCAATGGTCTGCCCCGCTATCCCCTGCAACTGGAAGACATTGTTCTGGGTTGTCCGGACACGCTCCAAAAGCCACTTTTCATCCTGCGTGTGGCAGGTCCGACAGGACGCCTGAACATGCTTCATCGGACTGGTCACCCAGTGGGATGAATATTTGCGTCCTTTCTCCCGCATATAGGGCATGTGACAATCCGCGCAGGAGACGCCGGACTTGCCGTGAACCCCTTCGCTGAACAATTCAAAATCGGGGTGTTGTGCTTTGAGCATCTTGGCCTGAGAGTCAGGATGCAGCCAGTCCATATCGAAACCGGAAGGAATTTCTTTGTAGTAGGCGTACATATCCGGGGGCTTCAATCCCTTGTCCCAGGGGAATGTCACGCGCTTGTCATCCGGTTTAAAATAGTATTCCGCGTGGCACTGCCCGCAGACATAGCTGCGCATATCTTCTCGTGATGCTTTGGCAACGTCGATCCCGCGCCGCTGCATGGCATCCATAAACGCGGGATTGCTGACGCGCAGTTTCATCGTCTTGGGATCATGGCAATTGGCGCAGACGATGGGGTGTTTGATAAGCGGCATTAATTCGGCCAGCGGCTTCTTGGCATAATTCCACCCCATGGTTTTGTAAATATCACGCAGGTTGGCCGTCTTGCAGGTCATGCAGGAACCGACGGTTGCCGGTGTCACGCGCTTTGTTTCTTTCAAATCATCCATGGCATAAGGGTGGCCGCGATCCTCGGTATAATCCTTGCTGAAGGCCATGCCTTTGAAGTTGACAAGAATCTCCGGTTCCTTGATGGATTTCTGCTCTTTGATGGAGCCGCCAAACCCGGTCGGCGAAGGCGCCATTTCTTTGTTCTTTAGATAACTTTGATATTCCAGAGGATAATGTTTTCCCCAGACAGCCGGATCATATTCCGTATCGGGAATAGCCGCCAGCTTGACAGTTTCCGAAGGTTGCAGCAAAAAAACGCGCACCAGAATGATGCACAAGATAATCAAAGCAATTCCCAAGAGGGCTGATAAGAAAACATTCTTACTTTTCAATTTTTATTCCTCCCTGATCATTTCCCCGTCCGTGAACCAGATAACGGTGACATTTTATACAGTCGGCGCCGCCCTGTGTCATCGGTGTTGATGCGATCGTTGAAGCATGACAGCGCACACAGTTCCCGTTGACGATCTGACGCGCCCGGTCGGACAGACCGATCGCCACGGGATAATCGCGCGCCGTTTCGTGGATCAAATCATTGATGCCGGCCTGGGTCTTATAGGCAACCTGGCCGATAATATGCGTGTCCGGGAGATGACATTCCGTGCATGTGTATTGATGATGATTGGATGTTTTCCATTGCTGATGGACCGGCTTCATGCTGTGACAGGATCCGCAAAACCGGGCGTCGCCGGATTGATGATAGGCGCCGACGGCAACAGCCGCAAGAATGATGCCGATGACAATACCGGAAATTAAAAATTTGAATATGGATGATTTTTTAACGTTTTCGATCTGCATAAAAATTCACCACATTCGTCGTGAAATCTTTAACGGAAACGTTGAAGCAATGCATTGACTTGAAAGAAACTCTAATCCCAAACAGAATTCAAATCAACACAAAATTGAACTGTCCGGAGCATCGACGCGCTGGAGGTTCAACTGCTGAAAAATTATTCGCCGGCTTTGATAATCGCCTCTTCAATGGCCTGAGCGTCTTTGTCGATAAAAGGATTAATCAAATCCGTGTCTATTCCTCCCGCAACACTAAAGCTGTCCGGACCGAATTTCACCTGGATACTGTAGGTGCCGTTTCCGACCTTGCGGCTCATTTTGATTAAGCCATACTCCTTGTTCTGATCGTCAATGGTATAGGCCAACTGCGTGCCTTTGCTGATCGCGGCAGCAAACATCCTGTCATAATTTCCGTAGTCATACCTGACCGGGCTTCGTGTAATGTGGGCGCAGGATAATAAAAATAAAATGACAATGAATAGGAATATTTTTCTGACCATAGCTTTTTCTCCTTTGCTGGAAGGATTTGCACAAAACAATTTTTTGAGGATACTCTAACAGATCTCTTTTGTCATAAAAAGAGAAATTTTCAGTTCAGATCGATCATTGTAAAAGGCCTTTTTTAATCATTTCACGATAAATAAACTCACCGACAAGTCGATGGCCTTTTTCATTCAGATGCGTATTATCGTTTTTAAGGTAAAAATTCTGATAATCCTCTCTGTTGAGAATTTCATACGGATCAATCACGTCTATGCCGTTGACTTCAGCCAATGCGGTAATCTTTTCTTGCGGTAGCCTTCCCATGTTTTCTGCATGCGTAAACTGTTGTGTATAAGGAAATAAAACAAGAACCACTCTTGATTTTTTTAATCGGGCAAAGCTGTTGAGGTTTCGGAGATTTTTTGCATAATGATGCAAGGGTTCCCCGTTCCATAGATTATATATAAGATAAAAGTATTTTGCGTTGTACTTATCTCTTTTAGCCTTTATTTCCCGATAATGAATCAATCGGTGCAGAGCCATTTTTGAAAATTTGTAGGTGCTGAAATAATCTAAGAAACTTTTTCCATAGATGTTCTCGTTTTCTAAATTTTTCATTTCATTAGCACTTATATTTCTTGCTACAGATTGTTTTTTTTCTTGTAATACCTTTGAATCAGCAACCATTGCGTCGTTAAGACACACACCGATCAGAACAATATCCGGCTCGTATTTATAGCCTTCCTCAAAATAATAGGCATATTCCTGATCGAACTCGTACCCGTTAACGCCGGCTTTAACAACATCGGATTTTTCATCGATTTTTTTCTGAATCAGGCGCTCCAGGACGGCAAGATACGCATCGTCAACTTCAACGCCTGTTCCGAATGTGATGGAATCGCCTAAGCCAAGAATGCGATACTTTCCTTTCTTTGAGTATTCATGTTCAGCATCCCGCAGGCCTTTGGAATTTATCCGTATTTCGATGTGTTTGTAAAGCGTTCCCGGAAAGACGCCGTGAAAATGGGGTTGGTATTTATAACCTCTGGTTTCATCCGGGATATGAAGTCCGGTAGGATAGCCATAAAAGGTATCAACAGGCTCTTCCCAGATAGATCTTAGGAGAATTTCTGAAAAGATAAAACAGATGAATATGGTAAAAAACAATAAGGCTAAATTAATCAAAACACTTTTTTTATTTATTAACAAAAACCGCATTCCGTTGATACCTGGTTTTAGATTAAATCATATTCAATAATGTTGCCAATGCGCTTCATCTATTCCATGATTCAGGAAGCAAGGCAAATTATAATTATTTTCCACTGTGGGATGGGTGTGTTGTCCGCAGCTCAGCGGCAAAGGTCTTTTTCTCTTCCGTATTGGTACAATTTGCACATTCCCAGCGCACAGGATTTTTGCGCGTCACGGCAGCCCGGCTCTTGTTTGCCCTGCAGCAGATAAGCAAATCCTCTGTTGGTGTAGGCATCGGCATAGTCCGGTTTCAGCCGTATGACTTCATCAAAATCGTGAATAGATCGCTGATATTGTCCCAGTTTCGCATACGAAAGCCCCCGGTAGTTGTAGGCATCGGCGTAATCGGGCTTCAACCGAATGTTCTGGCTGTAATCATGGATGGCCTGCTGATAGTGCCCTAATTTATAGTAAGCAGTTCCTTTATTAGTGTAGGCATCGGCAAAATTCGGTTTCAGTCGGATGGCTTCGTTGAATTGATCAATGGCCTCTTTTACGTTGCCTTCTTTGGCGAGGGCAGCACCCAGCAAATTATGCGCAATGAAATTATTCTTTGTTACCTGGATGGTATGTCTGAAAAGATCGACACTGCTCCTCCAGTATGCGCATTGTTGCCAGGCCAACACCGCCAGGATGATGGTGACGGCAATGCCCGCCGGTATTAGAATTTTCTTTCTGATTTGCATGCGGTGAAATAAAAGAGGGGCACCCCACGCGAGCATTATGGCGAGGCCGATGGAAGGTAAATAGTAAAAGCGATCGGCCATGGCCTGTTCATTGTCCTGAACAATCCCCAGAACAGGAAAAATGATGATTGCGTACCAGAACCATCCGACAAACAGATGCGGCAGACGCTTCATCATGACCGTTACAAAAGAGCTGATGAAAATAATTAAGAAAGCGGCTGAGATGATCTTCCATTCAGGAATATAAGATGGGAAAGGATAGAAGAAGGCCAGGTCTTGAGGCCAAAATGTTTTTCCCAGATATGTAACAAAAGAAATAAGGGCGTTGGCCAGTCGGGCATCCAGCGGAAAGGGAGTATGGGGTTTATTGTAGCGTAAAGCAATTGTGATGATCGTAAAAATTGCGGATAAAACAAAGAAAGGCATTTTTTCCTTCAGTTGCCAGGAAAGAAATTTTTCTTTTTTCAGCTCAAAACGTCTCAATGGCCAGTAATCCAGCAGTATCATCACCACTGGCAGCATCATATAGACGGGTTTGCTCAGCAGCGCGCACATAAAACAAATAAGAACAGGCAGATATCTTTTCCAAGAAGGTTTTTCCGTATAATAAATGTAAAAGCACAGGGTCAATATACAGAAGAAAACACTCAGGATAGTATTTCGGGTCGTAATCCAGGTAACCGGTTCCACCTGCAGAGGATGGAGAGAAAAAAGGGCGGCGACAAAAGCGCTTCTCCAGACCGCGCCGGTCATACGCTTGAAACACCAAAAAAGCAGCAACATGCTCATTAAATGCAGGATAAGGTTGGTCAGATGGTAACCGCCGCCGTCAAGACCATAAAGTTGATAATCGAACATAAAAGATAGCCATACCAGAGGAATATAATAATCCGCGTAGATTGAACTGAACGCCAAGCGCATTCCTTTCAGGGTTATGCCTGATTGAATATGACTGTTCTGTGTGACATAGAGGCCGTCATCGACGAGAAAGAAATCAAATTGATTCACCTGCCAGTAAACGGCAAGCGTTAAAGAAGCTAGGACAATACATACAATGCATTTCATTCTGGGGGTGCTGATATTGATGTTGCTGAGCATAGGAACGTTTCGTATGTATAAATATAAAAAGTTCATTTTCTGCTGTTTGCTCTATCTACTACTTGCTTCACCCAAGGTTCTGCCATATATTCCCGAACGCTGTCGTTGTCTCTTGCCTTAGCCTGAGACAGATACTGATTTGCCGTTGGTAAATCTTTCTTCAGAAAATAGCACATTGCCATGCCCAGATAAGGCTCAAATCGTCTTTCATCGAGTTTCATGGCTTCCATAAAATGACCTTGTGCTGACTCGAGCCGCTGGGATGGTTCGTATCTCAAGGTTGAAGTCCTTGTAAACCATCTTCCGCGGGAGATATGAACGCGAAACATCATCTGCTTATCTATCTGAAATCTGCTCCGGACATCTTCTTTTTTGGCAACACTCAATTCCAGCCCATCCTGAAACATTGAATAAATATGCTGTGCAATGAGATAGGCAATTTCAATGTATCCTTCTAAGTTGGGATGATGACCATCAATCATCAAATCTGATCCGATAATCCCATGACGTGATTTCTTGCGCAAGGCCTGCACAATATCCACTACCGCCACCCGTTTATCCTGTGGAAGACGTCGTATAAAATCGTTCTGCTGCCTGGTAGCCCTGATCGGCATTTGGTCATAATCCACTGCCTGATGATAATGTTCCCAGGCTTTTGCATACGCGCCAAGCGCTTCATAACTTTGGGCAAGGCGATAATGCGCTTCGGCAAACGTATCAGATATATCGAGTGCTTGCCGGAAATAAGATATGGCTTGGGCGTTGTTTCCGGAAAGACGGGCAGCTATTCCCTGATCTATCATATGCTTAAATTTATTCTTGTCTTTCTCTGATCCCGAAAAAACTGAGCGGTTGGGTTCCCAATTACCATAATTTCCCGCTACGGTCGAAAAAATGCAAGAAACTTGATGTTCCCGGCATAGTGTGTTCGCTTCTGTCAGCGCCCGATTGTACCGGGCAATGACCGCCGGGTATCCGCCCACAATAGGTAAAGGACGGTCAAAAAAAGATCTCTCGTCCACATCCAATACATAATTTTTTGAAATAAAATACCCGATAAATTCGTTATGACCGCTGTAAATCACACATAAAGATGCATGAAATGTTTGAGGATGCTCAAGAATGAACTTCATGTGCTCTACATTATATTCCAGATTCCTGCCGGGCTGGGCTACATTAACATAACGTATATCCCTTTTTCCTATTTTTTCATTAAGCATATAAGACACCAGTTGAGGAAGAGAAAACCTTGAATTGTATGGCTCGCCCACCATAGTCGATCCGCCGAAGTAATAAATATTGAATGTCTTTTCGGAAATATCCTGGCCATTAATCAGAGTGCCCAATTCGCGGCGGATGACGTTGTTCCTGACGGCATCGGAAAGACGGAGCCAACTACCCAGTTTAAAAGCCCCTGCGCAGGCCAACAGGAAAATCATTACGATCAAAATATAGGTAAGAATCTTTTTCATAATAGATTTTTAATTTAACGACACAGTTTTTTACTCTTGGCGAATTTGAATAATTTACACATTCCCAGAGAACAGGCTTTTTGGGCATCAAGACATCCCGTGCTTTTGTTACTCTGCAAGAAATGAGCATACGCTCTATTGTTGTATGCATCGGCAAAATTGGGTTTCAGTCGGATGGCTTCATCAAAATCATCGATGGCCTGCTGATAGTGTCCAGTCCTGCCATAAGCCAGTCCCCGATTGTTATAGGCATCGGCGTGTCCCGGCTGTAGCCGGATGGCGTGGTTATAATCGGTGATAGCCTGCTGATACCGGCCGAGTTTATAGAAAACCGTTCCCCGGTTCATGAAGGCATCGGCATCAACGGGATTGATGCGATTGTAGTCATTTATAGCCTTCTGGTACTGACCGAGTTTTACATAAACCGTTGCCCTGTTGAGGTAAGCGTCGGATTCGGAAGGATTCAGACTGATGGCCCGATTGAAGTCATGGAGGGCCTGCTGATGCCGGCCAAGCTTTACATAAACCAGCCCTCTGCTGTTGAAGGCATCGCTGAAATGAGGGTTCAGGCTGATTGCGTGATTGAAATCGTTCAGCGCGCGCTGATAAAGACCGAGTTGAGCGTATGCAATCCCCCTGTTAAGACAGGCAATTGGGTAATACGGATTTAGGCGAATGGTATTATTGCAGTGATCAATCGCTTCTGCTATTTTCCCATCTTTCGCTGAAGCCTGTGCAAGGTAGCTATGAGCGAAGTAGTTATCTTTTGTTACATGTAAAGCGTGATTGAATAGCTCGATATCGTTTTTCCAATAACCGCACTGTTTCCAGGTTACGACCATAAGGATGGTCATAATGGTCAACGCTGCAGGAAACAAAATCTTTTTGCGCATCTTTTTGTCAGGAAATAAAAGTGGAAGAGTCCACGACAGCATGATGGCTATACCGATGGATGGCAGATAGGTATAACGATCCGTTCTTGAATAATCTGCAACTTGCACGATACCTATCACGGGAAAGAGAGTTCCCAGATACCATAACCAGCCTGTGAATAAAAAAGGCAGTTTTCTGACGGAGGCCATGACAGCGAAAGTCAATGCTATTAGACAGATAGCATAAATTAGAATTCTCCATAAAGGAAGATGAAAGTTATAAGGATAATATATAGCCAGATTAACCGGCCAGAAGATTTTACCCAGATAAGCAACATAGGAATCAATAGCGTTGGCAACGCGCGTGATCAAAGGTAATGAATCTATCGAAGCAACAAGCTCGGCCTTGTTTTGTGTCCAGAACGCAACAATACTGATGGCGATCGTTAAACCAATAAAAGGAACTTTCTCCCAGATCAGCTTTGCCGGCATTTTCAATCTGTTGTTTGTCGATCTATCTGTGACTTCTGGCCAGCGTCTCAATGGCCAGTAGTCAAGCAACAAAAGAACAAAAGGCAATGTTACAATGATTGGTTTGGACATCAAACTGAAAGCAAATAATATTAAGCAAAGAAAATATCTGGGAAGTCTGTTGCTTTCAGCATAGAAAGCATAAGTGTAAAGAGTGGCCATTCCAAAAAACATGCTTAAAACATCTTTGCGGTTAGCAGCCCAGGCAACAGATTCCACCCGGAGCGGGTGGAGAGCAAAAAGAGCTGCACAAAAAGCTGATGACCAGATGTTATTTGTGGTTTTATTTAAAAAAAGAAACAAAAAGATAACCGCACCAATATGCAGAAGAAGACTAACAAGGTGATGACCGGTGGCGTTGGGACCAAAAAGGCTCCAATCAAGGGTATGGGAAAGAAAAGTCAAAGGGTGCCAATGAGCTGTGTCAACAGATGTAAAAGCCCATTTTATGCTTTCCAGATTAAAGCCTGATTGAATATAAATGTTTTTAGTGATGTGCGATCCGTCATCAAGAATAATAAATTCATTGAATGCTATTCTCCCAAAAGCGGCGCATGAAGCAACAATTAAAAACAAAACAATGAGATATGTATATTTTCTCTTCATAGAAAATTCCAAATGATCATGAATCAAAAATAATTATTTTTCTTTTCGTATCACACAATCATTGAGGTCGCAAAATATGCATTTTGTTAAGATGAACCATTTGATAGTGGCAAGAATGTAATAAAACGTCGACCATCAACTCAAATGATTTCCTAATATTTGGGTTTATCTCTTCGAGTTATATTCCCGAGGTTTGCGGCGGGGTAGTTCATCTGCAGTGTCCTTGTTCTTTGGCGAATTTGAATAATTTACACATTCCCAGAGAACAGGCTTTTTGGGCTTCAAGACATCCCATATTTTTGTTGCCCCGCAAGAAATGAGAATACGCCCTGTTATTATAGGCATCGGCAAAATCGGGTTTCAGCCGAATGGCTTCATCAAAATCATCGATAGCCTGCTGATACTGTCCAGTCCTGCCATAAGCCAGTCCCCGATTGTTATAGGCATCGGCGTGTCCCGGCTGTAGCCGGATGGCGTGGTTATAATCGGTGATAGCCTGCTGATACCGGCCGAGTTTATAGAAAACCGTTCCCCTGTTATTATAGGTGTTGGCATAAGTGCCATTGCGATGAATGAGCTGATCATAGTCATCGACGGCCTGCTGATACTGACCGAGTTTTTCGTAAACCCTTGCTCTGTTCAGGTAGCCGTCACATTTAGCGGGGTTCAGGCGGATGGCCTGATTGAAGTCATGAAGGGCCTGCTGATACCGGTCAAGCTTTACATAAACCAGCCCCCTACCATTGAAGGCGTCGTCAGAATCAGGAGTCAGGCTGATCGCATAATTAAAATCGTTCAGTGCGTGCTGATACCGGCCGAGCTTTTCGTAGGCGTGTCCTCTGCTGATATAGTTATGAGCATAATCAGGTTTCAGGCGAATCGATTCGCTGTACCGGCGAATGGCTTCCTCTGACTTTCCTTCCGTGAGCCGTGCGGCCCCCAGAACGTTATGCGCTATATAATTGTTCTGCTCTATCTCTAAAGAGTGCCGGGATATGCTAGAACTGTCTTTCCAGTAACCGCATTGTTTCCACGCCATCAGCGCCAGGACGGCAATCAAAACCATTCCTGTCGTTGTTAAAATTTTTTGACGCCAGTCTTTGCGGGGAAAAGAAAGCGGAACGCTCCAGGCCGTCATAATAAAAATTCCGATGGAAGGCAGGTAAGTGTAGTTATCGGACATGGTTCGGTCGCTGTTAAAAATAATGCCGATCACCGGGGCGATGGTTATCGCGTACCATGCCCATCCGACAAAGAGATACGGCATGCGTTTCACCGCCATGATGACAGCAAGGCTGATCACAATGATCAGCACAGCGGAAACCAGCACCTGCCAGAAGGGAATCTGATCGGAAAAAGGATAGAAAAAAGACAGGTCTCGGGGCCAGAATGTCTTATCCAGGTAAGCCATAAAAGAAAAAAAGGCATTAGCCAGACGGGAAGTAAAAGGGGGACCAACTTCCAGCGGATTACCGCGAAACCGGCTAATGTAAAAAACGGAGAAAACGGAGACGACGGATAATATAAAAAAAGGTATTTTTTCCTTCAACTGCCATAGTATCAGCTTGCCTTTATTAGCTTTAATACTGATGCCGAATCGCGACAATGGCCAGTAATCGAGAAGAATCATCATCACCGGCAGCGTGACCACCATAGGTTTGCTCATTACGGCACAGGCATAACATGCTAGAGCGAAAAGGTATCTTTTCAGTACCGGCTTCTCCGTGTAATAGACGTACAGAACTAAAGTCAGCATCCAGAAAAAGCCGCTCAAAACATCCTTGCGTTTGGTGACCCAGGAAACTGTTTCCACATGCAACGGGTGGATGGCAAACAACGCCGCGACAAAAGCGCTTCTCCAGACGGCACCCGTCATGCGGTTCAGCAGCCCAAAGAGCAGTAAAGTGCTCAAAATATGCAAGAGCAGATTGGTAAAATGATAGCCGCCGGCGTTCAATCCAAAAAGCTGATAATCGAGCATCAGGGACAGCCACGTTAGGGGATGCCACATATGCGCATGGCTTGTTGTGAAAGCCCAAAGAACGCCTTTTATCGTTATTCCGGACTGGATTTCATTATTGCCTACTACATAAACGTGATCGTCTAAATTGATGAAATTATGTTGATGGACCTGCAGGAAGACAGCGAGGGTAATGGCCACCAAAGCTATATATATGATTAAAATTCTGTTTGGAAAATTGATTCTGGTCATCATCATTTACTGATTCCTGTATCACAGGTTCAGTTCGAGTTCAGCATTTTTATGATGGACGATAAAACACCACTAAGGTATTTGCGGCCAGAATTCGCTTGACATCAGAAAGAGGGTTCCCTATGTTGCGGCGAGCAACCATTTCATTTTTTTACAATATAATCCGTGTCATGCAAAATAATATAAATCTTCAAAATCCGCAAAAGTTCAGTTGGGAAACCATCACCAATTTCAGGACCGTGTTAAGAATTGTCTTCACCTGGCTGGTGGCCATTATTATTCTGGCTGTTATTTTTTCCAGGATCCATCCGGCGGATGTCATGGCCGTTCTGAAGCAAACGGATATCGGATATCTGAGCCTGGGCATTCTGTTTTCGCTTCTCGCCCACGTGTTTTTCACAGTGGCGAGATATCAGAATATGATCAGGCTTGTGGGGTGCAGTCTTTCGTGGGGGGAAGCCCTTCTGCTCAGAATGGGGTGCAATGCCGTCAAAGGCGTGCTTCCCTTTAAAACCGGGGAAGTGGCGATTGTGGCTTACATGAAGAAGGTGCACAATCTTTCCTATCCCCGTGGCGTTTTTTCCGTGTTGTTTGGAACTGTTTTCAGCCTGATGGTGCTCATCCTTTTTTGCTCGGCCGGCGGGATCTTCCATTTCAACGGCCGGCCTTTAAGCATGATTTTTGTTGCGGTTTTCCTGACCATTTTTTTATTGCTGATTCTTTCAAGTTTTCGGCGCGTTCCGTCATCGATGGTCCGATATCTAAAAAAATATTTCCGGCTGCCGGAAGATCTCGCGTTTTTGATGGAAAAATATGATCCCGCAATCATCAAAAATATCATTTTTCATTCTCTGGGCATTGAAGGCTCCAAACTGATCATCATTTTCGTCGTATTAAAATCACTCCAGATCGAGATGTCGGCTGCCGCGCTGTTGCTTTGGGGATCCGCGACCATTTTGGCCGCCTATCTGCCCCTCACGTACTGGGGGCTGGGGGTCAGGGAATCTGCCGTCCTGTTCCTTTTCGCGGATTACGCGGCCCCGGGTCAATTATTGGCCGGGGGGCTTTTGATCACTTTTGTGGACAGCGTTCTGCCTGTTCTGCTCGGATTGTTCTTCGTCAAGCCTTTTCTGGACAGGCTGTTGGGAAGTAAAAAAGCCGACGCGGATATGACAGCCGGAAATCCTGAAAGTTGATAGAATCGCCCCTTAATAATTGACGTCCTGAGGACATAAAAACAACAGGCCCATACAACATCATGAATAGATTGTTCATTTACGGATTACATGTTATCTACGAGCATCAAAATGAAGAAGAAAAATGCCGGCAGGCAAACTTTTATCGGCAAGCCCGGATGCGTGAAGAACTGAAATGAGAATTGCGTGCGTTTTTAATCCGTTCAAATACAAGCTGCACGAGGAGAACCTGAAGATTGTTCAGCGGTATTTCGGGCTTTTTCCTCCTCTTTCCATGGCCTGGGTATGCGCGATCGCGGAAAGGGCCGGGCACGACGCGCTGCTCATTGACGCCCGCACCCTGCGTCTGACCAAAGAGGACGTTCTGGACCGGCTGAAAGCCTGGAAACCGGACATCCTGGGTTTCATGATGACCACCTACATGTTCCGCGAAACGCTGGAATGGGTAAGCTTTCTGAAAAAAAATCTCAAAGTGCCCGTGATCATCGGCGGATACAACCTGAGGGTTTATCCGGAGGAATCCGTTTCAGTTGACGGACCGGATTTCGGCTGCTTCAACAGCGCTTATCACACCCTGCCGCGCCTTCTGGAGGAACTGGCCGGGCAGCGCCGTTTTGGCGATGTCCCCGGTCTTATTTATAAAGAAAACGGCCTGGTCAGGATGACGCCATCCGGTCCGGAGCCGAAGTTTAACGATTACCCGAATCCCGCCCGGCATCTTCTACCGAACGATCTTTACGCGGAATTCACCACGGAGAGAAAGAACTTTACCGTGATGGTGACCAGCAAGGGATGTCCGAACGAATGTCTGTTCTGTGAGGCCGGCCATACCGCCTATAATCCGCGCAGCCCCGAGACGGTGCTTGGCGAGGTCCGAGAGTGCTATACCCGCTATAACATTCGCGAAATCGACTTTTTTGACTACGACTTCTGCGTCGATCGCCGGAGAATTGATGCCATCTGCGACGGAATGATCAAAAGCAATCTGGATGTGACATGGGCGTGCCGCACCCGGGTGGATTATGTGGACGAGGCGCTGCTGTGCAAGATGAAAAAGGCCGGCTGCTCGCGCATCTATTTCGGCATTGAATCGGGCGTGCAGGAGATACTGGATCGCCTCAACAAGGGCATCAGCCTTCAGCAGATCCGCGATGCCATCGAAATGACGCGGCGCCTCGGCATCATGGCGCTCGGTTTTTTCCTGGTCGGCTCTCCCGGTGAGACGCGGGAAACCTTCAGCCAGACGATCCGCTTTGCCAAATCGTTGCAGCTCGATTACGTTCAGTTTTCCAAACTGACCGCCAAGCCGCTGACGCCCTACTGGCGGCAGATGGTCCGGGAAACGGGCGTCGATTACTGGCGCGACTATATTCTCGGTCTTGCGGAGGATAAACCCTTGCCGCGTCCCTGGACGTCGCTCACCAATGAAGAGATTGATCTTCTGACGAAAAAGGCCTACGTGATGTACCATTGCCGGCCGATGTTTCTACTGCATCACACGCTGCATGTGAAAAGCTGGAGCGAATTCAAGCGGAAGTTCTACGCTTTTCTCGAAATGGTTTTCCGTCAGGAGCGGGTCAGCACACTGGATGAAAACTTCGTCGCCTATCCGGAAGACGCTGGCAGGCTGTCTTCCTATCGGAGGAATAATCGACGAAACGGGGTGTCCTGATTGGAAAATTTTCGGCCGAAATGAGCCGGGCGGTCTTCATTAAATAAAACAAATTTAGGCTTGACATTTTTTTTTTGACTGTATATAGGTTACCACACACTGAAAACTCTTCACCAAAATTAGTTATTTATTTCACGGGGGAGTCCTTTGGGGATGAAAATTAACTCTAAGCAAGCGAAGGTTGAACTGTTCTTTTTGGAAAGAATATTCACGGTTTTGCTTGTTGTTGTTTTACTGATCGGGCTGTCGTCATCTGTCAGCTATGCACCGACAAAAATCAGTCCCAATCCTAAAAAAATGACCGATGCCGAACTGGCCGATATTGACGCTCAGGCGTTTTTCAAAATAGAGCATTTCGCCAGTACAGATCTGTTCTGGACCACACCGACGGTGATCTCCCAATCAGATATACCGGGTACGACGCATTACACTGGTGGGTGGTGGTCCGCTGATACCGGCGATTATAATGTTTACCAGCGCTATAATACCGGCAGCCAGAATGTCATTCGCATCAGTCTGGATATGGAAGTGCAGGCGCACGGTTTTATCGAGGCTCAGAGGCACGGCTACCGCCGTGGTTGGCAGGGCGGCGCTACAGATGTTGAGCAATGGGGTTGGGATGTCGATTTCCCCAATATGTGGCTGGGCGACCGGAGTTCGGACGGTACGGGTGCGCCGCTTAGACTGGACGGCATTATTATCGATCTCGGTTTTGATAATTTCGCTAACGCGACCACGCGTAAACTCAACTACATCGAATTGGGCAGCCAGCATACCACAGGCAACGTTACCCAGACCCTCGACAGGATTAACGGCTTGACAATGGACGGCGGTACGGGAACGAATAACGGGGTTTTGTTGAGGCAGACGGCATCGGGCACGCGTGTGGCGCAATTCAATAATGAAGTTTTTACATTTATTTTTTCAACCAAATACCACTGGGTAAACCATAATGGCACTAACTATAGAGATCCTCTGACAGGGTTTTTTATCAAGCTTGATTCTTACCATACTGATGATGACCTGCACAGACCGGGTGATGCCGGAGGTTGGTGATAAAATATCCGCCGGCGGCAGCGCCGCGGCTTAATGAAAAAAAGCAGCAAGTGATTGAGTTGGATGGGAGGAGAACCAGAAGTATTGAACCATGCTGGAGAAAAGGTGCCCTGCTTAAACGGAAGAAGTCAGCTTTAAAGCCCGTTTAAGCGCGGGATAAACGGTTTTTCGACAGCGCAGCAAAATCTTTGGGAGGAGAGAAGATGAAGAAAGTTTTATTGTTTGTGGTATTAGCAATGTTTTTGATGGTCCCCATGTCATTCGCCAAGACCGCCATTACGGAAAGCGATCTGGCGGCCGTAACAGCCCAGGAAGGTGTAACGATCAATTTTGATTGCTTCACCGTTGGCGCGATTACGATTAATGTACAGTCCTGGGGCGACTCTGACGGTTGCCAGGGAACCTGCAACGGCGGCTACACCGGAACCGGTTGGGTCGGCGCGGAAATTAACATGAGCAGCGATTTTGTCACCATCAGCGGCGATATGACCATTGATGTCGGTACATCGGGAACACAGACCGCTCTGGCCATTGGTCTGCCCACACTGAATCTGGTCGGCAGCGTGACCCAGGTTGTTAAACTGGCCAACAATCCCCAGCTGACCGGTGGCGGCGTTCTGGGTACTGCCTTTATGTCAGGTCTCAACGTAAGCCCCAGTGGTGTGTTGATTATTCATGCCCACTAATTTGAAGTAAAAAAGGCGTTTATTTCAGCCGGGAAATAAGCGGGAGGCGTGAACCCCATGCCTCCCGCCATCCTTAAAAAAATGATTCTTCCCGTTTGGCCAGGGAAAAGAAGAAATCCAAAAAATTACTTGCTGCGTTAGAACGTTAATAAAAAAAATGAAGGTCGGGCCGGTGAGGCGTTTAGGGACAGGGAAAGCTATGAAAAGACTTTTGACATTCGCAATAGCGGCTTTATTGATGATGCCCGTGATGTCCCGGGCGGGAACGGCTATTTCCGATGAAGAGCTGGCCGGCGTGACGGCCGAGGCGGGCGTCAGTATCGTTTTTACCGACATGATCGTCGATAATACGACCGTGACCTCAGTGGCCTGGGGCGATACGGACGGTTTTACCGGCTACACCAGCGCGGGCTGGCTGGGCATCAACGGCATCACCATTGCCAACGCCGGCGTCAACCAGACAGCCAGTCTCAGCGGGCTCATGAATATTGATGTCGGCTCCAGCGGAACGCTGACCATTTTAAAAATTGATCTGCCCACCGTGAGATTGGGGCAGGCGGATATCCAAGCCAATCTGAGAATAAGCAACACAGCGGATCTTTCCGTCGGTGATGATTTGTGTTTTATTCGAGCGGACGATTTTCTCATTGAGCAAACCGGCACGATACAGATAAGAGCGCACTAAAAATTTCGGGAGAAGACAGGGAGAAGTTGATGAAACCCTATAGCTTCAGAGCAGTCATTATTATATCGATTATTTTGTTTTTATGCGCCTCTTTCGCGCAGGCCAGGCTTCAGGCGATTACCGAAGAGGATCTTGCTGATGTCACCGCCGAGAGCGGCATCACCATCGGTCTGGATATGACCGTCAGGGTTTCGTCAGGACTTGATGATGGTTCGCTTTGGCTGATGCAGGATTCCACCCAGGCCGAAGGGTTTCGATGGAGTGATTTTATTGTCGGCGCTAACAATATTAACAACCCGTTTCCCCTTTCCACCAATGTTGTGATGGATGTCGGCTCCAGCGGCACGAAAACCTGGCTGAATATCAGCGGGCTGGTGATGCCCGGTGCTGATAACGAACTTCGCATAAGATTAAACAACACGTATGTTCGTAACGACGGCAGCGAGATGCGCTTGTTCGATGACATCAATTTATTGGGGCTTCATATAGGCAGAGCTACTGATAAAGCCTGGGGGGCAGAAAATATTCATCTGGTTCCGAGCGCTCCGCCCTTCATCCGGCTTTCCAACAGCGGCAATTCCGGCATTGAGCTTCAGTCGGAAATGGCGGTATTTCTGAATGAAATGAGGGTGAAATATGCTGAGAACAGTGCTGAGGCTCAGGATAATCGCTTTAATCTGAATGACGTCTATGTCTATGGGCATACCAATTTCGACCCCCTTATGCAGGGCGAGCTCATTGATGATACCGGTGATGCGGAATATAATGGTAACCCTGTTAACTGGAATGATCTGCCAACGGGGTCGAATCCCAACGGCCAGCTTTACGGGAACGCCAAGATTGGCGGCTACCTGCCGACCTACACTTACGATACCAGCAGTCATGACGCAACGGTGAACGGCTATAGATATTTTCCGGCGACGATTGATGTTGGGTCGAGCGGGACAACGACTCTGTTGAGGCTGAATCTGCCGTCGGCCTTTAACTTGAAAATAGCCAGAGTAGAAATGGGCGATGGCGCCGGCACCGGCACCTATACCAGTCTCGGTTCACATATACTCGATAATGTGTCACTTTATAAGCTGCAGATCACGCTCAGAAATACTTACTGATATTCCCAAAAGTCTTTTTCCATGATCTGCGATATACATTTTATTTTCTGGATTCAAGGTCTGCTCATCTACCGCAAAAATAAAACGAAGCGGCTGAAGTGGTGAAGGAGGGAATGTTGACGTGGGCGCACTCGTAATCGCCGCTTTATTCGCTGTAATCGTTTCTTTTACTTCCAGCGTTTATCCCCTGCAGGATCAGCCGAAATCGGAAATCAATCTGGCCGTGCCCGGCCCCGGCCCCGGCCACATCCGCACGTATGTCAATCCGGCTGCCGAGCTGAATAAAGGTCACCTGATCAAACAGGGGTATGACTTCTCCTGCGGCTCCGCCGCGCTGGCGATCATTCTCAATTTTTATCTGGGAGAAAAATTCACGGAAAGGCAGGTTATCGCCGGGTTGATGCACTACGGCGACGAGGCCCAGATCGCCAAAAGACAGGCTTTTTCGCTTCTGGATATGAAAAAATTCGTCAATGTTCTGGGCTATGAGGGAGAGGGCTATCGGGGCGAATTGTCGGATTTGCAGGAGCTGACCGTTCCCTGCATCGTGCCCATTAAACTGCTGAATTATCGCCATTTCGTTGTTTTCAGGGGCATTTACAAAGGGCATATTTTCCTGGCCGATCCCTGGCGGGGCAATCTCAGTCTCACGCTCGATGATTTTCTGGACATCTGGTATGAAAGGGTAATGTTTGTGATTTCGGCGCCAGAGGGTATGCCGACCATGAAAGCCCTGAAACTAAAGCCGCAAGATCTCGTTTACATTGACGAGGATACCGCCCTGCAGTTTATCTTTTACAATAAAACCATTCCGGAGCTGGCTGAATCCGAGAGAGTATTCAAACTCTTCAATGATATTCCCGGGGAATTCCAGTATTACCGGGTCAAGAAATAATTCGGATTATTCAATGGCTTAAAGGGGGCGTGGTTTTGTCACCCCCTTTTTCTTTCCGCCCCGTTTAGAATTCTTTTCCGCGAATAAAATTCACCGCGTTGCGGAAGATGGCGAGCCCCTGTCCTTCATCCGGCTGCTTTTCTCTTGTCCAGCGGGGATGGTTGAAGCCGCACAGAAAGGCTTCGGGATGCGGCATCAGACCGAAAAGTCTTCCCGTTTCATCGCAGAGGCCGGCAATGGCGTTGATGGAGCCGTTGGGGTTTTCCGGATACGCCATGGAAGGCAGGCCTGTGCGGTCACAGTACTGCAGGGCATGGAGATTCTTTTCTTCGATCCGGCGAAGAACGGAAGAATTTTGAGGGATGAATTTTCCTTCACCATGACGCACGGGCAGGTAGAGAATGTCAGCATCTTTGGTATAGACGCAGGGACTTTGCGGATTTCCCTTCAGGTAAACCCAGCGGTCCTCGAAGCGTCCCGAATCGTTGTGGGTCAGCGTAGCGCTCTGGCTGGCGTATTGCTTTTGTATGGCCGGCAGCAGACCCAGTTTAATCATTAATTGAAAACCGTTGCAGACGCCGAGAATCAGCTTGCCACCACGGATGAATTTAAGAAGCTGGTCAAAGAGCCTCTCCCGGCTTTCCCGGACGTCGGCGCAGAGGAATCGGTTGGCGCCCGCCTTGGCCGACCCCATATCATCGCCGTCGAGAAAACCGCCCGGCAGATTGAGAAACGCGTAGTCATCCAGACGCTTCTCTCCATACAAAAGTTCACTGATGTGAACAATATCCACGGCATCAGCGCCAGCCATTCTGCAGGCGTGCGCCATTTCCATTTCGCAGTTGGTGCCGTTGCCGGTCAGCACAATGACTTTGACTTTGCGGGACATAGATAAAATCCTGTTTTAAAAATTTAGAGTTTTCTGCCACGCGCTCCTGAGCGCATTGATGTTTTCCTGGATTACATGTTTAGCGTCGATGCCGGTGATTTCCAACTTCTCGTCAGCGGTGACGACGCCTATTTTCCCCATGACGTTGCCTTTCATGATTCTCATAAAGCTTTTTTCGTCTTCGGGACGGACCGTCGCAATGAAGCGGCTGGCCGATTCCGAAAAAAGGATGAAGTCATTTCTTTTTTTGCCCTGATAAGGGACGCTCACCAGATCGATTTTCATGCCGAGCATGCCGGCCAGCGCCGTTTCCGCCAGCGCCACGGCCAGTCCGCCGTCCGAGCAGTCATGGCAGGACGCGACGATTCCCGCCGTGATGGCCTGATGCAGCGCGCGGTAAATCTTCAGAGCGCGCCGGGCGTCCACGCGGGGCCCGGTGTTGCCGATGAAATTCTTCATGGCAAACCACTCCGAGCCGCCCAGTTCATCCGAGGTTTCGCCGACGATATAAATCAGGTCGCCCGGCCGTTTGGCGTCCATGGTCACCGCCTGGCGGACGTCCCGGATCCGGCCGATGACCGAGTAGAGAATCGTCGGTGGTATGGAAATTTTGGTTCTGCCGATCTGATAGTCGTTTTTCATGCTGTCCTTGCCGGAGATGCAGGGCACACCGAAAGCCGTTGTGTAATCGTAAATGGCCATGTTGGCGCGGACGAGCTGCGCGAGCTTGTATTCGCCGTCGGGCGTCTTGGCGGACTGGACGGGATCGCACCAGCAGAAATTATCCAGACCGGCCAGATGGTCGATGTCGGCGCCGACGGCTACGGCGTTGCGGATCGCTTCGTCGATGGCGCAGGCGGTCATGTGATACGTGTCAATGTCGCTGTAGCGCGGGCAGATGCCGTGGGCGACGACGACGCCCTCCACGGAATCCAAGAGTGGCCGGACAACGGCGGCGTCCGACGGGCCGTCGTTTTGCGCGCCGACCAGCGGCTTGATGACGGAGCCTCCCTGAACCTCATGGTCGTACTGGCGCACCACCGATTCTTTTGAACAGATGTTGAGGCGTGCCAGCATTTTTTTGAGCTCAGTCCCGTAATTTTTCAGCGGCGTGATGCGGGGCTCACTGTTTTTCGGCTTTTTCCATCGGGCTTTCAATTGCATTTGGGGAACGCCGTCGTGCAGAAATTCCATATCCAGATAGGCGACCGTTTTCCCGCCGTAAAGGACGTGAAATTTTCCGGAGTCCGTGAATCGGCCCATCACGGTCGCTTCAACCCCCATCTTTTGGGCCAGTTCCAGAAACGCGTTTATTTTTTTTGGATCGATCGCCAGCGTCATTCTTTCCTGCGCTTCCGAAATCAGGATTTCCCACGGCTGCAGACCGGCATATTTCAAAGGCGCGTGGGTCAGATCCAGCTCGCAGCCTCCGGAGTAAGTGGCCATTTCGCCCACGGACGAGGAAAGCCCGCCCGCGCCGTTATCGGTGAGGGCGCGGTAAAGTCCGCGGTCGCGCGCCGCGAGCAGGAAATCGGTCATTTTCTTCTGCGTGATCGGATCGCCGATCTGTACGGCTGTGACAGGCGAGCCTTCATGCAGCTCTTCGGAAGAGAAGGTCGCGCCGTGAATGCCGTCCTTGCCGATGCGGCCGCCCGTCATGACGATTAGGTCGTTCGGTTGGATTTCCTTATGATGCGTGGTTCTGCCGCCGATGCGCGCGGGCATGATGCCGGCCGTGCCGCAATAGACAAGCGGCTTGCCCAGAAACCGTTCGTCAAAAACAATGCTGCCGTTGACGGTGGGAATGCCGCTTTTGTTGCCGCCGTGCTCCACGCCCTCCCGCACGCCTTCGTAAATGCGGCGCGGGTGCAGAATGCGCGGCGGCAGTTTTTTCCGGTGAAACGGCGATGCGAAGCAGAAAACGTCGGTGTTGAAAATAAGTTTCGCGCCCAGGCCGGTGCCGAACGGATCGCGGTTGACACCGACAATGCCGGTCAAGGCTCCGCCGTAGGGGTCCAGGGCGGAAGGGGAATTATGCGTTTCCACCTTGAAGACCAGATTATAATCCTCGTTGAATTTTATGATGCCGGCATTATCAACGAATACGGACAGACAGAAATCCTTTTGGCCCTTGGCTTTGCGGATTTTCGATGTGGATCCTTTGATATAGGTTTTGAAAAGGGAATCAATGGTGAGACTGTTTTTGCCGTCAGTGTAGGTAATCAGGCTGTTGAATATTTTGTGCTTGCAGTGCTCCGACCAGGTTTGCGCCAGACATTCCAGTTCAACATCGGTGACCCGGCCACTCAGTCCCATTTTTTCGCGAGTCGCGATGATTTTTGGATTGCGGTAATAATCACGGATGGCCTGCATTTCCCGCAGATTGAGCGCCAGGACGCCGTCCCGGCTGATTTGCAGAAGCTCGGCATCGACGGCATCGGCAAGATTAAATTCACGAACCGCGGGGATGGCCTTCTCGGAGACCTCCGGAACGAACGCGGGAATGCCGCGGGAAAAATCAAAATTTTTCCCGGAAACAATCAGATGGCGCTCAATCAGATCGTTGGCTAGAAGGCCGGAGGCTATTTTTTCTGCGTCTTGCGCGGTCATCTTTCCGCTGATCAGATACTGGCGCGACGTATAGACGGAGATTTTGCGTGCACCCGTCTTATCTCCCAGCAGCAGCTCAAGGGCTTCGCGGGCGGTTTTACCCACATTGTCCGTGACGCCCGGCCGGAAGCCGACTTCAATCAGCCAGTTAAAATCTTTGGCCAGGGGTTTATTGATGGAACAGTGCTGAATGACAGGGTCGGAAAAGGGGCCGGCCGCGGCTTTTTTCAATTCTTCCTTTGTCAGATCACCGGCAACGGTATAGACGTCGATCGTCCGGACGTCCGTGACCGGCAGGGAGAAATTATCCACGATTCTATTCTTTGTTTTTTCGCCCAGAGCGTCGCGGATCCCTTTTTTAAAACCAACCTCTATTCTGCTGACCATCTTCCATCCTCATTTGTTTGTTTTCGGAAATATGTGGACGCCGAAGTTTATACCGAAAAGATTTAAATTATTCAACCTGCAAATCGGGTGCAACGAGATTAATTTTCACCGGTGTACGTTTCCCGCGGTCATTTCGCTTGACAGCCCCGCCTTTTCGTCATTATATCTTGACGTCCCAGTGAAGAGATTTCCCTCGAAATAATGGCGGAGAAAAATGGAATTCATTCTTAATATCGTAATGGTGATCATTTTGCTGGCCGGATTTGTCCTGCTTTACTGGCGGATCGGGCGCCGCGGCGCTGAAGACGTCAATATTACAAACAAACTGGATAATCTGCGTGATCTGCAGGAACGGACAGACCGCTCCGTGCGCGATGAAATCGCCCGACTGAGGGCGGAGACGAGAACTCAGGCGCAACAAGAGCGAACGGAACTTGCTCAGTCCCTGAAATCTTTCGAGGATTCCATTCAGACGCGCCTTTCCGATCTCACCGCTGCCACGGAGAACAAAATAGAAACCGTCAGGATAACGGTTGATGACAAACTGAAGCAGATTTATGAAGACAACACCCGCCAACTCGACCGGATGCGAGAAACGGTGGACAACAAGCTGCAGGCCACGCTGGAAAAACGTCTGGGGGAATCTTTCCAGATGGTATCCGAAAGACTGGAGCTGGTGCATCAGGGGCTGGGGGATATGCGTAATCTGGCGGCCGGTGTCGGTGACCTGAAAAAAGTGCTCACCAACGTCAAGGCGCGCGGCACCTGGGGCGAGGTGCAGCTCGGTGCTCTCCTGGAAGAAATTCTTTCTCCCGAACAGTATCTGAAAAACGTGAAATTCAATGAAAGCGCGGGTGATTTTGTCGAGTTCGCCATCAGACTGCCCGGTCAGGGCGAAACAGACGCCGAAGGTGTGCTGATTCCAGTGGACGCGAAATTTCCCGTGGAGGATTATCAGCGCCTTCTGGAGGCGCAGGAAAGATCCGACGCGGACGCGGCCAATGACGCGGCCCGTCAACTGGAGGCGGGCATCAAAAAAGCCGCCCGGGACATTTCCCGGAAGTATATTCTGCCGCCGAAAACCACGGATTTCGGGATTATGTTTCTGCCTTCGGAAGGGCTGTATGCCGAGGTGATCCGCCGGACGGCGCTGGTGGCGGCCCTGCAGCGCGAGCATCATGTCGTGGTCACCGGCCCCACCACGTTTGCCGCTCTGCTCAATTCTCTGCAAATGGGATTCCGCTCGCTGGCGATTCAGAAACGCTCCGGCGAGGTCTGGAAAGTACTGGGAGAAGTCAAGTCGGCGTTCGGCAGATTCGGCGAGTCGCTTGATGCCGTGCACAAAAGGCTGGAACAAGCGGCTCATTCCGTTGAGGATGCCCGGAAGAAGTCAAAAACGATTCAGAATAAGTTGCGCAGCGTCGAAACCATGCCCGGCGCGTCCGCCGGCATGTTGGCCGAAAATCAATTCGCTGCGGAGGAGGATGAGCCTTAGCGGCGGGTCATCAGGTTGATGAAAAATTTACGGTCGCCATCAGACGCGCTAAATTTTTGTTTGACATGCCGTTTTAACTGTGATTTACAAATCATCAATAATATTAAGAAGTATGCGCAATCCGGAACTGAGGTGTCCGTAAGATAACCGTAATTTAACACGGTTTTTTTATATTGAATAATGGAGGTGGGTATGTCAAAAAATATTTTTAGAATGGTTTTGGTATTGTGTTTGAGTTTTTTAATGGCCGGAGCGGTTTTCGCGGCGCCTCCGGTTAAAATCGGCGCGTTGTTTTCCGTAACCGGTCCGGCTTCGCCGCTGGGCGAACCGGAGCGGAATACGGCCGTGATGATGGTGGATGAAATCAACAAGGCCGGCGGCATCAAGGGAACCAAGCTGGAGCTGATTGTTTATGATACGCAGGGCGATGCCACGAAGGCGGTGCAGGGCGTGAACAAACTGATCAAAGACGACAAGGTCGTGGCGATCATCGGCCCCAGCACAACCGGCGACAGCATGGCGGTCATTCCGGTTATCGAGAAGTCCGGGATCCCTCTTGTTTCCTGCGCGGCGGGCATTAAGATCACCGATCCGGTCAAGAAGTGGGTTTTCAAAACAGCGCAGAATGACGCTCTGGCGGTCATGAAAATATACGGCAATCTGCAGAAGCAGAAAGTGTCGAAGATAGCGATTATTACAGTTTCCGACGGTTTTGGCGCTTCCGGCAGGGAACAGCTTAAATTACAGGCGAAAGCATTCGGCATCGAGATCATTTCCGATGAAACCTACAGTCCGAAAGACACCGATATGACGGTGCAACTGACCAAAATACGCGACAGTAAAGCTCAGGCCGTGATCTGCTGGGGAACCAATCCCGGACCGGCCATGGTGGCCAGAAATGCCAAACAACTGGGGATTAAAATTCCTCTGTATATGAGCCACGGCGTTTCCTCCAAGAAATTTATCGAACTGGCTGGTGAAGGCGCTGAAGGCATCATGCTGCCTTCCGGAAAAGTCATTGTCGCCGATCAGTTGCCCAAAGGTGATCCGCAGAAGAAAGCTCTGATGAGCTATGTGAATCAGTACAAAGCGCGCTACAAGGTGGAAGGCGATCATTTCGGCGGTCATGCCTGGGATGCCGTCATGCTGCTGAAGGGCGCGATGGAGAGAGGCGGCTTTACGCCTGCCGCCATCAGAGATCAACTGGAGAAAACGAAAAAGTTTGCCGGCATCGGCGGAACCTTTACCTTTTCTCCGCAGGATCATGCGGGGCTGACCAGCGATGCCTTTGTTTTAGTGAAGATCGAAAAGGGCGACTGGAAGCTGTTGAAATAAAAAAAATCACGAAAGCTGTTTTTTTCAGCGGCGCGGGCCATCCCGCGCCGCTTCATTTTTGCGCGCCCGGCAAATTTGACGATAAAGATATTCCATTTCTAAATCAAAGATGATAATAAAACAGCGGACGACGCGAATGAAATCATTCGCTGGGGGCGATGTCCCGCAGCCGCGGGATATCGTAATCTTAAGCGATAAAGAATAAGGCAAATGGACAACTTCCGGCAATTATTTCAGTACATCCTCTCCGGCCTTTCCAACGGCGCCATATACGCCCTGATTGGTTTCGGCTATGCAATTATTTACAACGCCACCGGCATTATCAACTTTGCCCAGGGTGAGTTTGTGATGCTGGGCGGCATGCTGACGGTTTTTTTTCTGGTGTTTTGTCACCTGCCGGTGATTCCCGCCATTGTTCTGTCCGTTGTCATCGCGACATGCGTCGGAATTTTATTTGAGCGTCTGGCCATCCGGCCGCTCAAAGACGCCAGTCCGCTGAGACTGATCATTATCACCATCGGCGCGAGTATTTTCATCCGCGGCGTGGCGATGCTGATCTGGGGCAAGGACACTCACGCGCTGCCCGCATTCTCCGGCGATGATCCTCTGTATATTGCCGGCGCGACCCTTCTGCCCCAGCATCTCTGGATTCTTGGGGGCAGTGTTCTGATTATTATTGCGAGCCGGCTGTTTTTCAATCACAGTGTGATGGGCAAAGCCATGCGCGCCTGCTCCTACAATCCGCGGGCGGCGGGGTTGGTCGGCATTAATGTGAAAAACATGGTTTTGCTGTCCTTCGCGCTGAGCGCGGCTATCGGTTCGCTGGCCGGCATTATCATCGCGCCGCTGACGATGACGTCCTATGATGTCGGCGTCATGCTGGGACTGAAAGGATTCTGCGCGGTTATTATCGGCGGGATGAGCAGCGGCATGGGCACGGTGCTGGGCGGCCTTCTGCTGGGTCTACTGGAATCGCTGGGCGCCGGTTTTATTTCCGCCAGCTACAAGGATGCCATCGCCTTTATTATTTTACTGTTGATTTTATTTATCCGTCCGGAAGGACTGTTCAAACAAAAAGAAACGGAAAGATTTTAACAAAGCCGCGAATTTTTGTTTCAGATCGATTTTTAAGGAGTAAGGAAGATTTCATCGACATGGTCACGGAAAAAAAACGCCAGTTTCTGATTTTTCTGATCTTCGCGCTGGCCGCGCTGGCGGCGCCTTTTTTCCTGAAGGGCAATTATCTTTTAAATGTGCTGGTCTTTGTCGGCATCAATACCATGCTGGCTGTGGGACTGAATCTCCTTCTGGGATACGCCGGACAGATTTCGCTGGGGCATGCCGCCTTTTTCGGCATGGGGGCTTATATTTCCGGCATCATCACGGCCCGCTACCCGCTGGAGCCGTTTCTGATCATGGCGCTGGCGGCCCTGTGTGTTGGCGTCATTGCGTTCGTCATCGGCTTTCCCATTCTGAAACTCAAGGGGCATTATCTGGCGATGGCCACGCTGGGTTTCGGGATTATCATGTATATTATTTTCAATGAAACCGTGGACTGGACCGGCGGACCCTCCGGTTTGTCAGGCATTCCGAATCTGAAAATCGGCGCGCTGGTTTTTGACAATGACTGGAACAACTACTATCTGGTCTGGATTTTTACACTGGCCGTGATGCTGCTTTCCATTAATCTGTCCCAGTCCCGCATCGGACGGGCGCTCAGAGCCATTCACGATTCGGAAGTTGCCGCCCGCGTAATGGGGGTGAATGCCCGGATTCTGAAAGTGCAGATTTTTACCGTTTCCGCCGTGATCTCGGCTGTCGCCGGCAGCCTTTACGCCCACATTATGACGTTTATCGCTCCGGCCTCGTTCGGATTTAATTTTTCCGTGGAACTGCTGACGATGATTGTGATCGGCGGTCTGGGCAGCATTTACGGTTCGTTTCTGGGAGCGGTGATTCTGACCATGCTGCCGGAATTCCTGCGCGTCTTTCAGGATTTTGATATTATTATTTACGGATTGATGCTGATTCTGATGACCATGTTTATGCCCGGCGGCCTCATCAGCGGCATTGAGGCGATTGCGCGCTTCATCGCGGCGAAATTCGGCAGAGCAAAGGATGACCATGCTGAAGCTTAACGGAATCACGAAAGTATTCGGCGGTCTGACGGCGCTGGAAGATGTTTCTTTTGCCGTGGAGGCCGGATCCATCACCGGCGTGATCGGTCCCAACGGCGCGGGAAAGACCACGCTGTTCAATATCGTGACCGGGCTTTATACGCAGACCACCGGCAGCGTGATTCTGGACAGACAGGACATTTCTTTTCTGGAGACGGAAAAGCTGGCCGCGCTGGGTCTGGTCCGCACATTTCAGAACGTGGAACTGTTCCGGGAAATGACGGTGCTGGAAAATGTTATGGTCGGCCTGCACACCAAAAGCAAAAGTGGTATTTTCTCCTGCGCCTTCCGTCTGCCCGGCCAGATGAAAGAGGAGAAAACCATCCGGGAGAAAGGAAGGGAATGGCTGGAGTTTACCGGTCTGGGGGATCTGGCCGAAACAACGGCGGGAAGCCTGCCGTTTGGCAAGGGCCGGCTGCTGGAAATTTCCCGCGCGCTCGCGGCGCAGCCCAAGATTATCTTGATGGATGAACCGGCGGCAGGCCTCAACAGCAGAGAGACCTTCGAACTGGCATCCCTCATTCGTAAAATAAAGGATTCCGGTGTCACGGTCGTGCTCGTGGAACACGACATGGATCTGGTGATGGATGTTTGCCAGTCGATTGTGGTTTTGAATCTGGGTAAAAAACTGGCCCATGGAACGCCGCGCGAGATTCAGGAGAATCCGGAAGTGATCTCTGCCTACCTCGGTGATGGCTAATGACGGCTTTGTTATTGCGACAATAACGGGGAACATTCATTGCCTGCGCAGTATGGAACTAAAAAAGTTTCAAATTAGCGACTTTGTAAAAAGTTCCAGAGGCAAGGCGTGCAAATATTGAGGAACGAGGCGTACTTTAGCGTACGCCGCAGTGACGAAATATGCAGCACAACGCTGCATATGGATTTTTTACAAGGTTGCTATGCTGAGAATTAAAAACATCAATACCTATTACGGAGAAGCGCAGGCTCTGAAAAATGTTTCTCTGCACTTAAGGGAAGGTGAGATCGTCACGCTGCTGGGCGCCAACGGCGCGGGTAAGACCACGCTGCTGAATTCTCTGTCCGGGGTTGTTCCGCCCCGCGACGGCCAGATTATTTTTAATAATGTTCCGATCAATAACCTGCCCGTGCATCAGATTGTCCGTCTCGGGATTTCGCAGGTTCCGGAAGGAAGGCAGGTTTTCAAACCGGTGTCTGTGGAGGACAATCTGGAACTGGGCGCTTATCTGCATCATAAGATGCTGGGCGGCGGGGACGATGTCAAAAAGAACAAGGAAATGGTCTATGGCCTGTTCCCCATTCTCAGGGACAGAAGGAAACAACTGGCCGGAACCTTGTCAGGCGGCGAGCAGCAGATGCTGGCCATCGGCCGGGCCTTTATGGCGAGGCCGAAGCTGATGCTGCTGGATGAACCTTCAATGGGATTGGCGCCGATGGTGTCGCAGGAAATTTTCCGCGTGATTGAAAATCTTTCCCGGGAGCAGAAAACCACGGTGCTGCTGGTGGAGCAGAACGCGAAGGCGGCGCTGAAGCTGGCCGGCCGCGGCTATGTGCTGGAAACGGGACGTTTGATTCTGGAAGGCACAGCCGCCGAACTGCTGGACAACAAAGATGTGCAAAGGGCGTATCTGGGCAAAGATAAAAAAGAGATCTGGGAACGGTAAAAGAGAGGGAGGGATGTATGAATATCTGGGATCAAACTCACGAGTGCATGTCACGCGATGAGCTGGAGCAGTTGCAACTGGAAAGGCTTCAGGCCACAGTCAACAGGGTCTATAAGAATGTGACCCATTACCGGAAAATCTTCAATGCTTCCGGAATTATCGCGGAAGATATCCGCTCACTGTCCGATTTGACCAAGCTTCCGTTCACGTCCCGGGACGACCTGCGCGTCAATTATCCCTACGGACTTTTTGCCGTGCCGCTCAGGGAAGTCGTGCGCATTCACTCTTCTTCCGGCACGACCAGCAAACCGATCGTGATGGGCTACACGAAAAACGACATCAAGATCTGGTCCAACCTTACGGCCCGTTTTATGACGGCCGCCGGCGTGACGCATGATGATGTCGTGCAGATCACGTTCCGCTACGGCCTTTTTACCGGGGCTTTCGGTGTCCACTACGGCGCCGAGGCGATCGGCGCATCGGTCATTCCGATGGGCACCGGCAACACGGATAAGCAGATCATGATTATGCAGGATTATAAGACCACCGTGCTGGTCAGCACATCGAGCTATGCGCTGGCCCTGGCCGATCGTCTGGAACAGTTGGGTATTGATCCCAAATCACTTTCCCTGAAAGTCGGACTTTTCGGCGGAGAACCCTGGTCGGAAAAGATGCGCGAGGAGATCGAGCGAAGGCTGCTTCTGAAGGCGACCGATAACTACGGCATTTCCGAAATCATCGGCCCCGGTGTCGCCGGTGAATGCCTCTGTAAAAAAGGCATGCATATCTATGAAGACGCTTTCCTGCCCGAAATCATTGATCCGGAAACGGGAGCGGTTCTGCCGGCCGGTTCCGAGGGCGAACTGGTGCTCACCACGCTGACCCGTGAAGCTTTCCCGCTGATCCGCTATCGGACGGGAGACATCACCTGTATCGATTACGAACCATGCGAATGCGGGCGGACGCTGGCGCGGATGAAGAGGATCAGGAGGCGCTCCGATGACATGCTCATCATTCGAGGGGTAAATGTCTTTCCCTCGCAGATTGAAGAAGCCCTCTTCAGTGTGGCCCAGGGCGAAACGCCCTATCAGATTGTCATTGAAAGAAAAGGGGCCATGGATCATCTGGAGCTCTTTGTGGAAGTGACGGATAAAATATTTACGCTGGAACTGCAGAAGCAGCGGTCGTTTCTGGAAACCATCGGAAAATGCATCGCGTCGGTCACGGGCATTCATGTGGATGTCCGGCTCGTGGAGGCCAAAAGCCTTTTGCGGCAGCAGGGAAAAATTCCGCGGGTGCTCGATAAAAGAGACATATAGAAGGCGATGCGCAGCGCCCCCCCCGGCCTTTTATTTCTTTATTTTTTTGAGCATGGCGACCAGTTGGTCGTGGTAGTAATACGCCGTCACAAAGAGCGCCACGCCCAGAATGAGAACAAAGATCAGATATTTGTATTGACCGTTCCCGGCAAAGGAACCGGTGATGGACAGCATGGCGGTGCCGAAAACCCGTCCGGCTGTCGAGATGGCCAAAAATGTCCCCGTGGGAATGCGGCTGACCCCCATGATATAGCACAGGTAATCTTTAGGAAATCCCGGAATCAGAAAAAGAAGGAAGGAAACCAGCAGTCCCTTGTCCTCCATAAAGTGGTCGAATTTTTCCAGAACATCCCGGCGGACCGCGTATTCCAGAATCGGTTCGCCGAAAAATCTGGCCAGCATAAAAGCCGCCCATGATCCCAGCGTCAATCCGATGGTCGAATAAACGGTTCCCCAGAAGGGGCCATAGAGCATGCCGCCGATGATGCCGGTAATTTCTCCCGGAAACGGCGCAGCGACGACCTGAACGATCTGCGCCACGATAAAAATTAAATGATCATAAGGATTTGATCGGATGAACGTGAGCAGTTTTTGCCGGTCTTTTAAGAGAAGATGAAGATCAAAATGAACAAAAATAAAGATGCATATGGCAATGCATAGTAATAAAAATAAGATTCTATAAACCAGGCGTTTGTCCATGAATTGTATCAATCCTTAAATTCGCGTCGTTGTTTCCTCGATGAGAATTTTTTTATCGGAAGATTTTATTTTCGTCAATCTTATTGTCATGAAGCGGACCGGCTGGAAATGCATTCCTGTCCGTGATCGGGAACCAAAATGGTTGACTTTCGAAATAGTCTATGCAAAAAAAGCAATAATTTTTTCATTGTATTAATTTCAATGTCAGATAATTACCATCTTTGGAAAGGGGAGGGCATGTTATGGCCAGAGTTCCACAGAAACTGGAGAGAAAAAAATCAGAAATCTATAAAGACGCACCCGTCGCGAAATTCGGCGAAAGAAAGCCGGATTTTACGACCATGGGCAGAAAAATAAAAAATCCTCATAAAAAATTCCGCGAAGTGGTTTGCGTGGAGGCCTGTCGCACTCCTTATGGACGTGCGGGCGGCGCACTGAAGGATTTTTCCGCGGTCGAACTGGGCGCCCTGGCCATTCAGGAAGTTTTGCGCCGGACCGAGGGCAAGATCAAACCGTCGGATGTGGATTATGTTTTTATGGGGCATGTGGTCACCGCCGGTTGCGGTCAAATCCCCGGACGCCAGGCCACGATTCTGGCGGGTGTTCCGGATACCGTTCCTTCGATTACGGTTAATAAAGTCTGTGCCTCAGGTTTGAAAACCATAGACCTGGCCTTTCAGATGATTATGCTGGGGAGGGCTGAAATCTGCATTGCCGGCGGTCAGGAAAGCATGAGCAACTGCCCGTTTCTGCTGCCGGATATGCGCTGGGGGGCGAAGATGGCGCTGCCCAACGGTCGCGTCATTGATTCGATGGTTTATGACGGTCTCTGGGATGCCTTCTACAACCGGCACATGGCGATTCATGGCTCCGAGGTATCCGACGAATTCGGCTTCAGCCGGGAGGAACATGATGAATGGGCGTATGTTTCTCAAATGAACGCCGTGCGGGCGATCAACGAAGGAAAATTAGACGAAGAGATATTTCCTGTGGAAGTGAAACAGGGCAAAAAAATGATCGTGATGGACAGGGATGAAGGACCGCGACCGGAGACAACGATGGAAGGGTTGGCAAAGCTCCCGCCGGTCTTCGGCCATCTGAGCACCGTGACCGGCAAACCGGGAAATGTTACGGCCGGCAATGCCCCGGGCGTCAATGACGGAGGCGATGTTTGTCTTTTGATGAGCCGGGAAAAAGCCGACGCACTCGGTCTTAAACCGATTTTCACGATTGTGGATTATGTTGAAGTCTCGCAGCCGACGAAGGATATCGCGACCGTTCCGGGACTGGCCATTAAAAAAATTTTGGAGCAGAACGATTTAACGCTCGAACAGATGGAGGTTGTTGAAATCAACGAAGCCTTTGCCGCCGTGGCGCTGGTGAGCTGCCGTTTAGTGCTGGGCATGACGAAGGATGAGATGTACAAGAAAGTGAATATCAACGGAGGGGCGGTTGCTTTCGGTCACCCCATTGGAGCGACCGGAACCAGAATTGCCATGACGCTGGGTTATGAGCTCAGGCGGCGGGGCGGCGGTTGGGGGGTCTGCGGCATTTGCTCCGGATATGCGCAGGGCGACGCGATGCTGATCAGGGTTGATCCGTCATAATCATCAGCGGGGATATTTTTGAAAAAGGAATTGCAATAAGGTTATGGAAGAATTCAAAAATCAGGAAATAAAGAATGAAGAGAAGGCGGCTGAAGCGGTTGAGCCTCCGGGCGCTCCACCGGTCAGGAAGTCATTTTTCCTTTCGCTTTCAGAAAAACTTTCATCATCCGTCCTGTTGAAATGGCTGATTATCGGGCTGCTGCCCGTCCTGGTACTGCTGAGATATCCGGTCGACAGAATCGATTACGATTTGTGGTGGCAGATGGCTCACGGCAAGTATTATCTGGCCCATCATACGCTGAGCATGGATCTGTCGGTCTTTTCCTGGACGCCGACCGATCCCACGTGGCTTTACAATACCTGCCTGGGTAGCATCGCCGTTTATGGCTTCTATAGTGTGATGGGCGGTTTCGGTTTATGGCTTTTTCAGTGGCTCATTTTCGGCGGAGTGTTTCTATCCTTCTATTGCTTTCTCCGTCTGATTCAACAGCGTCTTAGCGTCAACAGCGCTACCATTATTGCCGCGATCGCGATCGCCTGTTCCATATCGTGCCGCTACTATAAGCCGGAATTGTTTTCCGCCCTGCTGTTCAGCTGGACCCTGTTTCTTTTCTTCTATGTGAAGCTCAAAAGGAAACCGTATCTCTTTTACATGTACCCTTTTATCTTCGTCCTGTGGGTCAATCTGCACGGCGCCTTTATCATGGGTCTGGCTTTTCTGGGCATGGCCTTTGTCGGCGAATTGCTGAATAAATTTTTCTTTACGCGGGAATCCTTCACGGTTCCTGAACTGATTCATCTGGCGGTTGCGGGTCTCTTGTCCGGCGCCGCGACGCTGATTAATCCCTATGGCCTCGACTATCTGGTGAGCCTCTTTCCGATGGCGATGAACGCCCTGGGGGCTCAAAGCTATTCCGGGCCCTACGACAGGTTTGTTCTGGCGTACGCCGGTTTATGGCCTTATTTAAAGACTATGGATTTGAATATTTTCCATGTGGGAATGACGGCCTGGCTGTTGACGCTCATGCTGCTTTCCATCGTGTGCCTTTCTGTTTATGAACTGATCAAAAAAAGAACGATGGATTTTACCCTGCTGATTGTCAGCGCTGCCTTATACTGGAAGGGGATGGATACCAGCCGGACATCCTATTACCTTCCCATCGCCTTTTTCTTTCTTTTTTACTATTTGCTCATTTGCCGTTTGAGGCTTTTTGACTTCGGCAGAAAGGTAGCCTTGTTTTCGTTGTCAGCCTTTGTAGGCTTCGCGGTTCTCGTTTCGTATTTCAATGTGCGATACGCCACGGATAATCAATGGTTCGGACAGGGCTTGGACGAATTCGTGCCGGTGAAAGAAGTGGAATTTCTGAAAAAGTATAAACTGGAGGGGCCGATATTCAACGATTATGTGGTGGGCGGGTATCTGGTATGGCATCTTTATCCGGACTATAAGGTGTTTATTGATCCCCGAGGCGGTCTCTACAGAAATCAGGTTTTCCCCGAATATATGGATTTTACCATGAAGCGCGTCACCCGGGAGGATATCAATCATTTCCGGGAAAAATATCCTTTTAAAATAGTGTTTTTGCATTACCGGCAGATGACCCTGATTTTTGACTTCCTGCAAGCCGGGGACGACTGGCGCCTGCTGTATTTTGAGAAAAATGCCGCCATCTTAATTCATAAATCACTGCTTTCTATTGTCCAGACGGAGGCCGGCAATGTGAACCTCAGTCCCCTGCGCTTTGCCCGCGTGAAAACGCCGGATGTTTTAATTAACGTTTTTAATTTTTATGTTCGACTGAATCCCGCGGCCGGACGCTATATTCATGATATCTTCAAAAAGAATGTCAGCGATCACTACATCATGAAGCCATTAATACTATCGGCCATGGATCAGGATATTCAACTCAGGGAAAAACAGCTTGCGGAAAAAAATAAGTGGCTTGAGCCATCATCGGTGGGCGGGAAATGAGCAAATTTAAATCGGTAGATAACGGGTGGGGCGGATCGGGAAGCCATCAGGGGGTTGATGCCCTGTAAAGTGGAGTGTGAATGAATTCTGTTTCGTCAGGTGTGTTTATTTCAGAGATTGATCGGGAAAGATTCGGCTTTAAAACGGCCAGGATTACCGGTATCACAGCCGGCGGCTTATCGGACGTGCTTGATTTTTGCGCCAAAGAAAAAGTGGAGCTGCTGATCGCCCGCTGCGGTATGTCCGATCTTGCCGCCGCTCAGATGATGGAAAAAAAAGGTTTCCTGCTGATGGATACGCTTGTTTATTATACCCGGGACCTGACCCGGCCGCTTCCGCAGTCCGCCCACACGGCGGCTCGCTTCAGACCGATCCACGCCGATGAAGAGGAAGCCATGGTCTCCGTGGCGAAACAATCTTTTAACGGTTATTCCGGACACTATCACGCGGATCCGCGGCTGGACAATCATCAATGCAATGACGTTTACGTGGACTGGGCCAGAAAGGCCTTTGCCTCCCGGGCCGACGACGACAATTTTCTTGTCGCCGAGATGGAAGGCAGCATCGTGGCGTTCGGTGTTTTCAGGCTCAACAGCGCCGAGGAAGGCGAGTTGTTTCTCGGCGGCGTCCATCCCGATTTTCAGGGGCATGGCATCTATCTGGCTTTCCTGTGCAGAGCCGTCGAGTGGTGTCTGGCCAGGCGGGCCGGAAGAATTATTATTTCCACTCAGCTGAATAATATCGCCGTGCAAAAGGTGCTGACGAAATCCGGATTCGAAGTATCCAGAGGATATTATACCTTCCACAAATGGTTTGTTTAGACGTCCTTTAGCAAATGCCGGGCCGCTTCCCGGTGACAAGAAGCCGTCAGGGCGGACAGGCTGTATGCATATGAATGATAAAACACTCCCACCGTCTGATCAACCGGCCGGCGAACCGGCTCATCAAAGCAGTCATGATCATTCGATCGTTTCATCTTTTTTCGCTGTTTCAGAAAAGCTGGCGGATTCGCGACCGCTCAGATGGACGCTCATGGCGCTCCTGCCGGTTTTGATCCTGATCGCATATCCGGTGAATTATTTTGATTATGATATGTGGTGGCAGATGGCTCTGGGAAAATATTATCTGACGCATCACACGCCGGTTGTCGACCATTCAATCTTTTCATGGACGCCGGCCGACCCCGGCTGGATTTACAACACATTTCTGGGCAGCACGCTGATCTATCTGATTTACAGCTTTGGTGGAGGTTTCGGTCTGTGGCTGTTTCAATGGTTCATCTTCATCGGAGTTTTTCTTTCCTTTTATTTCTTTCTGCGGCTGATTGGGCAGCGTTTAGATGTCACGATTCTAACCATCATCGCAGCCATCGGCATTGCCTGCTCCATGGTGTGCAGTTTCTATAAGCCGGAATTATTTTCCACATTACTGTTTTGCTGGATGGTTTTTGTATTTTTTTACGTCAAAGTGACCCGCAAGATCTTCTTTTTTTATTTTTTTCCGTTGATTTTCGCCTTATGGATTAATTTGCACGGTGCTTTTAGTGTTGGTCTGATTTTTCTTTTTCTGTTTCTTGCCGGCGAGATTTTCAATAGAATTTTCTTTCCGCAGGAATCGTTTACCATCGACGAACTGCTGCATTTTGGAGCCGCCTGTCTTTTGTCTGTCGCCGCGACGTTGCTGAATCCTTACGGCATCCATTATCTGACGGGCATTTATCACGGATTGACCTCCGAGAATTATGACTTAAACAGCAACTACATATCGGCTTACGCACAGTTATGGCCATATTTGAAGGATTTCGATAGCGTCTTTCGCAGGCAGGGACAGGTCGCCTGGATCTTTCTGTTGATGATGATTATGATGGGAAGCGCTCTCCTGGTTGATTTTATCAAAAAAAAATCCTGCGATTTTGCATGGCTGTTTGTTTTTCTCCTCGCCTCGTGGGGAAGCATGAGAGGCGTCAGGGGGGGGTATCTTCTTCCTTTTATCTTTTTCTTTTCGTTTCTTTACTTCCTGAACAGATTCAACATGAAGCTGATTTCCAGAAAGGCAACGATCATCTCGCTGCTGATCTTCATTTTTTTCATCCTGAACGTCTGTCATTTTACCGTGCGGTATGGTTCGTATAACAGATGGTTTGGCGCCGGGCTCGATGATAGCGTACCCGTCCGGGAAGTGGAATTTCTGAAGACGTATCAACCGGAAGGTCCGCTTTTCAACGATTACCTGATCGGCGGCTATCTGCTGTGGGCGCTTTATCCCGATTACAAGGTTTTCATTGATCCCCGCCTGGGGCCGTATTATAGGCAGATTGCCCCGGATTACTGGGCCTTGGAAAGCAGCACACCGACTGTTGCAGAAATTGTTCATTTTAACGAAAGATACCCTTTTAAAACAGCGATCATCCATTACAATAAACTTTATCTGATTTTTGATTTTGTGAAAGCCGGCTGGAAACTTGTGTATTTTGAAAGAAACGCGGCCGTTCTGGTGCACCCCTCGCTTCTTTCCCGGATGCCGCGCGAAATGCAATCGATTGATCTGGGGCCGCGGCGTTTTCAAGATGAGACCAATCCGCAGGTCCTGCTCCATGTCTTCACACTTTATGTGAATTTATATCCGCAGGCCAGTCCGGTGATTCATGACTTTTACAGGAAAAATGTCAGCGACTGGTACAAGCCGAAAGCCGATCACTTAAGGGCGATGGAAGGCGACATGCGCCAGCGGGGAGTTTTTCCTATTTCCCGCTGAACGTCCTTTTTATTCCGGACCATCCGACTGAAACTTATTCGCTGTCTTCAATAAAATAGTATTTATTCTTGAACCGCATGTTGTTGATGAGGCCGGCGGAAGAATCAACCGGCGCCTTGAGATCAACCACTTTCGGATCCTTCTTTGAATGCCACTTCGACGGCAGGAGGTAATCCGCCGTGTCCACGAGGAGACCGGTAATCACTTCCAGAGGCATGGTCGCCTGCAGCGAGGCCAGGATAGCGGTCATTTTCGGTTCGTAACTGTTTCCGACGTAGGGCTTGTTGAAGCCGACGCCCAGCTCGTCGAGGTTAAAGTTTTCGCTGTAATTGCCTGGAATTTTGCGTTTTTTATTCCACATATAGCCGAGGCCGAGATCGATATCCACGTCTTTGATCATCTTGATTCCGGTTCCCGCGCCCTTGATGCCCAACCCGGCGCCCACGTAATACATCGTGGGAAGGGTCAACTGCAGGTCCGCATACCGGGGATTTGCGGACGATTCCCTGTATTCATAACCGACGCGAAGCTGGAGCCAGTCCAGCGCCTGAAAGGTTCCGCCCACGCCCCAGTTCAGCGTATCCTCAAATTTTCTGTCTACGTTCAACTGATTACTGCCTCCGGTGTAGCCCATGTATTTGGCCAGTTGGAGAAGCTGAATTTTCTGATCAAACTTAATCTCGTTTTTTGAAACCGAAGACCAATCCGCCCAGTGCAGCGTGCCGGTCAGCGCAAATTTCTTTAACGGTCTCACCGTGATGCCGAAATCCACCATTTGCGGGTATTTCAAGTCCATGGAAACCGATCCTTTCTGTTCGGATGTGGTTTCATAGGGCAGGTCGAAGATCATGGAAACCACCTGCATAATGGCGGTGCTGCCGCACCACGCGGTCATATCCTGCCATTGTTTGCCGTATTTAAAACTGAAATCGCCCGTCATATGCGATTCCACGGCGCTGTGATACGTCAGGCCGAAGCTTAACCAGTCCAACGGTTCATACAGGGCGCCTAACGTATAGGAAGGTGAGAAGTCATCGCGGACATTTAACTCCACATCGCCGATGACATCATAAGGGCCGAATCCTCCGCCGAAAAGAGGCAGGGGGATGGTCAGATCGAAGACAGGATTGGACATGCCTTGGGTGGCCTCTCCGAGAATTTTGGTGATATTGGTCAGTTCGTTGGGCGCCCGGGGACTCATTTCCAGCTTCATGACCGACTGTCCGGCGGCGAAAGTGGCGCCCACGGAAAGTTTATCGTTGACTCTGTAGCTGACCGACGGGGCCGCGTAATTCAGGTGTGACAGTACGGTAGATCCGTTATTGTACCAGGCCGGATCATCATCATCGAATTCCCAACCGCCGACAAACGGCATATAGATACTGAAACCGAAGGTCCACTTTGAACCGGGCGAACGGTGCGATATGCCGAAAGGGATGGGACCTCCCATCGCGGGGAGCGTCGTGTCCAGAACGGGAACATACATCTGGCCGGTGCTGGTTTCCGATGATTTGCCCCAGACCGGATCCTTCCGTTCATTGCCCTGGGCATCGTGATAAGGTTCAAAATCGGGATCTTTTTCAAAATCACCGCCGATGGTCATGTAACCGGTGGAAAACCCGATGGTTAAGTAAGTACCTTCGCCCATCAGGGAAAGACCTCCGGGATTCCAGTGGATCGACATGATGCCGCTGGTGTCGGAGATGACATTGTTGGCCATGCCCAGGCCTTTTGCGTCAATGAGCATATTTTCGTTAAAAGCGGCCCGTGCCTGCGGCAGCAGGAGAAACAGGTTCGCGGCTACCGCTACAAAGACGAGAGTGAGAGCAGTACGCAGATCACATAATTTTCTGGTCTTGAATTTTTTCACCCGCAAACCAAAAAATTCAGATAATGACAGACAGGCCATAGCGCTTTTAATTTTTAAAATTCTCGTCATTTTATACCGCTCCCATTATTAAAAATTTATTTCAATTAATAATCTATTCCGCCCCTATCAAGAGGGTTTTGTTAATCTGCTAGAACTCAAACGGCAGTCTGAAATTCAAACTGAAATCGGAGTCATTGTTCGTCAACCCGACTCCGAGAGATAAATAGATCGACCTGGACTGGGTGATCCGCCATCCTGTTCCGATATTCAATGCTGCGGAGAGGCTGCTGCCCGACTCGTATGTAAATTCATCATTGATGATATATTCGCTTCCGAATGAATAGGACACCTGCACGCTCATATTCATAGACGCCTGATAAGAAAGCGCGTAGCCGAATCCCATGGCAAATCCCAGACTGCTGCCGGGTTCAACTTCGGTCAGCCGTTGCGTTTTGCTCCAATACTGATCGACGCTTTTTTTGAAACCGTACGTGTAGTTCATGTTGCCGAAAGCGACCAGAGGATCAATCACCTTGCTGACCGAGAAACCCGCACTGCCCGCATAATAGCCCGATCCGGTCGATTGTGTCTCCTGCTGGTTGATCTCATAGGGGCTTTCTCCTGTGGGCATCGAAAGGCCCAGACTGAAGATCAGGGGCGGCATGACGCCTCCCGACTTAAACGGTTGTACGGACAAGCCGACAGAGACGTCTCCCAGATCGGTGGTATCCTGGGCCTCTGCCGTGCCGACGCGGTTATACTTGTAAACGAAGGGAACGCTTGTGTTGATCGTCAGGTTATTCAACAGGGCGTATTCCGCAGTGATCGTGTTGGTCAGATTGTGATTGGACCGGCGTTCCACCACACTTGATTCGGTAATGGCGTCGCTGGAAAAGTAAGAATAGCCAAGGTTATAGGTCAGGCCGACGGTTCCCTGTTTCATCATCGTGTACTGGCGACCGGCCGCGGAAAGAATGTCTTCGATGGTCTGACCTTTTTCTTCCTCGGGGATTTCAAGCTTTTTACGCGCTTCATTTTCATCGCGTATTTTTTGTATTTCTTTTCTTAAAGACTGAACCTGCTGCTCAAGCGTCTGAGGTCCGCTTTCTTCGGCCTGAATTTCCGGCGTCGGCTGCGGGGTTTTCGCCGGTTCTCTGTCTGCCTTTTTTACTTCGGCTTCTTTGCTTTTGGATTTTTCCTGAACCTTTTTTTTGGGTTCCGGGGGCTGGATTTTTACGGCTTCTTTTTCCCGCTCCTGCACTGCAGTCTGTTGGACCGGAGGAACTTCTTTGACGGCTTTTTCCGGCGCCGGTTGCGAAACGTCCGGAGCCTTCTGATCTGCGGCTTTCGATTCCGTCTGCGCAACCGCGGGGATCATATCATTGGCCGCCGGTTCCGCGTCTTCCGCGCTGATCGTTCGCAGTGCGATCTGGATGCCCTGCGGTTCCTTAGCCATGAGAGGAATGGCTGTCCATAAAATGATGTTGAAACAAACAAAAAACAACGACCCAATAAAAATACTTTTTTTCATCAGCATCCTTTTTGAAGTTCATTTTAAAAAGCGACTGCTCTCTTGATGCCCATATCGTTAAGACATCGCTTTTAATCATGATTTCAGTTGTCGAGAGAATCTTTGTAAAAGTGCGTGAATAATATACAAGCCATCCTGTATTGTCAAGTGGAAACAACAATTTATTGATAAAAATATCAAGGCTTTTTTCAGAATTTATCAGCCCTTTTTCGGATGCTTTACCTGCGCCGGTCGTCAGAATCATCAAGGCCAACAGGCGGGTTTTTTAACAGGGTAGAATTATTTTAAATACTTGATATTAAATAACACTTTTGTTTTTTAAATTAATGACCGTAATTTCCGGAGGCGCGAATAGGCGAATGGGCGGTCCCCAGGTGCCGGCACCTTTGCTGATATAAACCGATTGATGGCCGTTCAGTTGATGATAACCGAAGTTTTCGGGGAAAAAAATGCGGGTCATCAGCATAAAAGGAAAAATCTGACCGCCGTGCGTGTGTCCGGAAAGCTGCAGATCAAAATTTTTGTCTTCTCTGATGGTCGGCTGATGCTTTAAAAGCAGCACAAATTCTTTACTGTTTTTATCAGGGAAAAGACCCGATAAATCAGCGCTTTTCCCCGATAAGTCCATTTTGCGCCCCGTCGGATCATCCAGGCCGATGATGTGCAGTCCGGCCGCTTTTGTGCTTTCATCGCGCAATATTTCAAAGCCGGCCTGTCGGGTGAATTCTAGAGATTTTTCAATGCCTGCGTAGAATTCATGATTGCCGGTCACGGCGTATTTCCCGTATAAAGGCTTTATGCCCGCCAGCTGCCGCGCTTCAGACATCACGTTATCCAGTTCTCCATCCAGAAGATCGCCGGTGGAGATCAGGATGTCCGGTTGGGCTTCCCTGACGCGGTCTAAAATCGTTTGCAGCCGCCGGCCTCTGATCAAGAGTCCGATATGCACATCGGATATCTGGACGATCCGTATTTTGCCGGGCTGGGGGAGCGTTTTGTCCGTCTGGATTTCCAGCGTCTGAACTCTGATTTTCCGGGCGTCGAAAAACCCATACAGGACGGCCGTCAGCGTGACCAGAACGGCCAGACTGAAAAGAATATTTTTCAGGATGACGCCGCCGGCATCCGGATCAAAGAACCGGTAGGCGATGCGGGAGGCGTCCAGCGCCAGATGAACAAAGAAAAATAAAAAAACAAAAGCCATCCACACATAGCCGCAGTAGGCGATGATCCGGGCCGGTGTTTCCCAGTGCATTTTTTCCAGCAGCCGGATGATTAAAGGCGCCAGGACCAGGCTGATCAAAACGGCGATGATCATTCCTTCCGTTTTACCGGAAAAATGAAGAGCGTCTTTCGCTTTGCGGAAGAAGTAAAGGTTGATCCCTCCGTAAAGACTTAAAAAAATGAGAAGAAACAAAACCATCTGCATTTACCTGACCGCTCCGTTTACGCAAAAACTTGACAAGGACCACCCCTTAATATAAACGTCTATCAAAATTGTTATATAAGAAAGTGTTTTATAACAAGCGAAATTTATATCCCGTCAGACACCGCTGACCGGTGTTTGACAACAACCGCTGGCATGGCTTGAGCCTGCCGCGACATGAAACCGGACATTGACCATGTATTGTTCCCAGTGCGGTACCAAGAATAGTGATGGCGCGAATTTATGTGAACATTGCGGCAGTCCGATGATCAGCAAAGCTCCCCGGGAAACCGCGCCTGATGATGTCCGGCCCCCGCAGGAACCGGAGGCTCCCCGCTCATCGGGGTTGCGCGTCGCAATGGTTCTGTGTATCGTTATCTTGTTGGTTGGGATACTGTTTTTTCTTTTCTCTAAAGAAAAACCGGAAGCCGGCAAAGCAGCCCATCCTGAAGAAGGGGTTGTTTCAAAACCTCCGGAAAGATCAATCATGCAAACATCTCCGGAGAAGCCCCTGATTCCGCCATCACCGGGTGAATCCGTTGTCGCCGGACCACGTGAGGAATCTCCGGTTCCGAAGCCTTCCGCTGAACCTGTTGTTCCCAAACCATCGGGTGAGCGCGCGGTTCAGAAACCTCACGATGAACAGACGGGTCCAAAAACTCAGGAAGGCGCCGCCCACCCGAAAGCTCATGATGAATCCGCTCCGAAGTCTCCCGATGAAGCAGCTGCGCCGAAATCGTCTGATGAAGCCGCTGCTCCGGAATCCGCAGAAGGAGCAGGTGCCCCCGCGCATTCATCCGGCTCAGCCGATTAAACAGAATGAATTTTAACGGAATAGCAGGGGGTCATTAAAAGACCCCATGATCAAAGGGTTTTATTCTTATTCTTCACAAAAAGCTTGCGGAAGTGATACCCGAACATCATCAGCGTCACAGCTTCTCTTAAAGATTGACGATGAAATATCAAGGTCTTCAGCAGCAGTTTCCAGAAAAAAATGCTGTGATGCCATTTATCCAGAATGCCCAGATAAAGAATAGAATTCAAGAAAGCAGTTATTCCTAAAAACGTAATGCGGTGACGTCTTGCCGGAATGTAGGTGTCCAAGAACTTCAGGATACGCTGGTAGTATTGCTCTGGAGAATACAGATAATTCAGAATATCATCGTATCCCTGCTTGATGAGCTGATAATCCATCCTGGGGATAAAATTCATGGAACCGTCGCAATTATCACCGGATAAATGATCAAGCAGCCGGCCTTCATTTTTCAAACGTTTGTATAGTCGGGAACCGGGAAGCGCGTTCAGAAGTCCGATCATGGCTCTGACCACGCCGCTGTCTTGAATAAATTTTACCTGACGCTCAAAAATATCCGGCGGATCGTTGTCAAATCCGATGATAAAGCCCCCCATGACCTCCATGCCGTTTCGCTGAATCGTCTTAACAGCATCGATCATGTCGATAGAGCGGTTCTGGTGCTTATCGCATTCCACAAAACATTCTTCCTCCGGTGTTTCGATTCCCACAAAGACGGAGTCGAAACCGGCATTTTTCATTAATTGCATGAGGTCTTCATCCCGGGACAGATTCACCGAAGCTTCGGTGTAAAGGGTAAAAGGGAAATTTCTTGCCTGCTGCCATGGGATAAGTTCGCGCAGAAGCATTTTGACCTTCGAGCGGTTGCCGATGAAGTTGTCATCCACGATGAAGAGGCTTCCCCGCCATCCTATTTTGTAAAGCGCCTCAAATTCTCTGATCATCTGTTCATTTGACTTGACCCTTGAAATCCGTCCGTTCAGGTGAACAATATCGCAGAATTCACAATCATAGGGACACCCCCGGGAATATTGAACTGAAACGGAAAGATAAATGTTGACATCAATAAGATCCCATCGGGGAAGCGGGGTCATGGTGATATCGGGCCTTTCTTCAGATGTGTAGATGCGCTGCGGTGTCCCGGATTCAAGATCATGCAGGAAAAGCGGCAACGTGATCTCGGCTTCATTGAGCACGAGATGATCAACATCATGAAATTCATCAGGGCTGCTTGTGAAGAGCGGACCGCCGCCGACAACGGTCTTGCCCAACTTCCGGCATTGCGCGATCAATTGCCTTGCCGATTCTTTCTGGATAATCATGGCTCCGATAAAAACCATATCAGCCCATCTGATGGTTTCCTCGGACAGAGCTTGAGCGTTTATGTCCACGATTTTGATTTCCCAATTTTTGGGTAATAATGCCGCGACGGTCAGCAGCCCCAGGGGGACGTTGGATGCTTTTTTCCGGAGGAGTTTCATGACGTGCCGGAAATTCCAATAGGTGTCGGGAATCAAAGGGTAGATCAGCAGAGCTTTCATTGATTACGCGCCCTTAAGTTTTCTTCTTCTGATTTTTCATCCAAAGCATCTGTTTCCAGTAAAACGATGTGACATATTTTATCCGTGGACTTTTATGTTTTACCGCCAGGAAAAAGAGGGAACAGATAATCAACGCAACTTTGATCCCATAAGGCATTTTCTTAGAAACATGATAAGTGAGTTTCCTTCTCAGAAAAACAGGCAATGCAGGCAGAACCTTAAAGATGAAATAATAATCGCTGTGAAAATCTTTGGAGGCCAGCGGGCTGTCAAAATAGCTTTGAGGATTCTGTCCCCGCTGAATCAAGTCGATGGTTTCCGTCGTTAATAATTTGTGCTGAAGTCCCTTTTCGATGATTTCCGTCTTGGGATGATAAGACATCCAGTAAGGCTCGATAATGTCGGGCGTGTTTTCCAGAAAGAACAACCGCGCCTCCTCGTTATGCTCGAGGGTGTCTCCGGGCAGACCGACAATATAATCGGCAAAAGAAACGATATGGTATTTTTTAAGAAGCTTGAGCGCGTTCGCGATGTTCGCGTTGGTTTCGTGGCGTTTCAGATAGGTCCGGCGGTAGGTTTCATTGATGTGTTGGATGCCGAAATCCACCCATTGGCATCCGGCATCGCTGAGCCAGGCGGCCATATCTTCATCAAACAGATTCACATGGATATAACATTTAAAGGGCAGTGCGATTTCTTTTTTATACGCTTCCAGAAATTCCTTCAGCCATGGCTTGTCAAAAATAAAAATATCATCCCAGAACTCAATCAGGCTGATGTTGTAGGTCTTTTTGGCGAAGACCAGCTCTTCGATGACATGGCCCGGGCTTCTCCGCCGCACATAGTTAGTTTTTTCTTCGGGAATGTTTCTGAAATAATGATTGAAGCAGTAGGAGCAATGATAGGGACAGCCCCGGGACGCCATCGTCAGGTAATACGTTTTCAACGGGAAGATGTCCTTCCAGATTTCCATGTCATAATGGGGAAGGCTGTCCAGATCCTGCAGGAAACCGGTCTGTTTCCCTTTAATCAGTTGATGGTCTTTGGTTTTATACCAGGTGTTGGGAATCGGTGCGGTCGAGTTTTCCTGTTCGATATGGCTGATGATTTCTGTAAAAGCGATCTCTCCTTCACCGATGACGACATAATCGACAAAGTCGTTGGCGATGACGACTTCGGGAACGCAGGAGACGTGGATACCGCCGAAAACAATTTTTGCCTGCGGACAGATCCGTTTGCAGATTTCGGCGTAATGCAGCGCTCTTTTATAATCGAAGGTGACGACAGAGAAAGCGATGAGATCCGGCTGATAATGCGTCAGTTGCCGGAAGAGCTGCTCGTCGTTGCTGAAGAACCTGGCCAGACGCGTGAATTCCCGGGTCATTCCGTCTTTAAAAAGCGTCGGGCTATGAAACAGTTGAACGGTATGCCCCGCTTTTTTGGCAATCGCCGACAAGATGGATACGGCCAGGTTTTCATAGGCAATATTGAAGAAAGCTATTTTCATAATGCATTACGGGGATGATTCATTTTAAGGCTTCGGAATATAAGTAATCTAATCAACCCTGTCAAGGAGATGTTCGCGCAGGGGTTGCGGCGCCGCGGGATTATTTGTTTTTCGTAAAATATTCGTTGAAGCGGGCGCGGAGGAGATTTTTGATGAATTCAAAAACCGCGTCCGGTTTTACATAAGATTTCCGGTTGACGCATCTGTCAAACGTTACCGGAATTTCCGCGATCTTCATGTTCATCCGGACCGCCTGGATCAGCATTTCCGCGTCCAGAAACCAGTCGTCGGCGGTCAGACGCATTTTGTCGTATGCGGCCCTGGTCAGAATCTTGGGTTTGGAATTGGCGTCTCTCGCCGGGATGGCCGGAAAAAGAATTCTGAAGACTAAATTATAGATATAGGAATTCATTTTTCTAAACAGGCTGTCTCCGCGTTCCGTGCGGTAGGTCATGACAACATCGAGATGCCCGCGTTTTATTTGATGATAAACAGGAATAATATATTCAGGCGACATCTGACCGTCTCCGTCAATCAGGCAGATGAATTGACCTGAAGCCTCCCGGAAACCATGACGGGCGTCCCATCCCATCCCTCCCTTTTTCAGCTCGCCGACCGCCTTGATGTTGCTCCTTTGCCGCGAGATCTTTTCGGCGACGCGGGGCGTTTCATCATTCTGCAGATCCCAGTAATTGGCGACCAGCACAATTTCCCACGGGATGGCAAGGCTCTCCAGAGCCTCAACCGTCCTTTCCACAAAGGACTCTATTCTCCGGCCCTCCTGGAAACACAGGATCACGACGGACAGCTCCGGAATCTTTTTTTCTTTTTCACTGATTTCAGTCATCGGTCTTCTCTTGATGATGGTGCACGGCCCCTGCCAGTTTATTCTGTATGGCCCTTGCTTCCTGATGATCCGGCGCCAGCCGGACAACGGTGTTGATATGCGCCAGCGCTTCGTCGAAACGCCGCTGTTTCATCTTCAGGGCAGCCAGGTTAAAATACGGCTGAGCGCTTTTAGGATTCAGTAAAATCGCCCGGCGAAAGCATGCTTCCGCGAGAGAATCATTTTTCTGACGCGTGTAAATGATTCCGAGGTTGTTGTACGTTGTGGCGTCGTAGGGGTTCATCTGCGCGGCGGCCGATAAATGAATCATGGCCATGTCCAGTCGGTTGTTTTCCAGATAGGCCGATCCCAGGTTGAAATGGGCGAGCTCGTTGTCGCCGGCGACTTCGAGATTCCGGTTAAAAAGCGTGACGGTATTTTTCCAGTACGAAACCTGCCGGAAGGTCAACGCCATCAGTACGGCCAGCAGGATTGCCGCCACCGCGCCGGCCATCTTTCTGAATTTCGCGCCGGTCAGTTTTTGGTCCAGGAAGAGGCCGACGGCGACAATCAGGCCTGTCTGCGGCAGCAGCATGTAGCGGTCGGCGTGCGCCTGCGTGCCCACCTGCACAAGGCCGATCACCGGAAACAGGACGCCCAGATAAAACAGCCAGCCCCACAACAGATAGGGATATTTTTGTTTCTGCCGGACGGTGGCGGTTGTGATGGCCGCCAGAACCAGACAGGCAAACAATGCGCTGATCATGCTGATCTTCCAGGGGTAGGGGTAGAAAACGGTCAGGCCGGAAGGCCAGATCGTCTGGCGCAGATAAATGACATAGGAGATGGCCGCGTTGGCGGCCCGATCCATTAAGGAAAATTCAACCAGGGATTTCACCGCCTCGCCATGGCTTTGCGCGATGACGGTGACGACGGATGAAAGAATGGTTAGGGCGATCCAGGGTATTTTTTCAAGCAGGACGCTTTTCCCTTCGTTTTTCCAACGCTGAAGCGGCCAGTCATCCAGTAGGAGCGCGACGCAGGGCCAGGTGACCGCCATGGGTTTGGACAGGAGCGCCAGCAAAAAGAAGCCCGTGGTCAGCATATAAAGGGACAAACTTTTTTGGCGCGCGTAATGCAGGTAGGCCATCGTGGCGGAGAGAAAAAAGAAGGTGCAGAGCAGGTCTTTACGTTCGGAGGCCCAGGCTACGGATTCCACGTGCAGGGGATGCAGGCCGAAAAAGGCGGACATCAGCAAGGCAGCGCCGAAAGAAGCGCCCAGACGCAGAAAAAGAAAGAAAGTGAGCAGCACGCATCCGGTGTACCAGGCGGCATTGACCAGATGAGCCGCCGCCGGCGTCGGACCGAAAAGGGAAGCATCCAGCATATGGCTCAGCCACGTCAGCGGGTGCCAGTTGGAGGTTGAAAACGTGATGAAGGCCCATCCCGCGCCCAGCAGGCTCAAGCCCTGCGTGACCAGGGGATTTTTATAAATGTAATAGGGATCGTCCCAGTTGATGAAATCATGCGAAGACAGTTGCAGGTAAGGCAATGCCGTGAGGACGGCCAGAGCGGCCAGCCCAGACAGCAATTTTCCCGTGTTGATCCTTTGCTTTTGCAACAATTGCGTGGCCATTTTTTATTTTGGTAGATTTGTCGTGAACGGTTTATCGCAACCATCCGCGTTTACGGGAATGTATATGAACGTGTTCGGATGTGTCAATCAAAAATTGGGCAAAAACTGGGCAAAAGCCGGGGCAGCCCGCGCTCGTCTCCGGCCGCAAAAACCCTCCCGTTTCTTTTGTTATGGACTTTACCATTGACACGGCAGCGCGGTTCCTATACTTTCATGCGCCAGGACATTAAACTCATGATGGCCAATCCATTTTCCGAAAATTTAAAAAAACCGTCTGTCCTCGTTATGCTAACGCTGGCGACCGTCATCCTTCTTTTAGGCGTCTGGAGAATCGTGTTTTATATCCACTCGCCGGATGTCCTTCTCCTCATCGACCGCGCTCAAGCCCGCTGGATCCGTTATGACGGGGGATTGGTGCTGGAAGCAAAGCCATCCAGCTGGACCGCAAGCGCGTTCAAATGTGTGTTTCATACGGCAGCTCCGGTAGAAAACGCCGTTCTTTCTTTGCAGGCGCTGAAAAAAGCCGAGGTTTTCTTTGACGGCAGAAATATTTATTCGTCGGCGAATGACTGGCGCCAATGGAAACAGATTCATCAGGTAGGCTTGCCGTTCAACGTTTCCGCCGGTTCTCATGAAATCGTCATCAGGGTGCAGAGCGAAAATTCCTATCCCGCCGTCATCGCTTACAGTGAAAAGCTGCCGGTGCGGACGGGTGAGGGCTGGCTGGCGTCCACCGACGGTCAGACCTGGAGCCCCGCCGTTTTCGCGTCGAGGATCGAGCAGCCGGCGACCTCGCGTGCTTTTCCATCATCCTTTGCGGCGCTGGCGGCTATCTGGCCTTATTTAGCTGCTGTTTTTATTCTCACCCTGGCTGTTTGTTTATGGAAGAAAGGCGAATCTTTCGGCAGGCAACTTGAAGCTTCGCAAATCCGCTGGCTGATGCTGCTGGGCTGGGGAGCTTTAGCCGTCAGCAATCTGTTTCATCTCAATTATCAGGTCGGGACCGACGCCTGGGGGCATATCGACTATATTGATTATATCGTCACCAAAGGACGGCTTCCTCTGGCGCCCGAAGGCTGGCATATGTTTCAGGCGCCGCTGAATTACATCATCAGCGCGCCGCTTTACGCTTTGCTGATCAAATGGTTCGATTTTCCCGTAGTGGTCAAGATCCTGGGGATCATTCCCGTTCTTTGCGGGCTGCTGCAGATCGAGATTGTCTACCGGACGGCGCGGCTGGTATTTCCGGAAAGAAAAGATCTGCAGATCATCACCGTGATTGCCGGGGCGCTGCTGCCGATTCATACCTATGCCTGTCAGTATGTGGGTAATGAACCGCTGGCCGCGTGCCTGATGTCGTATGTAATTTTCTTATGTCTGGGGCTGATCGCGCCGGCGTCCGGGGAGCGGGGCGGCGCGTATTTTCTTCTGCTGGGCCTGGTCTGGGGACTGGCGCTGCTGTCCAAAATGACGGCCCTGCTTTTGGCGCCGGTACTGGCGCTCGTGATTCTTATGCACGCCCGGTCCGTTCAGCAATCCATGAAACCCGCGCTGCGGCCGCTGTTCATCGTCTTCGGTGTCGCGACAATGACCGCCGGCTGGTACTATCTGAGAAATTATCTGGAACTGGGCAATCCCTTCGCCGGCGTTTTTGAACTGACGCAGATCCTGCAATGGTGGCAGGATCCCAGCTACCGAACCTTCTCCCATTTTCTCTCTTTCGGCCAATCGCTGATTCATCCGGTTTACGCGGGCGTGACCAGCTTCTGGGATATGTTTTATTCGACGTTGTGGCTGGACGGCCTGAACTCGGGGATGCTGGATTTTATTCCCTGGAACGCCAACTGGATGATTGCCGGGTCACTGCTGGCCCTGCCCGTGACTATTTTGATGCTCACCGGAATGGGATCCGCATTGTTCAACAGCAAGTCGGCTTACCGCTATGCGGTCCTGTTTTCGGCGGGGATGGTGGTGTTTTTTCTGGCCGCCATGATGGATATGTATATGGTCTGTCCCCTCTACAGCCGAACCAAAGCCAGCTACACGCTGGGACTGCTGCCCTGCTGGGCGATGCTGATTTCGGCGGGCATGGAGCCGTTTCTGCGCCACAGAATCATCCGTGCCGTGGCCATATCCCTTTTTGCCTGCTGGGCGTTTGCCGCTTACGCCGCTTACTTTGTGGTCGGCTTTCATTAAACGCCCCGTGTCTCTACCAGGGCTTTTCAAAAGACGCTTTATCGAATGTTTTGCTGACGTTTTTAAAATTGCTGGACGATTGATTCTTCAGATTTAAAGGATCATGCGCGCCGAAGAGTCTTGAAAGCAGGGCGACGGGCAGAAGCAGCAGAAAAAAAATTGCCAGCAGCAGGACGCGCGTCATCACCCGCTGCAACAGCGAGGCGAACTTCATCCACAGGTCATCGATCCGTGAACTCAAAGACGCTGAAAAAACACCGATCAGTCCAATGCCTAAAGCCGCCGGAATAGTCCAGCGCCACCCGGTCATCAGATAAAGAACAACACACGCGATACAGAGCATCAGCATGGTCAGTTTGGGATTTTTCCTGTGTTTGTTCATCGTTTTAAAAAAGCGTATAGATAAAAGGCGACATTGCGCTGCTCCCCGCAAACACGATCAGAAATCCGAGCAGCAACAGCACAATAATGATGGGCGCGAGCCAGTATTTTTTTCTTTCCCGCAAAAAAAGCCAGATGTCTTTGATGAAATCCATTTTCTCCGTCTCTATTTCAGCCTGTTTAAAATTTCCGCTGCAATCATTTTGTTGAGCTTTATCGACGCGTGCGTGTCATTTTGGTTGACCACCCTTTCTTCAACCGGCATCTTTCTTGCCAGATCCGAGACGTTGATCACACTAATTCCCTGAGTCCTGAAGAAGCCGGTGATCCTGTTGACGTACAGCGCATCGCTCATTTCAAGTTCGGTCAGAAAAGGAAAGGCCACCACCATCAGCGGGATGGAATTTTGCCGGGCATAATCCACAAATAGCTTCAGGTCATCGCGATGCTGTGCCAGCACCTGATCATTTTTATAGGCGTTCGTCAAATATTTTATATAAGAAACGCCCAGATATTCCCGCGGAAGAAGAAAATAGACGTAATTGAAAAAATAAGAACCCGATCCGATCAGCAGGACGAATTGATTCATATCTTCAGGCGGGCGGAAGCCTTCAAAGATCAGGCCGTTCCGGGCGGCCGCGCCTTCAATATCATTGCCGCAGTATTGCAGGATTATTTTTACCGGTTTGATTCTGGTGCGGTAGATAAAATCTATCATCGCTTCATACTCGTCCCGGGAATCGAAATTGGGACGACCGATGTTCACCACGGAATATTTCTGTTGCCGGGTGTTCAACCCCCGACCGACGATATCGGAAAACCTGTCATTCACTGATTTCAGCCCATGACCTGCGGTGAAGGAATCACCCACAAATAAAATCACCGGATTCCTGTTGTCCGGTTCCCTGTCTCTGAATCCCAGTGAATTGATTGGCTGCCAGTATTTCGCGTACCAGAGTTTGGAAGCCAGGGTGTGATCGGCGGAATGCGAGCGGGGAATAAACATGAAGACCGCTTCCAGCGCGATCAGCAGGGCGAAAAGTGAAAGCAGAACCGTCGCGGCATTGGCCGCTGTTTTGCCGACCCGGCGATCAATGAAAGCCGTTTTGAATAATTTCAGGCCTACCGCGAGTATCAGCAAAAGCAGCAGCAGGCGGACATACACCGCCGCGCCCGCCGGATAAAACATCGGCAGGGCCAGAGCGGCCGCAAGCAGGAGGATAAGGATCAGGATTTGCAGAAAAATATTTTTCATCAATCAGCGTCAACCGTCACTTTCCATTTTTCTTTGTTTTGCCAGTCGTGCTGTTCCGCCTTGCAGTAAACGAAATCTTCCATCACCAGATAATCCATTTCCGTGCCCATAAAACAACGGTAGGCGTCCTCAGGCGTGCAGACCAGCGGTTTGCCCCGGACGTTGAAACTGGTGTTGATCACGGCCGCGCAGCCGGTCAGGTCCTTAAAGGCGTTGATGAGCTGTCGGAACCGGGGATGAGTTTCTTTGTGCACAGTCTGAATTCTGGCCGAGAAATCCAGATGCGTAACGGAAGGAAGATCGCTGCGCAGGCAGGAAAGCCTGTCGCGCGGCGGCAAATCATCGTAGTCAGCGGGGAGTGGGTTTCTCCTTGCTTCCCGGACGAAAGCGGTAAGCAGCATATACGGAGAATCGGTTTCCAGATTAAAATAGTCCCGCACATCCTCCGCCAGAACGGAAGGAGCGAACGGCCGGAAAGCCTCACGGTATTTTATTTTGAGATTCAGCTTTTGCTGCATTTCCGGATTGCGGGCGTCGGCCAGAATGCTGCGGTTGCCGAGCGCGCGGGGGCCGAATTCCATTTTGCCCTGGAACCATCCCACCACCATCCCCTCGGCAATTTTCGCGGCGATGTACTTCGTCATTTCGTTGAAATCGCCGTAGCGACGGCAAACCGCGTTGAATTTGTTGTTTAGGGCTTCAATGTCCCCGGCCGTAAAAGCGGGGCCGAGAAAAGCGCCGGACATCTGATCATGCTGCCCGTCGGCATTTCGCTCCTGTTCAAAATAAATGAAGTGTGCCGCGAGTGCCGCGCCCAGAGCGCCTCCCGCGTCGCCGGCCGCCGGTTGAATGAAAATATGTTTGAAGATTTTTTCCCGCAGCAATTTGCCGTTGGCCACGCAGTTCAGGGCGACGCCGCCGGCCAGGCACAGGTTTTCCGCGCCGGTAAGACTTTTGGCCTCGTGCGCCATTTTCAAAACAATCTCCTCGGTGACATTCTGGATGGCGCAGGCCAGATTGCAGTGATGCTGTGTGATTTCCGTTTCGGCTATTCTTCTCGGAAAGCCGAAAAGCTTTTCCCAATCCCTGTCTTTCACCATCGTCAAACCCGTGGCGTAATTAAAGAAATCCTGATTGAGCCACACAGAACCGTCTTCTTTGATATCGACCAGTTTTGTTTTAATGATGTCGATGAATTTTTTTGTTTGTGCCACATGCGGATTCCCGTAAGGCGCCAGCCCCATGAGTTTGTACTCTCCCGAATTGACGGTAAATCCCAGATAATAGGTAAACGCGCTGTAGAGCAAACCTGCGGAATGAGGAAAATGCATTTCTTTGAAGAAGGTGATTTTGTTGCCCTCGCCTCCGGCGATCGACGCGGTGCACCACTCCCCGACGCCGTCGATCGTCAGGATGGCCGCCTTCCCATAGGGCGAGGGGAAAAAAGCGCCGGCCGCGTGAGACAGATGATGTTCGGGAAACAGCAGCCTGATTTTCTTTTTGTTGTAATCGCCGATTTCCCTCAGGCTGTCGAAAACCAGTTTTTTTAAAAACAGTTTTTCGTTCAGCCAGACCGGCATCGCCCTGACGAATGAGGCCGCGCCGCGGGGAGCGAAAGCGTAATAGGTTTCCAGTAGTCGTTCGAACTTCAGGAAAGGCTTGTCATAAAAAACAACGGCGTCTAAATCGTCGATGGTCAGTCCCGCTTCTGTCAGACAATATTGAATGGCGTGGATGGGAAAGTCCGGCGTGTGTTTTTTTCCGGTAAAGCGCTCTTCCTGCGCGGCGGCGATGATCTTACCGTCCACCGTCACTGCCGCGGCCGAGTCATGATAGAAAGCTGAGATGCCTAAAATTCTCTTCATCGGAGGGCCCGTTGATGTGTCGGATGCAACTGCCTAAACGTTGAAGCGGAACGTGATGATATCGCCGTCCTGCACGATGTACTCCTTGCCTTCCAGCCGCAGCTTTCCGGAGGACTTGACCTGAGCGGTGGAGCAGTTGTGGGCGACAAAATCATCATAGTGCATCACTTCCGCCTTGATGAAGCCGCGTTCAAAGTCATTATGAATCGCGCCGGCTGCTTTGGGCGCTTTCGTCTGGACGGGAATGACCCAGGCTTTGACCTCGTCTTCGCCCACCGTGAAGAAAGACATTCGCCCCAGCAGCGAAAAAGCACCGCGGATGATCCGTCCGAAGGCCGGTTCCGCAATATCCATCGTGGCCAGAAATTCCTTCTGCTCGGCGGGATCCAGTCCGGCGAGCTCCGCTTCGATCTTGCAGCAGATGCCCATCACCGGTTCGGTCAGTTTGGCTTCGGCGGCGAACTGGTCGGCGAAAGTCGGATTGTCCTCTGCCACATTGACGACCACCAGCTCCGGCTTGATCGTCCAGAAAGAGAAGCTCCGCAGCGTAAACACGTCGGCGGACGTGAGTTTGGCCGCGCGCAGCGGCTTGCCGGCTTCCAGACATTCCTTCAATCCGGGCAGCAGATCATTTTGCGCCGTCTCCTGCGGGGAGATGGCTTTCTTGGACATCTTGGCCAGACGTTCCAGCTTTTTTTCGATGACGAGCAGATCGGCCAGAATCAGTTCATCTTCGAGCTTGCGATAGGCTTCGATGCTCAACGGAACATCGGGCAGGGAAAAACCGTCCACGACATGCAGGATGCCGTCGGTGCCGCTCAAATTCTGACGGATGGCCTCCCAGGGATGATCGCCCACGGCATGCACATCCACAAAAGGCACTTTGGCCGGAGAAATTTTCACCGGTTTATATATTTCGACAAGCTTATCGAAGCGCTCATCCGGCACGGAAGCCTGGCCGCGCACAACCGTTTCGTTGTGATGCGCGGTGCTCTTCACACCGGTCATGATTTCAAACAGGGTGCTCTTTCCGCTTTGCGAAAGCCCCAGGATTCCCATTTCCATAAAAAATCTCTCTTTCCTTTATGATATAATGTTAATTGTTTGCAGGATGCGCGTCATGCCTCCTGATGCTTTTAATCTTTTAATGGGAGACAGCCGCCCCCGGTCTCTACCGCCTTGCGCCCATTTCCGAATATACCGCTTTCCGATGCCGGATGCCAAGAATCCAGACCTCGGATTCTACGATTTTGAAAACAACCCGATAGTCACCGACACGGAGCTTCCAGTAGCCTTTCAGGGTTTTACGCAAAGGTTGTCCATACTGGTGAGGAGCGATTGGAAGCCTGGTTTCAATAGCTTTGCGAATGCGGGTTTTCGTCTTTTTGTCGATGAGCGCTAAGTCTTCGCTGCGAACAGCGGGATGATAACGTAATGTAAACGACATGATCTATTTCCACGTCTCTTCATGCGATAACGCCTGTTTCCTGCTGAACGTCTTTTCTCTTTGAGTGGCCCATACCGCAAGGGTAACATCTTCGCGTAACTCAAGCGCTTCACGGATCAGATCGCGGGCCAGGGTGGACATGGAAACGCCTTCGCTGGCCGCCAGATCATGCATAACGCCGTAAATCGGCGGTTCGACAACGATGTTGACACGTGGATTTCGAGTAGGCATCTTTCAATTTCTTCCTTCTTTTATTTGGGTATAAGTGTAACACTTAGGGCACACCATGTCAAGGATGAAAACAGGATGAAAAGGGGCTATGTAAACGTAAGGCGTGAGAAATTGGTCTTGTTCCCAGACTGCAGTTTGGGAATCAGACCGAGAATCCGATAAGGTCGTGCACTATAAAAAAACCAACAACCCGACAATGATTTTTTTAAGTATGCGCATCATGCCTCCTTTTTGCAGATTGAATCAGATGTTGTGTGTTGCTATTTCATGACAGAATAAAAAGCTGGTTCAATCCCGACAAGTCGGGATTGAACCAGCATGAAAAGTTATGCGAAGAATACGAAGCTACTATGCAAATTCCTTCTCGATTCTGGCCATCGCTTCTTTCAAGCGTTTGTCCGGAACCGTCAGCGAGATGCGCACAAAGCCCTCGCCATACTGGCCGTAGGCCGTGCCGGACGCGACCACCACGCCGGTTTTGTCAAACAGACGGTTGGTGAACTCCAGCGACGTCAGGCCTTTCGGCACCGGTACCCAGAGGTAAAACGTTCCCTTCGGCGGATTAAACCTGATGCCTATTTTCTTCAAGGTCTGGAGCACCAGTTCCCGGCGCGTCCCGTAAGTCTTCAGCATTTTGTCAATGAAAGGCGCTTCTTTCTGCAGCGCTTTGATTCCGGCAAACTGAATCGGATTGAAGATGCCCGAATCCGTGTTTTCCTTGACCTTGCTGATGGCCGCGATCAGGTCCGGATTGCCGCAGGCCATCCCCAGCCGCCAGCCGCACATATTGAAGGGTTTGGACAGCGAATTGAGTTCGATGCCGACCTCTTTCGCGCCTCTGGCCATCAGAAAACTGATCCGCTTCTGTCCGGCAAAAACGATTTCGCTGTAGGGATTGTCGTAACAGACGGCGATGTCGTAGGCGCGGGCGAACTCAACCAGCCGGTTTAAAAACGCCATGGTCGCGCAGGCGCCGGTCGGGTTGTTGGGATAGTTCAAAAACATGGCCGTGGCTTTTCTCGCGACATCCGTTGGAATGTCCTCAAACACCGGCAGATAATGATTCTGCGGCAGAATGGGAACATTATAGGGAATACCGCCTCCCAGCAGGATGCTCGCGCGGTAAGCGGGGTAGCCGGGATCGGTCATCAAAACGACATCATCCGGATTGACCCGTGCGATGATGAAATGATGGCAGCCTTCCTTGGAGCCGATGAGACCGAGAATTTCATTTTCCGGATTCAGCTTGACGCCGTAGCGCGTCGCGTACCATTGGGCGATTTCGCGCCGGTAAGCCAGCATGCCCTTTTCTTCATCGGTCGGATAACGGTGATTCAGAGGATCGTGTGCCGTCGCGCAAAGCTCCTGAATGATGGATTTGGGTGTCGCTTCCACCGGATCGCCGATGGCTAGGGAAATCACATCAATCCCGTCGGCCTTGGCCTTGTTGATTTTTTTCCGCAGCTCCATGAACAGGTAGGGCGGTATCTTCGCCAGTTTATCCGCTTTTTTCAATTTTCATCCTCCAGATTGAGATCTATGATTGATACGCTTCCGCAAAAAGCATTCCCTGATAGACCATTTTTACCGGGCCTTCAAGATAAATTTCCCGCCAGCAGCCGTCCTGATTTTCAAAATAGACGCGCAGGGTTTCGCCGCCGCGCGCCAGCACGTTTACCGGAGAGTCCACGAGGCCGCGTTGCGCCGCGGCGATGACGGCGGCCACCATGCCCGTGCCGCAGGCCAGCGTTTCGCCTTCCACGCCGCGTTCATACGTTCTCACGGTGATGTGGTGCCGGTCCGGTGCCTCGGCAAAGTCGGCATTGGTTCCCCGGGGTGAAAAATAGTCATGAAAGCGGATTTTGCGCCCGTTGGCCTGCACATCATAATGATCCAGATTATCGATGAAGGCAACCGCGTGCGGCACGCCCGTATCCACCGCGTCCAGAATGAACGTCTGCCCGTCGGCTTCCAGCGTGATAGCCGATTCAACCGGCGAGGGGTCGGTCAGCCGGACTTTCACGACATCATCCGTCACGGAGGCGCTGATGAGGCCGGCGATTGTTTCCCAGGACATCTCGGCTGCCGCAATCCCTTTCATGTAGGCAAATCGCGCCACGCAGCGTGAGGCATTGCCGCACATTTCCGCCACCGAGCCGTCGGAATTGAAAAACTGCCATTTAAAATCAGCGATAGCGGAAGGTTCGATGATCACCAGACCATCCGCACCCACAGAAAATTTCCTCTGACAGATTTTGCGGGCGAACTCGGATAAATCACCGACATCCAGAGAAAGGTCGAGATTGTCGATAATGATAAAATCATTGCCGCTGCCGCTCATTTTATAGAATTCAATCATAAATTCTACACTTCAATGACAATATCCTCATTGCGCTGGAGGGTACGGGTGACACGGAGGACCTCTTCAATGGTGGTGATGCCGGAGAGGACCTTGTCGATGCCGTCCTGCTGCAGCGTCGTCATCCCGTGTTTGACGGCCAGATCGTTGATCTGGTTGGCGTCAGAGGTTTTGAGCACCAGCTTCT